>Ga0184623_10000016_pt1 | contig 63716 bp, 67 predicted proteins | sample PLM1_100_b1_FD_133138 | JGI IMG/M metagenome (GOLD analysis project Ga0184623, IMG submission 133138) | Groundwater sediment microbial communities from an aquifer in East River, Colorado, USA - PLM1_100_b1 | ecosystem: Environmental > Terrestrial > Soil > Riparian zone | place: USA: East River... | reverse complement strand
CATTTCCCTGACTCTGAGTCTGATTCTGATTCTCATCCTGTTGCTGCTGACTTACATTTCCCTGACTCTGAGTCTGATTCTGATTCTCATCCTGTTGCTGCTGACTTACATTTCCCTGACTCTTACTTTCTTCATCGCCAGAATATTTGTCCTTTAAATAATTCGCATTTTCAAAACAGCGTACAACTTCATAATCACCCAATTTCTGTCCCACTTTGTTTGCCAAGTCTATACAATCCCTTACATCCTCATCTTCATCCTTGTAAATGGTAGAATCTCTAAACTTATCCCAATCCATGTTATCATCATCTTTGTCTCCATTTTTTATATCATCGACTAGGTCTTTCATATTTTCATAGTGTCTCCAAATTGCTTCTACAGCATAGGCGTGAAAATTGGTACTGATAATTGAAGATGTCACCACGGTGGTGATTAAAACTAGAAGGAAGCAAATTTTTATCATATATTCATACTCGAGTTATTAGAATTACCTATCATCACAAATAAACATTTTTTGTAATATTTTTAGGATATTGTGGTATTGATATAAAAATATATATTTTCTAACAAAGTTTTTATTTTTATTAAAAAAAGATAGATTAGATTGAAACACTGGCTGAACATGAAGATTTATGTTAATGGACGACGATTCTGAGTAAATACACTGCAGCCTCGTTTGTCTTGACCACTGTGCCATACATATTGCTCATTTAGTTTAGGGATTCTAAATCCATTTTCAAAACGGTACTGCTAAATTTAATGATCTATTTATTGGTAATTATTTATCATTCCAAAATCCTCTCGTTGTAACATATTGTCTTTCTGCATCATAAATATTCTTGTACAAGTTTTCATCATCGACATAATTACGGAGTATACGTGCAGCCGTATCAACACCTATTCCATAACCAGAAAGTACTGTCAAGGCTATCTTGCCAAAATTGTTAATCAATGATGCTGTTTTCCATGCTCTTTCAAATTTGTGATTTTGTTCAGGATTGATCTCTGATCCCTTTAATTTATTCAAGATAATTTTTGAAAGTTCATAATCGGAGGAAAATGTAGTCGTAATCAACCTTGAACCACATACTTTACAAGATATAGATTCCATTATTTCTCTAGTTTCGACCAATCTTTCCCATTTGCCACATCTTATGCATATTAGACGATGTTTCGTTTTATCTAGTCTCTCCTTTATGAGTTCTAATACTCCGCGCTCAATACTTAAAGGCGAAGAGGAAGATTTTGAATGATGTTCTATAATGCTTTGAGCCAGCGGAGAAAAAAGTGACAAATCAAACCAATGTATTGAAATTTCTCTATTTCTTATCTTTTGGAGAATTTCTTGTGTAGATTCAACATCGTATTTATCGTGAATTAGTTCTCTAATGGACTCTTTGCTTATTGGTGTTTTGGAATATCTGTCATATATAAAACGAGCCAGTCGTTTATCATAAATTGCGTTTCTGTCAACAAGACCAAATTTCTTTGATACCATCCAAACTTTCCAATTAAGATTATAAGTATTACTTAAAGACGTGATTAGAATTGCCTCAACATCATATTCGTCATAAAATACTTTTTCAATGTTTATTCTGGATAATCTAACTGATGAACTTAACAGAATTCGATAAGGATCTGACTTTGTTTCTACTAGATGTCCTACATATGATGCAAGAAACGTTGAAAAGAGCGATGACAAAGTATTGTTGATTTTTGTACCAAAAGTTGAATGAACGACAACGGCATTTTTATTGATAACACTTTCTATCACAATATTTTTGGAATCAGGAATTATAGGAATTTTTTGCAAGGTGTTCTTTATCTCGGATTCAACTTTAATATTAGTGTCATTAAGAACTTTATTTCTGAGCTTACCTACTTCAACGGCAGTTTCATAGTCCACTGGTATCATCTCACCAATCCAATGAGGGATATTAATTGGAGACCCAAAAACTTGTTCTACATTTACCTGGAGTTTATTATCATCTACGCTTACTATTCTCCATTGTGTTCCTTTTAAGATAAACACATTACCTCTTTCTCCAAATTCGCCAATAAATTGTTGATCCAGTGTTCCTATTCTCTTCTTTCTTATGACGTCCATAACTCCAAACTTTACGATATTTGGTATAGTGGAAATATTTTCAAAATAATACTTGTATGCTTTTATCCTTCGTGCATAGGTTTTATTTTTGGGATCATATTTTATAATTTTAAAGCTGTCAAGTAGAGCTGCACATTGTTCTAAGTCAGAGAACGACAAGCTTCTAAAGGGATAGGCTCTCGTTATTATTTGATAAACTTCATCTAGTTTCTTTGGTTCTGATGTAGATATTACGAATCCAACTAGATGATGAGAAACGACATCTAATGCGTCAGTATGTGGCTTTTGTATTTCGATAGATCTTTTCTTCATTCTATTAATTATGGATAGACATTCTAGTTCATCATCACCACTGTTTGCTAATATCAATCCTTTGGCGGATTTAAAATTAACATGCCTGCTCCTTCCAATCCTTTGTACAAGTTTTGAAACCTGTTTAGAAGATCCATAATGAATTACTAATTCTACAGAACCAATGTCTAAACCCAACTCTAGAGAAGACGTGCACACTACGATACCAGTAAGTCCTTCTCTCAGTTTAATTTCTGTTTCTTCTCGTGTTTCTCTTGAAAGGGATCCATGATGTACTTCTATTGGAATATCGTTTTGATTTCTTATAGTAGTACCTATGTATTCAGCTTCATCTCTAGTATTTGTGAACAATAGTATAGAGCCACAAATCTTGTTATCCTTCAGATACTTTATTACAAATTTGGCTACGTTGCTTATAGAGCCTTTTAGATATTTTACATCAATGTCATATTTTCTAATTGTGTTATCTACAAGAATGGCACATCTTCTATTGGTTCCACTAATAAAATTTGCAGCATCTTTTAAATTACCAACAGTTGCAGATAGTCCTATTCTAACAACATTATGGGAACTAATGTTTTCCAGGCGCTCTAGACTAACCGATAAGTGAGTCCCTCTTTCATTGCCAATTAATTCGTGGACTTCATCTACTATGACCCACCTGAGATGTTTTAGATATGATTTGAATTTCTCATGGGTAAGGATTATCCCAAGAGATTCCGGTGTGGTTATGAGAATGTGAGGTGGTTTTTTTATTAATTTCTGTCTTGCTGTTCTTGTTGTATCTCCATGTCTTATTTGAGCGTCAAGATTCCTCTTTTTTGCATAGTTAATTATTCTTCTGAGTACATCATTATTTAGGGCTCTTAAAGGAGTAATATATAAAACAAAAATTGCATTGTTATCGGTCATATTGATATTATTATCCCTATCATTTTCTAAGAGAGAAAAAATTGGAATTATTGATGCCTCTGTTTTTCCAGAACCAGTGGGAGCAACCAGGAGACAATTTTTCATACGAGCCATTACTGGAATAGAAATACTTTGTATCTTTGTCAAATTTTGGAATCCTTCGTCTTTGAAGGATTCTATTATCTGTCTTTCAATAACACTCATTCAGCTTCGAGATTTTTCTGTGTCTGGATCTTGCTTTGCCTTGACATTCATTTTTTCATATAATATCGTTGCAAAGAGCCCAACAATAAATAATCCAACTGCAATTTCAACTAAAGTATCAAAGTTCATCGATAATTATTCTAAACACACATTTCTCATTTATAAACCGATTGAAATTGGGGCATAAATCGTGGTTAGTTATGAATTGTTTGTGTTACTCCATCTGCCGATAAACTGTGTCAAACTTTTAAATGTCATGATAAAAAGGTAACAAAATATATCTATCACCAATGTCTGTGTCTTAATTAAATCAAGATACTAGACAACCGTTTTATGATATAAATTAGCTGTTTCATCTATGATATTTGATTGATAACCAAGTCGTCTATATATCTCCCACTCCACTATGGCCACCCACCACAGTACCTCCTCCAGAGGATGAAAAAACTTGCAGCATCGATCTCAAAAATTCTTATTGACGAACATGGCACAAAAGAATTTTTGAAAAGAATAGCAGACCCATTGTGGTTCCAATCATTTGGATGTGTGTTAGGATTTGATTGGCATTCCTCCGGTTTAACAACAGTTGTAACTGGCGTACTCCAACAATCAATTATTCCGCAAAATCGTGGTATAATGATCTCTGGGGGCAAGGGGAAAAAATCATCATTACCAAATAGCGAAATTCCAAAATTAGCGGAATGTACAAATATTCCCGGTAAAAAAATATCTGACCTTGTATATGCCAGCAAAATGGCGGCAAAAGTAGACAATACAGCTGTTCAAGATGGGTACAATCTCTATCACCATACTATCTTTTTTGACGAACAAGGAAATTGGACTATTGTTCAACAAGGTATGAATTCTGACATTAAGATGGCTAGAAGATATCATTGGATTTCTGATAAAGTGGACTCTACTTTTCTATCTGAACCTCATTCAGGAATCATATGTGATAAAACGCATGAAAATGTATTGGACATGACAGCATGTGATTCCATTGAAACGCAAAAAACAACCCTAGACCTGATAAGGGGCAATCCTGAAAATCTAATTTCTTCGATTAAAAGATTACACTGCAGAAAAACAACATTGGATGACTGGATAACATATAACCGTGACAATCAGCGTAGGATTGATTTTACTGATAGTTATGAAATGCCAAACATCTTAATTGGACCATTATAAAGAAAACATATGATATTCAACCAAGAAATTATGAAGAGTTTGTTTCTATTAACGGAGTGGGACCCTCTCTTGTCAGGGCCCTATCACTCATTTCTCAGTTAATTTATGGTTCTAGAACTTCGTGGAAAGATCCAGTACGATATAGTTTTGCACATGGAGGTAAAGATGGAGTTCCGTTTCCTGTAGACAGAAATACATTTGACAAGTCAATCAAGTTTTTAAGAGACGCGATAGAAGGAGGAGAAATATCTAGAAATGAAAAACTTTTAGCCCTAAAAAAATTATCAAGAAATTTGAAAATCATACTGCCAGGATATAGTGACTAGAAATTTAGGAAAATATTACCATGTTAATATTCATAGTTCAATTGTTTCAGTTGAGCATTCAATATTTAAATCCGAATTTCTTTTTATGCAGTATATAATTTGACTTTTTATGAAACATTGCAACAAATAAAGAAAATATTCTTTCTTTGGACTAGAGCAATAAGATTAAAGTTTTTGCTCGCTTCAATAATAGCTGTAAGCAATGGGATTGCCATTAGTTATTGGAAAACTGGTGAATTAGATTTTGGTTATGCAATATTAACTTATTTTGGGATAATTTGTTTGCATATCAGTGTCGATTTATTAAATGATTATTGGGATTTTAAGAGAGGGATAGATACCAATACAAAAAGAACAAAATATAGTGGTGGCACAGGGGTCATTCCCGAAAATCTCATAAATTCAAAATTGATATATTGTGCTGGAGTTATTTTTTTAATCTTGGGAGGTTTGACAGGGTTATATTTTGTTACTATAAAAGGTATTATAGTCTTAATACTATTGACATTTGCAATTATATCAATATATTTTTATTCCACAAATATAGTAAATGCAGGTCTAGGAGAACTTTTTGTAGCAATTAAGGGATCCATGATAGTATTAGGTTCGTATTATATTCAAAGTGATACGATTGATTTAACGTCTATTTATGTTGGTATCATTATTGGCCTTCTTTCTGCTGTTGTTCTTCTAGTCACATCGTTTCCAGATTATGAAGCAGACAAAAAAAGCGGAAGACGTACTTTGGTTATAGTTATGGGCAAAGAAAATTCAATTAAACTCTTTATTACAATTGTTACAATAACATATGCAATGATTATTGGAGGTTCTATTTTCAATGTAATGACTATTTTCTCAACAATTGGGCTTTTGTCATTCCCATTCGCGTTTAAAGCTGTTCTTAAATTGAGGAGATTCAACGAAACTAGTGAATTAGTATCCAGTATGGCCAATACAATTATCTACTCGAGAATTTGCGGAATACTTTTAGCAATAAGCTTCATCATATAAAAAATGAAAGATGATTTTGAGTTAAATTCTCTAATTAACGACTTCAAGAGATCGGTCATTAATAATTTGGTGGGATAGTTATATGATACCACTAAATGAACCAAACTTTAAAACTAGACTCTCAAAGCTGTTAAGAACAAATAGAATAGGAAAATCTATTTTTCTCTTTAATGAATTGGATTCCACCCAGGATTTCGCCATGGCTTTACCAAATTCCGAATCACTTCATGGCACAATAGTTATAGCAAAGAAACAAAATATGGGTAAGGGAAGAATAGGAAGAACTTGGATTTCGCCAGAAGGTGGATTATGGATCTCTATAATCTTTAGACCTGAATTTAATGTAGAGAATATAATTTTTATTCAATTTATCGGTGCCCTAGCAGTAGTCAATGCTATACACGAAATTACTAAAATTGATTGTAAATTAAAGTGGCCCAACGACGTACTAATAAATGGAAAAAAAGTATGTGGAATTTTAGTAGATATTAACCTCGAAAATGAAAATAAAAAAATAGTGATGGGTATCGGTTTAAATGCAAATATTGATAGTTCTTCAATTAATAATTTTCTGAATGATGGTAATATCAAAGCGACTACACTCAAAGAAGAGTTTGGTAACGATATTGATTTAATATTTTTAATAAAATCAATCCTTGAAAAATTGGAGCATTATTATGATAATTTTCTTAGTGGAGGAAAAATTTTAGATATTATAGAAAGTTGGAAAGAAAAATCCGAGTTTGGAAAAAAAGCCATTGTTTACGACGGAAATGAGAAGTTTATGGGAAAAGTAATTGATATTGACCAAAATGGAGCACTAGTAATGAAATTAAGTGATGGCTCAGTAAAGAAAATAATCTATTATAGTAATGTCTCCTTTCAAAGTTAGATCATATCGCTAGTGAAATATGCTCAGTTTTATGAATCATTTTCCATCGAATCCATCGGGATTTCGCCCTTTATTTTCAATTGCATTAATGGGAATTTAACATTCAAAAACCAATTTTTTAATCTTCACATGATTATAATATACGTGTTAAGACGGTTGATTGCCTCTCTTGTTTTGTTATAATTTATTCTAATTCTTTTCTTCTAATGTCATTTCTGTCCTCTCATCTTCTCCTTTAATGTATTTTTTACAATGGCAGGCATCATACTCATTAATGTGATAAACACACCTTGCTTGACGGTGGATATCCATCCAGTGGCAACTTACGTCGTGCCCGCATATGCAATTTGTCATCTTAAATGAATCTAAAATACATGTCTTATCTATCTTAGTCAACTTTGTTAGTCTAGTTGATCTATTATTGTTCTCATGCACAACAAGATTTGAAGAGTATAGTCCACATTAAAAATAAATTTTATTCGTTCAATTCTAACCTTGTAAGAATAGACCTTAATTTAGTTGCTGTGCAATTCATATATTTAACCTAATAAATATAGTATAGACTATGCTAGAATAATGTTTAGCGCTTATTTATCTATTAGAACTTTATTAATATCTATTGTATTTTATTGCTAGGTGCAACTTTTTCTAGAAACAATGTCATTATTCTTCTTATCATAGCGATAATTGGTATCGGACTTTCAATACTTTCTTATCAATATTCTTCATTTACCGCAAATGAAATCGCAAATATTTCTTCTCAAGACGTAAGGTCTAATGCAAAAATTGAAGTTTACCAACTTTCACGTATCTTGGTAAGGAGTATGGAGTCTATCTCTAACAATTTACAGGGATTGAGTAATTCAATATCTTTGTTAAATGCTGAAAATGATGATGTTCAGAAATTATTTGATTCTGCACAGACATCAACAAAGGACTTGACCAATGGCTATTATATGTTTAATATGAACGGAGAGATCATTTCCAAAACAAGCAACAAAACCATTGATGCCAATTATAATGATATCAGAGCAAACTCAACAGATCTCTTTTTGACTCCCAAGACAACCAATACTACATATTATAGCAGTATCATTGATATTAATAATCAATTTCCGCTTCTTTTTATATCATATCCAGTAATAAAAAGTAATGTTACCCTAAATAATAACGCCAGTCAAGCGAATATGTCAAATTTTGAAGGAATAGTTTTTACAACAATAGATCTATCAAAATTGGGCGAATTTTTACAGAAGGAACTCTCACCAGAATTTGCAAGTAATGTAGGTTTAATCGATAAAAATGGCGTAATACTCTATTCAAAAAATAGAAATGTGATTGGCAAAAATTACTTGACACCAGAGTTTCAAAATCTCATACTACCAGAAATCAAAAATGTCTACAACAATATACTGGCTACCTCATTAAAAGGAGGATCTGGATTAAGAGATATTTCATACAATGATAACATGACTACAATTGCGTATCAACCAATTACGCTGGATGGCGAGTTTCTCTGGTCATTATATATTAGCACTCCACATAGTCTGGCCTCTAATGTTGGTTACTTGATAAATCAACAAAAGAACTTCAGTACCATTGTAATTATTGTTGTTGGTTCTATGGCCTTTGGTATTGCATTTTTGATATTATCTTGGAATAAGAGATTAGAGGGCGCAGTCGAATCCAGAACAGTGCAACTAAAGACAACCAATGAATCACTAATTGAATCAAATAGTCTGCTTGGTTCAGCAAACAAACAACTAGAGATTCACGATAACATGCAAAAAGAGTTTATCAATGTGGCAGCACATGAATTAAGAACTCCTATAATGCCCATATTGGGCGAAGCCGAATTAATAGAAAATGACATCAGTGATAATGAATCTGCAAGGGTAGGCAAAGAACAAATTTCTTCTATTATTCGTAATGCAAAAAGATTAGATAGATTGGCAGCAGATATATTAGATGTTACAAATATTGAAGGAAAATCACTAAAACTGAATAAAACCATTTTTGACATCGATGAGATTTTATCACAATTAGTAAAGGAATATTCCAAGCAGATAGAAAATGACGCCGCAAAGAATAAAAAACTCAAGATTTTTTATGAACCAATACATGTAAAGATTCTTGCAGACAATTATAGAATTACTCAAGTAATTTCAAATATTATTAATAATTCAATCAAATTCACGGATCAAGGAATTATCTCTATCATAGGAAACGTAAATAGTGATGAGCTAACAATAAAAATCAGCGATACTGGAAAAGGTATAGATAATGAAATAATCAATCGCCTATTTGACAAATTTGTATCAAGATCAGAACAAGGAACTGGTTTGGGATTATTCATTTCTAAGAATATTATAGAAGCACATGGAGGAAAGATAAACGGCTTTAATAATGAAAATGGAACTGGCGCCACATTTGTTTTTACTTTACCTCTACACTTGAATTAAGTTATATTATGACTTTGATTATTTATGTGATTTATCTACTTTAACCTACATACAATTGATATATCATTCACATTAGTACCTGTAATTTTTGTATATAACGCACCATTTACTTTGTTAAACAATTTGTTACTATCATGGTTTTTTAGATAGTTTGATATTTTTAATTTTTTTTGTTTTATATTTACAAGCAACTTTGGATTCACTATCGCTCCTGCAGCCTGCGAATTTCCATCAATGCCATCAGTTCCAAAACACGCAATTGTAAAATCCATATCTTCATCCAAATTCTCAAAGTGAGCTGCAGCTGAAAGTACTGCCTCCTGATTTCTTCCACCGATTCCTTTAATTTTATTTTCTAAATCAACTGTTGTTTCTCCACCAAGAACAAATGCATATGGAGTTGATAAGGAGGGGAAATCATCAACAAGTTTGAAGAGAAAATCTCCAAGAACACGGGATTTTCCCGTAAATGCTGAACCCAAATACATTGTTTTTACACCGCTTTTTTCTAAAAACAATTTGATATTTTTGCAAGCAATATTGTTGTTTCCTATTATAACGTTATAAATATTGGTAAATATAGGGTTACCAGGTTTTGGTGTATCTCTAATTTTCCCTAACATGCCATCGCTAATTAAACCCCTTAATTTTTTAGAGACAAGTTTTTGGTTTTTCCATAGTTTGTATTTTACCAGGATCTTTTTTGTATCCTTAAAAGTAGTCAAATCTGGAACAGTGGGACCTGAACCAATTACATCAATTTTGTCTTGTACTACATCTGATAGAATAAGTGTTATTACTGGAAATTTTTTATTAATAATGCTTGCAAGCCTACCTCCTTTAATTTGAGAAAGATGTTTCCTCACAGTATTCATTTCATCAATTGTTGTTCCTGATGAGAGAAGCTTCATAGTTATGTTCTGCTTTTCAGGTAAACCTATTATATCTAATGGTAGGGGCATGAGAGCTGATGCACCTCCTGATAAGAACATCACAAGCAAATCATTTTTTTTTACTTTTTCTAGCATATTCAATATTTTTTTTGTACCAAGTACACCATTGGAATCTGGTATTGGGTGAGCTGCATTTGTTACCGAACATATGTTACTTTTCATTTTGATTCCGTATGGAACTGTAATGCAACCATCTTTGATTTTCCTATTATTCAGTATGCTTATGAATGCATCAACCATTGATGCCGTAGCCTTGCCAGCACCAACCAAGTAAATTGATCCAAATAATCCAAAATCAAAACTTGTTTTCTTGCCATTATAATCAAATATACTCAAATTATTACCTTCTATTTTTACCGAACTTTTCATTAGGGATACCGGATTAACTGATCTTAACCCAATCTCTATGGCATCCAGAGTTAAACCTAAAGAATCAGAATAATTACTCTTTAAGATTTTAGATCTATTCTGTAATTTCAAATTCGTCATAAAATCACAATTTATCTCGTGTTTTAAAAGATTATTACTTTAACCACGACATTTCACAAATAGATAAATATTTTGACTACACTTGCAGGTTCAAAAATAATGAAATTTTTTTAATATTAGTAGAATTTCTTAATAAATTTTGTAAAAGTCAACAGAGTTTAATCATATTATTTTTGAGACATTTAATAGACGTAGATAAGAAATATCTTGTAAACATTAATGAATATTATGAGAGTTAAAATAAAAAATGGTTGCGGATCTTCGTTTACGTGGGATGATGGGCAGAAGGGGTTTGATGTTTGTATCTTACTATGGAAAATCCAGGGCTTTTATCTCAAATTACCGATCTTGGAGAGAATATGATTCAATGGGCAAGACAGCAGAGGTCGTCTCTTCTGTTATAAGCCACGAATCAATTCATCTTGCATTGAATAAGTTTTCTGTTAACGCTTCCGATAAATTAGACAATCTATTTGGAAGATCCAATTCATGGGAGGTTTACCCGCATGGACTGGGAGATTTGAATACAATCAGAAAGAACAAACGCAAAAAGTAGGAAAATGTATGTCCATTCGGGTAAATTCTGTCAGTTGTACTGATTAATTGGTACGGTAAATAATAATGATTAAATTGTCTTCAGTAATTTTTGGAAGGTATGTCTGTTTACTACACTCCACAAGATGCTAACAGAATTTTACCTGAAATAAAAAAAATATTTTCTAGCATTATTATTCAAAAGAATAAAGTGATTAAACTTCAAGAAGAATTGCAAAGAATGGTTAATGATGGGACAAAATTCACTCTTTTCATAAATAAAAAACAGGAACTAAACAAAGCTGTTTTTAAACTGTATGAAACTATAGCAGAACTGGAGAATAAAGGAGTTATGATCAAAAGTGTTGATGAAGGGCTCTTAGACTTTCCATCCCTGAGGTTTGATGAAGAAGTGTGGCTGTGTTGGAAAGAAGGTGAAAATGAAATAAAATTTTGGCATAGAAAGGATGAAGGTTTTATGGGCAGAAAACCATTGGCAACGACCAACATTATTGATCGGTAGAAAACAAGATTAACTCTAATTGCATATATAAAATGTTACTAGTTAATTATATCACAAAAATTAGTGTCTGGTTTACTCATGGCTTTAATTATTAAACAATTAATAAATAAAATTAATCTGATATATTTGAAGTATTGCTCTCATAAGATTTAAATCATGTTGTAAGACACCTTTTTATGATAACTATCATAAATGCTCAAGGACCTTATCTCAAGATCAAATGATTTAACCTTCAATAAGAAAAAAATTGATACTGATAAAGACCCATTTGAAATCTTTAAGCGAATTTATTTGAATTATGAAAATGTATTTATTTTAGAGTCTTTAACTGGACCAAAAGAACTCTCTGAATTCTCAGTAATAGGTTTTGATCCAGAATTTACAATAAAGTGCGATAATGGAAAATTTCAAATTTGTCGAAACGAAAAGGCCCTGTATGAAAAACAAGTAAAAGATCCTCTTCTGGAATTAAGACGAATCCTGCCAATTATCGAAGAAAAAAAACTTCGATATATTGGAGGAGCGGTGGGATATGTGAGCTATGAAGCAATTAGATTCTGGGAAAAGCTACCACCAAAAAGATCAGATAATATGTTTCCATTGATGGAATTTGGAATTTATACTGATGGCCTGATTCACGACAAAAAAGATAATGCAATCCACTATTTTCACGTCGGCAAAAAATCTAGGTTTGATGAATTAGAAAAAGTAGTAAATTCCAAAAAAAAATTTTTGAGAAAAGGTCTTTCTTTTTCAAAACCAGTTTCAGAAACAACTAAAAGTAAATTTATTTCCAACGTGAAGAAAGCAAAAGAGTATGTATACAAAGGCGAAGTTTTTCAAGTAGTAATATCCAGAAAGTTCAACTTTCGCCTAGATGGTGATCCTATACTTCTTTATCAAAATCTAAGGAAATTAAATCCATCGCCGTATATGTATTTCTTTAAACGAAATAAAAAATTTATTATCGGCTCCAGTCCAGAAATGCTTCTTCGAGTAATTAATAATAATAAAATTGAGACGTTTCCAATAGCAGGAACAAGACCAGTTTCCAATAAGGAGAGCATCAATACTAAATTAAAGATTGAACTTTTAAGAGACAAAAAGGAATTAGCTGAACACACTATGCTTGTGGATTTGGCAAGAAATGATTTGGGTAGAGTATGCAAATTTGGATCAGTACGACCAAAAAAATTGATGATAGTAAAAAGATTCAGTCATGTTCAGCATTTAGTTTCTCATATTACAGGTAATCTCTATGATAAATACGACTGTTTTGACGCCTTTAGATCTTTATTTCCAGCTGGTACCGTTTCTGGAGCGCCCAAGGTGAGGGCAATGGAAGTAATATCAGAGCTGGAAAAATCTTCTAGGGGACCATATGCGGGCGCTCTGGGTTACTTTTCTTTCAATAGATCATGCGATTTTGCAATAATTATAAGATCCTTGTTCATAAATGGAAATAGTGCATATATTCAATCAGGTGCTGGAATAGTAATGGATTCGATCCCTGAAAATGAATACTTGGAAACAGAGCATAAAGCTGGAGCGTTATTTTCAGCATTGAAAGCAACAAAAAATCAGTCTAAATAATTACTATCTTTTAGAAATCCTTCCTTGTTTTGATATTGTTATCATTTGTAGATATTATCTGTAAAATCATACTTCTCTAATTTTACTATGATCAAAGGGTTTTGAGTCTAACCAACTGTATCTGAAATAATCTAAACACCACTCGTGAAATAGTTTATTGTTCTCCCTGTCAATGCTATTAGAAAATGCTCCATTCATGTCAGTTTCACCCTTAATCGATGGAAACATCAACAATGCTTTTTTTTCATTTAGAACTACAGAAATCTTGACATCATCTATCATTTTTCTTTCAACCAGTCCAGATTTTAACAGTTCTGGGTAATTGATCTCATTTAAGAAATCTTTCCCTTTTTTTGGTATTACGCCATTTTTTGGTAATATGTAATTAAACTTGATCTTGCGTTCCATTACAATTTTTGCAGCCACTTCTATAAGATCTAAAGGCACTTGTGGAATCATACCATAAATATACTCATTAGAATGTCTGTACATTTCTTTGATTTCCTCAATGACTGCGACCAGACCCTGGATAAACTTGCTGTCATCCAATGAACCAATCCTCTGAATAAACTTCATTGGAAGATTTCCAAAATAATGGTCTGAAAAATAATTCTTATTTTTTGAAAGAAAATTTATAGACGGAATTTGAGTCGTTATCGTGTTCCCAAAAGTTGTTAAAGAGTACGAACCATTGGAATCTCTACTAACTATCCCGGCATCCATAAGTCTATTAAAATTTCTATGAGCCTCTTGCATCGTTATGCCAAGATGTTTTGCTAGTAAAGTCAAATTCATGCTGCAATTCTTTAATGCATTTATTATCTGCAGTCTTTGCGAATTAGATAGCTCTATGAATGTCTTTTCAGAATCTTCAAAAATAGATCCAGAATCTTCCATATCTATATTACAATTGTATTCATGTTTATAAGTTAAATTTCAAATTAACGTTTAGATTGCAATAATTAATCATGCTTTTATTTATAATATGTATTATGACCTCTAAGATATCTATGTGGGATTATTCTAAAGCTGGTGTTGATATAAAGAAAATTCGGAAAATCCAAGGCAATATTGGCAAAATCATCTCAAAAACTCATTTTAGTTTTGTAAATAAAAATTGGAAGGTTTTGTCTGGCTTTGGACATTATGCAGGATTGATTGAAATTGATTCAAAAATTATTGCGTTACACACTGATGGGATTGGAACCAAAATAATTGTTGCACAACTGATGAATAGATTTGATACTTTGGGAATAGATTGTGTGGCCATGAATGTTAATGATATTATTTGCATTGGTGCTGTCCCCGTTGGCTTCTTGGATTATATTGCATTGAAAAAACCTGACCATTACCTTGTAAGAGAACTATTGGAAGGATTAACAAAAGGGGCAAAGGAATCTAAAATGGCGATAGTGGGAGGTGAAACTGCGATTCTTCCCGATCTCCTTAATCAAACAGAAGAAAATTCATTTGATCTAGTTGGAACTGTTTTTGGAGTAACAGATAAAAAAGCATTGGTGCTGGGCGATAAAATAACTGAGGGGGATATAATAATAGGATTAGAAAGTAGCGGATTGCATTCAAACGGTTATTCACTTGCACGGAAGGTCTTACTCCCAAAATACAACTTAAAAAACTCTCATATTTTTCTAAAAAGCTCTATAGGCGAAGAGCTTTTGAAACCCACAAGGATATACGTTAAACCTATACACGATATACTTGACTCCGAAAGAGAATCGATTCATGGACTTGCTCATATTACAGGTGGCTCATTCAGTAAATTATCAAGACTAAGCAATAGAGTAAATTTCAATCTAAATAAACTCCCTCAACAAAGAGGGATTTTTAGACTCATCCAACAGGAGGGGAAAATATCACATAAAGAAATGTATTCTACATTTAACATGGGTATTGGTTTTTGTATTGTCGTTTCAAAGACACGAGTGGACAAAATAATGGAAATATTGGATAGACACAAACTAAAGTATTATGAAATAGGGTTTGTCACTAAAGGAACAGGGGTTGTATTTATAACAATAATGGGAAAAAAGTATAGGCTGACCGATTAATTGTACAAAAAAATTTTTTCATCATTTAAAATTTGAATCTATCTATTTCTACAATATTTTTATGATGCTATTCCTGAACCAATCAGGCGCCATCTGTCGGCAATTCTTCTACTTATTGCAACCCTGTTCTGGCTAACCATACATACAGGTTTCTTTAATTTAATTTCTACAACATGATCTTTTATATGAGTAACGGTACCAAGTGTCGCAGCCGTTCCAATATTTAGTCGCAAGGATTCTTTTATCTTAATAGGATCAACTTTAACCAGTTCTTGTGTTCCAACAGCAGTTTCAAAAAGATTTAGTTCTATAGTAACATCATAAACGTCTGGAGGAAGTGAGCTTGGGAGTCCTACTAATGAACCTATTAAGGAATCACTCTTTACTAAATATGGATCTAATGTTGTTCCAAGAGCAACCAGGCCTCCTGGTTTTACAACTTGAACAATTCCTGCACCCGTACCCAGAGATGAGATCTTTGACATTATGGGTTCGTATTTTCCCTTCTTTTCATCATAAAGCCCTGGTCGTATTTCAATTTCATCACCAGTCTTAAAATCTCCCTGTATTAACGAACCTCCAATTACTCCTCCTTTTACTTCACTTATAGGAAGACCAGGCTTGTTAATATCAAATGATCTCAGCACATGCATCAAAGGTTCAGAATTTTTAGATCTTTCAGGTGTTTTGATATTTGATTGAATAACTTCTATAAGTGCATCAACATTTAGTTTGTGTTGTGCAGAAACAGGAATAATTGGTGCGGTGTCAGCTACGCTCCCTTTGACAAAATTCTTTATTTGTTTATAATTCTCTATTGTTTCTTCATATGATACCAAATCAACTTTATTTTGAACTAACACAATTTGCTTGATGCCAAGTGTTTGTAAGGCCAGTAAATGTTCCCTTGTTTGTGGTTGAGGTACTTTTTCATTTGCTGCAGCTACCAGTATTGCTCCATCCATCAAAGCAGATCCTGAGAGCATATTTGCCATTAAACTTTCATGCCCAGGAGAATCTACAAAGCTAACAACACGTTCAAATTCAGATGCTTGTCCACAGTTTTTACATTCTGGTTGGGTTGAATAACACGTTGGTGGGGGACAGTTTTTACATTTATAAAAAGCGGCATCAGCATATCCAACCTTTATGGTAATTCCTCTTCTTAATTCTTCACTGTGGCCACTAGTCCAGACGCCAGTTATAGATTCTACTAGAGTAGTTTTTCCATGGTCGACATGACCAGATGTTCCTATATTAACACAAGGTTGAAAACCATATTGTTTAACGTACCAGTCGGGTAAAGTTTCTTTCCAATGCAATATGTATAGTGAAATTTCACAGAGATATTAATTTAATTATAATCGTATTAATCATTATAATGACAATAGTGTCAAAAAATTGACAGGTATGCTATTCTTCCGTTTTTTTCGAGTCTGCCGTCTCGGCAGTAAGAGGTAAGTTTCCTTCCAAGAGTAAACAATTTATCTGATATATCTCTTCTGTAATCATATTACCTCTAACCAATTTTCTCTTTCTAATTCCCTCACGATTATCTCTCATTCCTGCACCTTTTGATAACAATACATATTTTTTCACACCGCCATGAACATCCTTCCGAATTGGTGTTCCAGATTTATCGCTGCCACCTCTTAATTCAATCTTGCCTGAAGAAATACCAATCACCGAAGCATCAACAATTTCTCCTACCCTGAGACCAACTAGGGGTTGAGCTTCTTTATCTTTTAGATCTTTGCTAATACTTTTCCCTTTTTTATCAGAAACTATTATTTTAAACTGTGTCAATATGAAATCAACCGGTGTAAGAGCTTTAATTAATCTTTGCGACGTGGTCTGTTTCAAATACTTTTATAAATGTTGATACGAAAGATGACTTAAGTGAATAGAGAGAAAGAAAAGCAGCAGGTAACTGAAGGAAAGTGTCTACGATGCGGTTTTACAATGATTAATATTCAAAGCTGTCATCTAAGATGTGAGAATTGTGGATCAGAATTGACCTGTTCTGATAAGGGCTCGTTTTGGTAAAATTAAGTGATTATAAAATTCAAAACCGAACCACAAGAACTAATTTGATCCATTTCCCTTGAATTGAAAATTATCTGCCATATTCTCGGCTTTAGATTTCATCATGTTGATATAATTTTCATAATCATCTGAATAACCACAATTTTTGCACTCGACTGTCGTGAGATCATCATTGACCTGTGCCTTATTGTTGCACTTTGGACACTTTGCATCAAGCAAGACAATTCTAAATCATGTTTTCTTATTATTATATATTAGTGGTTTATGCTTGAATGTTAGACTGTCCTAGTATAGGCGTTGCCTTGATAATTATGATCTCTGAATTAGGATTATTCTTATTGAGCCTATCAAAATCATCTTTTGAACACGAAACTACTATAATCTTTTTTTCACTTGAATAAAAGTCAAACAAAGAGTCATGTCTTTCCACATCTCCAACATAATCTTTCAATCTTGATTCCAATCTAGATATTATGTCTAATCTGTCCCCTCTCATCTCGTTAGGATCAAATGTCCATGAAATTATGGCCTTTGTTTTACTTGCTTTCAATTCATATTTCTTTAGAATAATCTTGATTTGTTCTGTCAAATGCTTTAAATAATTTTCTACAGTGGCGATATTGCCTTTTACTAAGAGTGACAATGGAGAAATTCCAGTTAAAGAAGATAAAATAGTGTTCAAGTCAAATAAGCCACCCACAAGATCGTCAATATACATTTCATCATAGGATTCATTTTCCATTATTTGAGATTGATAAGAATTGTCAGCAAATTTACAAATTTCAAAAATAGGTGACATTAAACCATAGTGTCTTAAAATTCTAATACAATACAAATACTCTGCAGATTCAATATCTACTACCTTGATTCTATTGCTGGAGTCAAGTCCGCTCAATAAACTTGTTAGGTTAGAATCTAACTCGGATTTTGTTCCAATAATAGCATCAAATAAAGCTGAGGGTATGGAACTTATTGGCATATAATGATAGAAAATGTTTTTTCCAACACTCAGACCAGTTCGATGTTCAATTAATGTTATGTTTTCATTGTTTGCACCAAAGCCTGCAGGGACCGTGTATATTATAGAACTATCCTTGCTTACATGTTTTATCACGTCTTGAAATTTAGATGCAATGTGATTTTTTGCATCAGGCCATGATTTTCTTATTCTTGGAGTAAAAAAAATATAAGATGCATTATTGATGGCAACGTCAAAAGGTTCGAAATCTAAGAGTGTCTCGTCTTGAATAAAAGAGGTTACACTAGAATATGTCTTTGCAATATCTGGTTTAAGGGTAATTGCCATTCCTGATGAGTCATCGATAATTGAAACTGGTATACCTTTAGTGGAAATATGAGATGCAATCTTGTATCCCTCAGTACTTAGCCCATAAACAGCTACCTTCAATGAATCAACACTCAATAGTAATACCAACCATAAATAGCATATTTTTGTTCCTGAACCAAAATTAATATTGGTTAAAGAAAAGTTTTTGCCATGAGGTTACTTATACATGTTGCTTGAGAGTCTGGTTTGATGTTTTAACCCCAAAACAAGTGATGTTCTTCAAACACGCAGTAGACGTTCTAAAAGAAAAAGATCATGAACTGCTTTGTACAGGAAGGAACTATCGAGAATGTGTAAAGTTATCTAAATTAAAGAAATTTGAGCTAAAAATAGTTGGAAAATATGGAGGTTCATCAAAATATGACAAACTGAGAGCTAGTTCCAGTAGGATTTTTGATTTAGCGAAAGAAATAGAGAAATTCCAACCTGATCTTTGTGTTAGCTTTTCCTCACCAGAAGCAGCAAGAGTTACATTTGGTTTAGGAATTCCCCACATTACATTCAGTGATTCGCCTCATGCTTTTGCAGTTCAAAGGCTAACAATTCCCTTTGTTAATTATCTTCTATGTCCTTGGATTATTCCTTACTCTGCATGGAATAATTTAGGTATATCAAAGAATCAAATAATTCGTTATCGTGCACTTGATCCGGTTGCGTGGATAAGAAGAGAAACAAGAGACTTGCGTAACAGCCAATTAAAGAAAAAATATCATCTTGCAAAGAAAAATACGATTGTGATTAGACCTGAAGAAAGTAAGGCATCATACTTGATAGACAAAAATACCAATGTGAATAGTATATTGGAATCAATAGTTGAAATCTTTCATAGAACGACAAATATCTTGGTCTTATGCAGATATCAGGATCAAATAAGACAATTCAATGAAAAATATGGCAATAAAATTAATGTTTTAGAGAATGTTGTTGACGGATTTGAGCTAATATCTATTGCCGATATATTTGTTGGTGGAGGTGGAACCATGACTGCCGAATCCGCACTAATGGGAAAACCAACTATTTCAATTTCGCCAATAAAATTCTATGTTGATGACTATCTAGTTAGAATGGGTTTGATATATAAAGTTGCAAATTCGCCTCAAATTGTGAAATTATTACGTCATATACTAAATGATAACACATTTAGTTTCAAACAAAAAAATCGTGCACAACGAATTTTGAATCGTATGGAAGATCCAACAAATAAATTAATGAAAATTGTTGATAGGTTCGTAGCTTTATAAAACAGATATTCTATAAAAAAAATGTCCGGCAGCCCGGTAGAGAATTTAAAATTCGCTGAATGTAGTGGCCAAGCATAGAGGCCTTTGGAGCCTTTGACCCCAGTTCGAATCTGGGCCGGGCTATTTTAGTTTAAGAAAATTTCTCTAATACCATAAAATTGTAACATGAAGCAGCACTAAATACAAACAAGAATATTTTCTACAATATTCATAATCGAATTATTGATAAAACGTTTGTCTGATTAATTTTGACTATACTGATTTTTCGTTGTGCTATTTTTACATCATATCAAAGCCAAAATTGTGATACTATAAACTCATCTATTACCACGACCAAAAAGTGTATGATTGATGAACTAACCTTATTCTAAAAAAAGGAAATAACTTTTCAGATATTATATTCTTTTGTAGTATCAATAAGTTCATTGATATTTGAGAAAAGTTGCAAAAACCTTAAACCTTTTTCAGTAATCCTATACAAGTGTTCTTCCTCTTCAAGTTTTATTAATTCATTTTCAAGCATTATGGACAAATATTTCTTGAGCTGATAATGAGAGAGAAAGGATTTGTACATGATTGTTGTTATTCCAACCCCTTTGTTGCTATTTGCAGATTGTAAAATGGACGCAAAAATATCCGTCCTACTTCTATATTTCATTTTTATTACTTTAATAAATACAAAATCAATTTTAATATGTCTTGTGGATGTCAGTACTTACACTTAACTTGATACAATTAAGTATGAAAAAGATGACTCGTCTCCTTTTATCTGATAATTACTACACATCTGTCACATAAAACGTATGTAAAAAGTAATAAGTAAATATAATTACTTAATTTTCAGGATTGGAAGACACTCAAATCAGATACAAGATAACACAACTGTCAGATAATGGTATTAACATAACTTTGTCTCTAATTGAAGATATCGAATTAGAATCAGTGTCACAACAACAATTAATGTTAGAAGCGATTGATAGATCGATATCTGATGAAGAGATTAAGCAGCAGATGAGACCCATCCTTGAAGCTATTCTACGATCCCAACCACAAACAGTGATCAAAACATATCCAAAGACAGTAATACAGATAAATATGCCTAGAAAAAAGTACGAAAAAATAGGATGTCCACTTGTGGGAAATAAGATCCTGATTGATATAAAACCCGATACTAAATAGAAAGTTCTGCACCACTAGCTGAGGCATTTTTTATACTTTGGCATCATCTTGTCACATTTTGGATAAATAAAGTTGTTCTAGTTGTAGGGATGTGATTACGTTACAAATTCAAGATTACACGGTGTACATTATCCCGCCAGATACTATTGGAACTGCATCTACACTTGCTACTTCTTTTATCCTAGCTATCAAAGCATTAAACCAAAGGCTATCAATTCCCTGACTCCAAATTGTTATTTTCTTGTAATCTCTCTTAACTCCATCATTAAAAAAACCGTTACAGTCTTCGACTGTTATATTATTGTACTTTTGACTTATTTCCTTTATCAAGCCTTCAGCTTCAGTTACCAGATATACTATTGTCAACGTAGGAAAGGGTATAGTATTTGAAGCTGTTGAAGACATATCTTCTGCCATCCTAATTCAAATAATCATTTTAAGAAGAGCAATATCTTGTTTTCGTAGCAAATACCATAGTGATTGTTTTTCCACCCTACTTTAGTTTCCCATAGAATGATAGTCTGACCTAAATACAGATATATTTCTGGCTTTTTAGATCTTGTTCCATGAATGGAGTTGATTTCTTGAACAGTCTGCTGACGATACATCCGTCTTTAAGGTTTTTGGGATTGGTCGAAAAATCCGGCCACTTATGTGCAAGTGTAATTCGACAGGGAATTAATGAGCATCTTAAGGGCAGAAATCCAGAAATAAGTTATTCTCAATCGGCATATCTTGTTGAGTTAGGAAAAATATTTGAAAATGAATTAGGGCACCTTAAATCAGTTATTTACATTTATGATAAGGTAGTAATGTTTAGCATTCCAATAAAAAATCATATCGTAGTTTTTTCAACAGATAGGAATATCAATATTGGTACTGTCTTCGAAAAGGTACAATCCTTCATAAAGAATGTAGAAACCGAGTTGGACCTAGAACTAGATATCAAAAATATTAGTCAAGAAAAAAAAGGCATTAGAAATTTGTATGATTCTGGAATATCTGAAGAGATGATTGCAGAACAGCTTGACCTAAATTTAACGACTGTAAAGAGTTTGGTAAAAATCATTACGACAAATGCAAAATAGTTTATTACCACTTTATGCTAACTCGAATGATTATAAAATAGGTTCAATCAAAAAAACTAACTACTATATGAATGACTTTTAGCCATATGCATTCATTTCAGTTTCTGTATCTTGAGTCTTAATCTTTGTTATCTCTTTTTCAATCTTCTCTGCTTCCTGAAGCAGTAATGGAACGTTACATGATACACCTGGAACAAGATTACTTATTGTCGTAGATAACTCTGCCGCCGCTCTAAAATCAGGAATTCCTTCAATAATTTTTACCAATAATACGATTACATTAATACCTAACTGAGAGCTTTGATTTAAGAGAACTGCTGGAATCCCTCCTATAGTGCCATTTTTTAGTAATGAAATTTTGGAATCTTTTAATTTATTTCTTGCTTGTGTGGTATTGCCTATACCCATTATTGAATATTCTTCTGAGTCAACAGACTTTGGTTGTTGAGGGGTAACTATATTACTTGAACTAATAATAAGATCACATTCATTATCCTTTGCCCAGTTTAGCATAGTATTTCCAACGAGGAAATAAAGTGACGGGTCTATGCTCACTTCAGAGATAAAAATCGATGTTTTCAATTCTTCATTGGCATATACCCTTACTGGAAAATATGGTACAGAATTCCTAACTATTGACAACTGAGAAAAGTATGATGATTCTATAGTTGCTATTAATTGAGTATTAATTGAGTGTAAAATACATTCAGAAGCAATAGTATTAGTAATCCCGGTTGTAGCAAAACCATCAATCACTGTTCCACCTTTGAGATTCATTTTCTTTAGAGTTTTAATCCCAAAGTTCTGAGAATTTGACATTGATTAAATTTGAAGATACTGCTTTAAGAATCTTAATGCGCGGATTGGAAAACTCTACCACAATTATTAAATTATTTGTATACTATTTGATAATATATTTCTAGAATTTGAGTAACTTTACGATTTTTTCAAATTTTTCATGATTTAACTCTTTCTTGTAGTCCTTGATACTTTTTATCACCTGTTTTCTATCGTTATTGATTGAATCTTTGAGTCTGTCATAAATTGGGCCATGTATAAAAAAGGACTGAGAAACGCTAGTTACATTACTTGCTCTCCTCTTAGTACTAGAAGTTTCAAAATCCAAAATTGTCGGTCTGCCATCTTTGGAAATTATTATGTGGCGATCAAGTCTATTTAGCTGACCGTGATCAAGTTTTATGCAATCTAAAAGAAAACATTGTTGAAGAATGGAGGAAGTACATTTTAGAATTCTTTCATATGTAGTGTTTTTTGAATTATACCAATCTATGATATTGAAACCTTTGACAAATTCCATCAATATAAAATTTTCAGAAAAATCTATAAGGAAAGGACCAATCCCAATAGTGTTTGCGAGTGATTGAAATAATACTTCGTCATACATATTCACTCTATTTGCATCTGTTCTCCTTATTTTTAGAACAAAATATTTATTTCTATATTTAACTAATGTTACCAAGCCAACTGAGCCCTTACCAAGTATGCATATTTTGTGCAATTGCAATTTACCAAATGAGAATACGGAGTTAATACCCAAGGATAATAATTCCTCCATCCTGTTGTCAAATGTATTTTGGTCAAATAAGGGGTAAGCCAGTAAAAATTTTAGCCTTTCCTTATTTTCACAGTTTAATAAATTCTCCATCACGAACCATAAAATCAATGGCAGTGGAAATAAAACCGCTCAATTTCCTTTCATTCCCCAAATATATAGAATAACCATTGCTAAGATCTAATGTAGCTCCCGTATGGCTGCCTGATTCAATGTCTTTTTGTATTATTTGACTTGCATGTTCTTTTATTGAGGTCTTTTTTCTTTCTTCAATACTTACTATTCTCATATCATCAGTCCATAACATAATGGAGCTTTTTCCTCTTTTCTTAATAAATGAATTAGTTTCATCTTTTCGAAATATTTCAGGTCCTAAAATTAGATTTAATTTTGGCAGATTCGTATATTCTATCATAAAAATAAATACAGCATGTTCCTTTTCATCGGTAAAAGAAATTTTCTTAATTATTTTGAATCTTGCATTTTCTAACTGCTTTGAAATACTAGTTAGTTTTCTCTTAAGCTGGCCCCACAAGATATCGGGACTTCTCTTCTGTATTTTGAATTCGATTATTAATAGATTTGATTTGATACTGTTGATAATATTTGTACTAGATTTGCGCGGTCTTTTAAAAAATTCAATCGACGGTTCTTTCAGAAATAGCCTAGAAGCTAATGCAAATTTTGCAAGACACTCTGATGATATGGCAGCCCCTAGATTCCGATTTGAATCAATCGGATCAATTATTATTATGGGGCTGTCAAATTTTCCGATTGCTTTTTCGTTTAAAGATTCAAGAGAAATAATGTAATTTGGCTTCAAGTCAGCGAATGTTTGGAGAACATTTCTAAATGAGCCATATTTCAGGACAAGTACCTCTGTGACATACCCACTAAAACCTGAAACAGATATTTGAGAACCATATATTCCAATTGATTTTAAAAATTTTTTTAGGACCCTTACTTGGCTCTTTAAAAAATCATTTAACCTGCTTTGCATAAAAATCGTATGAAATGGAGATCTGTCCGCGGCACTTTTCCATTTATTTTTTTCAACCTTGTAACATGGCACAATGTTTATCCTGATTCCATCAACTTTTCCTTCAACATAGGGATGTTCTGAATAGCGTAAATATGGTTTGTATTTTCTTAAAGCATAAAACCCAACCGATTTTCCTATTTCTTCAAATTCTTTTCGTTCTACTGTTGATTCTATCATTACAAAAAAGTCTATGTCTGTATCATTTTCAAGCCATGTTCCTTTAGCAAAGGATCCACCAACTATCACTTCTAAGATTCTATTGTCTTTAAAGTTCATAATTTCATTCTCTATTTCTTTTGATATTTTTTCTAATTTGTTTTGTTTTGATTTAGATGGATAGGAAGAATCTGATATCTCCAGTGTAATGTCATCTATAGTATTCATTTTCCCTTCACAGTAATTATGTTCTCATATATGGGACCTTCTGGTGTAGTGACGCTCTTTTTTACAGAAATTGTATCTATTTTGTCAATAAGAGTAAAATTGGACATAATGCTATTACTGTGTAAATTCAAATCTAGTGCCACGCCTTTTGTTCTAAATAGTGTTATGTGTGGTATTATCTCTTTTTCTATCTTTAGGTCTAAATCTGTTAATTTTGATAGTACTTTATACGACATTTGGTTGAAAGGACTCTTCGTTTCTTCGTCCAATCCAATCCATATTACTTTGGCACACTTGCTATTTGGAAATGCTCCTATCATGCCATACTTAATTTCAAAAGATTGAAATTCAATCCCTGAGATTTTAGTAACTATCTTGTCAAGTATTGAATTGTTGATTTCGCCAAAAAAGACTAGCGTAAAATGAACATTTTCTTGTCGTACCAATTTTACATTTTTTCTTTCCAAATTCAAATAAGAAATCAAATCATGTTGTATCTTTTGAATCTCATTTTTTTTATAAATATCTGCGGCGATAAATACCCTTGGCACGGCAACAAATTATCGAATCAACTAATATTAAAATCTGAACAAACCTGAATTTAGAAGGCGATTTGCAAATACGCAGATCTTGGTAATCAGCAATATTCTCAATATAGCAAATAATAAATAATTTACTAAAAATCCTTTGAATATGCAATTTGGGAGGAGTAGGATCAAAGATGGAGATTATGTCTTTGTATCTCAAAAATATTCTGAAAAAATAAGACTTGTTATTGGAAGGATCACCGGTTTAACTGATTCGGTAGCAAGCATAACTGGTTCGTATGTTATTCCAATAGGATTGATGGAAAAGGTCTCTTCTGGACGTGGTGAGGGAAGACCAAAAGAGGTTCTCGAAAGTCCAGAACCAGATAATTGTATCTTTATGTTAATTGATAATGTTGAAACTGGTAATTTTGATGAAGAAATCGATAGAAATTCATCAAAAATTAAGTGGATTAATGAAGAAAGATTTCACATACTTGATGGATGGATAAAAGAAAATCTTCCTGAAATTTTTGCTAATGTATTGAGAGCTACGTCTCACGAAGACAGGATGCAAGCACGAGCTATCTTGCTAGAAAAAATGAATTCAATTTATGAAAGAGATCTGAAGGATCACATGTATGCGGTGGCAAGAAGTACCAAAATATTATAATTTGAAAGTTTTATATTATGGTGATAGATAGAGCATTCTTAAAATGGAATACGTATATGCCGCATTACTATTACACAAATTAAAGAAGGATATAACTGAGGATAATGTGAAGAATGTCATAAAGGCTACTGGTGTAAATCCCGATGATGTAAAGATAAAGGCGCTAGTAGCAGCTTTAAGCGAAGTAAATATAGATGAATCATTAAAAGCAACTCCTATGGCTATGGCAGTGCCTGCTACAGCATCTGCTGCTGAAAGTGGAGCAACACAATCAAAAGACGAGAAGGAAGGAGAGAAAAAGGATGAAAAGAAAGAAGAAGAAGCTCTAGAAGGATTATCTTCATTATTTGGTTAAGTAGTTACTTTTTTTCTTTTAATTCCTCAGTTTTATTAGATTCTTTTTTTTTGATTCATATTAACTGAAATAATTATTTCAAAGTATCTCCAAATGCCAAAGCATAAGATTACCTATCGAGTATTTTGGACTATTTTGACTATAAAGATACCATTAATGAGTCATGATTATTATCGATAATTAAAAAAATAATAAGATAATATGATTTTTTTCCAAAATGTAAATAATGTATGTGAATCCTATTTGATTTAACTAATTGAATATCCCTTATTCTTGAGCTGAGCAGCTATATTATTAGCCTTCATCGCTGAGATTGAAATTATTGATCCTGCCGTCTCTTTTGACAGATAATTTGATTCGATTGCTAGTGATTGTGCATGTTTGAATGCCTTTGACAACAAGAAACCCATCGATTCTTGTGTGAAGTAACTTGATTCAACCGCAAGTGAGATAGATTCATTATGTGATCTGCGCAGTTCATTTTTAAATTCATTAAGATCAATTCTTAAATCATTTTCTGCAAACACTAGCTTGTCTGCAATAGCATAATTTACTACAATTCCAGCTTCTATCGGTTTTATGTTTAATTTTGAAAGTAGAGACGCTAGTTTTGTGGATATTACATCACCTGGTCTTGCGACCACTGTGTCTTTGCTTACCCATATCGTACCTTGATCGATCTTTGTAGGAACATTTGCCTCTTTGAACTCTGATAATACTGGTCCAGGAGTTATTCCCGTATCTCCAGCTGGAATCATTATTTCAATTTTTGTTACATCTCCACCTTTTGCAGGTAGAAATACTTTATTTTGATCGAAAATCAGGTTGAGCTTAAAAGGACTAATATTAGTAAACATGAGTGCACATTGTCCCTCTAATTGGGAACTCAATTTATCAATTCCCGGTACATCTGCTATCTTTTCAAACGCCTTTTGTGTTACCCTATTTTTGATTACTTTAATGATTATATCTTTGTGGAATTTTTTCCTAATCTTCATTAATTGAGTGGCTCGAACTTTATTCACTTTTGATAGGGCAACCACATTGTACGATTTTGGAAGTTCAAGCATTTGTTGATATAATTCTTGCTTTCCATTTGGATAATTCGTTCTACTATGCTTTTCAGATGAAGTCATCAGATATCTCCCTACTTTTGTTTTTCTCCAACTGTTGATGACTTAGATGGCTTGCTCATTGTAAACTTAATTATTGCATTATGGATATTTTTGTCACCTTGTGGCAACTTTTTTTCGATTGCTGATATTACCGCGAGGGCATTATTTACAAGCTGATCGTCTTCCATTTTTTCGTCACCGATTTTGGCAGAAACATTAAGTTGATTTTTTGCCCTTGCTCTAACAGATCCTCTGAATCTCTCTGTAATATTCTCTATGGGCGCTCCATAGGGAAGCGGAGAAGGCATTTTACCCTTAGGTCCCATGAATTGTCCCAACGAGCGACCTACACTGGACATTAGTGCAGTATCGGCTAAAAAGAAATCATAAGCTTTAACAATTTTTCTTGCATCTTTCTTATTGGTTCCAAGTCTATCTAACTCTTCAGGTTCAATAACTTTATCAACCTGCGCCTTTCTAGCTCTCATTCCCATATCGCCTGATGCAAATACACATACACTTGAGGTCTTCGTTATCTTGTTAGGAAGATTTACAACTTCATTTATGCTAAATCCCTTTTTAACATCAATGTCCTTTAGTATGAGCATTAATTCAGCAGATTGAGAGAAATTGCGTTTTGTAATTCCATCTCGTGCATTTTTCAACATATTTTTTAACAGATTATCATCAAGCATAGTTGAAAATTTTAGATTTTAAGCCTCTTATAAACGTGAGTTGCATATTCTTCAATTTTTCAAATTAATTAATCGAGTGAAATGTGACGAAATAGCAATCGAGAAATGAAGCATGTAAAGTGCATTTTCATTGTTTATGCCTAATTTGATAGATTAGTTTTTCATCGAGTTGAGCGTATAAGCACGGGCCCGGAGGGCTTCGATCCCTCGACTTCCGGCTCTCTTTGTTAAACTTAGAAGGCAGGCGCTCTATCCAAGCTGAGCTACGAGCCCATTTGAATTGCATTATTTTGCAAATCCAGTGCAAAAAGGAAATAAAATATTCACTTATAAACTGTTCAAAAATCTCAAAAAGTTGTATGACCAAAGAGAAAACGACCTTCCACTAAACCTTATAGTCAAGGAAGAGACGACAGGTAAGGCCGTTGGAGTTAAAGACGTAAATGCTTAAAAGACCTTTGAGCTATTCCACAAGCCCTTTGAATTTCTCTTTAACGGTGACTATATTCCGGCGGCACTCAAGACTGAGCTCAGACAGGCCGCTTTAGCTGAAGGTTTGATTGGTGGAACCATGGGAGACTACTCCACTAAACAACAGCAGGAAACAAGCAATCCAAAAAATCTGTCTAAATAGACTATCTATCCAAGTGAAACATCTGCATTAATTCCCTTACTTTTGCCAGTTCACCTGTTAGAGAAGAACCTCCCATAATCTCATATCCACTAGAAGGACTTAACTTGAACATCTCCATCAATTCCTTTACCTTCCTAGACTGTTCTTCCTGTCTACGTATTAGTTTAATTCTTACCGGTTTATCTATCATCTTATTAGACATAGATAGCGACGATGAAGCTATTAAGCTCTTTTCTTACTCACTTATTTTATAAACCATAAAATCATTCTTTCGGCTTTTGGCCTTGATTTTGAATCTTTGATTCTAGATCATCGAGCCTAGTTATGATGGACGCTATTTGTTCATCATAATCTTTTCGCATTTGAAAAAGGGCCATTTGATTAATAACGTCTCCTTGCATACTTGAAATAGTTAATTTAAGAATTGGCTCTGACGTCGATCTAATTGCTTCTTTGTAGTTCTTATATCTTTTACCTAGAAGAATAAGAATTTTATCTGGATCTCTTTCAGCCTTATCAATCTCTGCATTAATTTCATCATCCTTCTTTCTCAGATCATCAATAATAGGAGACAATTATATTTTGACTTAGAAATATAATTATTTAAAGTTCTGGTCGTGTATGATACTGTCAGTATAGTAATGTTTAAAATCTTTTGAAAATATGTAAGTTCGAGAATATCACAAGCTAATAAATTAGATTTTCTAACTATTTTCTTTATATGTTGAACTGAGTCGTATAATTACCATTTTGTAACCTTGATGACCTCAAACGCCTCGGCATATTTAGAATTAATTTGATATCCCCTAAAGGAACATCTGCCAAGAATAGCAGGTATCCATATATCACCACAGCGAATAAACTGGGATTGAAAACACTCTAAAGCATTCTTCTTTATTTCTATTGTTTCAGTAATGTTTACGAACAATTGAGGTCTAAATGATTTTTCAGTAATACTTCCTGGTATTGTGGTCTCGTACATGAAGATGTTATTTTGATCTCTACAAGCCGAAATTACACTTTTTGTTAAGGCTTGGTGATCCTGATGAGAATCTCCATGCCATTGCGTGAAGACTGAATCTGGTTTGTATTTCGATACGATTGAATCTATCATAGTAACTAATTTTCTTCCAAATACCATCTCTTCGGGCGATAAGTCAAGGAACAAAGGAGATTTGCATTCCATTACTTTAGCAGATAATATGGATTCAGATCTTCTACCTTCTTTGGTATCTGTCTTTACAAAATTTGGTAATGTGGCTATAATAGGCTGTACGTCGTAACCCTTTGCAGATAGTTTAGCAATAGTTCCACCCATTCCTATTTCCAAGTCATCTGGATGTGCTCCAAAAACTAGAATAGCTTTAGATTCCATACAACCAGATTAAGGTAATTTTCCTATTTATGAACTGTTGATAGCTGGTGGGACTAGTCTGTAACCCCTTATTTCTCTGAATCTTCTGTAATCTTGATCAACTTCCATTGCTGCCATTAATATCTTGCTTTTAATTGATTTTGATGATTGTAAAAACATCTTTGTGTCTTTGGGCAAACAATGTCCTCCAACTCCGTCACGAGGTTCAAGTATCTTTACATTCCATTTAGTGTTTAATGCATCTCTTAATTCTCCAAAGTTAACATTGTTGGCCTGACAGTAAAGATAGAGATCCTCTGAAAATGCAATTTGCATGTATCTATCAGCATTTTCAATTATTTTCGTCAATTCCGCAATCTCTATTTCAGAAACTGGATGCATAGGAATCCCGAGACCATTTTTTTTGTTTGTTTGACTGTTATTGTTATTGAATTCAAGAACTTCGTTTCCGCTATCATAAAATTGCAGTGCTGTCTTTAGACAGCAATCACTCACACCACCAACTACTCTAACTTGATTTACACCATGTAAGTCTTCCTCAAGTGCATACCACCTATGTGGTGCGTGAGCAACGTGGAGTCTGTGATTTAACATTTCAAATATCTTCTTCGAAGTTCCCTTAGGTACTGTACTTTCAATGGAAACAAGCGAACCATTTTTCGCCTCTCTTGAGATTTTTTGTGCAACAGAGAATAAGCCATCTACAAAAGGAGCATATTCATCATTTGGATCATGAGTAGATATACACAAAATGAAAACATCAATGTCATCAAAGCATTCAATACTCTTGATCCCATAATTCTTTTCTGCATTTTCTACTTTTACAGGATTGATGTCATATCCAAAAGTTTCAAATCCTCTTTCTTTCACATACTTTGCAACAGGCAAGCCGAGTTGTCCGAGTCCTATTACCAAAACTTTCTTTATTTGAGATCTTGATTCAATATGCATTTTCGCTGATAGTAAGAATTCATAATATAATTATTAAAGGCTTGAGATGGAATAGAATGTAAGTTATTCACTAAAGAAATTTCTATCTAGTTCGTATAGAACTTTATCTTTCGCTATATCTGACCTCAAATCCATTACAATCCTATTTTTGAATAAGTGGTTTTTTCGCATTTTTCATTGTTGGTCATTTGCTAGATATAAATAATCAAGCAAAAATAATAGAAGTGTGATAAGAATTGGTTTAATCGGAAAAACAAACACCGGCAAAACTACTTTCTTTAATTCAGCAACTTTAGGTAATGAAGAAATTGCAAATTACCCGTTTACAACAAAAAAGCCAATTCACGGAAATGCTCACGTAATTACCCTTTGTGTTCATAAAGAATTCGGTGTAGTGGATAATCCAAGGAATTCTCTTTGTAAAGATGGGTGGAGATTCATTCCTGTAGAATTAATAGACCTTCCTGGTCTGATAAAAGGTGCATGGGAAGGCAAGGGTCTTGGTAACCAGTTTTTGTCTGTTGCTGCACAATCTGATGTATTGCTTCACATAGTAGATGCTTCTGGGAGCATTGACGCATCTGGAAAGATAGCGGAGGCAGGCGCCGGAGATCCAATTGCAGATGTTTCTGATATAGAAGAAGAATTAGTGCTATGGTATTTGAAATTATTTGAAGGAAATAGGGAAAAAATTTCAAGAATGATTAATACTGGCATGGACACGGTGCGCGCAGTCACTGAAATATTTAGAGGAATAGGTGTTAAAGAATGGCATGTAAAAAGATCTATAAATGAAAATAATCTAGGTGACAAAGACATTCATGAACTTGATCCTGACGAAAGTAGAAGATTCATTTCTACATTAAGGGAGGTATCAAAGCCTTCTCTAATAGTAGCAAATAAAATAGATCTTCATCCTGCTGCAGAAAATTTCAAGAGATTGCGTGAACATAATAAACACATGTTTGTAATTCCTTCAAGTACTGATGCAGAATTAACGCTAAGGAGAGCTCAGAATAAGGGTTTGATAAAATATTCTCCCGGCGATGAAATATTCGATATATATGAGAACACAATACTAAATGAAAAACAAAAATGGGCACTTAATTTCATTAGGAAAGATGTACTGGGGGAGTATCTTAGAACTGGAGTACAATTTGCATTAAACATTGCTGTTTTCAAGTTATTAAACATGAATGTTGTTTATCCAGTTTCTGATGCAAATAAATTGTCCGATAAAAAAGGTAACGTTCTGCCAGATGCATTTCTTATGAAAAATGGTTCCACTGTACAGGATCTCGCAGGTGAAATACATACCGAGTTATCCAAAGGAATTGTTTATGCTGTTGACATTAGAAACGGTTTAAGATTACCCGGTGATTACCAAATAAAGGACAGAGACGTATTATCTATAGTTTCAACCATGATAAAAAAATAGACGTACAAAACATGGTCCTAGCCTGACTCTTAGGACCCAATTGACAAGATGTTGAATTAGAATTAATTTTGGCTATTATTAGATGATCATCAATTGATGATTCCACCAATTATAGTTAACTAGTGGTAACGTAATTCAGAAAGATTCTGACTGAATCGCACTCAAATTAGTATATTTAGTTATTCCATAGTTATAACTCATCGGTAATGAAATTTATTTTTTATAATCACTCAAAATATCCCTGTATCTTACATCTTTATAAGCTATATACTTCACATACTCTCCATACGTCATTTCAAAATTACAAAAAGTACATTTGACAAAGCTAAAATCATCAGAAAGCTCCGCAGGCTTCTTGCAATCAGGACAAAGAATTTTCATGATATTATTATCGTTAACCTAACAATTAAGCGTTAACCTTTCAATTAAAAAGAATATTTTAACTTGATTTAGCTACTAATTCTAAATTGCTTTTAATTGCTTCACTATTGGTTGTCTGGCCTTTCGGAAAACTCTAAATCCACAAATACATTTTATTTCCGGTAACTTCGAAAGTTCTTCATTAGACACTGGAGTTCCACATCTCATACATTCATAGATCACATTACCAATTATTTTATTGCTCGCCACAATCGTCCTTGTCTTGAATGAAATTTATTTGTTTTCTCTACAGTGATCGAATTACTCCTGGCTCTCCCTTTAGAATGTAGAAATCCCTATTCTAAAGCCTTGATTACGGCCTTTTGCATCTCCGTTATGCTAGCCTTGAAATTTCTTGCGTCATTTTTCAATCTTCCGCCTGATGCAAATTCATGTCCTCCGCCTTCAATAAGATGCGATGCAATCTTGCTACATGAAATTTTGTCCGTATTTCTCCTAATGCTAACCTTTCCATTTCGGTTAAAGAGCATAGCCAAGTCTATTTTAAAATTGGAAAATAGTTCCTGAGCAAATAGGCTTGTTTGGACGTATGGATATGTAAAAACAAAAGCCACATTAAATGAAAGTATTTTCTTTATTGCAAGTGTCTTCAATGATGCCATTTTTTGAAATTCACTAATTTTGATGAATTTTGTGTAGTCTCTTTGCATATCTGCATCCCACAAGATTCCCCTTGATGATTTAAGAACCAGTCTTTTCAATTTTTCCTTAACATGGGCATTATTTCTATAAAAATGGATTAATTCAGAGACTCTTGAATCATAATTCTTGATATTAGTCATGAAGTCTGAACTATGTGCAATTAAACTCAGTTGCTCTGCTATTTTGTTTTTGTACATAAACTTTTCATACATGAGTTCTGTTGCACATTTGTTTCCAGAAGAATCGTGAAATAAGTTGGCCATCTTTCTAATCGATGTTAATGCCTTTCTCGGCCATGGATGATGATCAACCCAGGTTACAGACCATCTGTTATTTACCAAATATTCTAGTGAATCCTTGCATAGATCGATGACCTCATTATTGACGCCGAGATCCGAAATAATTGCGAGTCCATTTCTTGTTTTTTTGGATTCGTATTTTAGATAATCATACATCTTTGTAAAATTATCTACGCCATAATTATAAAATGAAACATCTGCTTCAGGATACTTCATTAGCGCCACTGAAGCAGAATATATTCCATCCAAATCTGCTTCATGGGAGCATATGATTACACGCATTCATAAAATAGGCATTTGAACTGAATATGTATTTAATGCTACAACTTGCTGCCTTTAGAGATGCATTTTAGACAATTACAAACTAATCCTGATTAATAAGATTATGAATCAAATAGAATCATAATAAGTCGTTAATTCATTTTCAAGTATAATTTTATATTTGATAGCATGTGTCAGGTACTACAATACACATAATGTACTATTCAATTGAAAAAAAGATAACGGCTAGAACGGTATATCTTGTAGTTTTTTACATCTCTGCAATTATAATGACCTCAATTACTTTTTATGCACTTTATCAGAGCATAGTTGAGTATGCTTCTACGGGGAAAATCATAATAGGTGAAATTTTAGTAAAAACAGAATTTCCATTTAAAGGACTTTCAAAACTAATTACCTATCTACTGATTGTTTCAGTAGTCTCCTGGTACTGTGTTACCAAATTAGGTGGCGACAAGGTTAAGGAGATTTCTCCAGCTATCCGTTCAATATTCCAACTAATAGTTTTAGCAATAGCAATAGTTTCACTCTACGAATTTGTTTACAATTTTGTGGTTTGGAGCTCACTCATAACTCTTAATGCATTAGGCGGGAGCATAAATTTGGACAGTATTAGTATACCCTATCCTAACCCTGAAACTCCCTGGAACCTAGTCTTTGCCACAAAAATGTCACTAGCTGCCTTTGTTATTTCTGCTCATGGATTTTATATCATATCAAAGAAGGGGAAAAGTTAAATGGGGAAAAGTTAAATGAAAAATTTTCTAAACCATAATTTAGCTAACGAATGACAAATTTGAAATTATTATCCCTTTTAGTCAAAGTTATATGCCCGTTTTTTGCTCACATGATACAGAAAGATGACCTCTAGAGAAAATTCTAAAGACCAAGTTTCAGCTGAACAAAAAATTAGTGAAATGCTTCAACAATCAAAGATTCTAGAAGCTTATATGAACGATATTCTAGTAAAAGAATCCACAGTAACTAGATTGATTACAGAGGCCCATCTGGCTTCCGAAGCCATTCAAGAATTATCTAAAAATCGCCAAGAAGAATCGCTTGTTCCTATTGGAATTGGAATTTATCTCAAAGTAACAGTTCCGGAAGTAAGGAATCTATTTGTTAATGTAGGTTCAGGTGTTACTATTGAAAAGTCTAAAGAAAACACAAAGAGTTATGTTGAATTAAAGATTAAGGAATTTGAGCTTGCATTAAAACAACTAAATTCACAAAAAGAGCAGGTAGCGTTACGTATGAATCAGCTCCAAAATGAATTAAATAGTGAAATGCAAAATTCTCAAAGAACACCAAATTCATAACGGGATTGTACTCTGCTTGTTTGAAAAACTAAAAAAAGTATTTTCTGAAACTGCAAAGAATCTTGGTCAAAAAGCAATTTCAAAAAAGGAAATTGATTCGATTTTAGAGGAACTACAAATCAATCTTATGGAAAATGATGTAGCACATGAAATTGTTGAGGAAATGACATCAAAAATAAAAATAGAGATATTGAACTTGAAACTAGAAAGAAAAGAAAATTCTGATCAAGTAATCACGACAAAATTATATTCTTTTTTACATGAACTATTTCTGTCAACCAATAGTAAAATAGATATTATTCAATCTATTTTGGAAAAGAAAAAATCAAAAACTGGACCATATTCTATAATCTTTCTTGGTATCAATGGTACTGGTAAAACTACCACAATAGCAAAATTTTGTAAATTGTTGAGGGATCACGGTATTTCCGTTGTTTTGGCAGCCGCAGATACACATAGAGCGGGAGCTATTGAACAGATTACTCATCATGGAAACAAACTCAATGTTAAAGTAATCTCTCAAAGATATGGCGCAGATCCTTCTGCAGTTGCAAGAGATGCACTAGAACACGCAAAAAAGAACTATATCGATGCAGTGTTAATCGACACTGCAGGAAGGATGCAAACTTCTAAGAATCTTATGGAGGAAGTTAGCAAGATAATAAGGGTGATTAAACCTGATATGAAAATATTTGTTGGAGATTCCTTGGCGGGGAACGATACAGTAAATCAAGCCAGAGAATTTTTTCACTACACCAATTATGATGGATCAATATTAACAAAAAGTGATGCTGATTCTAAAGGCGGTGCAGCCATTTCTATTGCGTATTTGACTCACAAGCCTATATTGTATTTGGGAGTTGGCCAGGGATATGAACATTTAGCTGAATTTGATCATGAGAAATTTCTTGATTCAATTTTCAAAGATAAAATATATGAAAAAACTATTAGCCATCCAGGTGTAGATAAAGTAACCCCATTATCTGATAATGATACTGTAACAACGTTAGATGCCAATCCAAATATTGACTCGCATGGTAATGGAAACACAAGCAATGAGTACCACAAATTGTTAACGACGGATCAACAAACATCATCTTCCTTGGTAGAGCCAGAACACACAAAAAATCCAGAACAGTTGATTCCTAGTAAGTTGAACCATGATCAAGAGAGAATTCATGAGGAAACCAGTGAGACAAAATCAAAGAAAGGATCATTTTTTAATAAATTTTTTAGAGACAAGAAAGAAGACAGTACTGATAATGTAGAAAATGTTTCAAATGAAGAAATTAGACCTAAAAAGAGGAACAAAAATGAAAGCGAAAATAAAAGTGAAAATGTTGTTTATTTAACCGATGATGATTTAGATGATCTCACTAAGTAAGAAATATTTAACTAGTATTGTAGATTTAGACGAAAAAGAAATCATGAATTTGATTTCACAGGCGATTGATTTTAAGAGAAATAAGGATAGTAGCATGTACAATAAATCTTTAACAGGAAAGACACTTGCTTTGATGTTTGAAAAACCATCTACTAGAACACGCCTAAGTTTTGAAACTGCAATGTTTCAATTGGGTGGTAATTCAATTTATTTAAATTTTAATGATCTTCAGCTATCTAGAGGTGAATCTATACAAGATACTGCCAAAACAATTTCACTATATGCAGATTGTTTAGTAGCAAGAGTTTATTCTCACAACACTATAGTAGAATTAGCACAGCATTGTAAGATTCCCGTGATCAATGGATTGTCTGACTTGTTTCATCCATGTCAAATTCTGGCTGATTTGATGACAATTTTAGAACATAAGAACCGCTTTAAAGGATTGACCCTGGCTTGGATAGGTGATGGAAATAATGTGTGTAATGATCTCTTGATTGGATGTGCAAAGATGGGAATAAATATCAGAGCCGCAATTCCACAGGGTTATGAGCCTCCAAAAAATATCGTTGAATTGGTAACCCGTGGATCAAAGCTAAAAAAAAGTGATTTTAAGATTGTACGTGAACCGATAGATGCGGTAAAAAATGCAGACATTGTAGTTACGGATACATTTGTTTCTATTGGAAAGGAAAATGAAGATAATAAAAGAAGATCTACTTTCATTCCAAAGTATCAAGTCAATAGCGAATTAATGAATTCTTCAAAGGATGATGCAATTTTTATGCATTGTTTGCCGGCAAAGAGAGGTGAGGAAGTTACGTCAGATGTGATTGATGGCAAAAATTCAGTTGTTTGGGATGAGGCAGAAAATAGACTCCATGTTCAAAAATCGTTACTAGTAAGTTTACTTGCTTAATCATCGAATCTTTTTTTTGTTTTGATTTTTCAAATTTTCGATATCGTGAATCTGTTTCATTTAGATATAATAAGGAGAAGTTGAGATTGTAAAGTTATGGACAGCATAAATGTATAAACTAGATTTATGCTTTGACATAATTAAGGTAAAAGTATCATATTTCATTTGTCTAATTTATTGGCGAAATATCACTCTACAGTTTTACAAATTTAATTGATTCTGTTACTAAGATTATATCATAGTCATAGAGCTTTTGACTTTCTTATGTGACTAATTGCATTTGTTAGGTTTTCTTTTGCAGTATCAATTTCATTTTTCATTTCTTTCACATTATTCAAATACTTTTTCAGCAAGTTTCGGTATTTTTTTATGTATTTAATTTGTTCCTTAGGATTTGGAGAGCCCTCAGATCTACGTGTTGCTATTGATCGTTGTATATCAATTTCATTGAGTATGCCAACTAATTTATCAGGGGCAATGCTTATTTTCATTTTATCTAGAATTTCTTTTACGTCCTTAATGTTCAATTGGTTTAATGATGTGTTGTTCTTACTCATTGACTTGTTAACCAGCGCTCCCACTAATTTATGGGCATTCCTAAAAGGTAACTTATGTTTCAGAACCAATAATTCCGCAATATCTAATGAAACTGCATAACCAATGTCTGATGCTTTGAGCATGGCCTCTTTTTTTACTTCGAGAGAGTCAATAATATCACTCATCATTACTAATGATGATGATACTATTTCAATTGAATTCCAAAAGGGAATCTTGATATCCTGTAAATCTCTGCTGTAACCAGATGGTAATGATTTGAGGATTGTCATAATACTTGCTAGATTTCCGATTACGATTGCAGCTTTAGATCTCATTAATTCTAGCGGATCTGGATTTTTTTTCTGTGGCATGGCACTAGATGTAGAAGCATGTTTATCATTAATTTCTATGAATCCAAATTCTTGAGAAGACCAAATTATCAAGTCTTCAGCAATTCTACTTAGTGTTATCATTATAGAAGATATATCTGAAGTAAATTCAATCACGAAGTCTCTTGAAGAAGTTGCGTCAATTGTATTTGATATTATATTGTTAAAACCCAACAATTTTGCAGTCTTCCTCCTATTAAGTGGAAAAATCGATCCGCCAATGGGACCAGCACCTAGTGGAGATTCATTAACCCTATCATATAATGAAAATAATCTGTCCATATCTCTTATTAGGATTTCAGAGTATGATATCAAATAGTGAGCAAAGTTTCCTATCTGTGCCTGCTGTAAATGGGTATAAAGAGGCATTATTGAATTCAAATTCTCTTGCGACTTTTGTAGTAGTAATCTAACCAAATTAATGACGTGAAAGAAAATGTCAATTAAATCATCTCTTGCCTTAATTCTGATGTCTGTTATTACCTGATCATTTCGGGACCTTCCAGTTTGAATTTTACCTCCAACATCCATTCCGATTTTTCTAATAAGATGTGTTTCAAGCGCCTCATGAATATCTTCAAAACCATCTCTTACCAGATTTTCTGGATGTCTCAAGACACGATCTAATTCAGCTATGATACTAACAAGTTCATCCTGATTTAATAAACGAATGTCATAAAGCATTATTACATGAGCTTTGGTGCATAAAATATCGTAATAGAGAATTTTATTATCTATATCGATTGATGAAAGGAAATTCAATGTGTGTCTATCTAGATCTGCTTTGTGTCTTGATCTATACATGATGAAAACAAACTACTAGACTTATTTATTGATATTTATGCTCCCGAAAAAATCCTTTCTCCTTATAATAAGCAATTCAGTCTGAGATGATTAAATCAATAGTTATATAGTATAAAAAATAAATTCAATATATGAGTCAGGAGATCCAACAATTACGAAAGTCAATATTTGATGAACTCACAAAGATTGTAGACCCAGAAATTGGAGTTTCCATTATGGAATTGGAACTAATTGATAAAGTAGATATAGATGAAGGAAAGGTAAAGATAGACTTGCACCTGACAAGTCCTTTTTGCCCTGCAATATTTGGTTTTAAAATTGCTCAAGATATTAGAGATAATGTCTACAAGATTCAGGCTGTTAAGGAATCAAAAGTAAATGTGAGCAATCACTTTATGGCTGATGCAATAAATAAGCAAGTAAATGAAAGCAAACTGCCCTCAAAATAATGCTAAAATTGGATATTAAAAAAATTATCAGCTAAATATTTTCTTCATCAGTTTGTATTTCAATTTTTTTCGCTAATTTCTTCTCATTTTTAGATATTCCCAACATATACGATCTTAGTAACTGAATCCCTAATGCCGGGTCTACTCCCTTTGGACACACTTTGCTACATGAGCCAGCAAAATGACATCTCCATATGCCATGTCTGTCATCGACAATATCCAATCTGTTTTTTGCTTCATCCCTTGTATCAGCAAAATATCTGTATAATTGTGCTAGAGCCTGTGGACCCGGAAATTTCAAATCCGTGCCAACAGTAGGACAAGCAGAATAGCATAATCCACACTTTATACAATTTGAAAACTGAAGATATTTGTCTACGTCCTCTGGTGATTGGTAAAACGAAAATGTCTTTTTTTCAGTATCAGGATCGTCAACACCATCTTTACTCTGTATATAGGGTTGAATATTCTTGTGATGATTAAAAAAACGGCTAAAGTCAGTGACTAGATCTCTTATTACGGGCAAATTTGGTAAAGGTCCGCATTCAATTGTTGATGTTTCTAATTCAGAGATTTTTGTATAACAGGCTAGTCTTGGAATGCCGTTTATTTTCATTCCACATGAACCGCACGAAGCCATTCTGCAAGAATATCTAATCGCTACACTTGGATCCATGTAACTCTTGACATGTAATAAGGCATCTAGTACAGTAGTCCATTTTTTATATGGCACGTTAAACGTGTCATAATGGCTATCTGTTTTTTGTGCTGTATTTTCTCTAAAAATTTTTAATACTATTTTCTTTTCATTTTTATTATTCTTGTTAGAGTTATTCAATATTCAAAATCACAGTCCATTTGCCAATATTATTGTTCTCGTGCCATAGGCGATGAGTGCTATGGTTGCAGAAATAGTCATGATTGTTATCATATTCTCCCATGCTTTATTCTGTCTTAATTCCAATAAAATTATTCTTATTCCATTGAATCCATGAATAGAGATTAATACAAGGATTGACTCTAAAATCAAAACATAAAAAATATTTTTATAATTTGAAATGATGTAATCATATTCAAGGCTCGAACCAAATGGAACTATCAGCCTCATAAATATGTGAACAGCAACAACAAATATTGCAGCAATACCTGTAATGTAATGAATCTTCATTATCTGACTTTCTTTTAGCATTCTGTGTCTTTCCATGATTATTCTCCAAACAAGACGGTGAATCCGTAGTACATCGCAGCGATGGACAATATCAGTGCAACCCATATCCCAGATTTTTGTCTGTAATTCAAAGATGAAGGACTGTACGGATAATCAGGTCTACTTGGCGTTCCTAGTCCGATACCTACATGAGTAAAGACTAGACGAATACCATTTGCGGAATGAAATGTACTTGCTCCGATTACCATAATTAGGAATAAATGCCCCCAAACTGTTTGTGTCAGCTCTAAAAATGATTCCCATGCATTTTGACCATTAACTATTGTACTTGTTTCGTACACATGCCCAATGAAATAGATAAGAAGGAAAACTCCTGTTATTCTCTGAAACCAGTAAGAAATACGTTCCCATCCATATCGTGATGGGTTAAGCCAGCCCTTTAATCCCTCCATATTATTGCGACTATCGTGTTCTAGCTCTTTCATCAGTATTTTCTCTCTGCTGGTACATATCTGGTTAGCGTAACAGGATGCCACGAAAAGTGAGGCTCAGCGCTGTCCTTAAAGTATGCCAATGTGTGTTTTAAGAAATTGACATCGTCTCTATTCGGGTAGTCAGTCCTAGAATGCGCTCCTCTTGATTCGCGTCTATTCAAAGCACCAATAATTATAATCTCTCCTATTCTCAATATTGAATCTATCTCCATTACATTTATGAAATTTGTGTTAAATTCTTTAGAACTGTCATCTACATGTTTCCATGATAAATTCTGAAGTTCTCTTACTTTTTTTAAACCTTCGATTAGCGTATTTTCATTTCTAAAAATATAAGTTTTGGCATCCATCAAATCTGTAAACTCCTTTCTAATGTCGTAAGGATTTACCTGTCCGCTTCCTCTAAAAATCCCATCAAAAATTCTCTTTTCTTCTGACAGTATCTTATTGTCAGCAATGTTGATAGACTTGTCCTTGTTCTTCTGGGCATAATCGGCTGCCAATCTTCCCGTTATATTTCCCCAAACTAAACATTCAGATGTAGAATTTGCCCCAAGTCGATTTGCACCATGAAGACCGTTACAGGCGGCCTCACCAGCTGACCATAAGCCATTCATCTCGGTTTGTCCATCAATATTAGTATGTATCCCACCCATCATATAGTGACACACCGGTCTAATTTCTATGGGCTCGCTTATTATATCGATGCCTGAAAATTTAAAACCTATCTCTCTAATTCCTGCTAATCGCTCTTTAATGCGTTCTGCTCCTAGGTGTGTCAGATCCAATTTAAGACAGTCGACACCCGTTTCGTGTTTAAACCCTCTACCATTTTCAATTTCTTTTATCATTGATCTGCAAACTACATCACGGGGAGCTAGTTCTAATTTTTCTGGAGCATAATTTTTCATGAATCTTTCGCCCAGACTATTGACCAGATATCCTCCTTCGCCTCTGGCACCTTCTGTTATTAGAATTCCTGATGGAAGGATTCCGGTAGGATGGAATTGAACAAATTCCATGTCCTTTAGAGCCAATCCGGATCTAAATGCCATATCTATACCATCCGGTGTTGAAGAGTACGCATAAGTTGAAAAACTATAGAGTCTGCCGGCTCCACCTGTAGCGATGATCGCAGAATTAGATTTGAATATGACAAAGTTTCCACTTTTCATCTCTATTGCAGTAACACCAGCAAAGTTATTGTTCCCATCATCTAGGATTGATGTGCAAAACCATTCGTTGTAAAAATGGATGTTATCATATTTTAGACAGGTATCATAAAGTGTCTGCATTTCATAAAAACCCACTTTGTCCTGTGCGTAAGTTGCCCTTGGAAAAGAATACCCTCCAAATTTTCTCTGATCAATTCTGCCGTCGTCCCTTCTAGACCAGGGCATTCCCCACTTATCTAATTGATATATCTCATTTGGTATTTCACGGGCTAATTTTTCAGCAACATCTTGATCACACAAGAAATCACTACCTCTGATAGTATCATAAATGTGGGACTCTATATTGTCCCCTTCATCTGAAAATAGTACCGCTGCAGTTCCACCCTCAGCAGAGACCGAGTGTGAACGCATAGCCTGGACCTTTGAAATTACTCCGATATTTAATTTCTCATTTCTCATTGCACATGCTATAGCAGAACGCAATCCGGCCAATCCAGTGCCAATAATTAGTACATCATGCGAAATGTGATCTGTCAAATAATTATTGCAACCTCATCCATTATCCTTTAGGTTGACGTCTGTATTTAGTAATAAATATATTATTCTTTTTTCTTTAAAAGTAAAAAATCCCAGACTTTCTAAACCTAATTTGGAAGATACAGTTTAATTGTGAGAAACTATTTTTCCATACAAGATGACCTTGAAATGTTCTGGAAAGGTACTATTGACAACCAACACTTCAGATGATGGCATTGCAGTAGCTGCGAAAAAGAAATTATTGGAAAATGGAATAGATGAATTGCAGATTATGTTAGGACACGATATTCAAATTCTTGAAAAAGATGATCTTTATGTTAGCTATGAACCACCGGATTTAGTAATTAGAATTGTATATGATAAGAAGGAAAATGGAATGATAAAGATGAAGAACATTGAAATGATTAAAATTTAAAAACCAAAAAGTAAATTAAACGAAGTTAAATTATTTGGTCAAGATATTTTCCAATTTCAGTAATACTTTGCTTCTGTTCCTTAACTCCTGTCTTGATGGTAACAATACCCTTTTTGAATTCATCGAGATTTACAATTACAATTGCCAATGCATTTTTTAAAGAAGCATCATGAAACTGTTTATTGATGGTCCTGTTGATTATGTCATAGTCTACAGAATAGCCAAGATTTCTTAAAATCGATACTACTTCTAAAGCATGTGTTTTTTCTTTTTGGGAACCGTATGCAACGTAAATCAATGGCCTTTGTGGTATTTTTTTTGATTTGCCCTTCATAGCAGTTAGTATCCTTTCTACACCACCAGCGGCACCTGTTGCATGCAAATCTTTTCTACCAAATGCCTCTGTCAACTTATCGTACCTACCGCCGCCTACTAATGATCCAATTTGTGATGATGGTTCTTTTGCTTCAAACACTATACCAGAATAATAATCAAGACCGCGTACTATGCTAAAGTCTACAATTATATTTTTAGCCTGCCTTGCTTTTAGTGAATCAAATAACACCGAGAGAGTGTTTGAAGACTCAAATGCTCTTACGGTATCATTGTGCAATATTTTTTCAGGTGGACCATTAAAAGAAACAAATTCGATAAATTTTTGCAAACTATTAGAGTCCAGCCTGTCTCTATATTCATTGATAATTTGTTCTGAACTTTTTTTGGATACCTTGTCAACGGCCCTCAACATTTCACTTACAATAGAATTATCAGTAATTCCCAGAAATTTTGATAGATATTCTTCTAATATTCCCCTGTGATTAATGGCTATTACACAATCAATGCCCAATTTTCTCAAAAAAAATGAAACAAATTCAATAACTTCGGCGTCTGCATCTACGTTTGCCGATCCGAATATCTCTATATCCCATTGATGAAAATATCTATACCTACCTAACTGCGGTTCATCATATCTCCAGACACCTCCAAACGATGATAATTTTATTGGAAGTTTAAGATCTCTGTGCATAGAAACAAATCTTGATAGGCCAATAGTCAAATCAAAACGTAAGGCTATATTTCTACCTCCTTTGTCAGTAAAACTATATGTTTCTTCAATTATTGATGGCCCACTTTTCGCTTCAAGGGTAGATAATAATTCCAATGTTGATGGTTCGATTAGATTGAAATCAAAGATTTCTGCAGTTTCTACAAACTTATCTCTTATGAAGGAAATATTTCTCAATTCCTCATATTGCAAATCCTTCATTCCTCGCGGAAGGTCTAATTTCACAATCTTGAGGATCGTGTGTCATCATTTAGATTTTGCGATTAGTTATAATAATGCAGGACTACGACAAAGATTATTGTCCGGCGGTTTTAGATATCTTGAACACGTTACAGATGCATATATTGAAGCGTACGGTGACAGTATTGAAGAGGCTTTTTCCTATGCAGCCAAAGGTATGATCAACGTAATGTTTGAAATTAAGAATATTCATGGGACAAGTAAGGTTGACCTTCGGGTTGAAGGAGTGGATTATTACGAATTATTATTCAATTGGTTGGAAAAAGTCCATTTACTTATCACAATAGACAGTCAAGTAATGTCAAATTTTGAGATAAAGATCTCCAAATTAGACTCGATGTTCCAATTAACAGGATGGGGCATGGTCGAATCAATAGACACTTCAAAACATGGTTATAAAACTGAAATAAAGGGAATCACCTACCATGCTATGGAGGTTCTCCAACAAGACAATCAACATAAGGTCAAATTCATGATAGATCTGTAATTGGGAGAACCAAAAAAAATGACGAAAAATCAAGTCATACAGAGAAGACAAAAAATTGGTATTTTTTACCTACTAGTTCTTTGTATTATTTAATCATCTATTAATTGTGATATGATTTAGAAAAAATGAAACTTATTAATACAAAGTCGCAAAGTTTTTGATGATTCTTAATTTATGTTTTTAGAGTTAGATAAGCGATCTTGGTCTAGTTTAACTTTTTCAATAGTACTGCATTACAAGATTTAAATATCAATTCCAACGATAATTTGTAAGATGAGTTCAAATTCTAATAAAGCAACACTCGTTGAATTATCAGAAAAAAACTTTGATGAAGTAATAGGCGGTAATAAACCGGTTCTTGTAGATTTCTGGGCAACATGGTGTGGACCATGTCAGTTTATGCTTCCAATTTTTGACAAGCTTGCAAAAAAATATGAAGAAAAAGTTATTTTTGGTAGGCTGAATGTTGATGATAACCAAGGCGTCGCAATGAGATTTGATGTCTATGCAATTCCTACATTCATTGTATTTATGAATGGAAAACTTGTCGAAAAAGCTGTAGGTGCAGTTGGTGAAAAGGGACTAGAAGGTTTGCTGGAAAAGTATCAATAATAGAAATAGCCCCTCAATTCCAAACTTGTGAAATAGAATTTGATTTTAAATATTCTTTTGATTTCATATATATCCAAATGAAGGATCTAGCTCACGTTTTTTAGATAAAATGAAATTAAAAATTTCTTGTTCTTCTTCACTGAGCCTATCAGAAAATCTTTCGAGTAATAGTCTTGCTTCCTTGCTATTAAGATCCGTATAAAATACATCGCCTTCATTTATCTGTCTGCCAACTGTGGGTTCTTTTATGGACAGTGCTACTTGGGTTCCTTTGGTGGCAACATCTAGATTTTTACCTTCATTTTGTATTTGATGAATTATGCCTATTTTCTTACCTTTTTCATTCATCACGGAAATTTTTTGCTTCAACTTGCCAATCAAAATTTCAGCACCAAATACAGCAGGATTATTTCTTCTAAAAACATACCCTTTCAAAAATTGAAATTTGCAAATTGGCGGTATTTCATTAAAAACGATTGAATCTTCATGAACTTTTTCATATGTTACCCATTCAGAGTAACTTCTTACTAAATTATAAATTATTTTTTCATTAAAAATTTTGATTTTTCTTTCAAATGCTTCCTTTTCTGCATCTTCAAAAACTTTTACATTGAATCCGAGAACCACTCCAAGGTAACGCTCTTTTTCTCTGACAGCAGAAGCAGAAAGAATGTCTTTTCGTGTAATATTCCCCAAATCAGCTGATTTGATTGGAACATTTTCTTTTTTCAAAAGTTCTGTAATCGCCTCAATTGAACCTATCGTATCGCATCTTAAAATAACCCCGTTTGATTCTGTTTGTATTATTGCTGACTTGATTTCAGATTCGATTATTGATTTCAATCTTTCTTCATCATCAGGACTTTTGACAACATAGAGTGGACTGCCAGCAAGCACGCCTTCTAGATCTGGGGAGGTTATTTTTAATCCTGCAGCAGCAATAACTTTATCAACATGTCTAAATTTATCCCTTGGATCTCTCATTTCATCCAATGGTTTAGGGAGTAATAATGCCTTGATCTTCGTAACAGTAACACTGTCCTTTTTGGCAACAACGATTCTGTCACCATGTTTAAGTGTACCATCCAGTAGAATAACATTTGCTGATGGTCCTAGGCCTATTTCATCATTTACTTCAAGAATGATACCTTTTGTTTCAGTTTCATGTCGTTCCAATCTCTTAGACATATATTGTTGAGCTAAACCTACAAGAACTGCAAGCAATTCAGGTATTCCCGTTCCTTTTACAGCACTTACCGGAACAATAGCCAGTTCCTTTGTAAAATCTTTGACTCGCCAAAAGGCTTCAGAACTATATCCTAATCGGGACAGAGCGCCAACAACATTGTAGATTTTTTCATCTAAATACGACAAAATTGTTGGGTCTTGAATTTTAAGCTGTTCTGCAATTAAAATGGAATTGTTTTTTTTCCAACCAGATATTTGATCTATTTTGTTGAGGGCTATGACAAACGGCACTTTCCTGTTCTTTAGTATATCTAAACTTTCGATCGTTTGGGCTTCAAGTCCCTTATTAACGTCAACAACAACTATTGCGATATCTGCCGCAGAACCGCCTCGCATACGAAGATTTGCGAACACTTCATGACCCGGCGTATCTATTACAAGAAGACCTGGAACAGGATTCTCTGATTTTGATAATTGATCAAATAATTTTCCTGTTATTTCTTTAATAGTTTCTATTGGGAAATAGCTTGCACCAATATGTTGAGTTATTCCTCCTACTTCTCTGGACTGTACTGCTGTCCCGCGAATCTTGTCAAGTAAGGACGTTTTACCAGAGTCTACATGACCCAATACAACTACAACTGGTTGGCGGAGTGTCACTTAATTAAAAATGATTTTAGACTCTTTTATGAAGCTTTCAGCGGAATCTGAAGCATGGATTATATTATCTGTTAATCCGATTCCAAAATCTCCTCTAATGGTTCCTGGTAAAGCTTCTGACGATTTTGTGTTTCCAACCATTAATCTTACTGTTGAAACGGCGTTGTTTCCTTCTAAAATACATCCAACTGTTTTACCTGAACAGATGAATGAAACTAGTTCATCAAAAAAATGCTTGTCTTTATGAGATTCATAAAACCTGTTTGCTGTATCGACATCAAATTGAAATAATTTTAGGTTAACTATTTGAAAGCCTTTCCGCTCAAATCTGGAAATAATTTTTCCAACAAGGCCCTTCTTAAAGCCATCAGGTTTCACTACTATAAGAGTCTGTTCTAAATTTGACATCTTTAATCCTTACTTTTTGACCTTAATCCCACCTTTAACATATTTTCGTGTCCATTTCAATTTTCTCGGATCACGTTTTAACCGTAGGTTTTTCTTGCATTTTGGAGAACATGTCCAGTGAATAGATCCATCGTTTTTTATTAACATCATTCCTTCATCTGTAGGAATATGTTTTCCGCAAAAGAAACAATTACGAAGAGAAGCAGCTGCTTTGCTCAATTGACATCACTATTTTATCTTTCTTGCCTCTCTTTCAGTTTCTCTCAGCATAAGTATGTCTTTCATTCTAACTGATCCTTTAACATTTCTTGTAAGAATTCGACCTTTATCTTTTCCTTCTAAAACCTTTACTCTAACTTGGATTACTTCACCTGCAATACCTGTTCTTCCTACTATTTGGATAACTTCTGCTGGGGTTACTTTTACTTCCGCGGCTTTACTCAAAGTGAAATCACTCCTTCTTGTCTTTAATACTAGATAATGCTCCAATAATCTGGTCCACGATATTTTGACCTTCTCCTGCATCAATTATTGTTGCGGCAGCAGAGCCCACTTCAATTCCGAGCGATTCACCTAATTGTTGTTTGCTTGGTACGAAAATGTATGGAGTGTTTCTCTCTTCACAGATGATTGGGATGTGTGCAACTACTTCAGGTGGTTGTACATCCTCTGCAATTACCACCAATTTACCAATTCCCCTTTCTATCGCCTTTGTAGTTTCATTGGTTCCTTTTCTAACACTTCCGCCTTGTTTGGCTACTCTAACAGCCTCATACACTGCATTGACAAGATCTTTTGGAGTTTCAAATTTTACATAAAACGGTTTACTCAATTTATAATCCATCACCCATTGGGATCATCTTTAATCTACTGAATACAGGTAGGGGCGTATTAAAAATGTTGCCAAGAAAATATTATTTTTCATCTAATGTCTCTCTAACAAGACGTGTATATTCATGAACTTTGGAATTGATTAATAATTCATCTGTTGATTCTCCATAAATTCTAATCAACGGTTCAGTCCCACTGGGGCGTAGCATTATCCAACTTTCTTCATCAAGCCAAATCTTGACACCATCAAGAGTTTCAATTTTTTTCGGACTGCCGTGATTCTTAAATTTATTCATCAATTTTTGAGTTAATTCAATATCAGAACAATGAAATTTAGATTTGTATTGGTATATGAGAGGAAGAGATGACAATAATTCTGAAAGCGGCTTTTCTTTTGACGCTAGTAAATCTAGCATCAATGCAGTGGTCAATGCGCCATCTCTAACCTGATTTAATTTTCCGTACATGAAACCCCCGTTTTCCTCCAATCCTATAACTGCTTTTTGCTTGATCATTTCACGAGACACCTCAACACTCCCAACTTTTGTATGAATAACTTTGGAATCATTTTCTTCCGCAATTTTTGTCAAGATATGTGTAGTGTTTATCGGGCAAACTATTTTCGCTTTCTGATGTCGATCAGATATCAAGTATTTGGCCAATAAAGTTCCTGTTTTATCGCCCCAATGGACGGTTCCATGTTCATCGCAAAATATGCATCTATCTCCATCACCGTCATACGCAACGCCAAAGTCAGCTTTAGTTTCTCTTGCAACAAAACTCAACAAATCTAGGTTTGATGGAGTTGGTTCTGATCCTCTTCCTGGGAAATTTCCATCCACAGTTCCATTAAGCGTTATTACCGTACATCCAAGCCTTTTAGCCAATAATGGTGCAACTAGCGCTTGAACTCCATTTCCTAAATCCATCGTTATTCTAAATTTATGCTTCTTAATTTTTTCTACATTTACTAAATTTAGGACATCATCAATATAGCTATCAATAATCATTTCTTCTTTGAAATTCTGCCCTATTTTATCTGAATTAATAAACGATTTATTTCTAAAAAGCTCTTCAACCACAGACTCATCATCTCGTGATAATTCAACTCCATCATTTGCAATTGGTTTTACACCGTTGTATTCTGGAGGATTGTGAGAAGCAGTAATCATAACACCGCCTTCATATTGATTTTTTTTTGTTGCATACTGAAGACAGGGTGTTGGAATAAGACCTGCATCTACTGTATTCAGTCCATTTGAATTTAAGACAGCAGTAACAATATTAAACATGATATTATTTGAATTTCGGCCATCTCTTCCTACCAAGATTGATCCTTCTTTGTAATAAGCCGCCAGTGATTGAGTAACATCGACTAAGAAATCTAGATTAAGATCTTTTCCAAAAACTCCTCTAATTCCATTAGTACCAAATAATGGCATATTCTTACTCAACATAAGTAAACACCAATATATTCTAAATAATAGATAAATTTGGCCGCATAACTTTCAATAGCGGACAAATCGATGCGGGGGTTGCCAAGCCAGGTCAACGGCGCAGGTCTCGTGAAAAGCGAGTGCGAAGCTTAGAATGAATATCATTCCATTCCTAGATCCCTGTTCCTTAGGGATTCGTGGGTTCAAATCCCACCCCCCGCACACTAATTCACAAGTAAATTTATCTTCGATACTGGTTACTCTAGTTTAAAATCTTGATACTAGGTTTCTGCAGTTTTAGTATGAGGATGAATGTATATTGACTGAATCAAACACTGCATAACTTTTTGTGCTTTTCATCATGAAAGTGAAGGTCGCAAAAATCTCCATTACATGTATAGCAATGCCATCCTGAAAGTGTATAGCATATTGAACACTTTCGTGTTGGGTTATTATAATCAAAATCCTTTCTTGATTTCTTAAAAATTTTCTGTCTCTGTTCTGGACTCATTTCTTGCAAACCAAATTGTGAAGAGCAATCATGAATAACATATCTATCTATACTAATTTGTTGGACATAAATTCACTAAAAGTGTATTTATCATCGCTTTAGAATTGAAATCAACTTATTTAAGTATTAGGATTTTTAGAATCCTTTATTTTTGAGGGTTCTTTATCGATTGTATATTGAACATGAATGATAGACTATTGGTTGAGGTAACAGTTGTAGGTAAAGATAGAAAGGGCATAGTTGCCGATGTAACAAATTTTATTTTTAAAAACGATGGAAACATTGAACAAATAAATCAAAATGTTATCAATGGATTATTTGGAATGCAATTGGAGGCGTCATTCCATCATCATGATTTTAATAAAAAATTATTTGATACCGAACTAAAAACCCTTGCAAAAAAATTAGATATGGAAGTAAAAGTTCATTATCAAGAGCCTAAAAGATTAAGGAACATTGCAATTTTTGTTAGCAAAGAAAGTCACTGCCTGATTAAATTATTGGATGCAAAAGTATCTGGTGAGATACATGCAAATATTGTTGTCATCATAGGAAGCGAAAATACAACTAGTGCTATTGCAAAAAAATACAACATTCCTTTTTATCACATAGTACACTCCACGCAAACAGATGCAGAACATCAAATCCTTGACATAATGGATCGCTACAATGTGGATTTGATAGTGTTGGGAAGATACATGAGAGTATTGACTCCAAACTTTGTTTGGAGGTACCCTGATCGGATAATTAACATTCATCCGTCATTGTTGCCTGCATTCCCGGGAGCGTATGCGTATGTCCAGGCTTATGAAAGAGGTGCAAAAATCGTTGGGTGTACTGCTCATTTTGTGACAGAAGATCTTGACCAAGGACCTATTATCTGTCAGGAATCATTCAGGGTTAGACAGGAAGATACAGTAGACACAATTATGAGAAGAGGACAGACACTAGAAGCGGTAACATTACTAGCAGCAGTAACGCTATTCCTAGAAAACCGTATAGAAGTTAATTGGGGACGGGTTGTGATTAAAGACGCAATGAATATTGAAACCAAGAGATGAACATTAAACATTGAAGATTTGTTTGATTAATTTAATAACTCATTTGAATATGTGTAGTATCAATGTCTATATACAATCTCAGTAGTTATGAAATAAAAAATAATAAAAGGAGATTAATAATCCCATTAGGTTCCATAGAGCAACATGGGCCGCATCTTCCCATAACTACCGATACAATAATTGCAGAGTATCTAGCAAACCAAATTTCAAAAAAAATTTCATCATATGTTCTGCCAAGTATTCCTTATGGAGTATCATACGAACACAAGCCATTTTTCAATATTTCGACAAGTAATGATCTACTTTCCGAACTTTTAAGTCAAATATGTATTTCATTGGGAGAAAATGGTTTTAATTATGTAATTATACTAAATGCTCACCATGGAAATATGGGAGTAGTACAATATGTTCCTCAAAAAGTAGCAAAGAATACCGCAAGATTAAATGTATTTGGGATTAACTATTGGCCGCTGACTGAGAGGGAATTTGACCATGCTGGTTTTGTAGAGACTTCATTAATGCTCGCTATTGCACCAAAGCTAGTCCGCATGGAAAAAGCCAAAAGAGGCTATGTCGACGAAAAAAGATTGCATTCTACTTATTCAACCTTTCTGAATAATCCATCATCATTTAAAATAACAAAAAACGGAGTCTGGGGTGATCCCACAAAAGCAACTAAAAAAGAAGGTGAAAAAATAATTTCAGTTACAATAAAGAATCTTATTAGATCAATTAAAGAACTGGATGAACTCCTTTTGTTATAGAAGCAATCTAATTTTTGAATCTGAAAATTGTATATGATGATAGTAAAATTATAGCATGCTAATGAATATCTATTAATTCCAAAAATTATTTTACCTTAAAATGTAGCGATTTTTTATTAACTTTAATATAGACCTTCATTAAGCAATACCATAGGTAGTGAAATAGTTGTCCGTTGATATGGCTGTAAAGGTACTTGACGAGAGTTTAGGTAAAATAGTTCTTATAAAACTGAAAGGGAGTAAAGTTATTCGTGGAAATTTACATGGTTTTGATCAACACATGAATTTGCTACTAGACAATTCCGTTGAATTATTTGACGAAGGAAAATCTAATGAAATTGGAACTATTGTTGTAAGGGGAGATAACGTTGTTATGATATCTCCACCGCCAGTTTGACAGTCTAATTTTATGCTATTGGAGGAGAATTAGAATGACTAAAGGAACAACATCAATGGGAAAATTCACTAGAAAGAAGACCCATATAAGATGTAGAAGGTGTGGCAATAACTCATTTCACAAAAGGGATAAGCGTTGCGCAAAATGCGGATATCCAGATCCAAAAACAAGGAAATATGATTGGATTAAACGCAGAGTGATCTAGGCATTCTAAAGACAAGACTTAACAGTATGTTGTAATGTAATATCTTAAAGTTGGACTTGCTTATTGCATCATTTTCAATAGGGCTGGGTGCAATGTCTTCTCTAGTTTTTCATCAAATAAGAAAGCAAAGAATAGTCCGAGTACGTAAGAACAAGAAAAACAGAAATGATGAAAATTACTTTGATGCGAACAAAAATAGTTCGGATCTTCAAATTATGAAAAATGAGTTGGATTCATTGGAAGTCGAAAGATCGATAATTAGTAGTTCTGTGAGAAGAATACATGAAACTTTTCGAGAAGGTAAGCTAAGTCAATTGGAATTCGACAGATTAATGATAAAATACGGTGAAGATTTAAGAAAATGCGATGAAGAAGTAGAGCAAACTCGATCTGTCGTCGATCTTTATGATTTGAGTACAGTAAAGAACAATCTTGTTTCCATAATAGAAAACAAAATTAAACTTATTGATACCAGGTTAAACGAGATCTCAAACAAAAATGTCAAGATGTTAACAAAACAACCCCGATATGAAACCACAGATCAAAATTATGTGAATACTTCATTAGGTCAAGAAAATTTAGATTATTCCTTACGTACAGAAGCTGAAAAGATAAAGAAATTGGAGACCGAAATTACTGAAGCACTTAAAAAACTAGATAGCTACGAATCCACAAAATCAAAAGGTATTGGCAAGGATGAAGGATTAAAAAGTGGTATAAACCTGTCTCGTCGACTGAATGGAACTAACAAAAAGGATCCCCTTAGAAATTTCAAACCAACAGAGTAGATTAAAAAAATAATTAGATGGAGTACTCGTGTACTTTCTAAGGATCCATATTTGAGATTTGAGATGTGATTATTTTCCTATTCTAAACATCTTAGTACCGCACGCTGAACATATTCCTTGTGTTGCCGGCTTTCCATTTTTCATTGTTATCTTTTTTTCATCATTCATAATCCTTTTCTGTTTACACTTTACACAGTATCCTTCCATGAAAATTAGAATTCATGTGTGCATAAAAACATTATGTACGTACTCCCCGTTTAAACTGGAAAATCGACGATTATTATTCCAAATAGGAAAACTATATAACATTTGTCTTAATATCGTACGTTTTATTTCTAGTTACGGTGCTACATTACATGTCGCATTCCATTTGGCAATGTGGCACTATGAAAACAATATATCTTTGGTTTTCCAATTACTTAATTGAAATCTTACAATTTGACGATTTAATCGAGTATTGAAAATTTATAAGTAATCTCAAACTTCGTTGAATGTCAAATGAAAATTACTGTGATTGGAGCTGGCAGGGTGGGTTCTTCTGTGGCACTGAATTGTTCTATTAGAGAGCTGGGAGATATTTTGCTGCTTGATATTGTAGAAGGTTTACCACAAGGTGAGGCAATGGATATTAATCATCAACTTGCAGAACGTGGAATAGACTGTACCATAAGAGGTTCTAATAATTATGAGGACATGAAAGAGTCAGAGTTTGTAGTTATTGTAGCGGGAGTAGGTAGAAAACCAGGTATGACGCGTATGGATTTACTGAAAACGAATGCTGAGATAGTTAAAGGGGTATGCAACAAAATAAAGAATTATGCTCAAAATTCAAAGATTATAGTCGTAACAAACCCACTTGATCCATTGACATACCTTGTTATCAAGTCTTTGGGAGGACAAAAAACCAAGATAATGGGTATGGGGGGAATGTTGGACCTCTCCAGATTTAAAGAACACATTAGTACAGTAACAGGAATATCTAGAGATTCGATTCAAGCGATGGTTATAAGTGAACATGGCGAGAACATGCTGCCCCTTGTTAGATTTTCAAGTATAGGTGGAATACCATTAACTGAATTCATAACAGCAAAACAATCAGAAGATCTAATCAGCAAGACAAAAAAGATAGCTGCTGAAGTTATTGCATTAAAAGGTGCGACGGTTTATGCTCCAGGAAATGCCGTTTCAACAATGATAGAGTGTATCGTAAAAAACAAAAGAGCAATACTTCCAGTTTCGGCATTACTTGAAGGAGAATATGGTTGCAACGACATATGTATCGGTGTACCTTGTGTATTGGGAAGTGAAGGAATAGAAAAAATAATCGAACTAAAATTAGATGAAAATGAACTGAAAGTATTTGACCTAGGAGTACAGAGTGTGAAAAACGCAATTGAAAATCTTTCACTTTAATCAAAATATAGAATCCAAAAATAACATATCCAAAAATGGTAATTAAAAAAATTTTAGAAAAACTAGCAAATGGCGAAATAACTGTCGCTACCGCAGAACAAGAATTAAGAATTTATTCAATTGAGTATGTAGAAAAAAATTTAGCAAAAATAGATCCACTGCGTGAGGTAAGGAGTGGAATACCTGAGGTAATTTTTGCTCAAGGAAAAGAGTTTAAAGATCTATCAAAAATTATTCTTGCAACAGTTTCTAAAAAAAATTTTGCTGTTGTAAGTAAGGTTAGTCTGGAATATAAAGAAAAATTATGCAAAGAGCTTGAAAAAAACAATTTGAAAATTAAGCGAGGGATCAATACAATATTAGTTTCCACTAAATCTCACAAATTTGTAAAAAGGAATGGAAACGTAGGTATAATTTGTGCCGGAACATCTGATATTAAGATAGCCGAAGAAGCTAAAATCATGGCAGAAGTAATGGGCAGTGAAACTCTATTAGAATATGACGTTGGAATTTCAGGTATTCATAGGACATTGAAGGCCATTAAAAACATGATAAATGCTAAAGTTCATGTAATAATTGTTGTAGCAGGTATGGAAGGCGCCTTAGCCTCTTTTGTCTCTTCAGTTACCGACATACCAGTTGTGGGAGTTCCAACTTCAATCGGATACGGGTTTGGATCAAATGGCATTGCTGCTTTGGCTTCGATGCTTCAAACATGTTCTATGGGTATGACAGTAGTAAATATTGATAATGGGATAGGCGCAGGTGCATTTGCTGCAATGGTAGCAAACAAGATGTCAATTGAACCTAAGAAAAACTAACATAATGAAGATTTATAAGTAATTTATATTGTTGTCAAATTTATAAAAGGGTAGACAGGTGAATTTTTAGTTTATGGTTTATACTTCTACATTCAGAAGGATAAGGGAAAGAAAGACAAATTACAGGAAGCGAGAAAAATTGCTAATTGGTAAAAAGGATTTTGTAACAGTTAACGTCAGTGACCAAAATGTTTCTGCGCAATTAATTAGACCAAACCTCCTTGGGGATAAAGTAATGGCCTCAGTACATAGTAACGAATTACTATCATATGGCTGGAAGGGTTCGCGCAAAAATATACCTTCTTGTTATCTAGTTGGTCTCTTATTAGGTAAAAAATGCATTCAGAAAAAGATTACTAAGGCCATATTATATATCGGCAAAAGACATTTTACGACAAAAATTGCTGCATGTTTGAAAGGTCTGTCTGAGGCAGGATTGGAAATGCCTTTTTCAGAAAAAATTATTCCTTCTGAAGAAAGGATTCAAGGTAATCACATCGCAGAATATGCAAAAAAACTAAAAACAAATGATGACCTTTATAAGTCAAGATTTTCTTCTAATTTGGGTTCAGGCTTAGAACCAGAAAAATATCCGATTCACTTTTCAGAAGTAAAAGACAGGATTGTAAACGACAAGACTGAAAAAAAATCAGATAAACAATCTAAATCTTTGTCCAAACCTAGATCACACAAAAAGAAAGGAGATTCAAAATGAGTAGTTCAAGAAGTAGTGAACAACCTACAGTCTGGAAGCCTCGTACAGCGCTAGGACAGATGGTAATAGAAAATAAGATTAGTTCAATGGAGCAGATTTATGAAAATGGCATGCGTATACAAGAATCCGAAATAGTAAAACACTTACTTCCAGATATAAAGAGTCAAGTTGTACATGTAGGCATAGTACAGAAACAAACTGATGCTGGAGAGATGACTAGATTTAGTGCATTAGTTGCTGTTGGCAATGAAGCAGGATGGTTTGGAATAGGGATGGGCAAGGCTTCTCAGATGAGAATTGCAATTGATAAAGCAACAATTAATTCGTACCTTCATATCATTCCTGTGAAATTGGGTTGTGGTAGTTGGGAATGTCGGTGCACGCAGCTTCACTCTATCCCTTTTAATGTTCGAGGAAGAGGAGGCAGTGTTAAAGTAGAGATTCTACCCGGACCAAGAGGATTAGGACTTGTAGCAGGGGAAAATATAAAAAATCTATTAAAGCTGGCAGGGATTAAGGATGCGTGGACCAAATCATTTGGATCTACTAATACAATGACTTCTACCGCGATGGCAATATTTGATGCCTTAAATTCAACTTACATCACAGGATGAAATAGAATGGCTTTTTTAGTAGTTAGAATGAGAGGAACAATAAATGTACCATACTGGGCAATAACTACCCTTAAGAATCTTAATTTAAACAAAAGGTTTTCAGCTACGCTAGTGCCTGAAACATCGAATTATTTAGGAATGCTAAGGAAAATTAATCAATGGGTAGCATGGTCAAAAGCAGATTCAGAAATTGTAAAAACTTTAATTGAAAAAAGAGCTAAAAAAAGAAATCCCAAATCAGTTTCAATAACGAAGAAAGGAAGTGAGAATATAGGCGAATATAAGGGCATTGATGAATTGGTGGATGTCATCATAAATGAAAAAATAAAATTCTCTGATCAAAACAATATCAAACCCTGGTTTAGTTTGAATCCACCAAAAGGCGGTTTTAAAAAGAGCACAAAAAAACAATTCTCAGATGGCGGTATCCTCGGAAATAATAAAGAATTACTTGATATTGTAAAAAAAATGGTATGATGTGATTAAACAAAAAATGAGTTTTACATTTATATTTACACATACTCTTGATTGTATAAGGCGTATCATATATGGCAACTAGATTGAGAAAAAGCCGTAGACACCGAGGTTCGAGATATTGCGGGTGGGGTCAGATCGGGCAACATAGACAATCTGGTAGCCGTGGAGGAATAGGTGGAGGCGGAAAACATAAGCATTTTTGGATACGTACAGTAATTGAGGAGCCAAATCATTTTGGGCATGATCCACTTAATTCATATAGCAGATTTTTAGTCAAAAAATGGATAAATTTAAGAGATCTCAAAAATCTTTCATTGAGATTTGTCGGTAAAAAGGATGAAAAGACTGTTCTGGATCTTGGATCGTTGGGAATTCAAAAACTCTTGGGCGGTGGAAATATTTATGAAAGTTATGTAATTAAGGTAGCACAGGCATCTGCAAGTGCTAAAGAGAAAATAGAATCCGCGGGAGGTACTATAATTTCAAATGAGCACAGTTCAGAATGAAGGTATTGTCCGGACAGTAGTTAAGAAGGTATCAGCTTATATCCCACAAGTTGAGAAACCCAAAAAGAAGATCGGACTAAGTGAGAAATTCATATGGTGTGGAATAGCTCTTTTTGCATATCTTGTTATGGGTCAGATTCCGCTCTATGGTGTAACAAGCGAACCACAATTTGATTTCTTAGCATTTGCAAGAGTCATATTTGCAGCACAACAAGGAACGCTATTAGAATTAGGGATTGGACCAATTGTTACTGCCGGTTTGTTAATGCAGTTATTAAAAGGCTCAGAGCTGATAAAGTTAAATTTCAAGGATCCCGATGATCGATCTCTCTTCACCTCAGCAACCAAGATAGTTACAATCATTGTAATAATTGCAGAGGGAGCTTTGTATGGTATTAGCGTATATGGCGGTCTGCTCGCTAGTCCAAGTCTTATACCAATATTAATTGCACAACTTACTGGGACAAGTATTGTTGTAATGTACCTTGATGAACTAATTCAAAAAGGATGGGGTCTTGGTTCTGGCATAAGTCTGTTTATAATGGCAGGCGTGGCCCAGGGAATTTTATGGAGTATATTTAGCCCATTACCTGCCGATGATGGACCAGTGGGTATATTTCCGTTCGTGATAGATTCTGCGACTAATGGCGACTTTTCGAATGTACTATTTAGAACCGGTCAGCTGCCAAGTATCTTCGCATTAATAGTTACAGCTTTGGTTTTGTTGGCTCTTGTATATACTCAGGGAATTCATATAGATATACCAATAGTATCTACGAAGTATCGAGGATTTACTGCCGTCTACCCAATAAAGTTACTATATACGTCAAACATCCCTGTTATCTTATCGTCAGCATTGTTAGCAAACGCGATATTTATGGGACAGATGTTATGGGCAAACTATAATCCTGAGAACGCAAATCCATTGTTCAATATTATTGCCCAATTTGATCCTCAAAGTTCGCAATCTCCGGTTGGAGGCATTTTGTACTACATTACATCTCCCACTAGTCTCGAAAATGCACTTGCGGATCCAGTTAGGACAATAGTATATATCATATTTTTGACGGCTATTGTTACTGTGTTTGGACGTCTATGGGTCGAACTAGGAGGGTTATCTGCTAAATCTGCTGCAAAGAATCTACTGGATGCTGATGTACAGGTTCCAGGGTTCAGACGTACTCAAAGTTCTGTTCAAACTCTACTGAATAAGTACATACCAGCCGTCACAATAGCAGGCGGAATTATAATAGGGCTATTAGCATCTGTTTCAAACGTACTGAACGTATTTGGCACTGGAATTGGAATATTACTTATGGTGGATATCTTGGTAAATTATTATAACCTGCTAGTCCGTGAACAAGTGGATATTCATATGCCTAAATTGGCGGGACTCCTTGGAAGAACCTAGGAAAAAAAAAGTTATCATTGTTGGTATCCCTGGGGTAGGAAAAAGTACAATCATTTCTAATGCTACAGAGATATTACAAAATATTGGAACGACCATCCGTACTGTTGTTTTTGGAACCGTAATGTTTGAACAAGCAAAAAAATTGGGGATAAATGATAGAGATGAGTTAAGAAAACTTTCCATAGAAGTACAGCAAAAATTGCAAGCGATGACAGCTAATTATATTTCAAGTTTAAGTGAACCTATGGTAGTTGTAGATACGCATCTTTTCATCAAGACACCATCGGGCTTTTATCCAGGATTGCCAATGAATTTGATTTTGAAATTAAACCCCGATATGCTGATTTTGGTAACTGCAGATTCGGAAGAAATTCTCAGAAGAAGAAAAAAGGACGATACACGAACAAGAGACATAATTACTGATAAAGAAATCCAAAGGGATCTTGATGTTTCCTTGTCAATGATATCATGCCTTTCTATTTTATCTGGGGCGCCATTTGAAATTATTTATAATCATGATAATATGATAGATTCTGCTACTTCACTTATGGTGGAATTATTAAAAAAATCCAATTAATTGACGATGAAATTATGAGTTGCATATATATGAATAATGGGTTGACAATAATAGATTAGTGGAGTATGATGCATTGATATTAAAGAATAAGCAAGATATCAGTGTAGTTATATCAGGCAGTGCCGCTGTTGGTAAAACTACATTGGCCTATGCTCTTGCAAAGGAATTTGGATTTAAATTGTATAATGGAGGAGATATCTTAAAGGAAATAGCACGCCAACAAGGCTACTCAATAACTGGGAATGATTGGTGGGATTCTAATGAAGCAATAGGATTTATGAAAGAACGAAAAAAGAACTCAATATATGATAGACAGGTGGACGAAAAATTAATTAAAATTGCTAAAAAAGGTAACGTTATTATTACTAGCCATACATTGCCCTGGTTAACTTTTGAACCAATTAGATTTTGGTTAAGTGCATCTCCACAGAAAAGATCGGAAAGAATGTCAAAACGCGATAAAATCTCAATAAAAGAAGCTCTGCGTATTGTAAGAATGAGAGACAGGGAAAATAAGAAAATCTACAAGAAAATATATGGTTCTAAATTTGGAGATAGCCTAGAAGTATTTGATTTCATGATTAATACTGAACTTTTTAGTCTGGATTCAGTGGTTTATTTGTGCAAAGAAATTATGAAGAAGATGAAAATTCAGTAGTATCCAGTGAGAATGGCATGACCTTAAAACTTGATACTTTAGAGATCATAAATGACGATGTTACTAACAATAAGCATGGATATTACCCTAATAGTAGACCATTGGAAGTTCTATTAGATAATGGAATTATATTGCTGGATAAACCTTCGGGACCAACAAGCCATGAACTGGTTGCTTGGACAAAAAGAATTTTGGGTATAACTAAGGCGGGGCATAGTGGAACTTTGGATCCCGGTACTACCGGCCTCTTACCAATTGGATTGGGAGATGCGACAAAAGCGTTATCAATACTTTTGTTAGGACCAAAGGAATATTACGCAATTGCAAGAATTCATCAACAAAAAGATCTAGATCAAATTGATAATGTCATTAGACAATTTACAGGAGAGATTTACCAAAGGCCTCCGCAGAGATCCTCTGTAAAAAGATCAACTAGGGTTAGAACAATATATGAAATACAAATACTAGAACGTGCAGAAAAGGTTATTCTATTGCGCATTTTGTGTGAAGCTGGAACTTACATAAGAAAACTTGTTTATGATATCGGTGAAGTTCTTGGAACAGGAGCAACAATGTTTGAGTTGAGGAGGACAAGAGTAAGTATCTTTTCAGAAGCATCTGATAAGTTAATAAGATTGCATGATTTGGTTGATGCTGTAGAGACCTATAAAGAGACAAAAGAAGAAGAAAAAATTCGCACCATTATAAAACCAATTGAAATGGCACTTGAAGGAATTACTTGTGTTGCAGTAAAAGATTCAGCGGTAGATGCACTTTGCCATGGGGCACAAGTGGCAATTCCAGGAATTGTCGCTATTGATAAGGATATAAGAAAAGGAAATTTGGTTGGAATCTATACACTAAAGGGAGAAATTATTGCTCTTGGCGAGGCGAATATGACTTCAGAAGAAATTAGGGGAAACGATAAAGGCATAGCCTTCAATATCAAGAGGTTAATAATGAAACCAAATACTTATCCTCGTGGCTGGAAGAGCAGTAAAAATTTAAAGTAAAAAAATTGAGTTTTTGCTTTAATTCTCTACTTTTGATTTTGTTTGTGTAGTTTTGATATTCTGTCCTATTCTTTAGGATTATTCATCTTCATCTTCACTTTCATCTTCAGGACTATCATTCTCGTCTTCTAAATTAGTCGCGTTTAGCATACTGGTAACGTTTGTAGTGTTGAGCAATCCTTCGGGTGCTTGAGCGGCTGTAGCATTGGTAGCATTTGTAATTGCTTCTTGTTCTCCTTCACCTGCTTGAGTTTGTTCCTCTTCTCCATCTTCAGCTTCTTCTTGTCCAGTAGCAGTTGTAACATTAGTTTCTAATCCTGTTGCATTTGTAACATTACTTGCTTCTTCTTGTTCTTCAGGTGGT
>Ga0184623_10000015_pt1 | contig 65389 bp, 62 predicted proteins | sample PLM1_100_b1_FD_133138 | JGI IMG/M metagenome (GOLD analysis project Ga0184623, IMG submission 133138) | Groundwater sediment microbial communities from an aquifer in East River, Colorado, USA - PLM1_100_b1 | ecosystem: Environmental > Terrestrial > Soil > Riparian zone | place: USA: East River... | reverse complement strand
TGAATTATGGAATATGGATGAACAGTAATGGGAATATAATGGCTGGATTTGAAACCAAGAAAGGTATAGATCATATTGTTGGGTCAAATCAAAAATACAATGATGGCAAATGGCATCAAGTTGTTGTTACTTACGATGGTAATTCCAATCTTTTGCTATTTATAGATGGCAATCAGACCACGAGTAAACAGACAGATGGAGAGTCTCCTGATAGTACTGGAACCAAACCAATTAGAATAGGATCTAATTCCTTTCGACCAGAAAATTTTTTTACGGGATTTATAGATCAAGTAAGAATTTGGAACAGAACACTTGAATATTCAGAAATTTTAGATGGATTTAACCACAACAGCTATAATCCAGATAAGCAAATTGTATACACATCATTTGAAGATCGGGAAAATTACGTGAGCAATGCTACGTCTGAACACGGAGGACTTCAATTGAAAGGTACATATCTGAATGGTTCGATATATCATGATCTAAAATTTGACATTTCAAAGTACACCAGTTATCTAAAACCATATCATCTTACTAAAACCAAAACTGATAATCCCAATCATGGTCAAAACTCCTATGATATATCATATAATAATGGTCAAATGAATGGGTTTGTGTTTTCGCAATTTTTAGATGCGAAGGATCCTAGACTTGCTATGGGATATTATAATGGTACGAATCTTCCATACTATTGGAAATTCGCATCGGAATTTGTCCTAGCTGACAATTTTTTTGCTTCAACCATGGAGACTGGTTTTAATAATGAAAATTATCTTTATACGGGCGCCCCTATTGATAATCGAAAAAACATTTCATTTCGTGACTTAAGTAATCTTAACAGGACTATATTTGATGAACTTCAAAAGAGTGGACTTTCATGGAGGATATATGTGGAGGACTATAATCCGTCTTTGAACCATACTGAAAGTGCCCTTAAAAAAAATCGGTTTATAAATCTCCTCACTGAGACACCGAGATTCCAAAACAATAAGACTTTAAATTCTAACGTTGTTGACCTGGTCCAATATTTCACAGATTTGAGGAGCAATGATTTTCCAGCAGTTGGGTATATAGTAGCTCCCAATGCTGAGGACAGTTCACCCCGGGATGTAACTGTTGGGCAAGAATTTGCGGCCTCGCTCGTTCTAGCACTTATGAAGAGCAAACATTGGAATGATTCAGCACTCATTATTACCTATCGTGAATCAGGTGGATGGTACGACCACGTCCCTCCTCCTATAATCGATGGCCAAACATATGGGTTTAGGGTACCGGCCCTGATTATTTCGCCATACGCCAAAACAGGATATGTCGACCATACATTGTATGATGCTGCATCAATTCTTAAATTCATAGAATATAATTATGGTATTACCCCTATTGCTAAGAGAGATGCAAGCGCTAATAACATGATTCAAGCATTCGATTTCACAAAGGCGCCAAGAGAACCATTGATGTTAAAATCAAGCTATGTTAAAAATTTAAATCAAGAAATCAAGAAAAATATGGACAAAAGTAAAAGTGTAACTACTGTGAATTTAGTTTATCTAACAATTTTAACGACAATTGCTATTATTGGCTTAGTTATTTGTTGGACAGTTTACAGGAGGCAAAGTAAATCAGATTTACTTCAAGCAAATTGATCGAAATCGATTTATGCTTTTTTAAGATTGAGAGAAATACGTGGTTCTAATTGTCGTCAATTACACAGAAATATAACTCAAAACATTCTATTACAGAAAATAAATTGAATTGTATAAGTTTTGAATACATATTGTTCCTTAAAATAATAACACTAGCTCCATTAATTTTAATACTTGTGTTACAAGTAACTACTTTCTCCAACGAAATTGATTCTAACTATGCTTATGCATTGAATAATATTATGTTAGATGACTTTAATATTGCTGCCACCGGTGACTGGGGATGTACTGGCAACGCAAAGAATACGGTAAACAATATAATTGATAAGAATCCAGAATTAGTCCTTGGGTTGGGTGACTATGCATATAGGAACGATGCGAAATGCTGGCTTAAAATGATTGATCCAATAGATCACAAAATGAAGATAGTTATAGGAAATCATGATGCTAAACAGTATATCAATGGAACTTATTATCCAGCACCTGAACGATTGCAGCAGTACATGGACCACTTTAATCTTAGCAAGCAGTTCTACTCTTTTAATTATCAGAATATTCACTTTATTGCCATGTCAACTGAAGTTCCTTACGCACTGGGCTCAAAGCAATATAGTTTTGTCGAGAGTGATTTGAAAAAAACAGTAACTGACCCAAATATTGATTGGATTGTCGTTTTTTATCATCGATTAGCATATACTTCACCATCCAAGGTTGGTCCAATGCTCAAATTTAGAGATACATATCATCCATTATTTGAAAAATATGGGGTTGATCTTGTAATACAGGCTCACAATCATAACTATCAAAGGTCTTATCCCATTAAATATAATGCTGAAAATTCATCTAATCCCCTCATTACAAATAACAACACTACAGATTATTACGATCCTACAGGTCAGATATTCACAATAGTTGGAACAGGTGGTGTGTCCTTTATCCATAATTTTACAGCGCCACCTGCTGCATATACCGCTGTTCAATTTAAAGGGATTGGATTTCTGAATTTAAATATTCTTCATAACGGAAGTACACTAGTTGGAGAATTTTATTATAATGATGGTACCATAAAGGATCGTTTCTCGATCACAAAATCAAACAATAAAGAAAGTAATTTGCTTTCATCTTCCCAAAACAAGCCAAAACTAATGAATGACTTTGATAGTAAATTTAAGATAGATACCATCTTCAAAGGACTTAGATGGCCTACCGACATGGCATTTCTTGATCCTAATGATATCATCGTGTTAGAAAAAAATAATGGCACAGTTCAAAGAGTTGTCAATGGCCAGTTGTTAGAAAAACCGTTGCTAGATGTAAATGTTTCAAACAAAGTTGAACGGGGGCTATTGGGAACTGCAATTTCAAAAGCCACAGATAATTCAGTATATGTATTCTTGTATTATACTGAAACTGATAAGGAAGCGAGTGATATATGTCCAAAGCCAAATTATTGTTTGCCGGGAACAGAACCAATTGGTAACCGTCTGTATAGATATGAGCTAACACAAGATGGCACTAAACTAATTAACCCGAAACTTCTATTAGACCTGCCAGCGATCCCTGGTCCTGGGCATAATGGTGGCAAAATGATTATTGGGCATGATAAAAGCATATTTCTAGTCATTGGTGACGTTATGGGGGACAAGGCTAAAGCTCAAAACTTTGAGGATGGTCAAGAATCCAATATTATAGGAGGCGTGCTGCGTGTTGACCAGGAAGGCCATCCATTAGATCATGGATATTTAGGAAGTAAATACCCATTAAATTTATACTATGCGTATGGCATACGCAATAGCTTTGGAATAGACTTCGATCCTAGAACAGGCGACCTATGGGATACAGAAAATGGTCCTGGATTTGGAGACGAAATTAACCTTGTTAAACCAGGATTCAATAGTGGATGGAAGGATGTACAGGGAATATGGCAACATAAGAATGGAAAACCACAAAATGTTACGTTAAGTCCAGATAATTTGGAAGATTTTGATGGAAAGGGAATATACAGAAACCCTGAACTTACTTTTTTTAATCCAGTAGGCATTACTGCAATAAAATTTTTTAATTCAGATAAAATGGGACCTGAATATAAGGATGATCTCTTCGTTGGTGATATCAATAATGGAAAGATTTTTCATTTTGATTTGAACGACGACAGAACAAGTCTAGTACTTGATGGAGAACTTGCTGACAAGATAGCCAATTCTCCTGACGACCTAGAGGAAGTTACATTTGCAGAAGGATTTTCTGGGATTACTGATCTAGATGTTGGACTTGATGGCTATCTTTATGTACTTTCATATGGTAAAGGAACAATTTACAAAATAAGTCCTAAATAGAGATATGTATCTTTTTTAAGCTTGTAAGTAGGACATTTGCCCCATGGGATTATCCAAGCAATGATTCTTGATAGTGGTCTGAAATTCAAGTTTTATTCGCCGCCGTCTTAATCTGATGTTTATTCTGCGCGCTTAGAAAATAATGAGTTAATGCAATATGATCGTTATGCCACTTGAGCTTACAGAGCCGCCCATGCTTACTTGAATGAGTTAATAATGTTAAGACGATATATGTCGACAATTGCAAAGGAAGTTAAGAAGCAGTTAAGAGATGTATCCGCTATTTATAACCCAAACTTGTGATCAAGAATGCACTTTGACACACTTAGTATGCCAAGCTCGGACGAGCATTTATCGCTCAAAGGGTAAACGCAAGTTTACATATCCGTTGCTTATTCTCATTTATCGCTTTCTGAATTGCGCGTTTTCATTAGATGCTTTGCAGCTAGGTCCTATTTTCAACAATAGATTTGGTTGAATCAAGTTTTCTAATTATGTGGTACCGAGTCTAGTTATGTCTGAGCATTCGAGTTTTAAACCACTGTAGATTCAGACGTTCGTATCTCAACATCATAACATCTTAACTTGTATTCGCAACTTTTTAAAAATCTCTAACTCGCCGGAGTATAAGAGTAACTCCCGGAGTAACTCATAATTACCGGTTTCGCGCCTGTAAATATATGTATAAGAATTTGGAGTGTCCAGAATGTAAATTCAGTTTCTCCAGACGGTGGAATATGGAGAGGCATATCAAGAACCAACATTTGGCATCAGCGCCCCTGTTTGGGCAGAGTCACACTTGGCAATGAAAATATCTATGGCAAAAGGCGAGTATCACACAGCAATAATGTCGTTTATGACTCAACACAACCCTTTGGAGATTCGTTATTTAAAAAGTGTCAAACTATGGTTGAGGATAAGGTACTTGCCGGACTGAGTAATTCGTTAGGCAATCTCACGATTAATTCACCAAATGTAAATCTCATTCAACAAGAACTGAATTTTTATCGAAGTCGGCTTGCGTTGATTACTTCCGATTATTGGCTTGTCCCAAAGAACCAGATCGCGGGAATTAGCGGTTATTTTTGTGAAAGATGTCAGGTATTTGAGCAAGAATTCGTTAGAGATATAGGATATGACAAGACTGCGCAAGCAAGACACTGGTGTGACGAAGATAAGGTGAAAAGTAAACATAAGCTTAGTACGAATTCATCCGATATAGCTGCTAGGGACGATATCTGGGCGAGAATATTGCTAAACTCTATTAATTCACTGAATCCGAATCTTCGGTATCTCATAGCTACAGATGTTTCCTACGCATTTAACGTCCTTGCCAGCAGCTTTGATTTCCAGCAGGTGAATATGCTTATGGGAATTCCAGATAGATACTGCTTATACCAATTCCATGAATCAGCCAGGCCTGATTGGATAAATAGAGCGCTTGCTAATCTAGACAAAAAAATAGCAATGGAAGAATCTGAGATAATTGATTTCCTTAAAAGGACGAAATCGACCTACGCAGCGATAGAAGTTTCAACAAAAGAGTCTTTTAAAATAATTAGAGTAATGTTAGTAGCTTGATTTTTGATTAGATTGTCATAATAATAGTCCAGTCAATACATGTAACTATTAATACTTCTTCTAAGGAGATGACATCAATACTATATTACCACATCGTGGTTACATCAGTGACTAATCTCGTACATAAAATACCATCACGGTGCTAAATGATCTCAATTGTCGTGCGTACAAATACTGCAATTTTAAATATTATTTCAATCTAATGCTTTAATCTGTGCCAGAGGAACATTGTTGGAATTCTTATACTGAACAATTTGCGATGCGCCCGACTTTGGATATATTCCAAATATCTGACTGGCTTTTGCCACTGTAGACTCCTTCAATGTTACCATTAATATTTGACTTCCATTTGATCTTTCAAACATAACTTTTGAAAGCCTTTCCGTATTTTCTGCATCAAGGTGCGCATCAATTTCATCCATAAGGTAAAATGGTGATGGTTTCAAAGACTGGAGCGCTAGCAAAAAGACAGTTGCTGCCATTGTTTTTTCTCCACCAGACAATGCAGTTGATTCTCTTGGTATCTTTCCCTGGAATTGCACAAGGTATGCCAAACCACCTGAAAAGATATCTTCATTTTCGATTTGAAGATATGCAGAACCTCCTACTGCTATGTCTGCGAAAGTTTTCCTAATGTCATCATCTACTTTCTTGAAGGCATCCATAAATACATCATTTTTCTCTTTATCAATTTCATTGATAAACAAGACTATGGAATTTCTTTCATTTTCCAAGTAATTCTTCCTACTAGACATGTCCCTGTACCCATCTATTACCTGAACATATGTTTCATGGGCACGTAGATTCAGTCTTGTCTTCAATTCATCGTTTTCTTTGGTTAATTCTGATATCAGCGTATCAACATCGAATATTTCACTTTCTAAAAGTTCCTTGAATCCTAGCCACATCAAATCATTTGTTGCTTGAGATTCTTGTGACGTAAAATTAGAAACATCCTTCTTAATCGCAATTGATTCTTTTTCAATTCCATTTATCTCTCTGTATAATTGTCTTTCTTTCTCATCTAATGCCTTGATCTCTTTTTCATATTTCTGTAATATGGAATAAGAATCCCCAGATACGTCAATTATTTTTTGTTCTTCTTCTCGCAAACCTATCAATTCTTTTTCAATCTGCTCTAGTTTCTGGCTAGCAGCTTCTTTTTGGTCTTTTCTTTCTATCTGTTCTGCTTCAAGGCTCTCTCTTTCAGAGAATATCTCATTTTTTCTTTCACTTGTAGTTATTATCCCATTTTCAAGCGAAGTAGTCGACGTAATAATTTCTCTGAGTTCTATTTCACAGTTTTCAATTATTTTTAAAATTTCACCTTTCTTGTATGTTAACTCAGCCAATTCATCATCAATTTTATCATCTACTATGGATTGAATTTTTGTCGAATAATTTACTAAAGAAGAAGTAATGATGTTGTCTCTTTTCTTATTTCCGGCTAATTCGATATCAATGTTGCCAATCTCCTCTGATAAGATGCGGTTCATGGATTCTAAATTCTTAATGTCATTTTTCAAACTAGCAGTTACTTCTCGCAAATGACTAAGATTAATACCATTGCCAGTAACAAGTTTTTCTAATTCTCTAACACGTAATTCTTTAATAGAAATATCCTTGTTAATCTTTACTATCTCTGCTTTCTTGTTCGCTATGTGTGTTGATAGAATAGTAGAATTTTTTATCAATGACCCGATTGGCTCATTTAATATTATTTCGCGAGTAAGATCCGGTATTTTAGAACCAAAATCTAAAGAGAGAGAACTGGCATGTGGCTCAAATAGTTCTCCAGAAATAGTAACGCATTTATAGCCCTGTTTAGATAATTCATAAGCGGTTTTAGAATTTCTTACAAGAAATATATTTGCGAAAATAAAATCGATTAGATTTGGAATATCCGAATGTATCAAATCTGCGAGATTTCCAATAAAATCATAATCATTTATCACAACCTGTTCTTTTTTCACATAGCTCAGCAATTCTGATGAAATTATCTTGAAACGGGGAAGATTTTTTTCCTTAATATATGAGGCAAGACGAATCATTTCCTTTACATTAGGAACAATACAACATTTCATCCACTCTTTCGCAACTGCAAAAACTGCTTTTTTATATACATCATCATATTTTATTAGATCTTTTACCATTCCAACAATTTTGAAATCTTGTGAATGTTTTATTAAATCAGCAATTGCAAAATCCTCATTGGATAACTCCACTGCCATAGAGTACTTTTCCTCATAAGGTAATGCAAATTTTTGAACTTTCTCAACTGTATTTGTATATAATTCAACTTCACTGCTATACATTTCCCTTTTATTTCTAAGTTCATCAACAAATTTTTGGTCTGTATCTAATTCTGATGAAAATCTCTGTATAACTAATTCCTTGAGATTTTTTTCTTTCTCATTCAGAGAATTCTTTATAACTTCAATCGATGATGTATTTTCATTTATTTTATTAATATTGAATTTTTCCTTTTCTTCTAGTCTTGCAATAAGAATATTTAGACGACTACCAATTTCAATTAATCTTGATTTCTTTAGAAAAAACTTTTCTCTTAATTTTACATTTCTAGTTACATGGCCCGTTATCTCATCAATTCGTGCATTGAGCGTTTCTAATTCATTTTTCAATTGTACAAGATGCGATCGTTTGTCCTCAAGGATAGATTTTTTGTCATTAAGCAAATTTGATGAATTGTCAATTTCAATCTCAATTCTTTTACCTTCAGTTTCAATGAATGTAGATCGTTCCTCGATAAAACTCATACGTAATTCGGCTTCCTTAGTTATTGCCTTTTCTCTCTCAATTTGGTAGATGATGTTGGTCAATTTTGTATCTATTTGTGCTTTAGACTTGTTTGATGTGTCTACTTGACTGATGAAACTGGATTTTTCTTGATCAATTTTTTCAATTTCTTTTCTTAGCTCATCACGATCTCTGGATAAGGCATCAAGATTATTTCCATTTGTGTCCAACAGTTTGTTGCGATTATTTATTTCATCTCTTAAATATCTAATTTTATTTGAGTATTTGAATGCCTTGAATTTCTTTAATTGAGATTCAATAAAGGTATATCTTAATTGATCATTTCTTTCTGCTTCAAGTTCGTTTATTCGTTTCTTGATTTCATCCATTCTGGCAAGTGACACTTCTAGTCGCCGATCAGATTCTTCAAGTTGCATCATGGATTCATTCTTTTTATCATCAAAGTATGACAGTCCTACAATATCTTCGATAATCTTTCTCCTCTCTTCAGAGTTTAATTCAGATATTCTCGTAATCATGCCTTGTTGCACAATGTTAAGTTTGTTTGGAACCGCAACTATGATTTCCAATAATTCTAGGATTGTATTTTTTGATACCTTTTTACCGTTTAGATAGTATTGACTTTCTCCCGTTTGACCTTCCATTTCCCGACTCATAGAAACAGTATCCACGTCAATTGGAATTCCCCTATCAGAGTTATCAAATGTAAGATTTACGCGCACTAGCCTGTGGGAAGTATTTTCGCTATCATGAAATAGTGATTGAAATTTATCGACACGTAATAATTTAGGACTATTTTCTCCTAACGCAAACATGATGGCATCCAGTATATTGCTTTTACCTGATCCATTGGGTCCAGTGACCGCAACAAGACCATTGTTTAAATGTAATACAGTATTCTTGAAACCAAATGACTTGAATCCGTAGATTTCAACTTTCTTTATATATACCAAATGTCCTAATATCAGATTCTCAGGGTTGTAAATATATTCTATATGACAAAAAAAGTAAATCTAAATTGATACTTTTTTAGACAATATTAAAGAAAGTTAAATTGATTGTGCATTTACGTCGGGTCTATCTCTCTCTCTTTCCTTCAATAAACTCCATGAATGAGTTCTTTGCTTCCAAATATGGCTTTTGCACCGGAGGGTGTTTAAAACAGTATGCCGATACACTGTCAAGTTGACCTGAGACTCCCCTATCTATTGCTATTTTGGTACCTCTTATTGCGTCAATCATCACACCGGCACTGTTGTATGCATCAACCACTTTTAGTTTGACATCTACTTCTACTGGAACATTCCCAAAGTATCTACCTCGCATATATATGTAGCATACCTTATCATTGGCAAGGAATCCAACAAAGTCTGATGGGCCTATCCGCATTGGTATCTCGTACGGAGCCATTGCTGCTACCGCGCTTGTTTTACTAACTCTCTTATCTTCAAGACGTTCTTCATCAAGCATATTGTAGAAATCCATATCACCGCCAACATTGAGCTGATATGTTTCATCTACTTTGACCCCTCTATCCACAAACAGCTTAACAAGTGTCTTGTGGAGTACCGTGGCTCCTAATTGACTCATGACATCGTCACCAGCACACAGGAGATTTTTACTTGCAAATGCTTGTTGCCATTTTGGTGTTGAGGCAATAAAGACTGGTATTGCATTGATAAAGGATACACCTGCATCAAGGCACTGCTCTACGTAATATTGAGTTGCCTGTCTGCTTCCAACAGGAAGATAGTTTATCAGTATTTCAGCTCCACTGTCTTTAAGTATTTTTGATACATCTACTGCAGGCTTATCAGATATCTTTACTCTTTCATTGAGACGTTTACCAATACCATCAAGTACCTTTCCTTTGTCTACTTTAATACCAGTTGTAGGTACATTTGAGATCTTTATGGTGTTGTTTGGACTGGAAAATATCGCATCTGCAAGATCGTGGCCAACCTTCGACTCTACAACGTCAAACGCTGCAACAAATTCAATATCACCTGGTTTTATGTCACCCAGTGTATACGCAATTAGGCCTTCAGGAATGTTTTGTCCATCTACACCTTCTCCTGTTTGAGTATTTCCTTTCTTGTCATTATCATTCTTGTTAGTATTACCATAAAATGAGATACCTTGCAATAGTGCAGAAGCGCAGTTTCCGACACCTGCTATTGCAACTTTGACTTTCTTATTATCTTTATTACTATTAGCACTCATAATTGTTTGATTTACCCCATTGGTTTTATTAATATATGTATATCAAATAGATCAAAGATTAGCAAGCCATTTGCATTAAATCAATTTTGAAAAGCCTAGTACAATTAGTTAGGTTGTGGTAGGCAAAATAAAAGTAGGTAAGGGCTGGAATAATAAGGAAGAGAAGCCAAGTCCAACTTCGAAAAATAAGGCTTTGAACTATCAGGGCAATCTACGAAGCCTTTTGAAAGAATCTCCTTATAAAGAGTGTTGAATAAATCACCTCCCTTAGGAATATCCGTCACAATCTGGAGCGTCCCAGTATTTATCATCTTGATCCTAATTGTGCTAATTAGTGAAGTAAGTGACGATGTATTAGTTAATATCTCTAGTCCCGTAGATTTTGGCATATTGATAATGAAATTATCTATTGAATCATTGGGAATATTTGGGAGTAACTTTGTCGGATTTCCCCAAAAAACAGATGCATTCTGAGGATCTAATTCCATAAACTTTGATTTAGCATAAGAGATTTCATTTTGATCTTCTCCTATTCCAATGAAAAATTCAGCCCAAAGATCATTTGCCATTTGATAGATAAGTTCGCCTTTGAAAAATCCGATTAACATGTTAATTTTCAAAAAACTCTTCCGGGCATTTATAATGGTCCTAACTAATACAGTGGATGGATTTCCTTCATGAAAAAATTGGTATACAGAATTCCATCTATTTTTGAACACGTCAGGAAAACCCCTCATTTTTATTAGTTCTCGAAATAGATGTGTATCTGCAAAATCAGAAAAGTATGAATCAGTTCTAGAAACTGCTTCGAACTTGGGTAAGACGAGTTCGTCATACAAATTTGTAACTCTGTTCCAGGCTCTTATCGGATCTGACCCCATATAGGTAACGGATAGATCAGACAACCACAACACTTCTGCCAAGATATTAATTTTAGCAATATCATAATCTTTTGCCTTAAGCTCAGACAATAATTTTTTAAACATTCTTTGGGCTGTTTCTTGCCTAAAATAAGGAAAATCGGTTCTCCATATCAGTGCTTCAACAATTAAACTCTTGTTAGATTTTTCTATACCGATTGGAGGCGCCTGAATGTCGGGTTGCCGAGATTTGAATTTAAAGGAAAAATTATCAAACACTCTTTCCAATTCTGGCTGCTCTAATTTGAAATACGCATCATGTATTTGATATCTTTGAATAGTTTCTATTGTTCTGTAGACTCTGGGTCCAACTGATGGTCGAATGGTCGATCCTGATTTAGGGTAACCATTGGCTTCAGGTTTAGAGCTATTGCCATTATGAGTAAATTGTAGTGGATCATAATCATGTAATAATGCAGCCACAAGCATAATTTCGATTTCGTCAGCAGAAAATCTATAATTGTTAATTGTGTTTGGTAACATTTTTAGAGCCATATAAGAAACCTCAAGGCTGTGGTGAAAGTTATGATATTCAGTAGATCCTTCACCTAATCCAATATCTGAATAAACACCATCCAAAAATCTAATTAATGTAGAGATTTTTTCAATTCTAGTTTCATTTAATCCCTTATTTTTTGCCACATCTAAAATGGCCAAAATTAACCTGTCTTCTCTGATATCAGCAAGTGTTTCATTTGCCTCCTTTACTATAGACTTTCGGAATCCTGGAAGTTTTTCTAAAATTTCATTATAAATAATTTTAATAGGTAAGCTCTTGTAAAGATAGATCCACAACCCAGTAATCTTCCAAGGATATTTTATTCTAAATTTCTCTCTTTCAATAATTTCATCCACCAGCAGTACGATGTTCCTGTTTAGTTCTCCTATTTCACGATTCGTCCCAACTCCTTCCTGGTTATTCGATTTTGTCCCTTGATAGTCAACACGCATTACCGCCCATTGAGGTATTTTCACCCTGTATCGGAATCTTCTATTTGATCCATTTTTTGACCATGGAAAGCGAATATTTTCTCTTTCAGTCGTGGCTACATTTTGAATTCTTGTGTTTATCAAGTCGTCATCTTTAACAACCTGGAGTATCAATTCCTTATTCTGAACTTGAAGTCCTAACAAGACATGCCAATACTTACCTTTATCTACCCACTCAGGAGCATATGTTGCTGGATCCCAAAAATCAATTGGTCCAAATGGTATATAGCCGTCTTCAAACTCATGAGTCTCGGGATTATATGATTTATATTCATATTTTCCACTTCGAGGATTAATTTGACATACAAGAGTTCTTGTTTTGTTGACTCTTTCCGAGGACCTGGTAAATTCTCTATATGCCATCATTCCCCAAATAGTTGCTAGAACGCTGAATATTGTGAAGATAAAGTACAAGAAATCAAGTTCGTCATGTATGGCATAATTGAGAGCTAATTGAATACCAAAAACATAGGAAGAAAGCATTCCAGCAAAAAACATGAAAAGGAAAAACCACCTTGCCAAGTCATTATAAAATAAACTAAATGATTTTTTGTAGCTAGAGAAGTTTGTCATTCTATGCTTCATGGACAATCACTGTCATTAACGAGCATTCCATCCTCAATTGATCGTATGACAATCCTCAACTATTCATACTTTATCAATTACAATCCGTTAAAAATAGTTCCATATATAAACTCGACCATGGGTGTGCATTTTTCAGGGTATTTCTTTCATTGAGTAAAATATCAATTATTTGTCGCAGGATTTGAAATCATATATTAGTAGTGATGCAGATATCCAATCAAAATTCGTAGAATATTAGACGACAATTAATTTCACAAAATGCATCCTTTTGTTTATTTGAAGCTGTCTAGATATTTCCTTAACATCTTTTGCGTCGCCCTTTAAAGAAAATATTTCAAGGCACCTTTCTTTATCTATCTTATTATGTAGGTGCACGATTATTATCTTGTCAAAATCATGTCTTATCGACGAGACTTGATCATCTGAATCTTCATCATGTACTGCCAAAAGTAACGAGTTAATTTCTCCGTCCAAATCTTCTTTCATACGTTCATCAGATAAGAGATTTCTAATTCCGGCCCTTATAATTTCAGATCTTCCAGAAAATCCCAAAGATTTGAGCTTATCCAAACTCTCAATTATTTCTTCACTTAATGAGACACTTACTATGGTCAATTAAATTTTGATAATTAGTGATTAGATATAATAATTATTCCATATTAGATCAAACTAGATAATATTTTATGGGACAGGCAACAAAATTTTTATCTGGATATTAATTGTTCCTTCTTTCAGAAGAATCAGCAAACAAACAAAGCGAATGCAAAATTTATTCTCATCTTCAAAAATGTGCTTCCAGATTATACTGCTATTTAGTTCTACTACGAAACGAGCGAGGCTCGGTAAAATTGCAAAGGTTCGATAATGTGCTCACGGTCTGTTTGTATATAAGCAGTCTTGAAATCGGTAACTTGAGAGTTAAGTTGCCAATATTAGAAATTATCATAATCGGTATTCTGAATTATGTAAATTTATAAATTTAGGTAAAATTCGGAAGTTAACACTGAAAAGCAAAAGGCCTTTCAAAAATTAGTCCTAGGATGATTGGAAACATTTGGAACTATTTTCTATGAATTATTAGGATTTATATCATTGAAAAAAATTATTGGTTGGTATACTTTTCTGCAATTCTTGGTTAACCATATTGCTAAAAAATGGGATATTATTAACAAATATGCAAGGAAATTAATTAAAATTAATAAAAAAAGTATATATTCTTAATAATATGCTATCATGATATGAAAAGAAAGATAATACTTTTATCTTATCTAATTTTATCCATTCTATTTTCCTCATATTATCAAAATATGTATGCACAAAATCAAGAATCAAATACGACTTTAGAATTAGATTTAAATACTACAAACGCAACGTCTAGAAATTCAACTGATGATTTGCAATCTGTTGTTAATTCAGACAAATTAAAAGTAGTATCATCCTTTTATCCGATAGATGAATTTGTTAGAAAAATTGGCGGTGACAGCATAGAATCATCACTCCTCATTCCAGCTACGATTGAACCACATGATTTTGAACCAACAATAAATCAAATACAAACTGTCGACTCTGCTGATGTCTTAGTATACAACGGCTTAGGCATTGAAAATTGGATTGCAAAAATTAACACTGCTCATAAAATTGATGCTAGTAACGGTCTGAATGTTTCGTATGTGGACAAACGTAATATGACTATTGATCCCCATGTATGGTTGGATCCATTGCTTGCAAAAAAAGAGGTAGAAAATATACGTGACGGGTTGATCATGATTGATACTAATAACAGGGATACATACTTTAACAACGCAAAGAATTTTTTAAATGAGCTTGAGAATCTTGATAAAACAATAAGAACTGGCTTGGAGTCATGCAAGAAAAAAGACTTTATTTCATTTCATAATTCATTTTCGTATTTTGCTAAACAATACGGACTAAATCAACACAGTATTTCTGATACAGGACCAGAAGCAGAAATAACGTCTACACGCCTAGCAGAAATTATCAATATCGCAAAAAGTTTGGACTTACACGTTATCTATTCGGAAGAATTGATAGATCCACGCTATGCATCAATTGTTGCCCAAGAAATTCCAGATAGTAAAGTCCTTGTTTTAAGTCCCATAGAAGGACTAACAAAGAATGAACAAGATGCTAGAACTGGATATATTACCAAAATGTACGAAAACCTAAGTAATTTAATGGTGGGATTGGAATGCAATCAATAATTAACGTAGTGAATTTATCATATCACTATGATTCGTTTGCTACGCTGGACAATATTTCTTTTACAGTAGATCAGGGTGATTTTCTTGGAATAATTGGTCCAAATGGAGCAGGAAAGACCACTCTTTTTGAGTGTATGCTTGGAATAATCAACGATTATAGGGGTGAAATCAATCTTTTTGGATCCGACATTAAGCTAAATAAGAAAACACTTGAGAGAATTGGATATGTGCCACAAAAAAAATCTGTAGAACAAACATTTCCTGCAACTGTTAAAGAAATTGTTTCTTTGGGAATTATTGGGAAGAAAATAAGAAAAGAAGCTATCGACAATGCAATTGAATTTGTTGAATTAGATGCGTATCGAGATAAAAGAATAGGCGAACTATCTGAAGGTCAGCAACAGAGAGTCATTATTGCTAAAGCACTCGTAAAAGAACCTGATTTATTGATATTGGATGAACCCACTACAGGTATCGATTCTGGTGCTCAGGAAAAATTTTATGATCTATTGACTAAATTGAATCAAGATAAGAAAATAACTATTGTTTGGTCCTCACATGATATGAAAACTGTCGAAAAACTTGCAAATAAGGTAGCCTGTATTGATAAGAAATTGTTCTTTCATGGCGAATCAGAAGATTTCTTTGGAAATGAAGAACGAATGAAATCTTACGTAGAATTTGAGATGCAATCACACATGAATCTCCACTTTGGTAAATCAAAAAAAATGGAAACGACAAAGTAGAAAAATAGATTTGATGGAAAATGTTTTTTGATATCATTCAATTTGGCTTTATGCAAAGAGCACTAATATCTGCAATAGCCATTTCGATAATTTGTTCCATAGTTGGTCTTTTTCTCGTGCTTAAGCGACATTCATTATTTGGAGATGCTCTAGCCCATGTGGCATTTGGTGGTATATCATTGGGACTATTCACTGGAATCTATCCATTGTGGACAGCATACATTGTAGCCATTTTGTCCGCAGTTGGTGTGAATAAATTACGTGAATCAACCAAGATTCCATCAGATTCTTCTATTGCGGTACTTTTAACATTTGGTCTGGCTATTGGTGTTATTTTGATTAGTATTTCTGGAGGATTTACGTTAAATTTGTTTAGTTTTCTTTTTGGAAATATTCTTCTTGTGAGTTATGAGGACGTAATTATGATTTTGATAACAGATGCTATAGTTATTCCAGTAATTTATCTACTTTACAAAAAATTAATTCTTATCGTATTTGATGAGAAACAAGCAAAAGTCAGCGGATTGAACGTAACTTGGATCAATACACTCTTTATTATCCTTGCGAGCATAACTATAATAGCATCAATAAGACTAGTAGGCGTTCTGTTAATTTCGTCATTGATAGTGATTCCAAACATAACCGCACTGATGATTGGCAAAGGATTTAAGAAAACACTCTTTATTTCATGCGCAATTTCAATTTTTTCTGTTGTTTTTGGAATAGTGCTCTCATATTATTTAAACTTGGCACCAAGCGGAACGATAGTCTTAACAATGCTGTCCCTGTTCTTAGTAACCATAATTGTGAAAAATATGAAATTTCGACTGAATAATATTGTTATGAATAAGAAATAAGCTAACTAATCAAAGTCAATTGAGTCCTTCATGTACATAAATTAAATTGTTTATATAATGTGGTATGCAAATTTCTAAAAAAGTGACTGAACTTCTATGCTGATTTAAATTCCTAGAATTAGTATTAGTAAATAAATAAACAATTAATATGGTGATTGAACGAAGATTATTACGTTTTTATTGGTCAATTAAAACAATCCTGTGCTTATGATTGTAGTATTCTGTCCAGGCAATCCAAACTTTATCCTTTGTATCAAAAATTAACGGACTTGTGGAAAATCCTGAGTAGCTGTTATTCAATTTCTTTTTGATACCAGATGATCCCGAAGTATCACCATTCCATAATATTATTGAAGAATTATTGGCTTCATCTGTCCAGGCGACAAAAATCGTGTTGTTCCTGACCAATAAGAATGGAGAGACAGAATTTGCAGGATTATTACTTAAATTTATCAGCTCACCAAGTACGTTCTTTGCATCAATTTTTCTTAACATGACATCAAACTTATTGTTATCCTCTAGTGTATCAGACCAAACTACATACAAGTCTTCTCCAACTAGCTCTCCTTGTGCAAGTCGGGAAATTCCAGATGTGTTGCTAACGCTAATTGGTGAGTTAAACGATTTACCATAATCATTACTAACTGTGAGAAATATTTCTGAACGCCCTGTTCCAAATAAATCTTCTTCCCACAATACATATATTTTCTTACCGTCAAATGTGGCAAAAATTGAGGGATTTATAGAATAGTTTTCTTTTTGTACTGTTGCATTATTGAATATATAAGGATGGGACGCGTTTGATTTAGATTCACTATCAAGGCTAGGATAACTTGTTGTTTGTTTAGGAGACAGAACTGTATCGCTTACCTTTTTTGGAATCGTAAAAGTATTGCCTTGATCCAAACTTGTTGTGAAAACTATCCTACATATAGGATCGTCGTGTCTAATATCACATTCAGTCCAAACTATATAGATGATAGACCAATCATGATTTATGATCATATGCGGGTCGAGAGAGTCATCATTACTATTGCTTAAATTGACAGTATCACTAAAAGAATCACCATAATTCAAACTTTTTCTAAAGAAAACTTCCTTGTTTTTAGAAGTTATATTCTCGTTTGCGGCCCACACTACGAATACATTTTTTCCCTCTGCTGAGAGATCATGAAGGTGTACGTTACCAGTAGTTTTACTTAAGTTTGTTACATTGCCAAACTTTTCACCATGGTCTTGACTTTTGCGAAATAACAATTTCCATTGATCTGCCTGCTTATCTTCCCACGTTATGTAGACGTTATTTTTACTATGTCTTAATTTTATTATATTTGAAATTCCAGGTGTCTTACTTATATCCTTCGTATTGGTAAATGATTTTACGTCATTATCGATCCTTTTGAACATCACCTCGCTATTTTGTGAATTGATATTAGATATCCAGGATGCATAAATACGATCATCGGACACTGAAAATTGTGGATTTATTGAGTCCATTGTATTATTACCTAGTACCATCGAAGAAGAATTTTCAATTGCGAAAGATTCAGTATCCAAAATAGATCCAATAATATAGACAAAAATTATGAGTATGGAAAAAATCAATATCTTCTTGACAAAATCCCGGATATGAAAATGGCTGGAAATAAACAAAATCAATTTAGCTCCACACAAAGTATCACAATGTCTTGGTTATATTGTAGCGGTTTATCTTTAGACAGATGGAATCTCATTGGTATGAAGAAATTAAAAAAGATATTGTACATAATAATTTTCACAATAGGTGATATGACCGTTATTGCAGAAAAATCATGTTCCATTCACAATGCGTCCTTCAATGACACTGAAATAGTCTCAACTGAGATATTATGTTTTAATATCTGATTGATCCTAAAATTTCATAAAATGGGTCGGTTCGTCGCGAGATCTTCATAGATTTTTCCTCAGACTTGAGCAGCAACAAAAGTTCACCTCATCCCCTTAGTATATTTAGTTTGCATTGTTTTTAATGTTTCTAAAGTTTAATGTAGCAACGTTCTTTCTCAGCTTCTTAAGAGTACCTGATAAACGTACTACAGTCAACGAAGGTTGAGTCATACTCAACGAAACTAAAAGATCGTCCAGGTATTTTAGTTTACATCCAATAAACAATATGTTTCCAAATTCCGAATCATATAGTTTCAACATAGCTAATTCAGCATGCAGAATTCCAAAAAGTTCTTTAAATCGCTCAATGATTTTTTCATGCAGTTGAATCGGTCGGAATAAACTATTCTCTTCATACATAATTGCAACATATCTTCTTTTTTCTCTATGGTTTAACATAAATCCATCTTACCTTATCTTTTGAGTAAAGCCATTCTGAAATTTCTTTCCAATAATTTTTGGGCGATATCCCCATAAATTTCAAGATTGATTCAAATGTTCTCGCAGAAACCATTTCATTGATAGAAGTAGCGCCACTAGATAATATGAATTGACAATTGTTAGATTTACAGAATTCATAAATCAATCTTACCTCTTTGATCCATCTCCCAATCATGGATCCGTTAAGTTTTTTTGTACTCGCAATTGAAATTTCTAGCCCAAGCCCTCTCTTTGATTTCCGTTTGATTGTATCTTTCTTTTGAAAAGGATCGATAACAAAGAGATCGGTTTTGCCATCCAATGATATTATGTTATCTGAAACTATCAGGTGAGGATAGTAATCTGCAATTGGATATTTTTCATCCATTCTTAGAATAATATTTTCTATTGGTTTTATGCTAACAGAGTTATTTGAGTCAATGCCTATTAAATCGAGCCCTAATATTTTGGCCATAGTCAAAGCTCTGTCAATATCTAAGACATGGATTCCTAAATCTATTTTTTTGTAAATAAATCAATCACATGATTCCTGAATTTATTATTTTGGTTAAACTCCTTCATTGGTCTAAACCTGATTCTGATAGAATCATGATCTGAGAGTGCTACTATTCCATTACACATATCTTGTTTATCCAACCTAATGTAAAAATTGTCCTTTTCATCAAAAGAATCTGATATTGAGTGCAAAAGATAATTTTTCTCTCTTATTTTCAACAACGAAATTATTCTCTCCAGTAACTCCTTCGATTCTTTGTGATCACAATCAGCTTTAATTAGAGATATTTCATTACTCCAATGTCCTTTGGCTTGTGAAATCAAAAATTTTTCTTTAGGAATAGAGAAAAGCTCATTCATTTTGAAAAGTATTTTTGAAATATCTTCTGTTGCGTGGACTACAACATGTATAGTTGTAGAAAGTGTCAAACTTGATTAATTTCGTAAGTATTTATCACAATAAAATTCAAATGTAATGGAGCTAAGCTCCTGTTTCCACGTTGATAGGTGGCTCTTCACTATTTTCCGTTTGATTTTGAGTATCAATATTTTCGGTATGCAATTTATGTGATGATAAAAGTTTAGTCTTTTTAATCCCTATATGACGCAATGTTGCAATCCTTTTTCCTTTTTCCAAAATTTCTCTATTAAATTCGCTTTTGTCATCAGTAACTTCTTTTATGAAAGTATTAAGATCCCACTGTGGTATCTTATCTGATAATAATTGATGTATTACTCTTCTCAGTTCATGTTTCTTTGAAGAATTTATTCTCCGTTGGGTAAACGCGATAATCTCTACTCTAAATTCATGACCATCATTTGTAGTATAATCATGAATGTGAGTAATCATCGAACTACCTCTCCTGACAAGACTTCTCAGAAATTCCTTTCCGTACTCATGGCCCTTGAAAATTGTTCTAGCAACCCCTTCGTTTATCTTTTCAATTTCTAAAAATACTTTAGTCTTATGATCCGCTGGATCCTGTTTCTTTATATCAAATAAAGTATTTTCTACAACTCTACCAATTGCTGTGTTGGGATCTGTTATAGGCACATAATTTATGTGATGTCCTCCAAAATCTCCAAAGGAATTCGGTGAGTCTATAAAGAGCCATTGCTTGTCTCTCCATTTATCTCTAACCCTGCCGCCTCTTCTTGATCCTTTTACCATAAAAAAATCGCCTATGACCAAAATATAAGTTGTGCGTTAATAAATTTCAATATTAAAAAATGAATTGATTCATAATTTTTAAAAAAAAAATTAATCTGACATTGGTTTCCCGTCAGATGAGTACCTTTGTTTTTTATTTTCAGATGATGCAACAGGTGCAGGACGATGTCGGTATCTCTTAGCTCGTGATGAGCCTAAGATAATCACGAAAATTACAAAAGCCATTGTAGTTATTGCATACATCAACATTGAATCAGCCATAACATTGCCTTATCAAAGCTTGTTTAAAAATATTTATGCACCTTCGTCATCCATTTTATATAATTTCTATAAAAATTTAAAAAGAAATTAATAATTTTTAAATCAAAATAACGAAAAAATAATCAAAATATAGTATAGAATACTGCGAACTTTTAAGTTTATATTGATTGAGACATTCCTTGTAATCATGTTGTCATATAATCTGAGTGAATTGCGTAATAGCATTTTTGAGATTAATGAAAAGATACGATTTGTTGGAATAATCGATCAGATGGGAAAATTGATTACAGGAAATATGAAGGAGGGTCTACCGTCCTTGGAAATGGACGATGGCTCAATTAGGCTTTATCTTGGATACGCCATTAACAATGCCCTAAGACGAGATTTTGACAACGTTTTTGGTAGAGTGCTTTATACGTTCTCTGAAAGGGAGCGAATTAAGCTATTAACTATACCTATAGGCGATAATATACTTCTCGTCTCTATGGATAAATCCACGGACCACGTTGAATTGATAAACAAGATAATAGTGGTTGCAAATAAACTCACAAAGTCGTGATCTCCAAGAAAGGAATGGCATTATTTTACGCTGACAAGAATATTCTTTACTCTTCTCTTTTCCCACATTAATAGGTAAATTATTCCAATGACCAAGAGTATTTCAACTGACTTGGCCATGATTCCTGCAAAATCGATATTCTCCGATTTATTGTCTGGTGACAATGGAGGGGCGACAATTACCGAATATGCATACAGTCCTATCAGGACTGATGTACCAAATAATCCAAAATAATTTAGCGCCACTCTTTTTTTGTATTGACTTAGAATGAATTTCTTATTGTTACCAGAATAAGCTTCAGGAGCAAAATTGATCAAAATATACAAGATTCCATACGCTAACTGAGCTCCGGCTGCAGCAAGTAAGAAAATTGAATAATAAATTTGTAAAGATCCGTGTTCTGGGAAAATAGCCAGATGTACTAGACCTCCAGCTATGGCAAGCAACATGATGACGTATTTCAGAGTTTCTTTTTCTGGTATCGAATCTAAAGTAAGATTTCTCTTTTTGAAATAAGTTTTACTTAAAATTATCCCAAGAACTGTGATGGGAGTTAAAATAGAAATCACCAAGAGAGAATTTCTGACCAGTCCCCAGGAATTTGATATAGACACATTGAATATTACGCGTTGACAATTACAATCCGAAATACTGGAAAGAATGGATCTTGGAGGATCTAATTGATTGTGATTTACCATTTTGTCATCGTTTGCTAAACTGACTACTATTTCATATGAACCTGGGTGAGGGAACACATAATATAAATTGAAATCTCCAATGTCTCGTAAAGTCCAAGGAAATCCTTTTACTCTTTCACCCGTACTTTCTTGATAGATTTCGACCATTGTTTCAACATTGTATACATCTTTTCCATCAAAGTCTTGTATGCTAAATGTTATCTGTGTTGGTTCACTAGGTGCCGCGTATTCCGGATCTAAGGCCATATATGGATAGTATTTTCCTAATCCGTCCCTGTTTGAACCTCCATTGTAATGGGGTGTATGCGAAAGATGTGCAAACGACATGAAATGGGGTATTGAAGTCACTATTAAAATGAAAAATAAAAGGGATATCAAAACATACTGGGTTTTCATATTAATAGGCTATGAAATCTAACGTAACAGTTTCATATAAGTCGTACCTGGTCCTTAAAGTAATTAATTTCAACACAGACTTACTTTTAATATTGGTATGATAATTACCAAGCTCGGCTTCTAATCATTGTATTTCAGGTCATGTAAATTGGAGATACACAAAATTAAAGAAATTTTCCTAAATCCGCTCATTGTTTCATAAGCAGAATGGATTGAAATAAGAAAAATTTATTTCAGGAACATCTTAACTCCTTTATGTCTAGTTGAACAAAGTGATAAGTGTAAATGATTACTTGAATAATTTCCCTCACAATTCATTTAGAAGTAATCAAGATCAAGTAATTAGGCAGATTTGTGATGCTTTTAATTCTGGTTATAAATATGTGATATTAGAAGCTCCAACAGGATTTGGCAAGAGTGCAATTGCAATAACAATTGCTCGGACGCTTGGCTCAAGCTATATATGTACTGCAACTAAGGATCTTCAAACTCAATACATTCATGACTATAAATTTCTAAAAGTTGCAAAAGGGAAAAGCAACTTTCAATGTAGAGTTAAAGAAGATTTTATTGATGCTGGAAGATATCAGTGTACTTCATGTAACTTGGGGACTGAAAGGGAGTGCAAACATACGTCCTGTGAATACGGACCATGTTTATCTGATGAATCAATGGAAGGAGCTGGGTGTAAATACAGAACTTTCATAAATGATTACAAAATTGATAACAAGGGAAAGGAAAATGAAATAATTTTCATAGATAAAGAAAAAATAGAAAATTATAAAAGAGAATATTCAAATTGGATTCATTTAAAAAATTTTGATGATCCCCGTGAATGGAATCCATGTTATTATTTTGACCAATTATTTCAATCATTGAAAGCAAGTCACTCAATTTTTAATTACGCGATTTTTTTATCGTTACTGTCAAACAGGAATATGATGCAACAACGAGAATTACTTGTACTGGATGAAGCACACTTACTTGAAACTGAAATTGTTAAATTCAGAGGACTTTCTATATCCAAGAAAAGATGGAAGAGATACATACATGACTTTAAGATGGTAGATTATGGATATGATATTGATGGCTGGTTAGATTTTTTGATTGAGTTAGAAAAAACCATGCTCATCTTAATTGGATATGAATCTCTTGTCTATTCACTTGTAAAGGAACGAAAAATAAAATATGGGTATAATTCAAAAAAGAAAAATAAAGTAAGTAGCAAAAGGATAGTAAGTGCATCAGAATTATTTGAAGATGATGCCAGTCTTGAAATAAATATTAAAACTGAAGATGGAAAAAAATTACAAATAGATAAAGAGTTACTAATCGATATTGTACAAGATATTGATAAACTCACAAGAACCATAAATAATATTCTTGCAAGCCCCAAAAACTGGATAGTCTCCGAAGTGCATAAAGAAAATTACGATGTTATGAGAGTAGAACTGAAACCGCTCGATCCTTCTAAATATAGTAAAACAATTGTTGAGAAATGTCTAAAAACACTAATTATGAGTGCAACAATTCTGAATCATCAAACATTCCAGAAAAACCTTGGACTAGATTCTGAAAATGATAAAACCAAATTTATACAAATTCAATCAGATTTTCCAATTGAAAATAGACCAATTTTTCCTCTTAGTGTGGAATATCTTAATTTTAGTAATTTGCAGCAAATGGATGTAAAGACAAAGATATCAAGGGCAATTGACAATATAATGTATATACATAGTAACGATAAAGGTATCATCCATACAAGTTCTTACGAGCAATTGAATTTTATTAAGGAAAACCTTTCAAAAATGAATTCAAGGAGATTAATTTTGACGGATCCTGAAGTTGAAAGGGACGAGGTAATAAAGGAACATACTGAAAGTAAGAAACCTACTGTACTTATTTCCCCATCTTTGCATACAGGTCTTGATCTAAAAGATCATCTATCTAGGTTTCAAATAATCACGAAGGTACCATATCCTAACATAGCCGACAAATGGACATCAGAGAAAAGGAAAATTAACAAGGAATGGTATTATTGGCAGACAGCGTTAAGATTAGTTCAGGCATATGGTCGGTCCATAAGATCAAAAGATGATTGGGCAAAAACCTATGTTTTGGATTCGGCATTCAATTATTTTGTCAAGGTCAATAATAATATACTTCCAAAGTGGTTCCTCTCTGCAATAAGGAAATAATTCTCTATATTAATGCAATAAGTTAAATTTTGAAATTTCCGGTCGTGAATCGTCTTTTGTTATGTTCCATTTATATCCTTTATTTATATCCTCATTTACGCAGTTTTAATCAATATTCTTAAATACGCGACTTAAGAGAAGTTATGGTTTTGAGCATTGTTTTTTGTTCCTTATAAAGGGTAGCAGTAACATACCGCAGCTGGTTTTTATTATTTATTAAGAGGTATTTCCATATAATAGTATTCAGTTTCAGGCATCAAAGGATTGGTAGAAGGTTGTTAATTTTTAGTGGTTAAGAATTGGCTAGTGGCCATAATAGACGATGAGTCGGACATTGTTAACCTCTTCCGGGACGCACTGAGCACTATCAGAGGAGTGTCAATATTCACGTTTACGGATCCTGTAGTGGCATTTGAACATTTTACAATTTACAAAAACGCATATGTTCTCATAATATCAGACTTGAAAATGCCTGGTCTTAATGGAATAGAATTAATTAATAAGATGAAAAAGGTGAATCCCTTAGTAAGAACGTTACTTATGACTGCATTTGAAGTGGACGATGTTGTGTTTGAAGAATATGTCAAAAATGAAATAATAAATGGTTTCCTTCAAAAACCCATAAAGTTAAGAGATTTGTGTTCAGAGGTTAAAAAACAGATAAATATTTACAAAAGACATAGAAAATAATTTTTTATTATTACGGTAACAAATAATCCACAAACTATCCACAGACGCACTAATCTATCGTTATTTATGTTTCGTATTGTGAAAAAGTTAGTAACTACAGTTATATCAGGAATGAAAACTGAGTTAAAAAAAATTAAAGAATACATTAAACCTGAAATAACATTATTGGTAACAACAATAACGACGATGGTCCACTTCAAAACGTGCCACTCTAGATAAGCTCATTCATTTTACTCAATGCCTTTAGCTCACTGACATTTTCCAATTACACTGTTGAGCTTGGAGAGAATAGATTCCAATGAAAAATCTAATAAATGATCAATTTATCAAATAAAGATAACTGATGATAGTTAAAAATAATCAACTCAAACATGATATTCTTACTGCATTAGCAGATAAGGAGATGTTAAAAATATTAAATCTTTCAATGTATAACTCCAAATCAGTTAATGAGATAATCAGGGAAAGTGACATAAGTTATACTACTGTCTATAGAAAGATCAAGTGGTTATTGGATAAAGAACTGCTAGTCATAGATAAAATCAATTTAACACCAGAGGGTAAAAAATATACCACATTTCGTAGTGTTCTCAAGAGCATCATTATTAGATACAAACAAGACGAAATTATTGTAGAAGCTGAAGAAAATGTGGATTTGAATGGAAAAATTGGAGCACATTTTTTTTCTATTAGCAGCACAATGTAATGGCTTATTCCATTTCAATCATCATCTTACCACTCCTCTTAGAATAATAAAATCGAATCCATAACATTAGTGAAAAGAAAATCATCGCGACAGTATGCATAACCGCTCCTGAATTGCTCAGATTAAATATGGTAAAGATATCTTCCTCCTGCAAAAATCTTATTATCTCTCCAATTATCCAAATGATTATAAATATTGACATTTGAAATTGAAATTTTCTTATATTTTTTGAACTTAAAGCAGACCATGCAAACAAAGCAAGTGAAATTACAAGTAGAAAAATAGTACTTTTTTCCAAGAACACTAAAATTGAATCGATCAAATAGGTTTTACCTCTTGTTTTGATTTAATGATCAAATAGCTGAAACCAAAGAAAATCAATATTATGACTGATAGAGGCTCCAGAAATCCCTCCGCCAGTATCTCCAAATTAAGGTATGAAGTTACGTGATAGAAGGAATGGATTATTGTAAAAACTAGAAAAATTATTGCCAAGCCTTTAATACTTCCTTTTGATTTTGTGCTAAAATATCCTAAAACAATTGAACCTACCAAAAATGCAATACCACTAATCAGATGCAGATATAAATCATCAATCAATCTTGTATCTAATTAGAAAATCCTTTATAATTATATTCTCATAGACCTTGATTTTCATTTCATCTATATTGATATTAGAATTTTCTAGCATGGCATGAATCAGGGTATCATCATTTGAATTACTTTTTTTCTAACGTTAGTTACCATTGATAGATCAATAAGGTTCCTTTGGATTTTGGTCAAACCGTATCATGTGTAGGATAGTTTCAAATATGAAATTCAAAAGTGAAATTTTCAAGAAAATTAATTAACGACCTTTCAGGCATTAAAGCTAATGAAATGCTCTCTTACTATACTTGTATCAATTTCCATTTTGATCGCAGGATTATTCTTGGTTTCTCCCACAGGCATTAAACAGATCAGTGGTCAGGAAAATAATAACACTGAATTGTCAAGCGGCAATACTGTAACAGGAAATAATACAATTATTTTTGATCCGGCGGAAATTAATGGAACGTATAGATGGGTAAACAATACTGGAGGCATTAATCCCACCTTAGATATTGCTAAAGGTAATGAATATGTAATTAAGATAAATAATCCTACTGATGAAGAACATGAATTGATAATAGAGAATAATAAGGGATCTAAGATAGGCAGTAGCGAAGAAATTGAACCCGGCAAGAATACTGAATTTAAATTTAAGACAGATAATGTAGGTGAACTAAATTACTATTGTGAGTATCATCCTGAGACAATGAAAGGAACAATTAAGGCAACTGAGCCATAAATGATCAAAGTATAGTAAATTCAAACAAATTGACTTAAAGACTCTTTGGACCTTCTTCACGGAGTTCTATAAGCTCAGAATCATTTATTACTCCAAGAGCAACTAATTTTTTCATATACTCTTCTAATGTTTGCCTTTCACTGCAATTTTCAGAAGATTTACTCATAGTTTTAAGTTTAGTTCCACTCACTAGAATAATAATGTGTCTCTTTAAAAGGAATAAAGTCAAATAAAATTATCGACCTAAAATAATTGAGAAATTCAATTCAGGAAGAATTCTATTTTATTTTATTCGCATTTTATCCGCATTTTATCCATTTATTAAAAATAAGCATTCCAAATTCATATATTGGAATGGATTTCGATTAGAGTATGGTTAATTTTCATACAGCAAAGAAAATGAATGCTTCTGTTTCTGAGGTTTGGAAAATTTTATCAGATCTTGATAGAGAACCAGAATTTTGGCATGGTACTAAATCGATTAAAAACAAAAGTAAATCAGATAAAGTGGTGGAAAGAGAAGTTGTGATTGCTTTTAAGAATTCAATATGCAGAGAGACAGTCACAATTGATCCAATGAAATCTATCACAACACACATTATTGAGGGGCCAATAAAGGGTAAAAAGGTAGTTGTCATTAACCCAGATGGAGACCAAGCAAGTGTAGTAGACGTAGAATGGGATATCAGAATTTCGGGTTTCATGGGTATTTTTTCAAAGATGGTTAAAAAACATATTCTGGAAGGTACAAATGATGCATTGGATAGAATCTCAAAAGTGGTTCACAAATAGTCACTAAAATTAATCTCTACTTTAAATTCGATGTCGTAAATTCAAATGTTATATTTGCATATTAATGTTAGACTAGACTTAATTTCATGTTAAATAATTAATTGGATATGTTACTTTAATTCTTTCAGTAGTGAATCAACTTTTAACGTATTGATAACATCTGTTTTTTTTGCCCATCCTCTTCTTGCCTGACCTATGCCAAATAGAAGATAAGCAAAATGGACAGGATGATGGGCATCAGAATTTATGGCAAGCTTTGTACCATTTTGTACTGCCAAGCGTATATGCTCATCTTTTAAATCCAGTCTGTAATAATTGGAATTGATCTCCAAAACGGTTCTGGTCTCATAAGCAATATCAATTATTTTTTCTATATCCACAGAATAGCCTTCTCTTTTGTTTATTAATCTACCTGTGGGATGGCACAGTATATCTACACTTGGGTTTTTTGCTGCTTTGACAAGTCTCTCAGTCTGAATATCCTTAGACAACGAAAAATTTGAGTGAATTGCAGCTCCTACAATATCCAGCTTATCCAATATGTTATTTGGGATATCCAGCGTACCATCTCTAAGAATGTTGACTTCCGCAGAACTTAAAATCCTAAACCTAGTATCAGTTGAATATTCTTTGAAAACATCATTTAATTCTTGTATTTTATTGATTTGGGCTAACAGTTGATTCTCATTCAGACCATTTGCCAAGCGAAGGCTTCTTGTATGATCAGTAATTGCTATATAGTCCAATCCGAATTTTTTTCTTGCTTGTAGAGCCATATCTTTTATTGACATTGTGCCATCGGTACTATCACTATGTGTGTGCAAGTCACCTTTCAAATCACCATATTCTATTAGAGCTAGATTCCCTTTCTCTTTTTTAGAGAAAAACTCAATTTCGCCACAATCTTCCCTTAGTTCAGGGGGAATATATTGTAGGTCGAGAATTTCATAAATTTCTTTTTCATTGATTCCAGCAACTTTTTTCTTTTTCTTGGTGAAGAGTCCCCATTCATTAAGATGAAAACCTTTTGAAATTGCCAAATTGCGCAGCGAAATATTGTGATCCTTGTTTCCAGTAAAATATTGTGAAGCAGATCCGAAACTTTCTTCAGGAACCACTAATAAATCTACACCTATCCCATTTCTAAGTTCAACAAATGCTTTTGCTCTGCCTCTTCCCCTAATTTCTTCAACTTCAGGCATATTGACAAAAAAGTTAACCACTTTTTCTGGTTCTTCTGTAGAGACTAATATATCAATATCACCGATAGTTTCTTTCATCCTCCTGAAAGACCCTACAACAGCACAATGAATGACACTATCTTCTTCAGTCAATCTGCTTTCTATTTTTTTTATGAGGGGATAAATATCCCCTAGTAAGTATCTACTTTTATTTTGTTTTGATAATTCGATCGTCTTCAAAATATTCTCTTCTTTCATCTTCGAAAAACCCTTCAACTTTGCAATTCTTCCTTCTAATGCTGCTTTTTCTAATTCAGATATAGTGGTGATTTTTAATTTCTCATAGAGTATCTTTATTGTCTTGGGACCTATTCCTCTCATATTTGAAAATTCAGATATCTTGATAGGTATTTTCTTCCTTAATTCTTCATGATAAGCGATTTTATGTGATTTAATAAATTCTTCTATCTTTAACGAAATAGCACTGCCAACTGCTGGTATTTTTCGAAGACCAGCAATCCCATTTTCAAGATATATTTCTTCAAGGTCCATAGACAAATTTTCAATCACGTCTGCAGCCTTTTCATACGCCCTAACCTTGTAGATAGTGTTCGGATCATTTTCTGCTATTTGGATAAGATATGAGATTTCACGAAATATTCTAACAATTTCGATATTTTTCATTTCATAATGCTAGATATCATTTGTATATCTTACATAATAATAAATTTAATCTTTACAAACTAGATTAGTATTTAATGGATATCTTTGAATAGAATCATTCTATTATATTTCGAATTTCGTATTAGCACATTAGATTACTGATTTTTGATTGTGTTGAAATAAAAATATTGATGCTGCCCTTTAATTGACCAGAAGAGTTTAAAATTTTTCCACACAAGTTAAATTGCATAAGAATACTAATAATCATAATGATTGAACTTGGATACGATTATCCACTATACAGACCGCCTTCAGAAGCTAATTCTGCTATTTTTCAGGTTACTTTGGGATGCTCTTTTAACAAGTGTTCATTTTGTAATATGTATAGAACAAAAGAATACTCTGAGAGACCATGGGAGGAAATTAAGACTGAAGTTGATATGATTTCAAAATTATATCCTCAAACTGATAAGGTATTTCTGGCAGATGGCGACGCATTAAACCTTTCAACAGAAAGATTGATTCAAATATTAAAGTATGTTAAAGAAAAATTTCCAAATTTAAAGAGAATTTCCTGTTATTCAATGCCAAAAAACCTCCTTCAAAAAAGTTCTGATGAACTGACTTTACTCAATAGAGAGGGACTAAATATGCTGTACGTGGGAATAGAAACAGGACATGATGTTTTGCTCAAAAAAATAACAAAAGGAGCCACATCAAAGAGCATTATTGAAGGGTGCAATAGAGCAAAAAAAAGTGGGTTTATCATCTCCTGTATGATTATCTTGGGAATAGGTGGAAAAAAATATTCAGTAGAACATATGAAAGAAACAGCTAGAGTGGTAAGTGAAGTTTCACCAAACTTTCTAGCCGCCTTGACACTAATTCTTGAAGAAGGGATTTACGATGAGTTTATGCAAAAATTTGGAGAACCGTTTGAGCATTTAGATGATTCTTCAATACTTGATGAGCTTGAAATATTGGTAAATGGCATTACACCTACTTCATCTATTGTCTTCAGGGCTAATCATGCATCAAATGTATATTCGGTTGGTGGCAATTTGCCCGAAGACAAGGATAAAATGATTTCATTAATAAGAAGATTAAAACAACATCCTGAATTGTTGAAACCAAAAGTTTTACGCAGGTTTTAAACATATGAACAAAAAAATAATGAATAAGAATTTAATACGTGAAATTAATTTCCTCTACAGCCAATCGTCATTTTCTTATTTTGATTGTGTCATTAAAACGATTTAATTCAAAATTCTAATTTGAATATCAGTTGAATAATACAACTGGCGGTAAGGAATTTCAGAATTGGACGAACAACCAAAAACCCCCACCAGTTCTAGTTGAAGCGTTACATTTTGTTATTCAACAAACTATAAAACGATTATAACTTTTCTAACGTTTCTTCAAATGGTCATAATTAAATTTCACTACCAAGTATTACACTTATTGTAGGTCATGACGTATTTAGAAATAAATTCAAACAATATCTACTAACTAGCATGAGTAACTTATTTTATTTTAATCTCTTTTATGTCACCCATGTATTTTCTTAGTACATTTGGTACAATTACTGTTTGATTATTTGTTTGATAATTTTCAAGGATTGCAACCATTGTGCGCTCCGTGGCCACAAGAGTACTGTTCAAAGTATGTACCAGCTGTGTATCGTCATTGATTTTTTCTCTATGACGTATACTCAATCTTCTTGACTGAAAATCAACACAATTAGAACATGATCCTATTTCTCTATACTTATTTTGTCCTGGCATCCATGCTTCTATATCATAGGTCTTTGAAGATACCTTGCCTGTATCGGCACTACATAGTAGTACAACCCGAAATGGGATTTCCAAATTTTCATAAAATCGTTCCGAGATATTTAACATTCTTTCGTGTTCATTAAAGGAATCTTGGGCATCTGAAATCAGAAATTGTTCTACTTTTTCGAATTGATGAACTCTGAAAATTCCCTTCATGTCTTTACCATGTGCTCCGGCTTCCTTTCTAAAGCATGGACTGATACTAGCATATCTCAACGGCAATTTCCGTGAGTCCAAAATTTCATCCATGTGCATTGAAGCCATCGCATGCTCCGATGTACCAATCATATATAGATCTTCATTTTCAATTTTGTAAATTACATCTTCAAAATCGTCCATGATGATAGATCCCTTAATTGCATCGTTCTTTAACATAAATGGAGGTTGAATCAACTGATAACCATATTCGACAAGAAAGTCCAATGCATAATTTATCAAAGCTTGATTCATTTTAACAAGTTCATTTTTTAAGAAATAAAATCTTGATCCGGCTATTTTTGCTGCTCTTTCCAAATCAATCAATCCAAGTGAATTGGCCAGATCAACGTGGTCTGTCTTGGATCCAGATTTAAGGTAGTCATCATGTGTTCTGATAACTATGTTATCATCCTCGCTATCTCCAATTGGTACTGACTCGTGTAGTACATTGGGAATAGAGTAAATCAAATCTGAGTATCTCTTTTCTACTATGCTTTTCTTATTTTCCACACTCTGCATCAACTCACCAACATTTTTCATTTCATCGAGTTCTTTAGCAGCACTTTCTTGATTCATTTTCTTGGTCGCGATACTTTGCGATAAAGTATTTTTTCTATGTCTTAAATTCTGAATTTCTATTATTAGTTCCCGTCTCCTTTTGTCCAAATCCAATAGTTCAGAAACAGGATATTCAACTTTTCTTCTTCTTAGCATGTCTTTTATGAGTTGAGGGTTATCTTTGAGAATCTTTGGATCAATCATTAGCTGTCACTGTCCTTGATAACGAAATATGCTCTAGTATTTCATCTATTGTATTGAGGAACGTTCCTGTCCCTTTATTACAAAAAATATCAATAACCAAATATTTCTTTTCAGTTTTAATATCAATCTTTAATCCTTCAGGAATGCAAACATTATCTGGTGTTAACACTTTAATCATAGTATCTAATTCCTTCTTACTATCAAATTGAATTTTCATGCTAGTCTTGATACTAAATCCTTCTATCATTTCGAAGTCTTCTTGATGAGTTTCAAAATAATAGACATCAATGAATCCTCTTGTGTCGGAGGAATAATAATCTGTCCTTCGGTATTACTAAATGTGACTGTGATTCCATCAATTGTCTTTGATAATTCATTTATCATCTGATCCCGATCAATATGTCGATTGTAACCAGAGCTAAGAAAGTATTTGGCATAATTTTCATCAATTGCTATTTTCATGATTATTACTTTATTCATAAATTGATAATGAGTTGTCAATAGACGAAATAAGTACCCAACATAATCTGGTTCAATTATCCCATCTGCGTTAATGAATACGTATAGGCCCTTATCAGAGACTCTCCATTTTTCTTTTAGGATTTTTGAAATTAATTTTTGCGAGCTATTCTTGAATTCTTCTACATCCTTCTCAGCTTCCTCAAGAGAATCTGATCTTTCACCAAGACAAATGCTCATGCCCAATCCTGATTTCATACTGAGTGCACAAGAATTCAACAACTCTGAAAATCTGCGAGCGTCATATAGCTGACTACCATATTCTTCGGGTGGAAGAACATAGGTATAACCTATGAGAATGTTTTCTAAGTTTTCAATGTTACTGTTAATCTTAGAACTAAGGTAATTTTTAATAGATTCAATTATAAGAAATTTTTCTTCTTGATTAATATCAGCTATTGTCTTCCACCTTCCGTCTTTTTTCAACTTAATGTTTGTGTTCCTTAAGAGCTCAAGACAATTATTGCTGTTAGTTGTTAGTCCATCTAAATAAGGAATAAAGGTATTGGCAATTGATTCATGAATGGGTAAGGATTCACTATTGGATAACAAAAGATCAATATCTGATCGTATCAATCCATTTTTTTTTGAATCTTCTAATATCTCGTTATTGAGACCAACAAGGGATCTTTTGTCACCGATATCCTGATACTCTCCCAATGCTGAAACAATTGCAAGTGGAGACAGGTCTGTAAATCTTTTATCCAAATTTTTTGCTAAAAGATAAGAAATGCCGCCTGAAGAAATTTCCTTTTCACCATCGATATCATATTTCCACGGATTTAGAATATTATTATCATCATCAGTGGCTATTTCGGCAAAAGAAATTTTTTTATGATCCAATACAATCCAGTCCTTAGAATAAATCTTATTAAAGAAATCCAATAAGCCCGATCCAACCTCAGTGAATAAATAAAATTCATGATCTTCCTTCTTTAAATCCTCAAAACTATCTCTAGTAGGTTTATTCATTATGCGAGCTGTTGCCTTTCCACCCAATCTCCAAATTGCGCTAGTTAATAGGCTAGCAGAAACAATTCCATCACATGATGAATTCGATACTATTAAAATATCTTTCCTATCATTAATAAGATTTTTTACTTTTTCACTAATTGAATTTATGTTTCCATAAAATTCATTGCGACCCATTTAATTCATTATTCGAGTCGAGCTATTACCGCAGCGTATTTCCAGTTTTGTGGAATTTTTCCTTTCTTTTTATAATATTTTGATAGTCTATGAATCTTTGCTTCTATTAACTCTAATGAACGAATATTCCTTTTGTCAGTATTATGTACCTTGAGATGTTTTTGTAATGCTAACGCCTTTTGAACAAGTTGGTTTAGGTCCTCGGGCATCTCCGGAGTAGAATTGTTTTCATCTAGAAGTTGATTAATGCCTTTTCCCAATATCTGTCTTATCAGTGGAACTCCGTATTGATCCCTCATTGTAATTCCAATTTCACTTGGACTAAGACCATCCTTTGAAAGTTGAACAATTATTGAAGATAGTTCTGATTTTTGATTAATCCAAGAAGGAGCATTATATGAAATGGGACGTGTTGAATGAGATTTCCCATGTGTATGAGCATGGATCCGAGCCATTTATGTAGGAATCACTAATGAGCATCTTAAATGTTACTTATGCTATAATTAATAGAAATTCCTAATTTCAATAATAAAAATATTGTAATTTTTACTAAAAATATTTTCAACACCAATAAGGTTATATAATTGGATTCAAAACTACAAATTTAGTATGAACTCACTTACCTTCGTTACAATAGCAACCATACTAATTGCAATGGGACCTTTAGCATTAACCTTGTATCAAACTGCAAGTGCGCAATATACCACGGGTCAAAATACCGGACTTAACGTAGAAGAGCAACTACGACTCGCTAAAGAAAAGGTAGCCAATGCTCAACAAGCTGGTGCATATGGTTCAGGTACAGCATTCTTTGGAAAGAATATTGGTGATGCTGCAATTTACACTGGTGCAATAGTTGCAATATTTGGCGCAGTAGCTGCTGCATTCATTTTCATGAGCAGAAGTAAAAGATCGGTAAGCGCATAAAGCTACTTTACTACTATTTTTTTGTTTTTTATATTCATTTAATTTATTCTGATTCTAGTCAGAAACTTGAAGCGTTTTTGCCATTTAATAATTGGCCTTTACAACATGAAATTCTAATATGTCCAAAATATTCATGAGAATCAATTTTTTTCGATTTTCGCATTTATGTGAAATTTCTAATTGATTTTAATGTCAGTTTAAACTGTATCACCAAAATATATATATCATAGCATTAATGTGCTAATAATAATGAGCGGAATTGAAGGACTTTTTACCACGATTGGAAATGCACTACACAGTCTAATTGGTCAAATCGGTCCATCGTACGATCCTTTGTTCTACGATGTAATGGTATACATATTTGGAACAATAATGTTTGCAGTGTTCTTGCTCGCAGTAATAGCATTCTATATGAGAAGAAAAGGTTTAGGCGGCGGTTCTGCAAAGGAAAAGTGGATACAAGAGCTGGATAAATATTTTGAATCAGGACAAATAGGTCGGATTCCTGACGAAAAACATCATTGGTAGGATTACAAAAAGTCAATCCATCAAAATTCTTATTTTTTGTTTTATTTTTTCCAATAATTTGGTAAAGTAAATTAGAAATAGATCCTAATTCAAACTCATAAATTTATCGATTCAAAAAAACAATTATTGTACTTCTATCGCGGATTCAGTGAACCCAAATTTTACAAGATATGACTTTACGTCTTCTCTGTGATCCCCTTGTAGCATTATGAAACCGGCTTTTGCAGTTCCACCGCAAGCTAATTTACTCTTCAATTCTTTAACAATATGTTGAATGTCACTCAATTTTGGATCAATACCTTCAATCATGGTAGTTGTTTTGGAAAAGCGTCTTGTTTCAAGTCTTATAACAATCCTGGTATCTTCTTTATCCAGCTCGCCACATGCACAGAGATCGTTTGGTAGCCCACATTTTTTGCATATCACCGCCATATTTTAATTAATTTCCATTGATGTATTCTCATTATTAAGCCTTGCCCGTTGCATAAGAAGTAAAAAGAATTATGATTCAATAAAAAAATTGGAATGTCAACATAAATATTGAAACAATGAACCCACAATAAATAATTTTAAGCTGATGAGAAGACTTTATCTTGCACGATAGCAAGATCAAATACGGACCATGTCAATCTCTGATGACAAGTATAAAGAAAATTTGAAACACGGAGCTGAATTCTTGATTAAGGGAGGAACTTTACTTTCTGAGTCCTGCGAAAAATGTAATGGAATTCAAGTAAAAAAAAATAATGAAATCACATGTATTATTTGTGGGAACATAACTGTACTAGAAAAAACAAAACCAACAAAAGATATTGACAGCAGCATTCAAGTAGATTATAGCGTGAGTGAAAAAATTGGAAAGAGACTGAAGGAGTTAATAGTTGATATTGGTTCAGATAAAAATTTAGGTGAGGAGGAACAAAGATTGAGAGTCATAGACAATTATATTAAAATTTTAGAAAAAATAAAATATTTGAAATAAATATTAAGACTTTCTAATATTATGAGCGTATAGAACGGAATGTATTTAAGAGATGATTCAGGAAGTATCTTTTACATTGGGCGAAGGAAAGAAAAAAAATGCACCATTGCCTGCATCAAGCGCAGGATTATTAAGGTTTTTTGAAGACGAAACACGTGGTGTCAAAGTAAAACCAGAAGTTATACTAGGCGTTACTGGTGCTCTCATAGGAATTTCAATAATCATCAGAATCGTTTTCCCTGTATAGAATACCGCCAGTACATTAATTGATAAGAGAAGATAGTGTAACAGACATACATAAAAGATGGTATTTTACTCTTTTAAATCCATCATCATATAAGACTTCAGTAGTTATCTCATTAATCGCGTCAATAGGAATAATAGGGATTAGTCATAATTCTTACTCTCATCTTACAGATTTAATAATTCATACCATAGTTGCAATTGGTATTACTACTGGTGGATTTTTCCTAGATTTATTCCTACTAAAAGGAACGCCAACAAATAAGATCTCTAAAGTGACTCATGTTACAGCTTTTGCAAGCTCCCTTTGGTTAGTAACTATTTTGTTAGGGTTATTATCAAATAATATTTTCAACAAGAATTCAGATCTTGATAATTATGATCTAGCAGGGCTGTTCATTGCAAGTGGACTTCGTTATGGTATTTTTGTTTCAGTTTTTGGATCAAAAATTTTAAGATCCATATTAATTTCATTTATTTTACCTATTATTTTTTTTGCCAATATATTGCCATATTCTTCTTCTATCATCCTGGTTGATCATCTTAAAGCACTGGTTTTGGGTTCGATTATCTTTACAATAGGAATCGTATGGTCTGTGTTAGCCGACAGGGCAGGATATCCAAATTTGAAAAGCACTTTTAGAATTTTACAGGCTTTTTTATCTGCATGGACAGAAAATAAACAAGAAAAGTTGGAGGACATATTTGAATCAAGATCCAAAGTGGATAAAATAAAAACCAGGATGATAAAATTTGAAAGACAGGACGATAAGCAAGTATTTGTTGTTTTACCTGACATACATCCGGGACCGTTTAATCCAATAGGAGGGAGCAATCTACCTCATAAATTATTCACCTTTTTTGAAAATAGTGCAATAGTGTTACACAGTATTTCTGATCATTCACTAAATTTGCCTACAACTTTAGAAGTCAACAAGTATCTCGAATCATTAAAAAATTCATCTATTAAGAATAGTGGCGATGAATGTGCCTACCCAGTACAAACGAAATCAAACGGTTTTACGCTGACTTGTCTGGATTTTAAAACCAATGTAATCCTAATCATTTCTAAAGACAGCGGAATGGAAGATCTACCGTATTTGATTCGAGAAAAAATTGAACGATATTCAAAGGAACTAGGTTTTTCTGACATCATGATTGTTGATGCACATAATGCACTGGGAAGAAAGATACCATCAGAAGAGGAAACGATCCTTACTGACCTCGCATTGTCTTCTTTAAAAAAACTAAAGAGTCAGCAATATCATTCATATAAAATTGGTTACGCCAACTCTATGAATTCAGAATTTAAGATTATTGAACTTGGTGGAGCTGGTATCGGTGTTATTAATTTTCAAATCAACAATGCGAATCATCTTATTGGTTGGTCAGATTCAAACAATCTTGTCAATGGATTAAGAGAAAGACTTCTCAATGATTTAAATGAGGAAGGACTCAATATGTTAGAAATCTGTTCATCAGATACCCATTCTAGTTCCGGAAAAAGAACACGTCAAGGATATTATGCATTGGGTAATGTTACTAGTTACGAAGATATATTTCGAGCTTTTAAGGAGATCGCTCAGAAGGCAATATCCAATACAACTTCCTCTACTTTCTCATTTCTGGATTCATATTCGCAAATAAAATTAATGGGAAGGGATCAATTCGATAATTATGCTAGCGCTTTAAACAAGTCAATGAATATAACAAAAATTTCACTTGCCATTACGGTAGCGTTGTACATCATGATGTTAGTTATTTCATAAAAATCTCTATCAATGATACCTAGAATATTCTACTTTGTTTTTAATCGTTCTCTCTTCTTAATAACACTACGGTACAAATTTTTTCTATAGTTTTCAACTTCAGATGATATACTTTTTGAATTTAATGCTAATATTTGACATGCTAGAATTGCAGCATTTAGGGAACCATTTATTGCTACGCACGCAACAGGGATTCCACTGGGCATTTGAACAATTGAGAGAAGAGAATCCATCCCCTTCAGATTATGTGTCTCTATAGGAACGCCTATTACAGGTAATGTAGTCAAAGATGCAATCATTCCAGGTAAATGGGCGGATCCTCCAGCTCCAGCAATTATTACCTTTAGGCCTCTTTTTTTCCCAGTTTTTGCATACTCAAACATTAATTCCGGCGTTCTGTGAGCCGAGACGATTTCCATTTCATATGGAACATTATTTCTTTCTAGAAATTCCGACGCCTGAATCATAATTTTTAGGTCTGAATCACTTCCCATAATAATTCCAACAAGTGGTTTACTCCTCTTATTTAGTTCCATGACGCTTACCTACTGTTAACAATTTCCTTACCATCTTAGCTCTAGATAACGCTTCTTCTATACTTTCTGCAGTTATGGTAATATGACCTAATTTTCTTTGAGGTTTTGTAATTTTTTTTCCATAAAAATGTAATTTAAGACCAGGAATAGCAAGAACCTTATCGATTCCTTTAAAAAAATATTCTCCAGTATAGTTAGGTATTCCCAATATATTTATCATGACTACAGGAGACAACAATCTGGGTTTTGCCAGTGGCAGACCAAGTATGGCACGTATGTGTTGTTCGAATTGAGATATACTGCATGCCTCAATCGAATAATGACCAGAGTTGTGCGGCCTGGGCGCTATTTCATTTATCATTAATTTGTTGTTTGTGAGAAACATTTCGATCCCAAATACGCCTACACCTTTTAGAGATCTGACAACCTTTTCTGCTATCAACTTGGCGTTACGCTCAACAGTACTATTGACCCTAGCTGGAACAATAGTAGTATCAAGAATATTGTTTATATGAATATTTTCAACTACGGGAAAGGAGACTATCTGTCCGCGTGTATTACGAGCAACCATGATCGATACCTCTTTTACAAAATGAATGAATTTTTCTATCATGCATCTTCTTCCTTTAAAGTACTGAATTCCTCTTTTTACATCATCAGGAGATTTGATTAAAAAATTTCCTCTACCATCATACGAATCTTCGCAAGCTTTTAACACCAATGGATAACCAAATTCATTACAAATTCTTTTTGCTTGTTCAGCCGAAGTGACCTCTTCAAATTCTGGTACTGGTATTCCTTTTGCTTTTAGAAATCTCTTTTGTCTTAACTTATTTTGAATTGTACTTAATACACCAGAAGCTGGATGAACTGCATACCCTCGTGATTCCAGATCCTTTAAAACTGAAGAATTTGCAAGCTCAATTTCATAGGTTAAGACGTCAGATTTTTTCGCCAGTTCAAAGATAGATTTCTCATTCTTAAAATTACTTATTATCATTCGATCTGCAATTGTCGAAGCAGGACAATTCTTATCAGGATCTAAATATGCTATATTTAATGACATTCTTTTTGCTTCTATTCCGATCATCTTGCCAAGTTGTCCTCCTCCAATGATTCCTAATGTAATATCATTAGGGGAGAGTTGGGATTTATCAAACGAATGCTTCATCGATAAAATACAAAATTATTGGAAATTTAAAGTATCTATATTTCTTTAAACTTTAAAAGTTTATAGATGTATAAAGTGATATGAATCTTAAGGGAAAAGTTGCAATTGTAACTGGTGCAGGGGGAGGAGTAGGAAGATCTACAACTGAACGTCTCGTTGATGAAGGGTGTAGAGTGACTCTAGTTGGTAGAGATCGTTCAAAATTGACGAAAGTTATTTCAGATAATGATAAAAGCAATAATCTACTCGCTGTAAGTGCAGATATCACTAAAGAGGCGGAAGTTCTAAATGTTATTGAGCAAACCATCTCGTCTTTTGATACTATAGATATTCTTGTAAACAATGCTGGCGTCTTAAACGATCCGACCCCATTTCATATGATGACCGAAGATCAATGGGATAATCTTATTTCAACAAATTTGATAGGTACCTTTCAGATGACCAAGGCTGTTCTCCCAATAATAATGGAAAAAAAAATTGGCAGTATTGTTAATATCTCTTCAGTGCTAGGAATACGTGCCATTCCAAATGTACCTCTATCCATTTATGGAGCTACTAAAGCTGGTATCATCATGTTTACAAAAAGTATCGCAGTAGAATATGGGCCATATGGTATTAGATGCAATTGTATTGTACCATCTACAATAAGAAGCCCAATAATAGAACCTTATTTACAGGATGAAAAATCTAAAGAATTTTTAGAATCATCATTTCCTTTGAGGAGGATAGGAAATACTAGTGACATTTCTGGAGCTGTTGTTTACTTATGTTCAGATGACGCAAATTGGATCACAGGAACGACTTTGACCATTGATGGCGGCTTTTCTGCAAAATAATAGTTCTTAACTTTAACCTTTCAGCAAGTCTGATTTTTTCTGCTTAATTAATGGGATTATTTTTTCCATTATTATTTCATGAAAATTATCTGTTCCTGCATCTAGAGAAAGTAAGATCACAAATGATAATTTTCTATTATCATCAGTTATCGGGATGGTAGCTCGAATAAGTTTAGAATAATGAGAAATTGCATACTGTATTTTCCCCAATAATACTTCCCACCTAAGCCTGGTAAATTGCCTGGTAGCTGCAGTAATGGCATACTGGGCTCTTTCTTCAGAAGAAAGAAATGGCTTGATACCTTTACGATGACTAGTGTGCAATATTATGCCATCTTCATTTGTAATTCCTGCAGATCTAATTGAAGAATCAAGTTTAATTATGTCCTGACACAATGTCTTGAATACTGAATTTTTCAATAGAAAAAAATTCGCAATCGGTAATTTTAATGTCATGATTCTTTTTGTTCTTCTGTTGCATTGTCAGTATGTCTAGTAGACTTGTAAGTATCGTATGTGAATTGGCTTTATTTGCTGTTAGATTGTGAAACTAAATACCTTATTTTTTATCATGAGCCCATCATTCCAGGCATTTTTATAGGTGTTCGATATCCAGTGGTTATGTTTATACCATTATCTGCAATAATTCTTACAAAATTCAAGTTACTTCCTTCTGGGGGTGAAAGTGAAATTTTTTCTCCAGGATTGATAGTTTGTATTGTTTCGTTTTTAATGCCATAGTAAACAACGACATGAGTGATCGGTTGTTTTCCCACATTCGTTAGTATTATCCTACTATTTACAAAAAGAGATTGATCTTCTCGCATCGCGTCCACCCCCAATGAATAATCAGGACGTTGATAATATTGAATAACTAGATACGAAATAAAAGACAGAAAAATAGATCCTGCAATACAAATAAGAATAAAATTCATTCTTTTCAATTCAAATTAATTGAATTCCCAAATATTTAAGTAATTTAGTAAAATCCTGTCGGTAATTTGAAAATTGAAAATCCATTTTTTATTTTTTGTTAATTTATTGTTATTGTTCCAAATCTCCCTTTACTTCAGCTCGTGTCCTGAAAACTGGCTTTATCCCTAGGGGCTTGTAATTTCCAGTAGAACAAGAAAAACACAATTCTTTCTCATCAATACCAATTGCCTGTGCTAATGTAATGGTATCATTGTAAATTACTTTATCTGCACCGATAGCTTTTGCAATTTTTGATTCAATATGACTATCGTCATGCTCTTGATTCTGAAACGCCAAAAGTTCATCTTGTGATGGAAAATCTATTCCTGCATAGCAGGGATACTTGATTGGTGGAAAAGTAACAATGAGTGATATTTTTGATGCACCTGCTGAACGAAGGATCCTTATGATAGATTGTGAACTTGTCCCTCTGACTATGCTGTCGTCTATTACTACTACGTTTTTTCCTTTGATAACTTCCGGTATTGGGATAATACCCTTGTTAATTTCAATGCGTTCACCATGATAGGGTTCAATAAAGCTTCTCATGGACCCTTTTTTTCGATACCTGTCCTTCAATAAGCCTTCTTCAAAATGGATTCCTAGTTCTTCTGCATACCCTAAAGCCGCCGGTCTGGCCGAATCTGGAACTGGAATAACTACCTCTGCATCATGTATTGGATATTTTTGTGCAAGAAAATGCCCCATTTTTTTTCTTGCCTCATACACATTAACTCCTTCAATAATGCTACTTGGATGTGCAAAATATGTAAATTCAAAAGCGCAGTGTGAATGATACTCACTAGTAGAAAATTGTTGTCGTTCTATTCCTTTTAAGCTTAGTTTCAATAATTCTCCTGGTTGGATATCACCGACAAGCTTACCACCTACGGTATCAATAGCACATGATTCAGAAGATATGATATATGTGTTTGATTCTTCAATATGTCCCAATACTAGGGGTCTAAATCCACGAGTGTCACGAACCGCGTAAACCGATCCATCATCTGTCAAAAGTGTAAAACAAAAAGAGCCAATCATTTCTTCCTTTAAGACACGAAGGGCTTGAACCATATTTTCATTCTTTTCAAGATGCATCAATAATCTTTGTGCCGCCAATAAGGTATCACTCATTGTTTGAGGTGAAAAAGTGCATCCTCCAACCATATTTGATAATTCCTCCACATTAGCTATAGTTCCATTATGTGCTATGCAAAGATCTCTTATTTTTAATGGCTGTGCATTATCTAGATTACTTTTCCCAACAGTGGAATATCTGACATGACCAATAGCAGCATGAGAATTGAATTTTTTAATAACGTTTCTAAGATTTTTTGAAGCAGATACTAAACCTAAACTTTTGTAGGGAGGTTTTGAAGGTACTGCCAATCCCCAGGACTCTTGACCCCTATGCTGTAGCGCTCGCAAAGAATCAATTACGTAAGGTATAACATTATGGCCATTTAGTGAAAAAATACCAACTACGCCACAATTCTCATGAACCATTAGCGATCATTCCTTCGGGATGGATTTAATTAAGATTTACTCCACATAAATTCGTGCCTTTCAAGTTCCATTCATGATGTGATTCATTGTGTTATAGCTACGATTCAAGTCATCGAGGGGCAAACCTATTATTTCTTTACCAGAGTAGCGTAAATTTAGAATCTTGGTTCGATCAATTTTTCCTATTTCAGAAAAAACACAATTCCTACCACTCAATATTTTATTTACCTTATCTGGTTGCCGAGTCCCTATTATGAACCTGGAATGGGTTTCAGAAAAAAGTAAGTAATCACAACGTGAGCAATTATTTGGAATTTTTTTCAAATCGACATTTACTCCAAGTTTGCTAGAAATGGTTAATTCAGCCAATGCTGTTCCAATTCCACCCTTAGAACAGTCATGCGCGCAATCAACCAATCCATTTTGAATTAGATGCAATACAGCTAGGTTATTTCTTCTATCAGTTTCTAAATCTACCATTGGTACATTTCCGTACTTCGAATGGGAATATGAGTCAAAATATTCAGAGCCGCCCAATTCCTCATTTGTTTGACCTAAGATAAACAATGTATCTCCAGCAATTGGAACATTAGTAGTAATATGCGATCGATCTTCAATCAATCCAATAGTGCCAATTATTGGTGATGGTTTAATTGGTGAATTCATTGTTTCATTATAAAAGCTTACTTTTCCTCCTACCACAGGGATTTTCATAAAATTACAAAAATCAATAATTGCTTCTATTGACTCCTTGAATGTCCAATATATTTGGGGATTTTCAGGACTTCCAAACTGCAAATGATCTATAATACCAATGGGTTCTGCGCCGGTACATATAACATTTCTGCAAGCTTCGGATAAACATCCTAGTGTTCCATGATACGGATCAAGATAACAGTGTTTAGAATTTCCGTCTAATTTGATTGACACAAATTTATTATCGTTGATTTTGATAACAGATGCATTAGCGCCAGGTTTTATGACAGTCCTTAATCCAACTTCATGGTCATATTGTTGGTAGACCCAATTTTTGTTACCAATATTTGGATTCGATAACATATGTAGCAAAATAATATTGTAATCCCTTATTTTGTCCAAAACTATCTTCTTTTTTATTTTTTTTAAGTATTCAGGCTTCTTTGATTTTCTATTACAAAGTGGCGCATTTACCATCAAGTTACAAGAGATATTAGCTATTGCTTTACCATGAAAAAGTATATTGAGATTATCCTGGCCATGTACTTTACCAATAATTGAATACGTAATACCATATTTGTTGAATATTTCGTCAAAAGTAGATAATTTTTGCTTATTTATGATGTACACCATTCTTTCCTGTGATTCTGAAATCATTATTTCATTTGGTGATAAACCAGTTACTTTTGTATGCACGGAGGACAATTCAATTTCAAACCCTCTGTTAACCAAATGAGACAGTTCAGATAAACAACATGATAATCCTCCACCACCAAGATCTTTTATTGCATTAATACAATTACTTTTAGCTGCTTCAATTGTAGCTTCAATTAATAATTTTTCCAAAAAGGGATCGGGTATTTGAACTGCGGATCTATCTTCTTCATCAAGTAATTTTGAAGCAAAAGATGCTCCTCGAATTCCATCTTTGCCCGTGGGGTTACCAGCAAGTACTATTAGATCACCGTCATTTGCGTGATTGGAAATGACTTGATCTTTTTTACCGAGTCCTATTGCCGCTATGTCCACCAAGCAATAATCTTTAAAGGAATTGTCAAACTCAATATCGCCGCCGACCGTTGGTATCCCTATGCAATTACCATAGTCTGCAATTCCTTTTACAACATTTTTGAATAGCCATTTTGACTTTGATGTTTTACTCGCTTCATTTAGTGAGGAGAATCGTAAAGCATTAAGTAAGGCAATGGGCCTTGTGCCCATTGAAATTATATCCCTTATTACTCCACCTACTCCAGTAGCGGCCCCTCCATACGGTTCAACTGCAGAGGGATGATTGTGACTTTCTATATGAACTGTAAGAACATCATCATCTCCTAAATCAAGGACTCCTGCATCATACCCTGGACCAACTATTACTCTTTTACCACTAGATGGTAATAATGTGATATATTTTCTAGATGATTTATATGAGCAATGTTCAGACCATTCGGCATCTATCATGTCAAATTCTAATGAATTAGGTTTTCTACCTAATTTTTCCCGCAAATAAATTTCTTCTTCTCTGGTTAGCATTTTATGTCAATAAATTCAATTCTTTATGTAATTAGATAGGAAATTTTTTAATGAAAGAAATATCAGTCCTGCATTACTTTTTGAATGGTTGGGAGAAAGGATTGTTTCTGTTGCACGCTCTGGATGGGGCATGAGTCCCATGACATTTCCTTCTTCATTGCAAACTGCCGCAATCATTTCAGTTGAACCATTTGGATTTTGATCTTTATATTTGAAAACAATCTGATTGTTTTCATAAAGATGATGGAGTTTATCATCATCTATTACATATCTGCCTTCTCCATGTGCAATTGGGATACTTATCTTATCATTTAATTTGAACAAATTGGTAAATGGTGTGTTAACATTCAACACTTCAATTTTTAACCACTTGCAAGAAAATTGTAATTTATCATTTCTTATTAAGGCACCGGGTAGCAATCCAGCTTCAACTAGTATTTGAAATCCATTGCAAATCCCAAGAATTGGTAATCCCTCGTTCGCTTTTTTCTTTATCGCTTCGACTATTGGGCTTTGAGCTGCTATGACACCTGCACGTAGTCTATCTCCATATGAAAATCCACCTGGTAATATTAGGGCGTCAAAATCATGAATTGCTTTTTCCGTATGCCACACATATTGAGCACCTAATCCTAAAACATCATTTAAGACATGATATACGTCTCGGTCACAGTTACTTCCTGGAAAAACAACTATTCCTACTTTCACTTAGAATCCACCTTAACTGTTTAGTACTAGTAATTTTAATTTATTTGTCAAGTCAGACCGGTTAGTTAGATCCCCATTTAAAGAAAAAACTTGTAAATGTTATGCGAGAACTTAGGTTTTTATTTTGATGATTATTATAATTGAATATTGAACGATAGAGTACAGGATATAATGACAAAGAAAGTCATCTCGATAGATGAAGGAATTACAGCTTACGAAGCAGCAAAAATCATGACTGAAAAGGGGATAAGCTCTCTTATCGTCGAGAGAGAAAACGTTCCTATCGGTATAATCACTGAAAAGGATTTTGTTAAGAAAATTTGTACGAAGGATTTGATATCCTCAAAAGTTAAGGTAGGCACAATAATGTCAAAAATACAAACGTACGCTAGTCCTGACACTCCAGTAGAAATAGCTGTGCAACGGATGGTCAATCATAAGATACGTAGATTGCCCATACTATCAGACGGAAAAGTAGTTGGTATCGTCACTGTTACTGATTTGGCTAGACAATTGAGAACTATATTGTTAGTAGATGGAATCTTGTCAGAAGAAACTTGAGTATAAAAGAAAAAAAGAAATGACAATAGGCAAAATATAAAAGTTACAAAGTTCTTTTGTTGAGCATGAAAGAATACCTAGTATTTTTTTTAGTCAGTATATCCCTTGTAATTATTCTACAAAATAATTTATTATATGCGCAACCAACGGTAAAGGATCCTGATCTTAAAGTCGAAGCCTTGGTAAGTGGCATTTCATTTCCTACCAGCATGTTATTCTTGGACGATACTAATATACTAGTTTTAGAAAAAGATGGAAATGTCAGACTCGTTAGCAATGGAGTACTTCAACCACAACCATTGCTATCGATAAATGTTGATAGTAAGAATGAACGTGGATTATTAGGGATTGAAAAAGTTGGTGAGAATATATTTTTGTATGCGACTGTAAAGGACGGGCAAGTGCAAAATAAAATATACAAATATACTTTGGGAGTAGGACCGGAACTAACAAATCAAGAGGTATTTATGGATCTTCCAGGAACTCCCGCAACTAATCATCAAGGAGGGAAATTGGCCGCAAGCAGTGATGGATATCTTTATTCAGTAACTGGGGAGCTGCAACGAAATGGAAAAGATCAAAACATAGTGAATGGTCCAGATCCAGATTTTAGTGGGGCAATTTTAAAAATAAATCCAAATGACGGTTCACCTGCATCTGATAATCCTTTTACAAGTAACAATTCTGAAGATCCAGTAAACTGGTATCACGCTTACGGAATAAGAAATAGTTTTGGACTTGGAATAGATCCTGTTACTGGAACCTTGTGGGATACGGAAAATGGTGAAAAAGATTATGATGAAATTAACATGATTAGTCCAGGATTTAATAGCGGCTGGAAATTAACAATGGGGCCAATTTCAGCCAGTGGAATATCTCAAAACGATTTAGTAGATTTTCCTAATTCAAATTATAAAGATCCAGTACTGAGCTTCAAGGACTCTTTTGGTATTGCAGATATTGAATTTTTGAATTCTGAGAAATTAGGTATGGAATATGCAAATAACGCATTTGTAGGAGACATAGGCTTTGGTAATCTGTACAGATTTGAATTAAATGATGAGAGAACCGACTTTAAGTTAGATGAACCGGGATTGGAAGATCATGTAGTTGACAATAATGCTGAAATGGATTCAATAGTATTTGGAGAAGGTTTTGCAGGAATAACTGATATAAAGACAGGGCCTGATGGGTATCTTTATGTTCTATCTTTTGATGATGGGACAATTTACAGGATTAGTTAAAAGACCAAGCCAGAGAATTACCTGAAATAGCAAAATACCTAATTCACTTCTATCATTTTTATTATTTCTATGACGAACTAATTGTTTTCAATTTGAAAAATTTTTATTTTTTGTCCAGCTATGATAGCATTTAATATTTTTCTACCACTTTCAGATCTCTTGTCTATTTTGATTTTTGATTTCTTTCCGACCTGATTTGCACAAATAAATTCATCATCTATGTACAAATTTACTTTGTTACCAATTGTTGCTTCGTCTAACTTTATAACAACTCCATTACCCGACTCATTTACTTCAAAATACACTTCTTTGCCAAGTGTGGGGGTTTTCATTTCCACATCTATTCTTACGCCAAGCATATCTTCAAGTTCACTTATGGTTGTTCCACCTTTTCCAATTATTCTAGGGATTGTATCTTTTTGGACCTTAATTCTAACTTTATTGTCCGATATGATGGATATCTCTGGATTAGGATCAAAACGTCGTATTACGTCCTTTATTTTTGATTCTGCAAGTTTATAGATATTGTTTTGATTTGTATTGTTATCTAGATCCACGGGAACAATGACATTTTCTTCACCAAATGTATAAATCTCATATTCTGTTACTCCTGTTGAAAAATCCTTGACTTCCACAACTGGTCTGGCAAGATCAGCCTCCGTCATTTTATATGGTACTTTGACTGTTAGTGAGATTTCATATACCTTCTTTATCATTCCCGCTTCCACAAAGATTATTGTATCTAGAATTTGTGGTATCATTCCCAATTCGATTCTCCCAATAAATCTCTGCACCGCGTCCAAAGGTTTACTTGCGTGGATTACTCCTATCATCCCGACTCCAGCTAGCTTCATATCAGAAAATACTTGAAAGTCTCTATATCGTCTTATTTCATCAAAAATGGTATAGTCCGGACGTACAAGCAGTAAAATGTCGACAGCATTTTCGAAACTTCCCTCAAGTGGTCCGTACTGAGTTACTTCTTTTGATACCTGCAAGTCTCTAGGTGATTCAAACGTCTTTACTATCTTATTTTGCATTACATAAAATTCGGCAAGACTGCTTGCCAATGTACTCTTACCAGATCCGGGGGGTCCTGCAATAATTATTCCTTCCACATCTGATGTCAGTCGAGCTAATAATTTTTCACTCAGTCCATAGTCTTCTAATGTCAACTTTGCTATTGGTCTAACGATGGTAATTTCTTGCCCATTTGAAAAGGGTTCCTTTGTAATTGCAATTCTATATTTACCTAATTGGATAACCATTGCCCCATCCTTGTTAATTTCCATGAAACCTTTTTTTGATCGTGATTGTTCTAAAATTTCCTTTGTGATTTTATAAACATCTTCTGTTGAGAGTTTATTTTCCTCCAAGCGTACAAGTTTCAAGTTGCCAGGCACGCCCTTTTTTGCAAATGGACAAGTACCCTCCTTTAGATGAATACTCATTGTATCGTTATCAAAATATTTTTCAAATTGTAATTCTGAATCTTCTTTAGAGGAACTAATATGAATTGACTTAATCCCATGTGCCTCTGATACCAAGTGTTGAACATAATCACATGTTATCAATGTCGCATCTTTTTCTAATGCTATATCTTTTATTATGGCGTCAATTCTTCCATGTTTGGCCAATCTAATTTCTTCAATTGTTGGCCTGGTTCCAATAAATTCCAGGCTTATTTTTCTAGCTTGGCATACATCCCTTATCTTTTTTATTTCAAGTAACCCTTCTATTCCATGTGACTTATTCGTCGACGCCTGTGCCTGCAGTTCATCAAGAACAGCTATGGGGATTATTATTTGGCTATTTGGTTCGATTTTGTCTTGTATAATATCTGCAACCTTGCCATCAATTATTACACTGGTATCTAAGACGAATTTATCACTCATTTAAAATACAGTATGACTTTAAGATTAATGTGTTTTATTATAATATTAGAAAAATGTATGGAGACAATTGGCCACATATAGTTATCACGCTTATTGTGATTCGTCAACATAGAATATGGTTTGATTGTTTCCGCTATTTGATTGTGAAAGAATAGTTAAAATCATACTAGTAATTTTTTCTTCATCAGGTTGATGGCCATCGATATTGCCAGCCAGCAATAGGTATTGTCTAATATTTGATTTTAGTACATCGCGCAATTCTTGATTAACAGTTGCATTGAAGGGTCTTAGAGCACCACGAAATATTTCTGATCTAGCCCGAACAACTCCAGAAATTTTATCACCTACAGGAGAATCTGGCCCAACAATAGTTATTGATCCCTTTGAATTCTTGAATAAAGATGGTTCACTGACTGCCCCAACTGGAGACATGTTAATTACAGATTCTCTAGTTATCAATGCAGGTACAAACAAGTAATTTTCAACCAGTTGATCCCATTGTTTTCTATCAAGGGACTTTAATCCTATACCATAGTCATATTCACCAGTCAACAGAACCACTCCATCCATTGTGGAGAATTTTTCGCGGACCACTCTAAAGATTCCCTTTACAGAATCTTCATTAGTTAAATCTACAGAATGGCAATGAAACTCCTTATAGTAAACCAAATCATTACTATCTCTTGTGAGGATCACCAATTGTTTTATCTTATTTGCAAGCGATTTTACAATGATTTTTGCACGTTTATGATCTTTTTCTGATGAAGAGTTTACTATCAAAACAATGACTTTATCTGAGATATTAATCTCGTTTTGCTGAATGTATGTTCCAATTATTGGTCTTGTAGGGTAAAATACTCTATCATTTGGTACGATCTTGCCATTTAATAACTTGCTCATTTTGTCAGATGCTAGGTTTAGCACCATTTCTGCGACTTCGTCTTGTGAAAGAAATTCCTTGTCAACTATCATTTTCTTTGTATTCAGTTGTATCTTTTCAGCAATTTCCTGCGTTTTTGATAAAAGGTCTCTGAGTGTTGAAGTAAATTTGAGTTTATCTTCCTCGTTTTTTATCCTTTCATTAAACAATTCTTGTAAAACTACGTCCATTTCTTTATCGACAGCAGTCTGGTCTTCCCCTAAAACTTTCAATAGCCTTTTCAATATTTTTTCTATTTCGATTGATGATAGTCCTGGAAAGCCTCCAATACGTAAAAATTCTGCAGCTGCCTTTGGATATACCGTCTTATAGATACGATCCGAATGAACTGGACCAGGATTTGTTGCCAGTGACTCTATTCCATCAGGGACCAATTCCCAGGCAAAAGCTTCAGTTAACCTATTTTTGGCCCCTTGCGCACTGGTGTAAGGAGTTCTAAATCGATATGGCCGCTGTTCAAATCTGTTTTCTTCTGTAAAAAAAGTAGATATGGTAATTATTTTAGAACCTTTTTTCATGGATTCAATGCTTTTGAGGGTTGTCCAAAATGTACCTGTTAAATGAATCATTATACATTCTTTGAACTCGGCAAAATTTGAGTTAGTAAAAATCTTTACTGGTCCTGAAACTCCCGCATTATTAATAAGAATGTCGACATGTCCTATTTCCTTTGAAATGGTATCGAACATGTTCGTTACCGCTGTTTCATCAGAAACGTCAACACCGGGAAATATCTTCATTTTTCCTTGAGTACCTGAGTTGGCTACTATGTTTTTTAAATCCGATTGTGTTTCTTCTAGCGGTTCTTTTCTTCTTCCAAGTAAAATTATACTTGCTCCATTTTCAGCAAATTTTTTTGCAATCGCCTGTCCTATTCCAGTGCCACTACCAGTGACAACCACAACTTTATTAGCAAATTTGAAATCCTTACTCAACTGCAACCCCTTTCTACTTAGGCATAGGTTGATGGCATATTTAATATCACTATTAAATATAGCTAGGCTCTGGATATTCGGATAAAAAATCTCAAATCTTGCGAATTTACAGTAAATGATAGAGTTTTCACACAATTTATTTATCAGTGCAAAAATTACAAAACACATGAATGATGAGGTACATGCAATTGTAAATTCCGATAATATTCATGAAGATGAGGATGAATCTGAAAGCATCAAGATTTCAAGCCTGAATGAAATTTTTGCTTCACAAATGAACAAAAACGGATTGACAGTTGAGACAGTCCCGATAGGTTCATTGAACTTGGAGTATGAAGAATATTATAATAATGATATAGGCTCTAATCCTCGCCTTATAACTAATCGCGGATGCATCAAGATAAAAAATAAAGAAATAAGCATGATCCAAATCATTCAAAGAAACTGAAAATGGTTCTCATACACCATTGATTTTTTATTAATAGCTTTTCTATCAGCGGATCGAATTTACTATCTCGACCTGTTGAGCAATGCTCTGTTTTTCGTTTATAAGAAATCAAATGAAAGCATTTGAACATGATCGGGTAAGCCCTTTAGGCCCTCCACCAATCAAAACTAAGAAAATAAACTCTCCGAGGTTTTAGTGATGTGATTGCTAAAATAAATTGCTTCTTTACAGTAGTGGCCAACCTTCCAGCCAATACTATTCCAGTAGCTGTGATGTCTTGCTGATTATCCACAACCTGCACCAAATAGGGCGCATGGTCAATCCCCGGACCATGCTCATATACGGCAAAATCGCAACCAAACTTAATGCCGGGAGAGACAACATACCCCACATCTCTTAACTTCTTGAATACTAGATACTTGACGTCAAAATCTACATATTGTTTTCTGCAAATTTCTTTCATTTCTTTTAAAATTATTTTCTCTCCATTGACTTTATTTACTGTAAGTAATCTTGATTCAACCAGATAGCACCCTTCAATTAAATCAAGAATGAGAGGAGTATCAAAGTCGATTCCCTTTGGCTTGTAAATCCCAAGGGGTTTCCCATAATAGCCAAGAGAAAAAATCGATCTTGAATCTTCAATATCCCAAATGATTATTCTGCTCTCTACAAGCGTACCGGAATAAGCAACCATTACATACTCAGAGCAAGTATAGTCAGAGAGTCTGATGCGGCCTGACATTTATCTGCCATTCCTTCTATCCCCTCTACTGCGTCCTTAACTAAAAGAAGATCTTTTGTATTTGGAATTTCATTCAGCGCCTTAATTACAACTTTTCTGTAAGAATTGTCAACCTTTCTTTCTATGTTTTGTACTTCTTGTGCAAGTTCAATAGTACTCGAAGGGTTCATGCTAAGTGCTCGGGCCATTTCGTTTAACTTGAAAATTGCCTCTACAACCATATTGATGAGTTCACTAATATCCTCATCAAATTTCCCTTTTTTCAACGTGGTTATTTTAATATTTGACAGTCTAAAGGCAATTCCAGTGATATACCCAGCTATATCATCAATTATGTAAGCAGTTCTTAAAACATCTTCTCTATAAACCATAAGACTCCCAGCATCCGAAATTTCCCTGGTCATCTTTCTCCTAAGATTTTCTACTTCTTCACCTGCGTTTTTCATCCTAACTAGAGATAATTCCGTCTCTTTGTTGACTCCCTTTATAATAGAGTCAGTAAGTGATGATAGATCTCTCGCAGCATTTAGAATGTGAGTAATTTCATCGTGTAAAACGGCCAAGGCCTTTCTTTTGGCCTGTACTTCCAGCTCTCCATTATACATATACTGACTAGAAGCGTCTTGACGTTTTTAATCGTTTTCAAATTATTTTGGTGCCTTACAAATTAAAAATACCAATATTTGTTTGATAGAATAAACTTTAGAAATAACGTATTCAGCGGACGAAGGGATGGATGTTTGGGCTACTCTTAACTCGTTCTATTTGCCCACGTTACTATAGTAAATGTGCTTACTGCAGATCCTATCATTCCAGCTATCAGTGCGCCTATTACTGCCTGATTAACAAATTTTGGCATCGATGTAGCGAACCATTCTGCTATTCCAGGTAGTGAAAGATATCCTGCAAAGCCAATACCAAAACCGATTAGCCAAAATATGAAAACTGCAAATCCTCTAGACAATTCTTCTCATCTCCATGCAGTTTATTTCTATCAACATCATGACACTTTCGTAAGTCATGCCAATTTTTGTAAAAAATGTATTAAATTGCGAATGTCAAAAAATGTGTATTTCACGCATCATTGATTTAATGTATCGTATAGAATATCAATAAATACTTGAGAACATCACAGAAATGAGAATATAAAAAAATATATTTTAGGCAAATTCAAACTTATTTAACCGGATATTTTAGATACTAAAGTAATTGAGACTTGTATTGTTAGGTTTTGGAGTGGTTGGCCAGAGCTTTGTAAAATTATTATTATCTCACTCAACAGATCTGTATAATGATTATGGTATAAAGCCCAAAGTAGTCGCATGTGCTGATCATGAAGGAATAGTAACTTGCAATCAAGGTCTAGATCTGGACAGATTACTAAATGTCAAAAAGAAGAAGAGATCAGTTATTCAGTATGGCTCCAATACAGATACATCTGGAATAATAGATGTAATTGAAAACATAGATGCCGAAGTTGTAATTGAACTAACTCCAACCAATATTACAAACGGTGAACCAGGAAAAACACACATTATAACAGCCATGAAGTCTGGTAAGAACGTTATAACCGTAAACAAGGGACCTCTTGCATTAGAGTTTCCTTCATTGATGGAATTGGCAGAATATAATAGGATTGCTTTTAAATTTAGTGGAACTGTTGGTGGTGGGACACCAATATTAGAATTTGCCAAAAGATGTTTGAAAGGAGATAGAATCCTATCATTTGAAGGGATTCTTAACGGAACAACAAATTATATCCTGAGCAAAATGTATGAGGGATTGAATTTTACTCAAGCCTTTAGGGACGCTTCAGAAAAAGGATATGCTGAAAAAGATTCAACACTTGATATCGACGGATATGATGCTGTTGCGAAATTAGTAATAGCATCAAACTTGGTAATGAACATGAAATCAACAATGAACGATGTAGTGAGAACGGGTATTAGAGATGTACAACCCACACAGGTTACGAATGAGCGAAAAAAGGGTAATGCAATAAAATTAATTGCAAGTTGTGATGGTAAAAATCTAGTCGTAAAACCCAAGCCAGTTTCTACCAAAGATCCAATTTGTGTAGATGGTATTCTCAACGCGATCACTTTTACCTGTCAACATTCAGGTAAACAAACAATTATTGGCAAGGGAGCTGGTGGGATGGAAACGGCAAGCTCAATCTTGAGGGATTTAATAGATATTAGAAATATGATTCGATCATAAAAAGTTGATTCAATTTTTCAGGATTTAATAGTTGTTAAACAATGACTTACTCTATTTTGGTAACAAATATTGAGCACCATTATTATGGGGTTCGTGATGAAAACGGCGATCATTACTCCAATTGAACGCAATTCCATTGGTTGCGCATTATTTTGCTTCTGATTTTTGAAAAGTTATCATGCTAATAATATCTATTGCCTCTATTCGGGCGTACACTTGATGCTATGAATGCAATGAGAATTAATGTAATAGGGCAGTTATCGATAAGAAGTATCTTACAAGGATTGTAACTTGTCCAGAACTGAATTAATCATTAAAAGATCATCGGTCAAAAATCTCCTCTTTTGTAAAAGTCTATATTTCAAAACGCGTCTATAACTTGAAGAATATTTCTTCTCCAGTTTACCTATATTCCATTCATTCAGATCCCTGATAAACTCTCTTTCTTTTACACCTATACAAGAAGGCATATTATCTCCCATAAACTAACATTTAACCACTTTATTACGCTTATGTATAATTGAAACTAAATGTAATTACGTATATACGTAACATAGTAATCTATTGCCGGCATTGTATTTGTTATGTGGGAGGAGAAATAGTTGTATGCAGGAATGCACGTGTTTTCATATGACAAGATTGCCTTCAGATATTTTGCACGAAAGAGATATTGAATTGAAGACGAATGAAAAACCTGTGATTCCTAATTAAGCACATTTTCACAACTAATATGAGGGTAGCGAAGAACGTAAATTAATGAAAATATTTTATACATTTCATTCATTTCAATAGAGTAGTGAAATGCACGTTAAATTACAGTTGAGAATAGCTTCCAAGTTTTAGTTGCAGATTCCTTTAAACTATATACCCCTATGAGCACCACCCACCTTCACTGCACCTATAACAGCAGCAGGTGTAGATCTAGTGTTCCAACTTTTAGTCACAAACTCACTTGGAGGCCCAAGTGCAGCAGACTCTGTAACAATACGTATTGAAAAGTTCAAGTAGTGGCACTGTCCTAAACTCCGAAAAATATATCTTTTCGAATACTAATGCTTCGTATGTAAGGATAACAGTAAATGGTAACACCACAAACAGCTGGGCTTCTACATCAAACTCGATATATTTGGCTCATCATCTTCATTATCGGGCGGGTACAAATATGGTCCTAGCCTATCTCTTGGGCGTAATTGATGATAAGTTAAATAATCTTCGTCTCTATAATTACATATGAGTAAAGATAGTGATCCATTAAGTAGACTTATTAGAGAAAATATTGAAATGGCTTCTAATCAAATCAAGCACAATGTAGAAATGGCTTCTAGTCAAATCAAACACAATGTAGAAATGGGGACGGCAATTACAAACTCCTTCATTAAAATGAGCGGAACACTAAGTAAGGAAGCAAACATTGCATTTGAAAACGCGAGGAAAGAGATGATGGATTCCGCAGAGAGGATGAGAAAAGAGATGATGGATTCCGCAGACAAAATGAAAGATAGTTTTCAACCAACTCGACGAAACAAATCTTGATTCCACATAAAAAATGCTATTCATTAATCAAGATTCATGACTATCTTGTGAATTCGTGATATTGTCACAATGAAATATTGACAATTACATACTTTGAAAAATTCGCCAACTGATACAGTGAATGTCTCATGGTATGAACCGGCTTGACTGAATTTTGAATATCGGCGAAATTTTGCTTTTGGGGCAACAAACTATAAAAATATTATTGGACTAAAATAAAGTACATTTAGTCGAAACGAAGTAGGCTTGCATCGAGTTTTTCGAATTGTCGCAAACAAAGCATTTTCACATGATTGAATTATAGAATATGAATAAAATTAAATTATATAACTTTTATTTATCAGTAATATTGACCCAAGTTATAACTAGCGATATAAGGAAATTACGTTCGGAATTTCACAATGTTAGAAATATCACTTCATTTATTTTTGAACCGATATCAGTAGAAGATGCGGTAATGCAATCAGACCCATTTGGCAGTACGCCAAACTGGCATATTGCTCATGTGACCTGGTTTTTTCAGAAAATTCTTGAAAAATACAAACGTGACATAGAGGGTGATCCCATAAATACAGATTATCTCAATTCGTATTATCAACGATATAGCAAGATCTTGCCCAAAACAGACAGAGGGAAATTTCCAAGACCTAAAGTTTCAGAGACACTGAAATATAGATCTTTGATTGAAGACATGTTTCTAAAATTTTTAGATAACATCGAAAAGAATAACTCTTTAACACGCAATTTAGCATATGATATTGAATTAGCAAATCAGCATGAAATGCAACACCAGGAGCTCTTGGTGTATGATCTTCAACATTATTTCCAAAGATTTGATGATCCACAGGATAACTATGAACCAAAAATCAGAAAAAGAACAGATTCAATGACTGATAATCCTCATATCGATCAAGGGATGGTAAAAATAACTGGAGGATTGTATGAACTTGGATTTTCCGGAGATGGTTTTTGTTATGACAATGAAATTCCAGAACATAAAACGTATCTAAACCCATATGAAATTGACAAGTACCCGATCACAAATCAGGAATTTATCAACTTTATAGATGCTGGAGGATATCAAGATTATAAATTTTGGCTATCGGATGGTTGGGATTTAGTAAGAGAAAATGAATGGAAAGCTCCACTATATTGGCAAAAAATAGATGGAGAGTGGTACAAGAAGGATTTCACAGGTCTAAATAAGGTCTTGCCAAATGAACCAGTCACAAATGTAAGTTATTATGAAGCGGATGCATATTCAAAATGGACAGGAAAAAGATTACCAACCGAAGCAGAATGGGAAAAAGCGGCTAGCTGGGATGATGAATTAAAAAGAAAGACAACATATCCATGGGGCGATGATTTGCCTTCAGACCTTACTGCAAATTTGTTAGAAACATGGAGATGGGCACCTTCACCAATTGGATCTTATCCTCAAGGGAAAAGTCATTACGGCTGTCATCAAATGATAGGGGACGTATGGGAATGGACATCTTCTGAGTATGTATTGTACCCTGGATTTAGATCTAAATTTTCAGAATATACTGACAAGTGGGCAATCAATCAAAAGGTATTACGTGGGGGCTCGTTTGCAACTCCAAGGACTCAAATTAGAAACAGCTATAGAAATTATTTCAAACCGCACGAAAGAATTCCCTTTTCAGGATTTCGGTGTGCGAGAGACCTTCTTTAACAAAATTAAAGTGTATTGTTTCTTTGGATCGGTAAAACTTTGAATCACCTCAAGCCCCGCATTTTCAACTAGTTCGTTGAGATTATTTTGTGAATATTTGTATGAATTTTCTGTATGAATGGTTTCCCATTTTTTGAAATGAAATGATTTTTCAATTGCTCCTACTCTTACTTGTTGATCCAGCTTTGATACTAGATGCATCTCAATTCTATGCTTATGAATGTTGTAAAATGACTTGTGTTCAAAAGAAGATAGTTTAAACTCTCCATCAAGTTCTCTATTAATTCTCGCTAAAATATTTAAATTAAATTTTGCAGTTATACCCTTCTTGTCATTATATGCCTTGTCCAAAATTGTTTTATCTTTTTCTAAATCGAGACCAATCAATAGAGCATCTTCTTGTCTAATGTACCTCTTTAAAGAATAAAGAAAATTTTTTGCTTCTTTCGGATCAAAATTTCCAATACTTGAACCCAGAAATATTATTAATTTGTTCTTGGGAATATTATTTTTCATTTTCATAAAATCATTTATTTTCATTAGACCTGAATCATAATCTGAACAAATTCCAAAAATTCCTAAATTCACGTATTCTTTGGATAAATCTTTTACCGATTTTTTTAACATTTTTAATGAAACATCTATTGGAAAATAACAGACTTTATTCAAGTTTGCAAGAAATGGTTCTAGCAAGATTCTAGTTTTTGAAGAATTTCCATTGCCCAATTCTATAATGCTTAATTCTTTTTCTCCAAGTATATTCATGATCTCATCCACGGATCTTTTCAAAATTAGTGATTCAATTCGATTAAGGTAATATTCAGGTTGATTGCATATTTCTTCAAATAATTTTGATCCGTTTTTATCATAAAAAAATTTAGGTGAAATATGCTTTTGTTTATCACCCAGTCCTTTTTCAACGTCCTTTGCAAATTCATTGTTTATAATGAAATCTTCATTGTTGTGTATAAGCAACCTATTGATGAATACCACCTTAAAATATATGAATCATAAGATACAAGATCATATAATTTAATTTCTCAACTATTAGATAATTTTTTTAGAAAATCCAGACCATATTTTATATCATTTTTGTAATCAATATGTTGAACAGTAGGCTCGAAGGTAAGAAATTTCATATATTTTATCTTCTTTAGCGCAGCTATTATGCTCTCAAAATCTATATGAGCTAGACCTGGCATTTTCCTATTGTTATCTGATATATGAACATGTTTTAACATTGTATTAGATTTTATGATGGCATCATATATTGAATCTTCCTCTATGTTCATATGAAAAGTATCTAGTAAAATTCCTACATTTTCTTGGTCTACAAGTTCAACAATATACATTGCATCTTCAGAGTTTGTGCAAATTGGTGTGCTGTAACGATTCAATGGTTCAATGAGCAGATCTACATCGTAATTTCTAGCATACTTTGCTAATTCTCGTAAGGGATCTGTCAGCGCAGAAAGTAATTTTCTTTTTTCTTCTCGTAATAGACTTTTGTGATTACCATCAAAAATTATGGGTGAATCACTAAACAAACTTATGTTAAATGCCCTACCACCCAATGAATGGCAAAGAGAAATACATTTTTTTACATAATCTTGAGCGGCTAATAATGAATCACTATCATTAGTAACTAATTTGCGGGATTTGTAATTACTACTGCTCATACCCCACATACCGGTTACTCCAGAAACATCCATTGAGAGCGAATCAAGTATACGCGAGATACTTTTCACATCAATTAAATCGGGCTCACCATAAACTTCTACAGTATCAAAACCTTGATATTTCAAATTTTCAAGGGTTTTTTCTACAGGCTCCAAATTTTTAAAAGATGATAACGTTATAGAGTATTTCCACGGCATGATTATCGCATTCTATGTTATAATAACTTTCTAAGATATTTGCCGATGGTAACAATATCTAAATTGCCACTATCATTTACTTCCGAAATATTTTTCTTATTTGAAACATAAACTGGAAATGTAGATTCATCTTGTGATGGCAATCTTCCGTGGGAACCTCTAACCAATTTACCATCTAAAGGTATAGATTTTGTATTAGGATCAAAAAATAATTCAACTGGGTCATAACCGGGTTTTCTATGAATATCAACTTTCTTTGCAAAACTTGGAGATTTAACTGGATCAAACCACCAATAATAGCTAAACCATTTATCCTTATTTGACACTGCTATTAAATCCCCGCTCCTCGGATGATTTATTCTTAATTGTTGCTTCAACTCATTATCCAGTATCATGTCTATCCCTTTTATTCCTTCTAAAATTTTTCTTACTGAATTTGCATAATTTTCTTTAACGTAAATGTGCGCTACTTGGTGGTCGACCATTGCAAATGCCTGGCTATATTCAAGGTCCAAATATTCTTTTTCTTCAATTTCTCTTATACAAAGAAGATCATTTTCCCTAAGAACAGTATTTAATGAAATGTCAGAATCAACATCTGTGAATCCATACTCTGAAAAAATGATAAATTGTGTATCTTCTAATATTCCAATATCAGTTGCTTTCTTGACTAATTTGCCAACCAAATCATCAACAAATTTTAAATCTTCTTTTAAATTGTTGTAGGATGTTCCATTTTTTTGGAAAGCATAATCTAAATGAGGAATATATGTAAATAAGAAGTTAGGCCTTTCATTTTCTAATATGAATTCTGTTGCCAGTTCTATCCATTCGCTTGATTTTTTAGAAACAAAGGGACCCCAGTACCAGGACAAATCAAATTTTCCTATTTTTTGGAATAGTTTTTCATAGAATCCCGGGGGTTTACTATAACACCACATAAACATACGATCCTCCATATGCAATGGACGGGGAGTTAATACAATATCAGCATTAGAATACATCGTATTTTGCCAAAACAAAACGGCTGTTTTAGCATCAATACCCCGCATTTTAACTGTATCCCAGATTCTATCGGCTTTAACCAAGTTGCTTGATTGTTCCCAAAAAGAAACTGAATAGTGTTGTCTATCATACAAGCCATTTGAAACAATTCCATGTATGTCTGGATAAGAACCGGATAAAAAACTACTTTGTACAGTACATGTTACCGCAGGGAATACTGTTTCTAATTTTCTTGCTTCTCCAGTTTGTGAAATATTGAATATATTTGGTGTTAGTTTTTCAGAAATGTGTTTTTTTTCTAAACCCACAATGTCGATAACTATTATATGTTTAGCCATTAGAGTAATGGAATACTTCAAGAATTTATTTCTAATTATTTTTTCTCATGTCATGTACATTTTTTTTGCGAAAACGAGCAGTGGAACTAATAGTACCAGCACAATTAGTCCTATCTCTATTCCTCTAATTCCACTCAAAAAAGTCGAGTCCAGGACAATAATTGATAAAATCATATTTTGAATAATCTGTTGTATACCTAAGGAGTCTTTTTTATGAATTTTATAGAATGTTATAGTCACGATAAATGAAAACAGTGCAAGAATGATTAGTGAATCATATTTGAAGAATCCCGTCAATGAAAATAAGATAATTGAAGAAATAATCACGGCAATTACGGCGGGGGTTAAAAATAATTTTACATTATTTGAAAAACCAAGAATTTCATATCTGCTCATATATCCTATTAACGACACATAAACGAAGGTTATTGTCAGCACAAATGTTAGAATAACAACTTGAGGGTTGCTACTTACGCTATTAATATTTACAGTGACACCCAGCATTATATTCATGACCCTTGCAGAGGCGATAGTAAACGGGCCTGCCCATGTTTTCTTTAAATATTTATCATATCCAAAAATGATAGCAAATAAAATTGATGATACTACAAGTGTTGGTATACCTACTATTAAAGACAAAGTTAGTGCCAAGATTGAAAATATGGTAACAAGAGCGATTGCAACTTTTCTAGAAATTTTCCCTGATGGAAGAGGTCTGTGCGGTCTTTCTTTCTTATCAATATTAAAATCATAAAGATCATTAAGTATGATTCCAACACAGTAATGCAGAATCGAAATAGTTACTAACAACAGTATTTGTACATAGGTTGTCTGTGTCAGTGCTGAGACTATGACAAAACCAACCAAGATGTTCGAAGGGAGTGTAAATAAATTTGGCAATCTGACTAAAATCAGATAATCTTTAAAATTGGGTTTTTTCATGCGTGTCACTGAAGATAAATTGAACAAATAAATAAATGAAAAGTCATTGGATTATACAAAACTGCAAATATCATTTCTTAACTAAAGATAGTTAAGTGATTTAATAAACTTCATCGCGTTCTTTGCGGCATATATCGGACATGCCTGATATGGATATAGTTCTATTGTTATGAATCCTTCATATCCAATATCTTTCAGTGATTTAAATACAGAGTCAATATCTATTGCACCTTCTCCGAGCATGAGGTGATGATGGGTTCTGTCTGCAGCTATATCCTCTAAATGCACATGTCGAACATATTCAGATAATTTGTAAATGACCTGGGATGGATCTTCACCTACACAGAAAAAATGTCCTATGTCAAGATTCAATCCAATATGTTTTGAATCAAAATTCTTGATAAACTTGATAAACTGTTCGGAATTTTCAATTAATAGTCCTGGTTCTGGTTCAACAAGTACAGTAACATTTTCGCTTTCTGCCGTCTTTAATATTTCATTTATTCCATTTTCAAAGATTCTCAATAGTTCATTTTCACTCAATCCTTGACTGATAACTGGTCCTCCTGGTTCCGTGGATATATTACTAACTCCAAGTTTACGAGCTAATTTTATGCAGTCTAAAGTGTGATCAATCCGCATTTTACGGGATTCAAAGTCATTTTCAATCCATGAAGGATGATGTGTATCTCCTATTGCAAAGAGTGTAAAGGCATTTAGATTGGAAATACTTATTTTTAACTTTGAGAGCAATTGTTTTAGCTCATTGATATCAGAATTGGTAAGAGTTTTGGGATATGCATGTGGTATATCACAAAGTATTTCAATTCCATTGTAGCCAATTTCAGATAGAATATTTATTGTGTCTTTTAAGGAAAATTTTTTGAATGCGTTTGTACTAAATGCAAATTCCATTCCTGTTTATTATGGTCTCCAAAGAAATTTAGAAGACTGTTTAAAGAATTCATATGCATTGTAAAATGTTACTTTTTCGATATCATTCTTACTGAATCCTCTTTTTTTCATTTCCCTTGCTACTAAAGGTACGCTTAATGGATCAGATATTCCCCAATCAGCCGAGCTATTTATCATAATTTTATCTACACCATTTTTTTCAATTATATCAATTGCTCTTGTTGGAGAGAGTTTTGTTATTGGATAAACAGTTAATCCCGCCCAGCATCCAAGCTCCAATGTTTTTTCGATGGTCTCTTCTGTATTATGATCAATTAGAATTTTATTTGGTATGTCCAATAGGTTCTTCTTTATAAGAACAGATTTCGTACGTTCAATTCCATCTTTTTTGTTAACATGAGGAAGATGGATCATGGTAAGCATCTTTTTCTCTAATGCAATATCCAACTGCAGTTGAAATAGTTCATCCTCCAAATCATTAATCAAATTATACCCAATTTCTCCAATTGCTACAACTCTTTCTCTATCCAGATATTTTGATAGAGCTTTCAGCGCATCTAAAGCAAGCGGCCTGATAGCAGATTCCTTTGGATTTACTGATAAACAAACGTATTGATCAATAGTAAATTCTTTTGATCTTTCTGTTTCAAAAGATATCATGTGTTCCCAATAATCTTCAAAAGTACCAACTGAAGTCCTTGGACTTCCTAACCAAAAGGAAGGCTGGACAATAACTTCGATACCTGCCTTTGACATTAACTCGTAATCGTCAGTAGTTCTAGAATACATATGTATGTGCGGATCAAAAAAACGTCCCAAAATTATTCACTCATA
>Ga0184623_10000014_pt1 | contig 65830 bp, 90 predicted proteins | sample PLM1_100_b1_FD_133138 | JGI IMG/M metagenome (GOLD analysis project Ga0184623, IMG submission 133138) | Groundwater sediment microbial communities from an aquifer in East River, Colorado, USA - PLM1_100_b1 | ecosystem: Environmental > Terrestrial > Soil > Riparian zone | place: USA: East River... | reverse complement strand
CGCCCTCGCCCACGCCCTCGCCCCCGCCCTCGCCCACGCCCCCGCCCACTCAGGAATGTGATTTAGCAAGTCGTCATCAATCGCGTTCCAACGCTCCTCAGATACACACTCGCCCGCCCAGTCCTGCGCAACGAGACTCGCGAATCGCTGGACAATATCCCGCTGCGTCGGTGTCTTCGCATAGTTCAACCATCCGCAGGTCGGGTCGAGAATCGACCACTGGATCAGCGCTGGTAGCACTCCTGATAGGTCCGCGTCGACGGGAATTGCGTCAATAACGCGCCGGGGCCATGTACAGCTCGTGTCGTCTGGGAGATTCCCGAAAAAATGATCGATCGTGTAGGCGAGTTCGATCGGGATCCCCAACTCCTGTGGGAACCTCTCATGCTTGTCTGTTGGCTCCGTTGGCTGACTTATCACGTAGTTCAATGAGTGTAACGCGCAGCCGATCGCACACCCGCGCCAGATTCCATTCTGTTGTCCATAGGTCCCTTTGATAATCTGATCCTGCTGCTCGTGGTTTAGGATCTCAGCAAGGAGCCGCCGTTTCAGTTCTGCATCTCCGTGAAAGGCACGCAACCGTGATCTCGTGGTGGTCATTGGCGTTTCTCCCTTCAGCCTGTTAGTCCTGTCCTCGTGATCTTCCCCCCCGCGCGCGCGGGTACCAGTCTCCCCGAGACTTCCTCCAGGCGTACCCGCGGCTCCCCTGTCTTCTCTGAGTACTTGAGCCGGTTCTCAACCTCCGTCACCGCCTCCCCCAGCGTCTGGGCCGTGATCGTCAACTTGATTGTCAGCTCGAAGGTTGGATCAGTCATGGGTCACCTGAAACTGGAGTCGGGGAACTGTCGCAGTGTTAGAGTGTACCGTGATGATTTTGTTCACCTGTGCTTGCGACAGGTCTCTCCAGGTGAACGTTCCATTCTCTGTCTTGAGGATGATCGTCACCGTGTGCCCTCCATTCTGGTCTCGTGGATCCCAAGGTCGATCCTCGGGTTGTGTTTGGGTTGGCGCCACATAGCGGCCAGCCTCATCCTTGATCGAGTGCTTCTCACAAAAGCAGTACTGCCCAAGGATCTGTACTGCGGGTTCGCGGCAGGCTAGCTTCTCGCTTGTCGCATTCCAGGAGCACTCCCTGTGTTCGAACAAAGGTGTAGGTTCCATTTCAGGCATGATTCCGTCTCCTCGCGAGCCGTTCCTGTGTATAGGTCGGATGGCACTTCCGTGCCCAAGCCAATCCCCACTTCCAACATGTCCAGTGAAATGGACAGAGTCCTTGCCCCCGACGTAAGCCGGCGATCGATCGAAATGGACAGAGAAGTTTACAGCACAGCTGTCGCCCTCGCCCGTCCAGTGTGGTGTCTGTCATGCATCCCCCTTCCGCGCGCGCGCAACTCTCCCCGTCGCTCCATCCTGTAGGACCAGCCCCGCACTGAGCATCCCCTCTGCGATCGCTGTCCCGGATCGATGCTCAGCCTGTGCCGTATCCTCCCACGCCCCTTGGACATGTAGCTTGATCCACCGTCGCGCCCGGTCTGAGACCGGCGTGAAGGTCCAGATTGTCCCCCTGTTGTTCATGACAACATCGATCTTCCGTTTGGTCGAGTTCTGATAGGCCATCAGGTCCCCCCTTTTTCCCCTTCGCGCGTGTACTGGTCTCCCCTAGTAGTTTGCTAGATAGTAAGGTTCTGCGTGTTGCTGTCGCGCATCCAGCCTTGAGCCATCCGAAATGAAATGGAACGCATGGTCCCCGAGCCATTCCTGATCGGTCGTGTCTTCCACCCCGTGTGTCGTATGGTACTGATGCCACTGTGCCTGAGTCCATACATGTGGTCCATCGGGAAGTGCCTGCCCGGTCACGTAGGGCCAGTGCCCAATGTTCGCACAATTGCAGCAGTCCACTTTCCGCCGTTGAGCATTCTCGACCGTGGGTCGGTATATGAATGCCGCTAGAACCTGCTCACATTGACGCTTCGTCAGATCTGTTCCCTTGATCAACATATGTCCCCCCTTTTCCCTCGTATGCGGGTACTCCCGTCCCTTTAACTTACGTTGATTTCCCCAGGTACGGACGAATCAGGTACATCCCAGGATCAAAGCCCTGTTGAATCCTCCACGTTCCACCCCCCGGTTGATCCACGTACAAGACCTTCCCCAGCTTTGGGCAGCCGTACTCTGACCAGTCCAAGCGATCGCAGCCATGCTCGTACCTCTACCGTTCTCATGATGGCTGGTGCCATGTTCATACCTCCTTCAGAATGCGATCGACACTTTGGCGCCAGATGGCGGATTGACGATCGGTAACGGTTCTCTTGGTACTGTACTTGTCGGTTCTGTACTCGGCCTTGGACCAGCCGTTGACACGATTGGCTCTGCCTCCAGCTGGTCTAGGTGCGCCCTGAACTTCAGGACTAGTACAATGGTGTGTCTGACGGCTGAAATCTTGTCGACAGCCAACGGCAGGATATCCTTCCCCCGGACCCCGGTTAAGGCTGCATGGTCCGCCAGCTTGAGATCATCGTCAGACAAGGTAGCGGTTATTCCTGTCTGCAGGATAAACGTCAAGAGCCTGAGACCATAGTAGGCCGTCGGTTCCCCCTCCCCTTGCGGATCGATCGTCGGTAGCTGCTCCAATAGTTCCTGAATCGCTCCATTCATGGTTGCTCCCCTTATCCCCTGAATTCGCCTGTCTAGGATGCCCTAGATTGCACGATCGTCAGCTGCCCCTTACCGAGGTATCCCCCCTAGAACAACATCGCGTTGACTTCCGCCGCTCGCTCGTGACAGATCGCGTGTACTGTGTAATCCCCATGCCGATAGATCCGTACCCCGTACCCAACAGGCTTTCGACAGTAGAGACAGGTGCTCTGTGCTCTCCCGCGAGTGTCCGCACAATCGATGTGTTGACACTTCCTCGTACATGGTCCCGCTTTCGTCCCCGGCTTCGGAAGAATCCCTGCAGCCATTCGTCCCTCCTTATGGTTGTGTCGTACCCCCTACGATCCCCTAGAACCGTCTATCGGCTCTAGGGGAGTAGTACGGGATAGGACTACTACGCTGCGACCAGCTTTGCCCCACGAGAGAGAATCAAAGCTGCAACCCTATCCAGTTCAAACCGTTCGTTCTGGTACTGACTCTCTTGTGACAACCGAGTCAGCCCTTGTGCTGCGCCCCAAAACGATCGCGGGGAGACGGCTTCTGTCCGTTCACACAGTTCATACGCGGCTGTCGCCTGTTCCTTCGTCAATGTCTTGTCGATCGCCCGGAGTTCGTCAATCACGGCTTCCTTCGTGTGAGCAATTTCATGATCGATCAGTCCCCGGATGATAGCGGTATCCCGCTCTGTTCCCGCTTGCGTCCAACGGACTGCAATCTGCGAGATCTCCCGGATCGTGTCCCGCAGGACGTTCTTGCCAACATGACGACGTCGGAACCGTTGATCGTACACCGCCCCCCACAGGATATGATTCCCACAGATGTACCTGTACAGGATGCAATCGATCGTGACGGAGCAGGCTCCTACCTCGGAGTTCCTGATCAGCAATCCCCGATACATCGCCCCTGAGTCTCCACCGGAGTGCAGCGTAGGGTCTGTGACGATCGATCCGCCATTCGTCGCGATCAGGAATGAGTCTCTGTCCCCGGAGTACGCCCCTGCGACTCCCCCGCCCCACACCGGGGGAAGCGTGAAATTGCCTCTGTCGAGCACCTGTGACTTGAGCACCGAGTACAAGGGATAGTCGTACAGCCTGCCGTAGGTCTCTGACGTGCATGCACGAACCACAGGGAAGGGGTTGCCATTGGGAGCCTTGACCAATAGGTTGGCAGCGGTCCCTAGTGTCGACGTCGCCAGCCCATAGTTGAGTGCATCGGCCGCGATCTTGGGATCAAGGGTTCTCAGGTAGCCAGCGGGCGCGCCAAGGCTTCGGCACAGCTGCCCGAAGGACCAGTGTGTAAAGTCAGCCGTTCCCTTCGGCGATTGTAGCTTGACTGTCGCCTGTTCAGGTGTCGGTTGGAACGTAGGTGTGTTCAGGGTATTCCCTACGATTACGTGGAGATCTTTCAGGTTGTAGGATCGCTCCTCCGATAGGTCCTGCTGTTCCTTCGCATGGGCAATGAAGGCGTCGATCGAGTCGAACCTTTCATCCTTGGGCCGGTTCGCGTACTGGTTGGCTGCCTGATTCATGTTCTGTGTCATGGTTGTGTCTCCTCTGGTTGACAGGGGATAGGCCGGAGCAACGGGATTGTTGCTCGCTATCCTTGGCTGTCCGTTACGCCTCGACGTGTTCTACTGACGGTTTCCCTTCCTTGATCCACGTGTCCACGATCGCATCTACCTTGTAGATCCCTTGCTTGACGTCGACGATCGTCCAGTCCGCATCATCGTAGGACCAGCCCAGCCCTTGGCTGTCATCCTGTGCGAACACGAATGACTGAATCCCCAATGCGTCAGCAACCCGCGCGAGGTAGGCACCGAAGGTTGCCGGGTATCCATACTGGTCTGATAGCTTCGTTTGTTTCCGCTCCAGCTTCGACAGGGTATCGGCCATGGACTTCGCACGGGACAGATCCACCGATCCTGCATCCTGGTACCGGACTTCCCAGCCATACAGCCGGCGGTTCTCGGTTGAGCCGTAGTAATCCCGATGCTCCCCTTGCGAGTTCACCGTCAAATCGTTGAAGTGCCAACCATTCGCCTCGTCGATGTTGCGGATCTTGTTGAATGAGCCGTCAGGCTTGTACGCTTCGTCTCCTGAGTAAGGATGATCGATCCTATGGATCTCGCTTGGCGTCAGTCCAATCGAGACAATCGACGCTCTGACGTGAAAGTAGTCTGCCTCTCGCTTGGCTGTCACCAGTAACCCGAGTCTCAGTGCCGTATTCCGCTTTGCCATTGGTCTGTCCCCCCTTGTGGCAGGAGCCAGTAGGAACCGGAATGGTTCGCTCGCTTCGTCTGCCGTTTACCTCTGTCTCTACCGATCAGTCCTTCGTCCAGTCTCAAAGGTTACTCCAGGCGATATATCGGTGTCAAGTGGTATTTCATTAGCTACTAGAGAGTATGAGAAAGTCTCCTGAGACACAGTCTTGTAGACCTCCAGCGTGTGTTACCTTTCGTAACACCTGTTACCATTGGTAACACTTTTAGTCGATTACGAGGGTTGATACCCGAGTACACGCCAGTGATCGCCTCATTCTCGCTTTCAGGTAACATAATCAAGCCAAATAGCGTAACCTACTGATTCTAAAGGCTAGTAGTGGGTTTACATAACGCCCATTATCAGACACTGGTCAGTATGGCTAATGATCTCGTAGGCTTTCGCCTGTCCTGTGCCTACTAGGCTAGCGAAGGTAGGTGGCACGGGTCTTGCCTGTCTTGTTGGCACACCTTATGCCGGGGCATTGTCCGAAGGGTGCCGGCCGGCTGGGTCCCTGGCGGCAGTACCAGGTTCAGCAATATTTTTTGGCAATATTTTTTGGCACCAAAATTTTTGTGTGAAAGTCTGACAAGGGTCTGACAAGCTGGTGGAGTCAGTCTCGTCCACCTTTTGCAACCCCTCCGGGCCGAACAGAGGACCCGAATCGGTCCTAAGGAGGGGAAGATGAGTTGGCTCTATTGGATCCTAGAAATGTTGGGGGACAACATCGTGTGGGGGAGTGACGCGGAATCGGACAATGTGGTCTGGGGAAGCTAGGGGCGTGACACCGGCCAGCGGACTGATCTACACTCCTTGTAGGAGGAGGCGGATCAATGGCCACACGCGATCAGAAGGATCACCCCACCGGGAAGGATAAGGAGAAAATCGCGGGGCGAGCGGAGAAACTCGCCGCGATTAAGGATGCCGTGCTGCGGCATGGGGTGGATACCCATGAAGCCATCACGCTCGTGACCGAAATTGACACCATTGTCTGGGGAAGCTGATCAGAGGCTGACGCTCACGCTCGACGAGGCAGCCCGATCGGTCGGAGTCTGCCGGCGGACGATCCAATATTGGATTCAGCGAGGGAAACTGGAAACCGTCCTCGTGGAGACTCGACGACTTGTTCGTGTGGATTCTCTCAAAGCATGGGATGATGCGCGCTGGGCGAAACGACGGACCATCATTGGACAGCCCTATCGCCCACGACCGACATACTCGAAGAAGCGTGTGTCAGAGGACGGATGAGAGAGGCACGCTGACAGACTTTTCTGGGGAGATACGCTACCCTCGGGCATGGCGAAGCACTACAATCAGTGGAATCCCCCTGGGTACACGAATCGGCCCATGGACCCGATCCTGATCGTGGGAGGGACACGGGTGAAACTTCCGCCGAATTCGTTCATCCCTCCGCCTCATTGGCATCGGGAGACGTTGTGGGAACGGATGAAGCGGCATCAGTACCTGGGTGTGCGGGATCCCAAGGATCTCTAGGATGTTTCAGTGTACGGGATGCAAGCTGAGATTTACACCGAAGTGCGTCCCATGCCGTGCAGCACCCCGTACCCGCTGCCCCAGGTGTGGTAGCATGGCCGAGAAGATCCCCGAGAGAGATAAGGATGGCCTTCAGACCCTTCCGTACCTTACAGCTCGGACTCCTGTTCCGTCGAGTCTCGCGCCAGCTCGATAGAATTGGGGAGGCTCTCACAGCCCAGAATGTCTTGCTCGCGCGCCTTGCCGATCATTTCGCGCCCATCCCGCCCCCCACTGAGGATCTCCAGCACCACACGTCCATCGACTTCCTGAATCAGGTCGAAGCCGCCCAAGTCTTGGACTATATTGGGCGCTACACCGAGGAACAGGGGATCGCACCCACCGAAGACGAGGTCCTGAGATACTTGGCCGATGAGGCGACGACCGATCTCCATGAGCGCATGAAGGAGAAGGAAGCGGGCCTATGATCGGGAAGCAGGATCTTGTGGCCCTGCTCGCGTCGGTGGTCTGGATACTCTTCGTGATCTGGCTCGGGTGTCGCAGATGAGGAAGCGCCAGTCGCCCGCCCTCCTGAATCCCGCAGCCCTCGTAACCAATGAAGGCGTGCAGGCTCTCGATCTCGCCGCCGAACCCATCAACGCCTTCGAGACCGCCTTGGGAGGACGAGCCGAACTCATCAAGTCCCTCTCGATTGATGCCACTCCTGAAATCAAGGATCTGGTCGAGATGCTTCTCGACCCCACCTTTGACAAGTATTCGCTCGGCTACCTCGCCACCCAGGTAGCCATCTCCCTCACCGATATCCTGAGAGCGTTCAGGAACGGCCTCTTCTTCAAGGCGCATCTCTTGGCGAGCCAACAGATCACCGCGAAGCTCCCGGAGATCGTCGAAGACGTGATGAAACGCGCCGCGCCCCATGACGAACCCTGTCCGACCTGCGATGGCACAACCCAAGTGGTGCCGGCGCCCACCAAGAAGAACCCGAATCCCTCCCCACAGAAGTGTCAAGTCTGTAACGGCAAGGGCATCATTCGTCACATTCCCGAAGTCGACAGACAGCGACTCGCGCTAGAGCTAGGGGAACTCATCAAGCCCCCGAAGCATGCCCCAACCCTCCTCCAACAATTCAACCTCGGCGGGAGTCAACCCCTCAACCCCAGTGCCCTCGCGCCCGGCTCGCTCGAACAGATGCAGCAAGCGGTCACCGATCTCCTGTATGGGAACCGACGAACCATTTCTGTCCCTGCTGAGCCTGAAAATGAGACTACGTCTGATAGCGCTCCTCTAGAGAACATGCCATACTCGCAGGACATCTAATTTCAAGGAAGGTCCTGATGGTAGAGAAGGAGAACGGAGTCGTCACTCCACCGGTCGAACCCCTCGGCTATCCCCCGGAACGTCGCGCAGCCGTCCTCGCGCTTCCGAAATCTGCACGCATGGCAAGGCTGTATACCAACTCCGCCGTCGTCCTCTGTGTCGTCACCCTCGTGGCCGAGGCTGCAATCATCGTGACCCAACCCAACAATATCGCGGCCATCGTGGCGATCAGCTCGATCACAGGGCCGACGATTGCTGCCTTGGTTGCGGCTGGGGTGCGAGGGGTCAGCATCGCGACCGACGGGCAGACTCAACAGCTCCTGGAGTCCCACGGGGAGGTGCAGCGACTCAGAGGCTTGATTGAGGGGCTGAAAGCGAATCCTGTGACGAATCTCCAATGATCATCGTGCAGACGAGACCGCTCCCCGAGATCCACGTCCTCGGGATGTGTGTGCACGGCGCGATGATGGCGCTTCATACCTTGGGTGTCATCTACAACCTTCGACGGCGCAACCGCCCCGAGACCCTCCTTCATGTCTGCGCGATCGGATGTAGCGTCTACGCGGTCTACAAGCATCTGTCGACCGAGGAATCCTAATGGCCGTGCGCTTCGAGTGGCCCCTGGCGTACGGCTTCATGGAGGCGGAGGGGAATGAACTGCATGTCTGTTCCTCAGTCGCGGACCCAGCCCAACTCTTTCTCGCCTCCCTTCTAGGATTACACCTGGGGGGCGTCACGTTCGGCCGGCTGCGCGTGGATCGGAAGATCGACGGGCTGGTCGGAATCTTCGGCAAACAAGACGAGCGCACGCGCGACAACCCAGACAGTCGGGCCGGCGAGCTGACGATCAGTATCAGGGATGGCGATCTCACGAAACCGGACGACCAACAATATCAAGTGGTGGCCATCTTCAGGCACGATGGCGTCTGGATCAAAGGCATCTCAGATCGCTCTCCCCAGGAGGGACCTATGCGGATCGACCGAGACGAGTTCCAACGCGTGGGGCAGTGGCTCCACAGCTTCTACCAAGCCCAGGAGGGACTTCAACGTCCCGAAGGGTTGTGGATCGGCGATCATCCTGACTGGGAAGGGATCGCCGCGTGGCTCTTCGACACCTACCTGAACGCGCGGGATCGTGGGGTCTCGGAAGCCGATGCCCGAGGACTCGTCGTCCATGCGATTCAGCAGTCCGAGGAATGGCAAGCCAAGCACGGAGGTGGGGTAAACCCTAGCCTGCCGATCCCGACCCGGCTTCGGGTCGAGGGTCGGTGCTTGATGAATGAAGCCAACGAGCCTGTTCCGCTCCGATCACATGATTGCTTCCTTGGACTCCTCCGCTTCAGCTTGGGAGGCGATCTCCGTCCCTTCATGCGCTACGCGCGGGACGTGGCTGGGTCAAACTGTCTCCGTGTCTTCCTCTTCATCCACTACATCCCAAGAGCTGAGGGCCTGCCAGCCCTCACACCTGCTGAAGGACTCTCCTGGCTCGCACAGTTCCTGCAGCTCGCGGCCGAAGAACGCCTCTATGTAGAACTCACTGCGGGAGACGCGCAAGTCTTACTCCCCTCGATCGCCGAGCAGCGTCAGTACTTCGCCGCCGTCTCTACTGTTGCCTCCCTCTATGGGAATGCGGCTCTCCTCTCCCCCAACGAGCCATGGAAGAACGGGATGGATCCGTTCCAGAGCCTAGAGGATGCCCAAGGGATTCTTCGCTCGCGAGGCGCCTCTCCGCCCGATTCCGACGGCGACAGTATTCCTCCCTATGATCCCTCCCTCGATCTGATCAGCCTGCACATGAATCGGTCGCTCGACGAGGACGGATACAAGTGGGTTCGGCACCAGTGGGAAGCGTGGAGACTCTCTGGCGCGGTCTATCATGAGGAACCGATCGGGTGCGCGGAGGCAATGATCGAGGGGAAGCGGGACAATGCCCCCGATCGGTTCGCCCAAGGCGCCCTCGTCGGCGAGATCGCGGGCTGCGGTTGGTGCTTCCACAGTGACTACGGGATTCGAGCCCTTGTCCCCCCATCAGGAAGCTGGCAGGATCAGTGTGCGCGAGCGGTCGGGGATGCTCGCAGTTGGTTCAAGCCTGAGGCTCAGCGCTGGCGTCCGACTCGATCAGGCTTGGGGGACTCGGCGCTTGTCTTAGACGACGCGCACGCGCTCCGCGTCTACCAACGCCTCGGGGATCATGAGGGACAGGCAGTCGCCGTCCGCCCTCGCGGCTACATTGCTCGTGCTCAGAATGGCTGGCATGTGGTACAACAGAGTGCAGATGGTGCCTTCATCGATCTCGCGCGGTAAACTCGTTTCAAGGAGGGAAGTATGAGTAGATGGCAACGACTCGCGGCGTCGATCCCGATCCTGATCACCCTCATCGAGAAGGCGACGTCCCTACGGACGTTGACCGGCACGGCTCAGCAGGACGCGATTGTGGAGTTGGCCGATGGCGTCTCCAGTGTGATCGAACTCGTTGTCGGTCGCGATCTGATCAATGAGGAGCGGCTGCGAGAGGGTGTCAGAGCGGCATTGAACGTTCGAGCCTAACGATCGTCAGGGCTCCCCCAGCCCTTCCTTATGTACCATGAAGAGTTGATCGCCGAGCATGAGCGTGCGATCCTCGCCCAACCGGGGATCCGTGCGACCTTCCCCGAAGGCTTCATCCCTGCCTATAGCATTGACGAGTCGGCCGACTATACCGCTCGCTTGATGCAGATCCACATGGAAGACGGCTCGCTCAACAGGCGACTGACAGAGGAGGAGCAACACTTCCTCGCAGCCACCCGACTCAGGATCACCTTCGACTATCCCTATTTCGCCGAGCGCTTCGTCTGGATAGACCAGGAAGGTCACGGCCTCCGACCACTCTTCCCACTCTGGGAGTCACAAAAGTGTATCCTGAACCGGTTGGCTCAACTGGAGCTGGAACACGCGCGAGGCGCCTACCCTGATGGACTCTTCCTCAATGTTCTCAAGGCTCGTCAAGAGGGAATTTCCACGCTCGCCGAATCGATGGTCGCGCATCGGATCCTGACGAGAACACATACCAGGGCGATGTGTGGCGCAGACGTCGAGGATCAAGCGAAGTATCTCTTCGACATGGTCGAGCGAATTTATGATCAGCTCCCGTGGTTCCTGCAGCCCCAACGCCTCACCCGAGTCAAGGGGCGAGAACTCTCCTTCTCGAATGGCAGTCTGATCAAGTCTGCCTGGGGCAAGTCTACTCGTGGCGAACTTCAGGAAGTGACCGGGCGCCAGAAGGGACATATTGCCCGCGGCAAGACCTACTCCGTCGTCCACATTTCCGAACTCTCGACCTGGGACAATCCCCAGCAGCTTGACGGCTCTCTGCTTCAGGCCATCCCGATCTCCCCTTATTCCTTGGTCATCCTCGAATCAACTGCCAAGGGTGCCGGAAATTGGTGGCATCAGCACTGGTTGACGGCTGCTGAAGGCATCGGGCGCTATGCCAATGGATTCGTCCCATGGGGGGCCGAGCCAACAAAGTATACGCTCCCAGCTCCCGAGGACTGGATCCCGAGCGAATCGACCCTCGCCGAAGGTAAGAAGGCTGGGGAGATCTGGCCCCAATACCTCGGAAGACCTGTCACCCTGAGTCGAGATCAGCTCTACTTCTATGAACGAACCAGGGCCTACTTCGCGAAGAAAGGGAACCTCGCGGAGTTCTTCGAGGAATTTGCCTCAGATCCCGAAAGCTGCTTCCTCTACTCTGGCCGCTCCGTCTGGACCTTAGAGCAGCTCGAAGTCCTGGATCGATTGGCGCGTCCCCTCCTCGATGTCTGGAAGGTCGAGCCCGCGCGGGACATCGCGGAACTCCGCCGGCAGGAATTAGAGGATCCCACGCCTGTCTTCCGCGATCCGCGCCCGAAGCCTCCGATTGCCCCAAGATTGCCAGCCGCCAAGACGGGTGAAGACTTCCCGGTCCCTCCTGGGTATGGCTTCCGTCGTGTCTGGAACAAGGAACTCAAGGATCTCCCCAACCTCCGCGAGTCGGTCCTCGCGATCTGGGAATATCCCCGCACACGGGGGCGTCGTCGCTACATCCTCTCCGCTGATATAGGTGATGGCCTCGGGGGCGACTACTCGGTCATCGGTATTACACGTCTTCCGACGATTGAGGAGCCGGCCGAGGAGGTCGCCCAGTTCTGCTCCAACGTCCTCACCCCCACGCAGATCGCCTTCGTCTGTGACGCGATCGGCAGATTCTATTGTGATGAAGACGGGGTCGAAGCCTGTGCCGCGATCGAATGCAACAATCACGGGCTCTCGGTCCAAGACACCCTGCAGCTCCATCTGGGGTACACCTATTTCTATGTGTGGGAGTATGCGGACTCCGCCTCCCCCGAACGACGATTTTCTACCAAGATTGGCTGGCTCACGACCGAGCGCACCAGACCGATTCTGCTCGACAAGTTCTATGAAGCGACAACCACATTGGATCCCATCTCCGGCTATCCCGACTATCGTCTGAATTCCCCGATTACCCGAGGGGAACTCCGACATTTCCTCATCCCCGACGAACCCGGATCGACCTTGGGAAATGCTCGCGCGGCGGGGGGACAACATGATGATGCGATCTTCGCGGGCGCGATCGGTTACTATGTAGCCTATCGCCATGCCGGGGGCGAAGCGGAACCGATCGCCGAGCGCCGACGGCGGAGGGAAGCCCTGAAGGCGCAGCACGCGACGGTCGCCCCCGGCCTGCGACCAGATTTTCGGAATACGGCCGTCACTGCGGAGGAAGCCGATGAAGGAGCCGAAGCCGATGACGAGTTCCGCGACGATACCCGAGGGGGCAGCGCTCTCTACTTCGACCCCCGATCCACCATCGATTTCGATTCCTAAACCGACCAAACGTCCTGTGAGGCGGAAGTCGGTACGTCCCCTCTCTGCCCATGAGGTCCTCACGGCAGGCCCTGTCATCTTGCCTGACGGATCCTTCCACACTGCCCACCGTGGCGATTGGATCGTCTCAGCCGGCGAACAGGTGATTGACGTGGTGATTCCTTCTCACTTCGCCGAGCGCTACGAAATCGTCCTCGACGGACTCCTCGTTCCACGGGAGCTGTGTGGCAAGATCGAATCCTTTACTGGGATCGGCTCCACACGCTCGCCTGAAGAACTCTCCAAAGCCATCGAGATATTGGCGAACATCGAGATCGGAGGGGTGCGGATCGAGTTCACCCCAGGCCAGCTCGCCGAACTCAAGCATCGAGCCAGCAAGCGAGGGTATACCGTCGAGCAGGAGCTTCAACGGATCATCGATCGGATCAGAGACGAAATTTTCTACCACACCTAGCCATGCCTCTCAAGCGTGACCTCGGCGAGATCACGAGCGGAATGGTCGAGCACCTGACCAAACCCTCCCAGATGATCGCGCGTGTCGGTGAGCGGGCGACGGCGCTCAAGGAACGAGTTCTTGGCACACCCAAGAAGGATCGAGGGGATATTCGTCTCCTCAGTGCGAAGGAGAAGGAAGCCGAGCGAGCCCTAGCAAAACGCCAGCGTGATTTCATGCATAGGAACGCACGTGGAGGGCGCCGGTAGTGGCTTTACACGATTATCAATGTACGGTCTGTGGCACCCTGCTCCGTGATCAATTCCGCACCATCGCCGAAGGCGGCGAGCACACCGCCCCACCCTGTAACGCCTGTCTCTGTGTGGGCTCCTGGATCCTGATGGACTGGATTCCCCAGGTCGGCGCGATGGATGCCGCGACTGGAGGCGGATTTGAACCCTTCGTCACCTACGATGGACGCAATCAGGAAGTCGTCGTCGATAGCCTCCAGAAACTTCGTCGCATCGAGCGCGAGTCCGAGATCTTAGCCCGCAACAAGGAAGGGCAGCAGATCACCTTTCGCAAGTGGTCCCAGAACGATTCCAACAAGGATGTCAATACTCATGGAACTGTGTGTGGGGAGCAGCCCTCTCCTGCGGCCAAGCGAAAGTTCGGATCGACTCTCAAGAAATCGGCTGAGGCACCTGATGAGAGCTATGGCCCTGGTGTCAGTGATGCGAATGCCTCAGCACTCGGGGAGACCTAATGGAACCTGTCGACACACTCTCCGTCCTCGCGCAGGATCCCGAGCCTCGCTTCGTCGAGATCGCCAAGCATCAGGACGAATTCCTCACACTTCCCGCTCTCGTCTACAACGATGGCCGCGTCCTGACTGAATGGTCCTTCACCGAAGACGAGCGTGCGCGGATCGCGAATGGGGAGAATTTGCGCTTGTGGATCTGGGCGACGTGGGCCTGTCCACACTGCCATGCTCAACTAGGCTTTCAACCTCTTACCCCTGAGATCACCAGCGAGCACCACGCATGACCCGGCAGATCTATTACTATCGGCCTTCGTTGTCTCGGCGCCTCTGGGAGGCGGCACGCTGGTTTGCTCGGGGGATCGCTCAACGCTCGCGTGCACACCTCGCCTTCGGGCTGTACTGCCTGCGGACATCGGACGGTGTGTTGACCGTGGGTGACTAGATGGCCGAATTCAGTACCTCGGGATTACTGGACCTTCCTGCCACTTCTGCAGAATCTCTGCAGCACGGCGATCCTCGTGTTCTGGGCTGGCTGAAAGAATCCATTCAGGAAGGTGATTTCACCAACCGATCTGACCCTTCCTATGAGGTCATCAGTCGTGCTCAAGCCTATGTCGTGGGCGAGCAGCTCTCCTTGGAACAGCGTCGACTGAAGTATCTCCCCCAAATCATCGTCAATGAATCCCGTAAGGCGATGCAGGCCCACGTGTCCGCCTTGACTGACCTGAAACCCCTATTTGGGTGGCGCACCAACCCTCTCTATCAGGTCCAGGCCGATCTCCTCAACCAATATGCCGTCGCCGAGTGGGTTACGATGATGTACGACCTCGACCTGGGCGATGTCATCAAGTACTCCCTTGCCGCCGGCACAGGGGATCTCGTCATCGATTGGGACCCCCATGTCCCCCTCGGAGGTGCCAATCAATTCTCCGCGCGAGATCCTCGCGATACGCTCCCAATCCGCCCCTCCCTCACCCGATCGCCTCAGTTCTGGGAAGGCGTGATCCTCCGTGAGGAGCATTCGGTCAATGTCTTGAAGGGGATGTACCCAACTCGATCCTATCTCTTCAAGCCAGCCTCTGACACCTCCCTTGGGCGAGTCATGGGGCGATTTCGATCGATCACGGCCAGACTCCTGACTCCAGCGGATCCCCTGGATAGCTTGTCTCAGCATGGCGCCCACACTCGAATTATGCGCCCAGGGCGGATCGTCCTCTACCGCACCTATCTGAAGGATCGGACTCGGAACCTGACAGACAAACCGATCGCGTTGGGTACCCCAGGAACCAATTGGGCCTACGTCGTCCAGCCCAACCAGCCCCTCTATCCTCGGGGACGACTGATCGTCTCGACCGATGATGCCATCGTCTATGACGGTCCCAATCCCTCCTGGCACGGGCTTTTCCCGATCTGTCGGCTGAAGCTCTGGTCAGTCCCGTGGCAGCTCTTAGGCATCCCCCTCTTCAACGATCTCCTGCCCGTCCAGGATGCGATCAATGAAACCATGCACGATATTCGCTTAGGAATCCGTCAGTGGGTCGATCCCGATATCGTCTACAACCGCAATGCGGTCTCTGAGACCACGATGCGTCTCCTGGATCCCCGGCGCCCAGGAAAGCGAATAAAGGTGCAGCCGGGGTATGGTGAGCCCTACGCGAAGCAGGATGGTCCCAACGCCCAAGTCCTCTCGATGGCGATCGACCTCTGGGAGAAGCTCACGACCAAATTTACCGATCTGTCTGGGACTGCGAATCTAGCCGCGCTCCTGCAGCTCCGCCAGCTTCCGTCCGCGGACACAATCCAGAAGTATTACGAAGCCTTGACCCCTGAAATTCGGTCTGAGGCACGGCAGGTTGAAGCCTTCTTGCGCGATATGGCCGAGATGGTGAAGGTCAACTACTTTCAATTCCTCTCGACCACGAAGCGTGTGCAGATTCTCGGGCCGGCCGGCGTCACGCTCGATGACTTCGACTATGACCCAGGCAAGCTCGTTCCTGCCAAGCTCCCTGGCGAGGAGGGCTACACTCCCGAACTCGACGCCAACAACACCACCGCCGACCAGCGTGCCCAATTCTTCCACAAGCAATTTATCTTCGTCGTCGCGCCCAACTCCGTCCTCGCGATGAACGCCCAGGAAAACAAGATGACGCGCCTCCAGCTCTATCGGATGGGCGCGTATGACTTTTGGTCCCTGCACGAGACTCTCGAAACACCAAATGTCGGGGCTCCTCCGGCGATTCCCCTCCCGCCCCTGAAACCTCCAGGGCCTGAGATCCTGATGGGCATGATGCAGCAGGCCCTCCAAGCCGCACAAGCGTCGACGATGATGGGGGGACCAGAGGGAGGTGGGGGGATGCAAGGGATGCAGCCCCCAATGGCGCCACCTCAATACACCGATCCGAATACGGGCCAAACCTTCACAATGGATCCTGAGTCAGGACAGATCATGGAGATCCGTGTCCCGACGACCGTCACCGAGCGGTTGATGGCCCAGAACACGGTTGGGATTGGCGTGGCGGTCAATCCTGCCGGCCGGAAGGCATCCGGTCAGGAATCTCCCCAGATCGAAGAAAAGGATGGGGGCTCGCGCACCACCGTGACGGAGTCGAGCAAATGATTTATTGGGAATTCCGTGGAGAGTGGCAGCGGATGGAGCGAGACGGGACCTATCTCCGTGAGTGCTCCTGGTGCCTACACCTCTCGTCGGGGACTCAGGTTCTTTTCACCCTGCTCGATACGGTCCCCCCGGCTCGGTTTGTCTTCTCAGGGTTCATCCTGTGAGCATCGGTGCCGTGCTCGGTCAGATCCGCGAAGAGGAACAGGACTTCTTCCAGCTTCTTGAAGCCCTGTATGACAGGCGCTTCACTGGGACGATTGTCCTACAATGTCGGAATGGGAAACCTTACCTCGTCGAGTTCCCCCACACACAGATCCGCTTGACATCCGACTCGATTTCCCCGACACTCGTACCCGATCGCTCCAATCGACGCTGATCTCCCTCGCGAGATCCATCGTCGCTGAGCCCACCTCCTTCAGGGAGTGTGGGCTTTTTTCGTGTACCGATGAATAAAAAGAGGTCCTCTCCCATTGCGATGGAACCCGATTTCCGGGGTGAAGACGATCATCGCACACTGTCACGCGCTGCTGAAATTCAGTCAGATCGTACTCGGATGGCGGGGGCGCGGAAGCATCACCGGAAACAAACGAAGGTCATGAGTCTGGTGCAGCGCCAGATGCTCCAAGGGACTCGACGCTGATGGCGGGCAAAGTCGAAAAGGTCATGGGGGAGTACAAGCGTGGCTCTCTCCATTCGGGATCGAAGTCTGGCCCCCGCGTCCGCTCTCGCAAGCAAGCCATCGCGATTGGGTTGTCGGAGGCACGTAAGGCGGGGGAGAAAGTTCCTGGGAAGAAACGGTCAATGCGAGGAGGAAGGCGATGAAGATGTACAGCAAGGGCGAGAAGAAATATCCGATGGGCAAGAAATCCATGAAGGGCGAGAAGCGCTAATGGGATTCCTCGGTGGACTCGGCAAGGCACTCGGCAGACCCTTCAAGGACGTCCACAAGGCCGTCACGGGAACGGGGAAGATGGTCGGAAAAGCTGTCGGCCAGACCGGGCGAGGGATCAACAAGGGCCTCGCCGCCCCTGGCAAAGCCGTGAAGCGATCATTCTCCCGAGGTCGCTAAGCATGGCGGATCGTCCCCCCTACTTCGGTGGTGATCGCGCGGGCTTGGAGAAAGCGAAAAAGGCCGCGGGCTTCACGGGAAAACGGGAGACGGACATCCATCTGTCCGCGCGTGGCCCCACCGATCCTCGAACAGGGATCCTAGGGTCTATTCGGGGCGGGATCGACATGCTGAAGCAGAAAGGCTTGATCGGGTCCCGGTCGTCTGGTCGAAAGCGCTGAGATGGGTCGTGATTGGCTTCGGGACAACCCACTCTATCAGGTGCGTCCCGCACGCTTCGACGACCCGACCTTCATGGAGGTCATGAAAGGGAAGCGCACGAGAGATATCCAGCTTCCTCCTGAAGGGAAGAAGGTCACTCGCGCCGAACCGACCAAACCCGTCGTGAAGGACAAGTCGATGGCCGCACCGAAAAAATTAGGAGGGAAGCGATGAAGGGCATGGACCGTGTCTCGAAAGACGTCGCGATGCCCTCGCGCACCCCTCGTCTCCAGCAGCCCGCGTCCATGGTGAGGAAGGCTCCCGCACTCTCCATGAAAAAGGGCCGAAGTTTCGGAAAGGGAAAACGCTAGATGGCACTCCCGATGCCGGGATCCTCGGCGCTCGACGCCCCGCCCCCGTCGCCAACGCCGATGGGGGGCTTGCAGGGTTCAGCGCCGTTCTCGATGCAGGGCTTAGCCCCCCAGATTCCATCAAACCGTTTACCTCCGGAGGTCCTGACTGGTCTCACGGCCTCCGCCCAAAAAATCAGCGACATGCTCGACAGCTTCGCCCAGATCACTCCCGATCAAGCGTCCATGCTGACGATGATGAAGGACATGTTGCAGCAGTACTTAGCGAAATTGATGGAAGGCGGCGCGGGTGCGACGTCTCCCACCAATGCCGGTCCCGCCTACCCTGGCGGCGGAATCGACAGAGGCATTGCCGGGGCCGGAACGATCTAAGACGAGAGGTCCTGGACCCGTTAGGGAGGGACTGGACTCGTCAAGGAGCAGGGTATGTCCAAAGCGTCCGATGCAGGAAAGTCATTCTTGGCTGGAGTGCTCGCGAGGCTCGCGGAAGCGGATCGAGCACAGGCCGAGGCGATTTTCGGGAAGGCTGAGCACGAAGGCGCCCTGGAAGTCCTCGGGACAGGGGCCCTCGCGCAGCCGGAGATCAATCGGAAGTTCGACGAACTGAAGGTGAAGGAAGACGAACTCGACGATCTGAGGGCACAGAACCAAGACTGGTGGGACAACAACCAGAAGGCGATCCAGGAGTATCGGGTGATCAAGCCGGAATACGACAAGCTGAAGGGGACCCCACCGAAGAAAGAGGGAGATCCCCCACTCGCTCCTGCTCTGGACATGAAAGCGTTTCAAGACGAACTCGAACACCGCGACCGGGCCTTTGCCGGCGCGTTCGCCTTGGGCGTCACGCTCTCGTCTCGCCACTTGCAGATGTTCAACGAAGTGCTCGACATGAGTGCCCTCCTCTCCGATCCGCACCTGGGTCAGTCCGTCAAGGGACAACCCGGACGCGTATATGGTCTGCAGGACGCCTACAACACGGTTCACGGAGAGCGTGTGACTGCCAAGGCGACCGAGGCGGAGAACACGCGCATCAATAAACTCGTCGAGGATCGGATGGTCGAGGAACGGAAGAAGCTGTCGGCGATCCAACAGCCCTATCCGACGTACCATGCGGATCCCTCGCCGCTCGACGCGCTCGCCCAGAAGGACGGACCTGCCTCGCACACCGTCGACACCGCCGTGGTGGAATACGAACGGTTGCAGCAGGCGCGTCACCAATCGGGCGCGTAGGAGGAAGCCCTGTGACTCTCTGGCAACGGTTCCACGCGGCGATCGGTTGGATCGTCGCCCATCCACGTTTGACTGGTCTGGCTCTCTGGGCGCTCATGGCCTGGATCCGTCCTGAGAGTCTTCTTCTCGCGCCCATGATCCTGGCTATTCAGTTGGATGATGTCAACACGACGGTCGCCAAGGAGATCTCGCCCGGTGTCGTTGACGGCTATTTCAAGGCCGGGCCGTTCATCGCGATGGCCAAGGCCCGCTTCACGAGAAAGTGGATTGGCCCCCAGATTCAAGAAAATTTCATGTACAAGCCGATGAAGGGGGGCGCGTACAAGAAAGGGGCGAGCTTCGACGTGACACGGCGGCAGACCCGTACGGGACTACTCTTCAATCCCAGGTACTATCAAGTCAACGTCACCGAGTTCCTCGAGGACATCGAAGTCGAGATGGCGGGACCGCGAGCGGCCTTCTCCGTCATTCGGACGGATATGCAACAGGCGGCTCTGACCATGTCGGCCATTCTGGAAATCGCGGCCTTCCATCACGGCCAAGCCCTTCCAGGCGACGATCGTTCGGCCGAACTCAATGGCATCGAGGAAGCGCTGAACGACGGGACCAACGTCTCGATCTTCGGCAACGCCTTTCCGAGCTATGGCGGGCAGACACGCGTCGATGTGGCGCCGGCCCTGACCCCTCCGACCGGATTGGTTGCCGCCAACGTCGCCGGCCCCATGTCCTATCGCGCCCTTCGTCACTCCTACTTCTCGTCGATTATCGGGAACGAACGTCCGACCGTGGGGATCACCACCAACCGCAACATGGGCTTCATCTCCGAGAACTTCCTCCCTCATCAGGTTGTGGACACCACACAACCCGAGATCAACTGGCCGGGGATGAAGTTCGACCAAGCCACGATCGTCATGTCCCAGTATGCTCCCGGCCAAGATGGCACGAACGATCCGGACATCGGGAACTACAACGCGTCGACCGAATCGTTCTATTGGCTCAACTTCGGTCCTCAAGGCGACGACGCCTACATCCGTCTCTATATCGCGCAATCGTCGAAATTTGCCTTTGGGTTCACCGGCTTCAAGGGAGCCCGTGAGGATAATCAAGTCTCGGGTCAGATCCTGTTCGGCGGGAATCTGGCGTGGCGGGCACTCCGTCTGTCACGCGCGATGTTCGGCTTCGTCCAGTAAGGAGAAGGCTATGCCAAACCGTTGGGAGATGCCTCCGGCCTACCTCCAATCTGGAGACCCGGAGCGCGAAGCGACGACGACCCTGCACGCCCCTGGGCTTCTGGGCGCGCGATTCACGGTCAAGCAGCCGATCGGGAGCCCGCCGGGTCCCGAGGATGGCCGGTTCAAAACGTATCAGCTCGTCCAGACCGATTCCTCCATGGCCGTCGCTCCCTACAAGGGCGCGGTCGCGTGGTGGGCGGACAAGACGAGGTATCTGGTGACGACTACGGTGACCACCCTCGGGCGAGGTCGAGTCGCGGGCGTGTTCCAGAATGACGAGACCATCGCACCGATCGCGGTCGGGCAATACGCGTGTATCCAAATCGGCGGACCAGGGATCGTCAAGTTCATCGACGCGGTCATCGTGGCGAACGTCAACGACGATGGGAACTTCGTCATCCCCTCGGCGACCAACGGCAAGGCTGATGTCCTCGCGGCGGGCACGGCGGCGTCGTATCCGCCGATCGGCATCACCGCGGGCACACTCGGGGCGGGGTCTCTCGCGGTCGTCGATATCGATCTCGTCAACACGCCATAGGAGGTAGCCCATGCCGATCGATCGGTCGACGGTCGTTGGCTACCACGACCACAGTGGAGCCAAAATACGGAAGCTGGGCCGGGTGACTGGCCCGGCCAGCTATCCCACAGGGGGGGAGACCGGGATTCTCGCCGCCTTGGGGATGTCTCGTGTCGACGTGTTTCTGGTCGAGTGCGCGACGAATGGCACTGACCTGCGCCTCGTCCTCTACAACTACGCGAACAATCAGATCAAGTGGTTTGATCTGGCGGGTGCCGAGATCGCCAACACGACGAATCTCTCCACCTATTCCGCGCGCTTCGAAGCCATCGGAGTCTAAGGATGGCGGCCACGTATGCAGAAGTGTGGCGCATCGTCAAGCTCCATGCTTCTGCTGCGCCCACGTTCCTTGTTAGAGAGTGGGTTAACGATGCTTGGAAAACATTATCCAGGATGCGTCCCTGGGTCTTCCTCCGTGCCTTGGGTGTGATCCAATTGTCTGCGTCCCGAGCGGTCTCTGTGACGGTGACCAAAGGATCAGCCACGGTGACCTCGGCGGGAGCCTTCGTCGCCTCTGATGATGGCCGGCAGTTTCGCATCGCCCCGGCCATGCTCTATACGATCATTGCGGTCCCGGATGTCAACACGATCACCTTGGATCGGATCTACGGGGAGGAGAATGCCTCCGCGTCCGCCTTGATTTTCGATGGCTACTATGTGACCCCGGCTGACTTCGGCAGCTTTGATTTGATCGCCGACCCCTACAATCAACGCCGCCTCGCCTTCTGGATCACCGCGGATCAGATGAACCTGCTCGATCCCACACGCCAAGCTGGGGATTCGGGTCCCAGACTTCTGGCTACGGCCATACCGTCTACGCATCCTCTCACCCTTGGTCGCATCCAATTCGAGCTGTGGCCTCGTCCGACCGCCGCTCGGAGCTATCCCTACTACTACTTCAAGCAGGCGGCGAACCTTGCTGACAGCTTCGTGTTTACCGGGGTCATGGCGGACGCGGGCGACGTCTTGCAAAAGGGTGCGCTTCATCAGTGCGCCCGCTGGCCCGGCACGACCGACAAACCGAATCCCTACTTCAACCTGACCCTGGCCGATCGGTTGGAGAAGGAGTTTCTGGCTGGCGTCCAGCGTCTCTCCCTTCGCGACGATGACCAGCAAGGATCTGACCTCGCCCGTGTCCATTGGGAGCACTGGCCCTTGGCGGATCTCGCGTACAATGACCAATCGCTCCGTTCGACCGACGCGACGATCGCTGATCTCTATTAGGTACTACTAGTCGGTACTAGTAGTACATACATCGAAGGAGTCATTCATCATGGGCGACCTGAAAACCCCGTTCGAGAAAGCTGCCGTCCCTGTTCCAGATCTCGGCGGACAGGGTGTGACTTCGCGTGGATCTGATCCGAACGTGAACGCTTCGGGATCATCGGCCCTCCAAACCCCGTTCGACAAACCGATCTACGCCAACACGGGGCCTGAAGAGTCGGCGAATTCGGTCTCCGGTCTCCCGTCGCTGCCGAATCGCTTCGAACCGAGCGAGACCCCGCCCGAGCCGCCCTCGCTCGAAAAGCGGAGTCCTGGGACGATCGATAAGAGGTAGACGGATGGGCTGGTCGACAGCCGGGATCGTGACGAATCCCTCATTGGGGGCGGTCCTCGCAGATACGGGGCCTGTGGGGCCGGGAGTCGTGCTGCTGACGGTGCTCCTCTGGTCGAATAAGGACTGTGTCCTGACCGTGAGCTATCGAGACGGCGCGAACACAGTGGATCTCGGGACACAGCAATTGCAGATCGGGGCGGACGCGATCTCGACCAAGTCGATCACCTCTGTCCAGGTTCGTGTTGAGAAGAATGAGCGATTCCGAGTGGTGATGGGGGAAGCGAACTTCAACGGGAAAGTTCAGGCGAGTCTGATCTGGAGTTGACCTGATGGCTGCTCGACACTTCAATGTCACGCTTGCCGCTGCGGCGGTACGACTCTCCGACGCCTACGGGGGGCCTGCTGGGGCGAACCCGGATGCCGCGCTCGATATTCCGTATCGCCAGCTTCTCTTCACGGCGACGGGCGCTGATGCGTTCATCGGTGACGACGCCCAAGTCACCTCGACGGATTTTGGTGTGCAGGTCGACTCGACAAACGTCTCCGCAGCTCCCTCGATTGGTCCCTTCGAGACTGGACCGATCAAGCTGTCGCATCTCTGGGCTGCGGGAGCGGGTTCGACGTTACACATACTCGCGATTCCGTTCTAAGGAGGTTCCTGTGGCAGCATTCGCTATGCAGATGAACCGTACGGCTTCGGCGACCCTTCCCTTGGGGTCGATTGGGGCTGACGCAACCCGCCCACGTCGGGGGAAGGTCTATGACGCACTCTTCGGGTCTGAAGCATCTCCCGCAGACAATGCGTTTCTGTACACCGTCCAACGGGTGACGGCATTGGGGACTTCGACGGCCGTGACCCCACAGCAGCTCGATCCCGCTGACGCCGCAACCGAAGCGGATGCAGGGGAAAATCATACCGTCGATGCGACCGCGACGGCCAACGCGATTCTGCTCGCGCTCCCTCTGAATCAACGTGCGACCTTCCGGTGGGTGACCGATCGCCCCCTGACGTACCCCGCGACTGCCGCGAATGGGTTCGCCGTCTACACCCCGACTTCATCGGCTGTCGCCATCACAGCGACCGTGTGGTTTGAGGAGCAATAGGGGTGGGCTACTTCCTGGTGACCTTTGATCGGCCAGTACGGTATCTGCCTGATCATTTCAACGAGCGACTTGTCACCGACGTTCCGGTTGCGGGAGCGACGACTCCTGTTCAGGCGCTCGCGCACGCCCTCCGTGTGACGTCTGGACCGGGCGAGGTCGTGCAGATCGCTCAAGTCGAGAAGTTCCTAGGACCGCCGCCGGTTCTTGAGGCTCCGAACGATCCGCCTCTGATCATTCTGAATGCCATCGAGGGACAGGAGCTGGGCGATCTCCGATGAAGGTCCACGGCTACGCGACGATCGTCGAGCCCGAAAAGAGAATTGTCGAATTCGACGTGTTGACCTGTCATCACTGTCAGCGGCAAATTTTTGTGAAGCCGAGAACGGGGGCCACGGTCTACTTGCGCTACAACCGACGGACACACATGTGGCGAGAGGACGCAGGGTCCTTTTGTCGACAGTGCATGGAACCTGTGTGTCTCTCTTGTCATGTCCTTGGTACCTGCACACCATGGGAGCAGCAGCTCGACCGGATGGAGGCGCGGGATCGACTCCGGCGATCGGTCGGTGTCTGATGTATACCTTCTTCCTCGTTTCAGCCGGCATCGGAGTCGGGGTCGGCTTTCCTGACGCTCTCCCGCCTCGCCCTCTGATCCACACGGCCGCTCAATTCATCACACGAACGTTGAGTCTTCCTGCCGAGTCGATTTTCATGGGCTGGCAACCCTCCTATCCGAGTACCGTCCGTACGCGCCCGATTCCTCCGCCCCTTGGGATTCGGCAGGGGCAGGATTTCGCTGCCGCGATTGAACAGGCTCCAGCTCCAACGAAGTGGGCACCGACGTTTCCCGATCGGATCCTGCGACAGGTGCAGCCGCCCCACATGCGCCCGAGTTACTTCCTTCCGCCTCTTGGGGAATTGATCAACATTGGTGCGCGGATGAGCTGGTCCCCGAGATATCCCGATCGGGTCTTTCGCGTGCCATTCCCGCTGAAGGTCCTCGGGGGTTTGAGCTACGTGACGCTCCCCGCGATCGTAGCAGCCGGGGAACTCTGTGTGGAGCTGGTCGATACCTCTTTCGCGGTCTCCGCATTGATTAGCGAGACCGTCACGGTGCCTGTGCTCCTCTCCGAAGCGCTCAGTGTCCCCGCCCTCATCTCTGAAGGTCTCTGCTGATGGCGATGATCGTTCCCCCAGGGGGACTCTGGTACGTGCCGCCGCTCACGGCGGGCACGGCCTCATCGTTTGTTGGAACGACGATCAACGCGGCGGGTGAGAAAGTCGCAGCCTGCTTTCGTGTCCCGAAGAGTGGGGTCTTGAACCGTTGTGAGTTCGTGGTCGGTACAGTCGGGAATAACCCTGATAATGGTTTGCGTGTGTCTTTTCAAGATCTCGATGCGTCTGGACATCCCGATGGGACACAAGATCAATTTCGGACGATGGCTGGTCCCTTCGTCGGGAACACCTGGCAGACACCTGGCCTGATGACATCAGATGGGACAGATACAGGGATCAAGCGTACCGTCGTCGCTGGTGATCGGATCGCTCTTGTGGTGGAATTCGAGAGCTTCGTCGCCTCTGACAGCATTGATATTCGCAGGTACCCCTTACTCGGGGCGGATGGCACAGGAGAAATGGAGTACTACTCAGATGAATTCATTACTGGGGCGTGGGTGCGCCCTACTTCTACTCCGGGCATGATTCCACTTGCTTTAGAGTACGTCACGGATGGGTACGTGAACATTCTCGAAAACTGCTATCCGATCTTGGCATTCGCAAACGCGACGTACAACACGGGCAGTACACCTGATGAGCGAGCCCTCCGTTTCCAAGTCCCGATGGCCTGTGTCTGTGACGGGGCGTGGATTCGTGCAGACTTCGACGGGGATTGTGACATACTTCTGATCGATAGCGATGGCACAACTGTGCTCGCGACTACGACGGTTGATTCGAGTGCTCGGGGGTTCACAACCGGAGCTACTGCCGTGGTTCGGTGGGCGGGTGTCGCGCTGACGGCCAACACGACTTATCGAGTCTCAGTCCGTCCCTCAACGGTGACAAGTCTCAATCTGTTTGGCTTCACTGTCGAGAACAATGCCCGTATGTTGGCTGCTCCGGGCGGTACTACGTGGTACCAGAGTACTCGTACCGATGCCGGAGCGTGGACGGACACAGATACATCCCGTCCCTTTATCGGGCTCCATCTCAGTCAGATCGACGATGGGGCAGCGGCAGCCTCGACGATCCAAATCGCGACCACGCAACCGATTATTCTCCACACCCCACGTGTGGTCTCGTACTAGTCATGATTGAACCGAAGACCTTCGATATCTTGGAGCAGTCGACCGGCCAATATACGGCTACGGTGGTCGGGAATGATGGGGTCACCGCCCTGCCTGGGGCTACGCTGGCGACCGCTGCCCTGACTCTTTATGTGATCAAGACCGACGGATCGATCGGCTACGTGAACTCTCGGAACGCTCAGAACATCCTGAACGCGAACAATGTGACGATCTCCGCAGCCGGGCTCTTGACCTGGACAATCCAGACAGGGGATACCACCCTCATCGAAGCCCTTCCCTTCGAGCGCCATATTGCCCTCTTCGAGTGGACATGGCCGGCAGGCTCCGGGAAGCATGAAATGGTCCTCGTCGTCAAAGCCCTGGCGGAGGTGCCCTGATGGCCTTGGAGTTTTTTGACAGCTTCGATCACTACCAAACCGCCCAACGGACCGCGAAGTGGACGAGTGACGAGGAGTTGTCTCAGAACGTGATCGCCGCAGGCGAAGGGCGCTGTGGGAGTAACGCCCTGCGTGTGCAGACCAATTCCTTCCTTGCTAAGGGCGTGACGTTTGGGAATGCGGAGGGGATCGTGGGGTTCGCGATCCGGATCACCGCGCTCACGACATCGGTCGCGCAAGGCGGCCGTTTCACGATTGGAGGCTTCGGAACTAGCTCTGGGGACAACGTGATCCTTCAGTGGTCGAAGGATGGGAAGCTACATGTCTATCGTGATGAGATCTTCCCTGTGCTCCTAGGGTCGTCGGTAGCAGATACGGTGAAGATGAATGAGTGGTTCTATGTGGAGTTTCGCGCGCTCATCCACGCGTCCGCTGGGCAGGTTGAGGTTCACGTCAACGGAGTTCAGGTGATCAATGTCGCGGGCATCGATACCGTCTCCGATGGAGGGGTCACGGCCGAGATTACCAAGTGGACCTTCTTGACGAGCGCGGGAGGCGGAACCAGTTACTACGTTGACGACTTCTACATTCTCGACACGACAGGTGGGGCACCCCAGAACACCTTCCTTGGGGACGTGCACGCGGAGTATCTGTCGCCAACTGCCCCAGGGGCTGATCAGGACTGGTCCGTAGTGGGTGTTGGGACGCACTGGCAAGCCGTGAACGACGGAAGTTCCCCTGACGATGACACGACCTACATTCAGTCCTCGACGGCGAACCAATCCGACACGGAGGTCTACGCGAACACAGGACTCCCAGCCGGCGGTACGATTTTTGGTGTTCAGGTGGGACTCTATACACGCAAAACTGACAGCGGACTGCGTGCGGTCGCTCCGATCGTACGCCATGCTGGCGTCGATCAGGTAGGAACTCCACAGAACCCGAGCTTCGGGAGCTATGTCTATCTCTTGCAGCTCTACGAGACCAATCCGGGTACGGGGGCTGCGTGGACGATCGCGGGGGTGAATGACGCGGAATTTGGGATTAAGGTGACAACCTAGTGTGGCTATTGTTCCAGGCGATCTGTTCCTCTATCAGCAGAAGGCCGAACCGGTCGCGGTCACGGTTGCCCCAGATCTGGTCCAGTGGCGACCGATCTATCCCGATCGCGTCCTGCGACCTCGTGTCTCGTTGGTCTCTGGGGGTGTCGAGCCGTTCAACGTCGCACTCGTTCCTGTGGTCAATCCTGCCGAAGTCCCCGTCTGGCTTCCGACCTTCCCTCATCGTGTCCCCCCAGGCCGAGTCGTTCACCCGTGGGCGATCGGGTTCATGGCCGCTGGAATCGGGTTCGCACCTGTTCGCGAGAGTCAAGAACCTGTCGAGGTCCTCTTTCAGTATGGAGCCGTCCCTGTTCGTGCCTCGCAGATCCCGGTTGAAGCGCTCTGGCAGTACGCGCTCGCGAACCGGGTCGTCCGTGCCTCTCAGATTTCGGTTGAGATCCTCTATCCCTTCGGATGCTTCATCTTCCAGCCTCCGCCTCCAGGCGGATGTCCGGTCGCTTTTACGATCGACACCGCGCCGGCTGACGTCGCGTGCCCGGCCGAGACCTTCAATGATCAAGGGTAGTCATGGCCTACACCGTCCTTACCCTTGAAGATCTCCGCGTGCGCCTACGCGCCAAGCGGGACGGCATCCTCCAGTGGACGCCTGAAGAGGAGCGGCTTGCGATCAACGAAGCCTTGAGAACGTGGAATCTCTTGACTGGACGTTGGCGGCGCCGCGTGGCACAAAACACAGGGGTTGGCACAGTGGAGTACGTCCTTCCTTCAACCCTTGTCTATGGAATGCGCGTGACCGTCAGTGGGCTCCCCTTGACGATCGCCTCGCTGCCTGAACTCGATCTCGTTCGCCCGACATGGCGGAGCGAAACGGTTGCCTCTGGGGGGGCGGTCCCAACCGTGCCAACGATCTGGGCACCGATTTCTCTGCAGCGGATCGCGATCTGGCCGGCGATGAATTCTGTCGTGGTGAATGGTCTCAGCCTTGACGGGGTCTCGAATACCCCTGTGCTGGTCGAGAATGCCGACTTTATCGACTTCGGGCAGGAGCTGCTCGATCATCTCCTGAACTTCGTCCTTCACCTGTTACCCTTCAAGCTCGGGGGTCCGACTTGGTCGACGACGGTACCGTTGTATCGACAATTCCTGCGTGCGGCAGCCGAGGAGAATGGTGTCCTGAAGGCCAATCAGAAGTTCCGGCGTTGGGCCGGGCTCGATCGTCGTCGTGATCTCTTCAAGCCGCGGGGTGAAGCGACGACGCTCGATCCACTCGTGGGGGGCATGGGATGACCGATCAGGAGGTCCTGACGATGATCCAATATGCCCTAGTCGAGTCCCCAGACGGGGGCGCGAGCTTTCCCTCGGGCCTGTGGACTCGCGATGAGGTAATTCATGCCTTCAACACGCGACAGCGTCAGCTCCTACGCGACACACACCTGATTGTCACGAGAATAGAGATTGCGGTCGGGATCGCCGAGAATCCAACTGCCCTGCCTGTAGACTGGGTTGCGACACTCTTCTGTGACTGGCGCACGGCTGGAGGGGTGAGGTCTCCACTTACGCCCTGTGATGCCTTCGAGGTTGATCTCATCGTCCCGACGTGGGAGACGGTTGCTGGCGTGCCCATAGTATTCCTCGATGGAGACGAGGGCACCCTGACGATTCGTCTCGCCCCTATCCCTGCCGCCGCTGGCACGCTTGAACTCTTGTATATCGCGCTCCCGACTGCCGCGAATGGGAATGGCGTGACGCTCTCGATCCCTGATGAGTTCTTGGATGGGGTGCGCTATGGCACTCTCGCTGATTTGTTGGGGAAGGTCGGACGGGGCGCCGATCCCGCTCGCGCGGCCTACTGCCAAGAGCGATTCGAACTCACTGAGGCGATTGTCTCGATTCTCTTGGAGGGCTGGAGCTAGTGGCACGCGATTTTACGCGACTTCGTCATACGCAAGGTTGTCTCACCGACTGTGTCGCGTACCTATTGAACTGCCACCCTGAGCGTGTACCGTACTTTGTTTATCCGCGGAAGGGTTGGTGTCAGCGACTCAAGTGTTTTTTCAGGAGACAGGGCTATCGCGTACGGTGGCGCTCCTGCTCTCGTGTACCAAGCCGAGGAACGCACATCGTCTGTGGTGACAGCCTACGATGGAAGACGTCCGCACACGTCGTTGTGTACACGAATGGTCGATTAGTCTACGACCCTGACTTTCCCTCGCGGTGGACAGATCGTCGGATCACGCATCGCCTTGTAGTGGAGCGGATTCGTGCCTGAACAGCAATCCCGCCGCGGCGATGCTGTCACTGCTTCCCGGTTTACAGGGCCGATGGAGAATGCCCTCTTCAGGCTCGGGATCCGTGGTCTCAACCTGAAGCAGGAACTCGATGTCATCCCACCCGATCAGCTCGCGCGCATGACGAACGTCGATCACGATGCGAATGGGGCGATTACCTCCCGCCTTGGACAAACAACGTTCGCAACGGGTGGAACCAAACATCATTCCGTCCGGAAGTTCCGCGACCCCCAGACCGGCGTGACTAATAGGGTCTGGGGTACGGATACCGATCTCAGAATTGGCGCATCGGGTGCCCTGGGAGTGATCGATACAGGCTACTCTGGCAATCCTCTCGCCCTTGTTCCTCACCGTCCTCCACTCTCGGGTGATCCTTGGATGTTCGTTGGGGACTCCAGTCGGATGCGGAAGGTCAGAGCTGATGGACTCGATCTCCCGATTGGTCTTCCCAAACCTGCTGCAGCGGCAGTCGCCGCCTTAGGGATCGAGTACCGTCGGACGATTGCTGAGTTCAGTACCGAGGACTCGACACAGGCTGCTAATTGGACCGCGACGGCAGGCAAGGATACGGAAGGGAATGCTTCGGATCCAGGGATTGCCGCAGACGTCGCGGGTCCGGTTGCGGGGAATGCGGTCTACTTCACCACCGATGACGGTGCGATCCTCTCCGCTTACGATTCGTGGTGGGGGATTGCGCTCACGCGTAACCTGAACACCCTATCGCCGGTCTCTGGTCCTCCGGGAGATATTACCGCCTCAGATGACGACGTCGTGCATATTTGGATGAAGACGTCGCACCCGCAGCTAATCCAGGAGCTGCGCGCGTACATTGTGGTGTCGACCGTCTTCAATCCTGCAGTCCTGCCTGGAACAGACGTATCGGGGACCAATGCTAACTCCGACGCCTATGTGAAGAGCTTTCGGCAGAACGACTTTGTTCAATTCATCCAAGCGACACAGACCAGTATCGAGGCGGCCGAGACGGCTCGCATCTTCGCCCTGCGTGATCAGGATCTCCAGGATCGGAAGATCGATGACGAACGCGCGAGCTGGGCGAATCTGCGCGCCAATCGCGATCCGAATCGTTCAATCTCCCCACAGATCGGCACAGGGGGGCAACAGTGGTTCGAGCTGGGCTCCATTGGGATTAGCCTGCGGCGGGGCGACTTCCAACGCATTGGCACCGCGACAGGACGAGATTGGTCGACCGTCACCGGACTTGTCGTCTATGTCCGCACGAACATCACTGACAGCGCTCGCATTGTCGCCTTCGCGATGGATGATTTTTATCTGACCGGTGGCTACGGTCCCGACACCGTCGAGCCGGGCGCTCAGCCGCTCGATTGGCGTTACACACACTACGATCCTAGGACTGGGGCTGAGTCGAATGGCTCGGACACAATGGCGACGGCGAATTTCCTCGATTCTCGCCGGCAACAGATCAACGTCACGCCTGCTGCGTTTGGAGATGGGGCGGTCCGTCAGCGCTTCTACAGGAGAGGTGGAAGTCTCATCGATGATTGGCACTTCGAGGGCACCAATAGTGCTGACGGTGGGACTTTTGTCGATCGACTCAACGATGACGAGATCGTGGCGGCTGGGACCCTGCCGATCGATCACTTTCAGCCTGTCCCCACCGTTAATGATGCTGGCGTGACCGTCCTCGCCCAGCCACTCCGTGCATTGTGGGGACCAGTCGAAGGGATGCTGATGGGTTGCGGGGATCCCTATCGCCCCGGCCATCTCTACTTCTGCATTCCCGATCAGCCCGATCACTGGTCCGCCTCGGGGAACGTCGAGGTCTGTTCGCCCGGCGAGGAGCTGATGAACGGCGGATTGATTGGGCATCAAGCCTTCGTCCTCTCGACCGAACGTCTGCACATGCTCTACCCCAACCTCACCGGGGGAGTCGGGGTGACTGCTACGCCGAGCCAGTGCAAGCGCGGACTCGCGCGGGGGGCCTATTGGGCCTTCGCAGTCGGCGCGGGAGGAATCTACTTCGTCGCGCAGGATGGCATCTTCCAGACAGTGGGTGGTCCTGAGGATTGGCTCTCAGAGGATCTCGATCCGATCTTCAAGGGGAAGTCTCGTTACGGCCTGCTGCCGATCGACTTCGCTGCCGCCTCCGCGCTCCGGATGACGATCTGGGAGAGCAAACTCTACTTTGGCTACCAGGACACAAACGGTGAGCGTCAGACCCTCGTCTATTCGATCCTCAACAAGTTCTGGCGTCACTACAAATTCGTGCGTGCTCCTGATGGGTACCAAGGCGAGGACGAAGATACCCTGATCACTGGCAGCCTAAACCTTGGCGCGAGCTATACCCATGAGGGCTTCTCCGACGCGGGAGGATTGATCGCCTGTGTCCTCCGCACGGGTGCTGTGGATGCCGACAAGCGAGAAGAAAAGCTCCTTGGGGATCAGATCCTTGATGCTGACCGTCAAGGGACGACCCTGACCCTGACGAACTACCTGAATGAGGAAGTCGTTGCCAATTTGCCCCAGACAATTACCTCTGGCACAGGACGTGAGCGTTACATCCTCGACAGCTTCGGTGAGGTCCCCCAGCGTGCCCATTCGATCTCAACTGAGATCTCCTGGTCCTCTGGTACTGCCGCCCCTGTTCTCTACCGTCTAGGCTTCGCGGCTACGCTCCAGCCTGATATCACCGTCAACCGAGTGACCAATTGGGACGATCTCGGCTCAGCCGACGAGTTCTGGTTCATGGGCGTGACCTTCGATTGTGATACCCAAGGGGTGACCAGAACCATCCTCATCGAGCGTGACTTCAATGGAACCCGATCGATTGTCGCCACTCTCAGCGTCAATTGCTCAGGTCGACACAAGATCAAATTTAGTTGGGAAGGGGTCCCGGCGCACCAAGTGCGGGTTCGTCCTAATGATGACTGCAAATTCTGGATCCTCTACAGAGCTGACTGGATCTGGAAAGAGGAACCTCCTCGGATCTCAAAGTGGGACGTCTTCTTCGAGAACGCGTGGGATCAGTACCACACCGGGCTCGATCTCTACTGCGATACCTCGGGGGCTGAGAAACAGATCGAGGTCACCGCGGATGGGGTTGTCCTGAACAACCCTGCGACGGGGCTCGCGTTCTATCCCTGTGTGGCCGACGGCCGCAAGGTCGTCCATCTGACACTCCCATGGGGGCGAGCCCATGTTTACCGTTTTCGCGCGCTCGATGACAATCCGGGGCTGCTCTACTCTCATCGCTGGCACCTAGATCCCGAGCCCTCAGAGCAGGCCAACTGGAATCAGAACTTTTCGATTCTGGGGACTCGTGCGGATAAGTATCTGAAGGCTGTCGTCTTCGAGTGCGACACCTTCGGCGCGACGAAGAACGTGGGGATCGATGTCGATGGCGTGACGGTCGAAACGATTGCAGTCGTCGCGACAGGTCGATCGGTGGTGCAGCGAGCATTGTCTCAGCAGCGTCTCGGACGGGTTTTTCGAATGTTCCCGGTCGACAACAATCCCGGCCGTCTCTATTCCGCCCAGCCGATCTTCGACGAAGAGCCCTTCAAGCTCACGCGCTGGGAGACGCAGGAGACGAACCACGGGCTCCCAGGCTGGTTCCAGATCCTCTGGGGGCACGTCACGCTCAAATCGACCCAAGACGTCACACTGACGATCACCCTCCACCATAATCAGACTGGGGGATCGACGACGAAGACGTATGTGATCCCGCACACCAGTGGGATCAAGCGCCGCACCTTTGTTTCCTTCGAAGCCGGGAAAGGCGTGCTCGCGAAGTACCTCCTGACGAGCCCTTCTGACTTCTGGCTCTACAGAGAGGAAACGGTCGTGATGGTCCAGCCTTGGGGATCGAACGATCTCGCGCCAGTCCAACCGTTCGGCGATGATGACCTTGATCCGACTCGCCCGATGAAGCATGCGGTGCTGGCGGCGCAGGCTCCTGGGGGATCGCTCGGGGATGATGCAGCATGAGTAATGGGGATCTCGTCACCCTCGGCGAACCAGAGACCTTCACGCGGATCTACCCGCACCTCGACGAGGTGAAGGACTGGGCGACGAACCAGACCCTTCGTCTGTTGTGGGATCGAGTCCACGATCTCGAAGGCCGGCTGAAAGCGGCCGAAGCCAACGTCACGAAACTCGGGTCGGGAGTCAATGAGGTCAACACCACAGCACTGGAAGCGAGCGATAAGGCCAAGGATGCGTTCGCCCTCGCGCAGCAGCCGGGCTCGGCACTCGTCCCGCCGGGGGGGATCCCCCCTGACGATGTCAATGATGGAGGGCAGGGTGCGGCTGGGTGCGCGGCGGCGCCGGCTACTGGTCATCCAGGAGGTGTCGTCCCCTTGTCGGCGTTCGAGGCAGGGAAGATCGTCTGTGGCACAGGCAACGAGTTCCCCTTACTCAAGGCCCCGACCGGGAACCTCGCCGACCGACAGGCAAATGCCGAACAGCTCTTGAAGCGCATGATCTGGCATCTGCAGCAGGCGAGCTTCACGGCTGGTCGCCAGCGCAATCCCTCGGGCCTGATCTCGAAGGACAAGCTCACCGTGCAGGTCGACGGGATCCTCCGCGCCTACGATGTGTTTGTGGGTTTCGACAATTTCGCCGCCGCGATGCAAACGCAGATGCATCCGGTGGGGCCGGCTGACTATGTGGCCGATCCTGGCACCCCCGACTAGGCGTATCATGGCACCTGTGGATCAAGATCGCACGCCCCCGACGATTCGGCTGCTTCCTGCTGAGGAATGGGAGCGGCTGCGGGCGTTTGAACCGTTTGCAACACAGGGGCTCCCCAATCAGCCGAAGCATTGGGCGATCGTGGTCGCGGAGGTCGAAGGCCAGATCATCGGCTTCTGGGGGATGCACGACGCGATTCATATCGACCCCTTGTGGATCCACGAAGCGCATCGTGCTCGGGCGAGTGTCTTCCGACCGATGTTCGCCCAGTTGATTACCTTCCTGCAGGAGGCAGGCGTAGGGCTCGTCTTCGGGCATGTCGAGCCCGAGGTCGCGAGAGCGAATGGTGCGCTAATGAAGCATCTTGGCTTTTATAAGCTCGAACAGATTCCCTACGCGCTCGAAATCCCAGAGAAGAAGGAGTAGCTCGATGGGCTTCATGGCAGCATTGCCCTGGATCATCAAAGGTGGCTCGGCGCTCGCTGGCATGATCGCGAGCAAGAAGGCGCAGTCCTCCGCGATGAAGCGCGGACCTGAGGAGCAGGTCGGACTAACTGGCGAACAGCAAGCTGCCGGGCAGCTCCGTCAGCAAGGCGGGGAGTTGGTTGGTGAGGGGCGTGCAACACTTGAGCAACCAACCAATTACTGGAGTCGACTCCTTGGCGGGAATCGCGCGCAGATGGCCCAAGCGACCGCCGCCCCCCGTGGGGCTATCACTGATATTTATCGGGGCGCGGAGCGTGGACTGGAAAGATCGGGTGTGCGAGGCGCGCAGCGTGACGTTGCCTCGGCCGAACTCAACCGCCAACAAGCCGGCCAGATCGCGGGCCTGACGACAGGGGTGCAGCCGGCGGCTGCGGGAGCCCTCACCGATATTGGCGCCGGGCAGATCAGTCAGGGCGCTCCGATGATTGGGCAGGCTGGGGGCCTCTATGCCAACCTGCTCGGACAGGGGGCGCAAAATCGGCGATATGGGCGTGAGGAGGGCGAGAAGACTGGCTCAGCAATTGGCTCGATGCTGTTCGATGTGCTCTCGGGCAAGATTGGAGAGAAGGTCGCGGGAGGAAAGGGTGTACTCCCAAGTAAACCGATCCTGGGTGGTCGTCAACCGATGTTTGGGGCACCAAATCTAGGAGGCTAAGGTGGGCTGGCTAGAGGGAATGCTCGGCGGCTTCTCTGGCCGCAAGTATGACGTCGAGGCACAGAACATCCGCGAGGCGGAGCTGACGGCCGATCGGGAGTCGCGAGTCTTCCAAGCCCTCCTCGGATCATCGGATCCTGAAGTACAGGCGATGGCAACCGCGGGGATGCTGGAGTCAGCAGGACCGCGCAAGAAGAAGGGTGGGATCCGTGGCTGGCTGGGGGAGATGCAGACGTCCCCGACCTTTGCCTCTCTGCAGGAGCTGATCAAGACGCCTGTGCAGACTTCTCCTGGTGAAGCTCCGACACTCCCGAGTCGGCAGATTCAGCAGGTCGTGCCGGGACAGGCTCCGACACTTGAAGGATCGATGGGTACTCCCGCCCATTCGCTGACCGAGCCCGGCGCTCCTCCGCCTGCGAAGATCGCTTATCAAGAGATGCCGGGGAATGTGGGCAAGCCCCCGACCTTTGGTCCGCGTCGTCTCTTTCCGACTACTGAGGAGACCGCCGCCCAGACAGCACGTGGGAAGGCACAAGGAGATGTTGAGGGAGAGGTCGCTGGGCTCGTCACGGCGCTCGGCGGAGGACCAGAAGCTGAGCAGAGGGCGCGAGCGTTGATCGCGGAGAAGTACGAGCGGCAGGCGCGAGGCGGAGCAGGGGGGTATCAATCGATCGCGGGCGAGTTACCAAATGGCCAATCCGCTTTTGGGGTCTTCAATCGCCAGACTGGTGCCTATCATGATCCGAATACGGGCGAACCGCTGCAAGGCTTTCGCCCCCGTACAACGACCGGATCGGTCTCGCTTGGGTCCGATCTTGAAGCGATTGCACGGGAAATGTTTGGGGTCCCGGCTGCCCGACTCACTCGATCACAGATGGCCACTGCGCGAGCCTCGCAGCTTGATAGGGCACAACAGACATCTTTTCGTCGAGGGGTAGGGACAGGTGAAGCGAAGATTCGAACCGAACTCGCATCGCCGATTGGCGGGACGATGGCGAAGGAGTTTAACGTCTCCCCAACGACGACGCTTGGAGAGCTGCAGAACCGTGTGGGGCTGACTGATCAGCAGAAGGATCGCGCGTACGCGATTGGGCAGGTCGATACGTTGATCGCCAATATCGACGAGTTGATCCCGAAAGTCTTCCCGAACGTGCAACCAGGGATCCGTGGGGCGATCCAATCCGCTTTCTCGCTCGGGATCCAGCGTCTCTCGCGCGATGAAGATCTCGCTGCGCTCGATGCCTCGATCAACTCCTCACTCGCTCAGATGGCCCAACTCGCCGGCCAGCCGGGATCACGGCTGTCGGATCGCGATATCGAACTCGCGCGATCGGCCTTGGCAAACCTGACGCCGACGATCTTCGGGGGCGATACCCTCGCGACCGCGCGGGCTCGTATGGGTGTTGTCCATCAGCTCCTCGACAAGGCACGCGAGAGCATCCCAATGTCCCCACAGATTGGTCAACCGCCCCCTGGTGCCTCTGTGTCTCCGTCCGCCAAGGGACCAGGGGGTACAGGACCAGTCGGCTATACGGTTGACAAGGACGGGAACCTCTTCCTGAATGGGCAACCGGTGCAGTAGATGCCTCCACAGGATCAGCGCCCCGCGTCGTGGGAAGATATTATTCGCTTCGAAGCGAAGCAGGCTAAAGTCCCGCCGCAGCTCGCGATCGAGATCTCGCGGGCAGAATCGAATTTCAACCCTACCGCGATCTCCCCGAAGGGTGCGCGTGGTCTCTTCCAGCTCATGCCTGACACAGCGAAAGAGATGGGCGTTGATCCGGATGATCCCGTCCAGAACATTCGCGGAGGCGTTCGCTACTTCCGTCAACAGCTCGATAAGTACCAAGGGGACGTGGGGAAGGCTCTGCAGGCGTACAACTGGGGGCCAGCGAACGTCGATCAGGGTGGTCAGCCTCCGCCAGAGACTCAGCAGTATGTCCAGCGTGTCCTCGGTGGGCTGAAGGCTCCAACCGCTCAAGGTCAGGCCCTTGGGATAGTCCCTGTGAACGTCGGGACTCCTCCTCCCACTGGTCCTCGTCCATCCAAGTATGAGACCGCGACAACCGAGAAGTTCCGTGAGCCTCCAACCTGGGGCGAGACGGCTGCTGATATCGGAGCATCTGTCCTGGGTGCGGTCGACCCACGCGAGCGCACGGGCCGGCGAAATCTGATGGGCGCGGCCGGCGCGGCTTTGGCGATCCCTGCTGCCACGGCCGTAGGCGTCCCAGCTGGGCTTGGCCTTGGGACCGCGGCTGTCCTCGGAGCGATGACCGGCGGAGGCGCTCAGGAAGTCTGGGAGAGCCTTGTGGGTACACCCCCACCCGAGGGGGCTAGTCCTTCACTCGTGGGCCGTATGGGCGAAGCCGCGACCGAGCAGGGCATGTATGAGATGGGTGGGCAGGTATTCATGTGGCCATTCAAAGCCCTTGGGCGACGGCTTATCTCTAGCTCTGTCGGACGACAGGCATCGGAGAGTCTGACGCGCGCTCGCCGTGCAATAAATACACAGTTTGCGGATACGCTCGCGACCGCCCAGACGGCCCTCCGTCAATCGAAGCGCTTCGCGAGTCAGGCGGCTGAGGCGGGGACCTCACGTATTGAAGCCCGCTACGCGCGAGCAGGTCACGATCCTGGGATCGTCGCGCTACCTTCACCCTCTGCCGCCGGGCAGCAGGCAAAAGCCGTGGTGAAAGGTCCCGCCCAAACCGCGCGTGATGAGGTTGGGCAGATGGTCGAGGACGCGGCCAAGACCGGTCCTGATGTCGATATCAAGGCACTCAAGGATGAAGCTCGACGTATCTTCGGTGAGGAGATCCGCCCCTCCCAGATGGCATTCCCGAGCAAGCCTCCGGGAGACGTTCCAGGGACGGCAGGGATCAACATACAAAATCTTCCACATGGACCACAGGCCGACGCCCTCAAGGCGGCGATGGCTCAGGCAGAAGAGGAGCAGGTCCAAGCGACAATGAAGCATCCCGCGCTCGGGGTGCTAGGTCGAATTCTCAACGCCGAGGATACGGTGCCCTTCGCTGCTACTCATGGGTTCAAGATGGAGCTGGATCAGGCACTCAAGACACGTGGAGCTTGGGATAAGGGTGTACACGACCGAGTAACCGGGATGACCATGAAGCTGCGGAGTGTACTTCGAGAGTCGTTACGGGGTCATGCGCCCTACGATCAAGCGACGGCTGCCTATAATGCGATCGCGCCCCTCTATACCCAAGGGCTTGCTCCGAAGCTCCGAAAGGCTGCGATCGACGATCCCGGTGTCGCAGTCCACCAACTCTCACCACGCTTTCCCGAGAAGGCACGGCTCCTCCGCGATCTCCTAGTCACACAAGGCGCGGCGGGTGGGGGTGCAGCCGAAGGGCAGGCTGCTTGGGACAGCATCCGTGCGGCTTGGACGCACGACAAGATCATGAAGAAGGTCAAGCTCGGGGGGATCGAAGACTATTTCAACAAGCTGGATCCAGACTTCGCTGGCGTCGTGTACGGCGACCAGACCGGGAGTGCGATCAAGCAGAATCTCCTCGATATCGATCGTGCCTACAAGGCTGCGGAGCAACGGGGGCAGGATCTGGTCGCCCAGACTGCCGAACGCGGCCTACAAGGACAGGAGATGTTGAGGCAGACGCATCGAGTAGAAGCCGGAAAGATCGCGACTGAGCGTGACGCACTTTCCGCGAGTCGCTTGGGGGCTCCTCCACCTGGAGGAGGATTCCTCCCTTGGAAGTGGTCACTGACGCGACGTCTCCTACATGGGCCACGAAGTTCAGAGCTACTCCGCTGGGCGGCGTACTCGACAGCCAACACCCAGCGTGTCGTTCGTGCGCTCACCAGTCCCGTCCCTGGAATGGCTGTGGCTGACGTCATCAGGCTCTCTGGGCTCGGATCGATTCTCAGTGAGGTCGTTGGGATTCCCCCACCCGAGCGGTCTCGGCCAGCCGGGACGTCGGCCGGGATTGGCAGCCCGCCACCGGGCTAGCGCCTGCTGGCCAAACTGTAGTCCGACGATTCGCCCACCAACTCTCGCACCACAAGAAACTGAGCAATGACGTTGGTTCCTATTCCGTGGCTTGAAGAGCGTCCCGCACTCGCACTCGCGTTCCTGCAGTCGACGTCTGGTGGCTGATACTGCGTTTCCCTTCTTCATTCCTCGAAGCTGGGCTTCGGTCGCGCGGAAGCCTTTACGGTTTCGACGTGTCTTCATGGGAGGAAGGATCATGCAATCCTCCGCGCGAGGTCACGTCCATCTTCCTCGTCGATCTCCTCAGCCGGTGTCCAGATCGATGGTTCAAGATCACTAAACGTTGGCACCTTGAGTCGCTCCATGTTATCCCAATCGTGCCCCACCTTGGCCGATACGTTGTTCGTCAGGTAAGGTCCCATCTCCCACTCCGCGGGAATCGGTTGTGTGACCAGGGGTCGCTGCATCTCTGCGAAGATCCGCTCACAGGTACGATCCCAGGTCAGATCAGGAATTTCTAGGAGTAAGGAATCATGGATCGGCCCCCGTAGAGGAGTGCGCCCGTAATAGGCATCACCAACATAGCTCGGGGACTCGGGATCGAAGAGGGCGATCTGGGCGACATCGAGATCTCCTGCCGCGATGCTCTGGGGATAGAAAGCAAGCGTGCGCTTGGCGTCTTCCCCGTACCCAATTCGGAACTTCTCCCCATTGATGATCGCGATGGGAGGTTCGACACCCTCTTTCTCACATCGTCCAATCAATCGATAGTATTGGGTCGTCGTGAGGCGTTTATAGGTGTAGACCGACCAGAACCAATGCTTCAGTCCGTACGGATGATCCCCTGGTCCCCCGAGGAAGTGTTCCTTCGCCGCTCGATCCTGGGTCTGACGCTGCCATTTGACGACTTTGGGCGCCATCTCGTTGAAGATCTTCTCGTAGCGCTGAGCGACTTCGAGGGTCGGGAACAGTTGCGGGAACTGCAGGACCATCCCGAATACGGTGAGTCCGTAGGCTTTGCCGTGCACAAAGCGTTTGGTTCGATCATAGGTCTGGACGATCTTCGGATCGGGGTTGTACTTGATCTCATCGAAGTAGGCTTTCAGGTCCGCGGGACGATCTTTCAACCAGCTTCGATCGAATGGTCGTCCGAGTACGTGACTCGCCATCCCTGCATGGACCCCGAGCCGAGCGAGTCGAATGTAATCGGGATCTCTCGCGCGCTCGCCCACCTTGATCGCCTCGATGGAGGCAAAGTCGACTTCGAGAAGTCGACAGCCTGGACTAGAGACGATACACTTTCGAAAGCCCGCTGCAAGCGTATCCTTGCCCTCCTTGTCGGCGACAACGTTCGTGATGTTTGGATTCACGTACGATTTTCGACCCATACTTGGCCGAAAGGTCGGTTGGGGATGAACTCGATCCTCACTGTCGAGTCTGCGTTCCGTGCCCTCAACATACGTCCCCTTCACCTTCACGATCGCTCGATAGTCGAGCAATGTCCTGTAGAGGGGATCCTTCGTCCTCACTTCCAGCCGTTCGAGCGTTTCGCGGTTCGTTGTGTCCTTGTGTGTCTTCTTCGCTCGCCCAGGGCTATGCTTCTTGTCCGTCTTCCCTTTGAACTTGATGTAGGCGAGGACCTGTTTCCAGCTATCGGGATTGAAGGGTTCCTGCCAGAACCAGCGGGAGACTGACGCGATCTCGATCGAGATCTCAGGAGTAGTTGGGGAAGTTTTGTACTTGGTCAGCCCATCCTTCCCGATGTAGGCCAGCTTGCACCGATGTCGCCTGGGGACGTCCTTTTCGCTACAGGTCTTGCAGACGAGGACCTCCTTCAGCACGAGTTGCTCAATAACCTTTGCTCGCTTGTAGAGATCGAGCTTCAGCTCTGTCGCCTGTTTCCCTGACTTCGGTTTCCCCTTTCTGGTGAACGCTGACGCCTTGACATGGAGGACGTTCGCGGGTGGGGGACTCGACAGCCCTCCCTTCGGAGTCAGGGGAGCTAGCTCGACAGGATAGTACGTCGTGAGGGCGTCGAGTCGGATCGCTGCCTTCTCGATCAGCTCCTGCTTGAAGATCTGCAGTCGTTGGCGATCGATCTTCACCCCGACGAGCTGTGCCGGCCGTAGGGCTTGCCAGTGAAGCTGATGCTTGTGCCGCAGGGCCTGCTCGTACATCCCCAGCTTGATCAGATCGGTGATGATCCCGAATCCAATTCGATGTGTCTGGAGTCCGTCGATCGCCCCATAGCGCGCGGGATCGCTGTCGGCAAGGTGCTTCCATGCACCAAAACTTGAGTAGAAGGGCGCCCAGTAGCCCAAGCCCATCGGGACGTCTGACTGGAGATGCTTCCCCAGCCACATGAGATCGATGACTCGCCTCTGGTCTTCCTCTCCCGTGAAGATTCCTGCAGTTAATAGTCGGATGAAGTCGTACTCCTTGTTCCACTGCCAGATCGACCCAGGGCTTTGATGAAGACGGCGTAATTCGTCGATGTAGGAGCCAGCAAAGGGGACTGTGATACCTTCGTCAGGATGGCACGCCACATTGACTCGGAGGATCTGGAAACTCTTGTCGTCGGCCGTGATCTCGCCCTCATCCTTGCCCCCGGCTTTATCTGGCGTCTCGACATCGGACGATACGACATAGGCGTGTGGCTCATGGAAGCGAGCCGCGACTACTTGGTCAACCCACGCTTTGAACCAGTCGAGCGGCGGGTCGATGACCAAAGACGCCTGATCCTGTGGCCGGCCTCGGTCTCGGATCTCCTCCGCCTGCCGAAGGTCCCATAAGACAGTTCCGATGAGGTTGTGCGCCCCGCGCTGCAGGAAGCTGGGGTGGAAGGTGGGGACGACCCAGAAGCGATCCTTGGGGTCGCGCTGGATGGTGCCATGGAAATCCTGCACTCGGACCTTCCTGTGGCCCTCTAGGCCGAGAACCTTCCGTAGGGCTGTCCCACCCATTGGGACAACTACAGGATGCCGCTCAGCGAGCGTGGATTCGAGGTAGGGGCAGTAGGCGAGGGCGTCATGGTACCAAGGGGCTCGCTCGTCGAACCAATCGCCTGGGGGCCTGCAGGAGATAACGTTGTGAATGCGGATGGTGTCTCGGGACCAGCCGAGCATGTTCAGGAGTCGCTGGAGCATTCCGCCGGCATCGCCCATGAATGGGCGACCGGTGAGGGCCTCGACCTTCCCGAGCGCTTCGCCGACAAGTAGGAGCCAGGACCCGGCTGGGCCATCGGCCGGCGCGAAGCCCTCGGCGTGGCGGTCGAGGACGCAGGCGCGGCACGGATCAGGTCGAGCTAGAGCTGGCATCAGGTACCGCGTCTGCGAGTTCGGCGAGGATGTCGCCGTGACAGGATCGAGGCTTGCACCAACATCCGAGTGTCTTCCCCTTCAACGTCGGTAGCTGTCTCAGCAGGAATGGTTGTGTCTGGATCCACGTCCGGTACCGGTCGATTGCCTCGTCGCGTGAAGAGACGATCGTCGTTGCGATCGAATCGTGCCGATGGCTGAATGGGTTCCCCCAGATCGACGGGCGTCCGATGTAGACGTACTCGTCAGAAGGAATAGATCCTCGATCGCGATGGTGAATGACGGTGGTCATCCCGGCGGCTCTCGTAGTGCCTTCATGATCTCGTTGGTCAGCTCTTCTCGGAGTGTCCGCCCTGTATTCGTGACCACTTGGACACAGCGATCGTCCCAGAGTTCGACCATCAGGAAGTCCTTCTCAGCCGTCACAGGGAGCACCGTCCCGAGATGTGCTGTACACCACGCTTCGATTCGTTGACGCTGATCTGCGGCGAAGGCGATATTAGCAGTCCCATGCTCACTTGTTCGACCACAGCAACTCACTCGCGCGGTGAAGATTCGCACGTCCTTCCCACCCCTGAGCCAGTCCTGTACCCGCTCGATCATCTCTGGGATCGGAGGACCGATCTCGGGGAAATAGAGTTCGTCCCAATCCGCGAGGACCCCATCCAAGTCCACTCCGTACCAACCCTTTGTTGTCATAGCTCTACCACCGTGAACCGATCAAATAGGAAGGGCTCAAGGAGCGGACGCACCTCATTCCAGGTCAGTCCACCATTTCCACAGCCCGGTCGCGGGAGCACGATATTGGTCCAGCCCTTCTCGTCAGCGAGTGCTACGAGTTCCTGTGCGCTCCGGACGATCAGCAGGGGATCCGCCTTCTGTTCCCACAGGTGCTTGACTGGGAACGAGATCAGAATTGGTGAGACTGTTCGCAGGATGTGGACGTGATTCCCGCCTTCCTTCAACAGTTTTCCGAGTCGGTATTCTAGCCCTGGGTACCGCTGCTTCGCCTGATAGGCAAGTCCCCGTCCCATGACCCCTCGTCCTGAATTGGTGATCGTCCCGTTGGTTGTGATGCAGAGGGCGTCTGCGCGGGGGGTGAGATCCCAGAGATCACCGAAGAGTTCTTTCATTGCGATACCCCATTCGTACTCCGATTGTAGTACGTCTGAAGGTTTGGTGTTGTGGGCTCGATACCCGAGATCCGCCTCTCTGGAACTCCTTTGTCGAACGGCACCCAATAGGTCTCCAAGTTCACAGGCCCGCCCCATTTCCTCTTGTAATAGGCCCTGGAGTGTTGTTCGATCGATCGTTCAATTGCCTCTCGCCTTTTCGGATCGACCAACTTCAAAGTCTGACTGGCTAGATGGAGGTAGGGGAGGTTCACCGAAAAGATCCGCGATCCCTCCCCTGCCAACATCAGTCGGCGATGGTAGTCGAGATCCTCGCAGAAGGCTGGAATGAAGTTCTCATCGAATCGGTACTCGTGGTGACACTGCTTCGAGATCAGGAAACAGGAGAAGTCGGGACCGCCCTTATCCAAGGCAACAGGTTCCCCATCTGATCCCGTGAGCGCAAGATCGATTCCTGCCAGAGGATCGAACTGTTCCTTGGTCACCCCGATCGCGCTGACGAATAGGCTATCAGTACGTACTAGTACAGTACTAAGTACCTGTACTGTCCTAGGGTGTAACCGGACATCGTTGTTGACCACTAGCGCCTCCTGTCCCCCCGTCGCCCAGACAAAGTCTAGTGCTCGATTCCACGTCCCCGATAAAGACGGCAGGTGCGGATCGTGTGACCAGAGAAAGATCCGATCTGAGTATTCCTCAGCCAGCCGTTCGAGTCTCGAACGTAGGGCATCTTCCGCGCCCTGATTGACGATCAGGATCCGTGTCGGGACTGATTGGCCGAGGCAGTCCCCTATAGCTGCCTCGGTCATCTCCTGCCCCGCCAAGACTGGCATTACGATCCAAATTGGTCTAGTGCCCTCATTCATGGTGTTTGAGACTCCACAGGAGAAATTTATACAGTCCCATCAGGGCCAGCACAAACAAGGGCACATAGTAGAGGATCTCCACGGCCTGTGTTTGGCGAGCTAGTTGGCAGAACCTCCCCAGACCGCCTTGTCGGCTTGGATATTTTCTGCTGCCGTCACACCCAGTACCGCTTCTCGCCCTTCGGGGAGCTGTAATCCCTTTGCTTGAGCCTTGTCCATGTGGCACATGTCGGTGTGATCGTTTGGCACGTCTTTCCATGGATTCTTCTTGTCATCCTTCGCGTGGACTTCATGCCAGAAGAATGCCCCTATCTCTGTGGCTGGGTCACAGTACCCCTCACACACGATTTGCTGCACCCGTTGGATCTGATCCCTCGAAAGCGCGTGATCCACGACAATGAATCCATGTACTTCCATCTCTCCTTGTGGAGTCTCGACGACCGTATCGATTCCAAACGGGATCCCTTTCTTGTCGCGTGGCATGTGTAGCTCCTTTACATGTTCCGAGGTTTCGTGAGCTGCGCGTAGATGAACGCGAGGGAATAGAAGGTGACGGCGGAGATCTCCATCCCCCACGGATGACTCCAGTAGTCGATCCACAGGAGCAAGTTCCCGAAACTGACAAGACCGAGGATGACGCCTCGACGCAGGATCATCGGTAGCTCCAGTACCTGACCGCCGGTTGCCACGGACCCACGTATCCAGGATTGGGACGCCAGATGATCACAACCGAGTTGACTCCAGCATTCGCCGCCGAGGTACCGTCAGGACGGAGGAAGCTGATTCGATGCGGCAGCCGCCGCTCTTCCATCGCGGCGTGGCCGGACCACATACCGGCGATCGGTCCCATGAGCGGGAGATCGGAGGGTGCCCCATGCCCGTATACGTATTGCCGGTACCAATCTGTCTGAGGAGCGAAGGGTAGCACAGCGTAGATCGTGAATCCCCTCTGGCTTTCTTGCCAACACTTCCGTGCCCAATTCTCGATCTCGTACCAAGTAGCCTTCACATAGTCGACTTCATGTGGTTGCCAGTGCCCATCGAGATTCTTGATCCGTCCAGTTCTGTAGGCATTGGCGAGCGTCTTCGAGAAAGGCGGATTCAGAAACCCTGGGCCGAGATCGCGGTACTGGTACCAGTCGAGTACCAATGCATCGGTGCCCTCTCGACTTCCCGGACCCAACCATGTTGGACATAGCGTCGAATCCTCAGCGGCTGCGAGGTCAATCGCGAATCTGGCTTCCTGGTGGAGTCGTCCAAAGCAGTCCTCAGGCGTTCGCCAGTTAGCTTCAGCGCTACTATGAATCAGGAGCCGATCGTGTGTCTGCATTCAGGGCCATCCATGTCCGCCCGCATTGTTCGCAGTACATCTTCCGCACCGTGTTCGGATCCTCAAGGCGGGGCTCGATCCACCTCGTAATGAGTGTCGGGTCCTCATTCCCACAATGGGGGCATCGCGCGCCGGTCGGGGCTTCAGACTCCATGCCCGTACCCCTCCACCACAGCCTCTGACACGATCTCGACCTTCGGGAGTGGAAAAAGCAATGTCCCTCCCTGAGTGAGGTAGTCGGCTTCTCGCTTCAGAATGTGCTCCCGAAACTGCCAGATCCCAACCAACCACGCGTCAGCGGGATCGCGTCGTCCCTCCTCTTCCCCAACGATGGGGATATCTGTCCCGATAGTCACTCGTCCGATCTTCTCGGGACTTCGTTCGATCGCTCGGCGGATGAGTCGATGATCAAGCCCACACCACTGCAAGAGCGTATTCCCTTTTGTCGAGGCTCCGTACAGGTCGACGATCTTCCCTGTATTGACGAGGTGTCGAATCGCCGCACTGATCTGTCGCTTCGCCTCTTGGGCTCGCCACGCGAACTTGTAGAACGTGTCCCACTCCTCGCAGCCGTACTCCTGGTGCCAGAGGGCATCGACGTTCGCTGTTGGGGTCTTGTTCTTGTGCTGGACGTAGAGCCGGTAGCTCCCTCCATTGATCGACCGGACCTCGGCATCCGTGACCCGGAGCCCGTGTGGTTCGATTAATCGCTGGAAGCTGGCGAGTGAGTAATAGATCAGATGTTCGAAACAAATGTTGTCGAACGCGGTCGCCTTGAGCATCTGATCGAGATCTTGAAATTGGACGATCCAGACGCCGTCGGGATGTAGGAGTCGCTTGACCTGTGCGACGAAATTATCCGGGTCATCGAGATCATAGAAGACCGCGATCGAGGTCAGAATCTTGACCTCCTCATCGAACTTGGCTCCACGGACTTCGAGATCGAAGAGGCTATCAGGGAAGTAGTCCGCGATGATCATGTCCGCTTGGGAACGGAGTGCCGCTTGGAGGTTCTGAGCTGGCTCAAAGGCGACACGGACGAGATCGCGATCAAGGTAGAAAGACAGGAGAGTCCCGTCGTTGGCCCCCACGTCGATGACGAGATCTCCCTTCAGGAGCGGCACTCTGGCCGTTGCTTGGGCCACAACATCCTCTAGCTCCGCACGCATCGTCTCGTTGATCCCGGACTGGTACCAGTACTGCCTAAACATGGCGTCCGGATCGACCGTGTGGCGGAGCTGGACGAGTCGACACTCGACACAGGTACAGAAGTCGAGGGGAATCTGTGGGGGGAGTTCCTCGCCTGCTAAGGGGAAGCGGGACGGATAGGGGGTCCCGAGGTGGAGGATCGTTTCGAGATCTCCACTGCAAACCCGACAGGTGCGCTCGCCGTAGGCTGTGTCGTTCATATCTTCTTCACCATCGCGACCGATGCGATCGAATAGCCCCAATTCTCGATCGGTCCATTCCAGAGCCGATCGACCTCCCCGAAGGTCTCAAAATCTCTCGCCGCGAATTGCTGGCGAAGGAGTCGGAGTCGTAGATCGCTGAAGATTCGCTTCCGGTCCCAATGGAAGTGGTAGGTATCTGCGGGCCAGCCGGGTTCGTGCGTGTCGCACGCATCGACCGTGAGAAACAGTAAGCCTCCAGGTGCCACCAGACAGCTCAGGTGGTACACAAATCGGTCGAGATCGTCGACATGCTCAAGGACCGAGAGGCACACCACCGCATCAGCCAAACACGGGCGGGTCGTCATGTAATCCGCGAGGTCGATATTCACTTTCGGATCGACGACGGTAGTGTGCCAATTCCCCGCCATCGAGAGGAAGGGACTACCCGCTCCTCCTACGTCCACGAGTCGCCGGGATAGTCTAGGGATGATCACACTCCCCATCTCTTCCCACGTTCGCAGGGTATGCAGGGCCATCGCGTACTCCCACTTCCGATTCTCGTATTGACCCTTATCCCAATGCTGCAAGACGATCTCTAGCTCCGGGGCGAGATCGGGGAAGTCGTTGGGACTGTAGAACTTGTTCAGCGGAAGTGTCATGGAGTCTCCCACTGCTTGACCACAGTCTTGATCACTACGTCCCAAGCCAACTCTCTCCTTGCGCGGTGTGGGATCGGTGCTCCACCGCTCTGCGTGTGTTCAACGGCCACGGAGAGGAGGAGATCAAGGGTGTCCAATCCATTTCTGGGTGAATAGATCTCGTCCTTGTAGGGCCAAAGGGCCGAGAACATGGTCGAGCTGGAGATCACCAAGGGTCGTTGAGCAGCGATACAGAACATCGCAGCCATCGATTTCCCGCGCCCAGTCGTTTGGTACCAGCATACGTTTACCGTGCAGCTCGCGAGCCGGCGAATCTCGTCCTCGGTCGATAGCCACATGTCGCTATGCTGGTTGATCACCCAGCCTTTCTCTTCGCAGATTGCTCTCGTGAGCGCGAAACCAGCGCCACGCACGCCACTTACACCGATCGTGACGGGGGTGAGGGTGGGTGGTGGAAGATCGAGAGGCGTCGGGGGGATTGGTGTCGGGAGGTACTGCGCGCCAGCGCAGGGATCGATTGCAAAGCGCCACGTCGCTATATTGAAAACGGGACAGGAGGAATGCGGAGGGACGTCGCCGAGATAGAGACTCAGCGGAGGTCCTCCGGCAAAGTGTTCGGGGATGTAATGGTTGATCGCCCCCGGATGCCAATTGAAATGCACGAGATCGTACGTCGATCGATCAGGGGGTAGGTACTGACCTCCCCGAGCCTGAATAGCAGAATAGGATCCGTCCCACTCGATCACCTCAACCCCCGCTCGGCGCAGAGCCGCGATCATCAAGGCGCCGTACTCGCGTACCCCGCAGGCCCCCGCCGAGCTATTATTGATGAACAAGATCCGCATGGATCTAGCTGAAGTCCATTACGTAGGTGGTGGAGATTTGCAACGCACCAGGGAAATCGGCGTCGAAGGTGCCCGGCTTCGTCCCCGAGATCGCGATGCGGATGCCGACTTCTGTCGTAAAACCGAAGACCTCGAAGAAGGTCGAAGCATCCGTCCGATAGAGCACGGTGGCCTGCGTGTTGCCACAAAGCGCGGCGAGCATCGCCTTGAAGTCGTTATAGACGCCGTTGGTCGAGGTTGTGTTGATCTTCAGCATTTATGGTCCTCCTTATACAAGTGAACGATAGAGCTGGGCGTACTTCTGTCCCACCCGTGCCCAGGAATCCTGTTCAGCGAGCGCGACCATCCAAGGTGCAATCCGATAGATTGGCATCCCCATTAGCCGGTCCTGCACCTCCTCGAAAGTCTCGCACCAATTGATCGCCGCATGGCCGAGCCGATCGAGGTAGAGTGCTCGAAATTGTCGACAGGTCTCTAGAGCAATCACTGGCTTCCTCGCCGCAATCCCCTGCAGGATCGCCGCGGACTGCCCAGTGTTGTGACACACGTAGGTAAAGGCGGTCGCATCACAGCCGGCGAGAAGCGAGATCGCCTGTCCTCGATCTGCAAATGTAGGCCAGACACCCAAATCAGGATTGATCGAGAGCCAATGGGCGATCTGTTCGTCCGACGCTCCTGGAGCGATGAGGAGCAGTGCCCAGCCCGCTTTCTCCGTCACCTTAGCGAGCTGATCGTAGTTCTTCCAGCCGAAGGGAAATCCAATCGATCCTAAGACCGGCTGACCCTCCCAGCCCTTGAATAAGTACTGGGCATATCCGCCGGGACTATTACTCGACCGAGCACCAAATTTCGAGGGGGGGACTGCTGCCGGGACACCCATGCGCCAATAGAGCGCACCAGGAAGATCGTCGGCTGGCTCGTGGATGATAAAGGCGTCAGCGACCGAATGAAGAGCCTTGCACTGCTCGGAGTTCGGTACGCCGGTATCGTGGTAGGTAATGACGACTTTGTGTCCTCCCGCTTGGGCGAGCTGGACTTCACGATAGGTCCAACGGGAATGGAGTGCGGCGTGGTAGTTCAGGTGTACGATATCTGCAGGCTCACTCGTCGGGAAATGCGCTGTGGGGTTGAGCAATTCTGGTGAAACCCAGAATCGAATCTCCGGATCAGCTCGTTCCACAGCGTCCTTCAGGTACCAGGAATGCTCAGCGATCCCGCACGGTTGATTCCAGGTTGTGATGAGGAGAATGTTGATCACAGGTTCCACCAGAGAATCAGCGTGAGCGCTACGAATGGGAGCGCGACCAGAATTGAACCGATGATAGTCACGCGATCCCAGATCATGCGAGTCCCAGCCCTTCCCACTTGATCATCTCTGATCCTTCCTTCGTAGGGGATCAATCTTCCTGATGTACGCAGGGTAGTTCTGCATATTCTCGCAATCGGTACAAATGAGCTGGTACCGAAGCGAGGGCCAAATGAGTTTCGGAGTTTCCTGTGCTCGCCGGCAGTACTCACAGGTCCAGGGAACCCCGTCCAAGAGGAGCCAGAATGCGCGGAGTCGTACGCGAAGTTGCCTGAGCATCAGATCACACTTTCTCCTGCCCGATATAGTCCCCTGCCTTCTTGTTGATCTCTTCTCGTAGCTCGGCTCGACGATCGTTCAGTACTTGGACACGGAAGGCAATCTGTGCAACAGGCTCCCAGCTTCCTTCATAGACATCGCCGCTCTCGATTTGCACTCGTCGGTAGCGTATCTCATTCTCGGCGTACCAGAGCGCAGCGTTCACCGCCCCAATTTCTAGGACCGACTCGAACCACGACCCATTGAGGGTCTTGGCCGCGATCTTCGTCAGCAGGGCATTCCGCTCGTCCTCGAAGTGCTTGACGTCCCGATTGGCTTCCTTGCCGTGGAGGATCTTCAGGGCGAGGATAGTGAGACGATCGGTGATCTCGCCAGCCCCATAATTCACCAGACGCATCGATTCCTCCATGTCTGTCCGACCCATCCAATCGCCAACATCAGGAGGAGAAGTTCCTCCCCACAGAAGTGGAAGGGCATCATTCCCCCAGAGCCTTCTGTATAGCATCCCGAACATGTCTGGCATCAAACGTCGGGCGTCCGTCATTTCCCAGAACAAGAGTCACCCGCCCAGTCTTCCCGTACGGGTAGAAAATATCGTTCCACCTGTGCTCGTTCGGTTCCATCAGGACGATTTTCTTGCCAAGGGCGCAGGCGAGGACGTGAAGGGCGGAACAGCAGCCGAGGAAGACATCAGACGCGTTGATCACATGGGACGTTTCCACCCAACTACAAGGCGGTAAGCCCCCTTCCCTATGCCAGCGCCCTCCCTCGTAGCTCGATGGCCAGAGAGTGAGCTGAGGATTCCCCTGCGGGTCGTTCCCGAGAGCACTATCGAGAAGGTAGGCGATCCCGTACTTGAGTTCGAACCACTCGTCAGAGAAACCAACTACTAGTACGCGGTGGGGTGGACCGGGAGAGGAAGGGACCGTGATCCACGGCTTGTCGAGATCGAGGGGAGCAATCGTTGGGTACTGCAGCTTCGCGATCTTCCAGATATATTCAGGGAGTGGACGATCAGGCCAGCCGGGATACCCCAAGTGGATAACTGGACGAAGTCCATCAGCGAGGTCGAGGGGAGGGAAGTTTGGTTGAATTGGGGCCGTCTCTTGGACCTCCCACTCCCTCAGTACCTGTACACTCCCGATGTAGGGTTGGGTCTGGATCAGGGGAGCGATCGATCCGTACTTTCCGCTGATGATCAGATCGACCGGATCACCCGACGCTTCCGCCAAGGCTCGCATCGTCGGGAGCGCCCACAGAAGATCCCCATAGCGGCCAGGGAAGGTACAGGTGATACTCATTCCATTATCCAGCCCATCGAGCAATCGCCCTGGTGTCCTTTGGACCTGGTACAGTAGCTCGCGTTCCCGAGAGGTTTTGCACACCGCGCCGTCGTCGTTGATTGGCTGCTTGATTGAGCCGACACGTCTGACAGCGGACCCATTTCTCCGATTCCCGATCCCTTCCACACTGGTGACACAGGCCGAACTCGGCCCACGCTCGTCGCGCTCTCGTCAGCCAGCGTCTCCGACACCTCCGCCTGTCTTCCAGCCGTCTGCAGGGCATAGCGAGCCTTCCACGCCTCAAGGGGCGGAGCGGTGCAGCGATCGATCAGGATCTCGCCTCCTGCGTTCCGCCAGCGGATCTCGACGATCTCCCCAGCTTGGGCGTTGATGGGCCGAATGATCAGGCTCATCGTCGATTGGCCGAGTATTCGTGTGTTCGACTCGCCATTGTTGCGCGCAGCCCTTTTGGGGTGTCCGCGGGTGTGAAATGAATCAGGTCACCAATGTGGAGCTGCGAGAACTCGACATTTTCGAGATCGGTTGAGTGAAGAAAATAGTCGCCATTGTCGCATTTCACAAAGCAGAAACCTTTCTCGGTCACGATGCGTGTGATCGCGCCGTCCTTGGGATCACCGAAGAACCAATCGGTCGGTTGACGCTGCGGCATGAGAAGCTCCTTTTTAGTTAGGCACCAGCTTCCATTTCGTCGACGAGGGGGAAGCTGGAAGAACCTCACCTACCACGCGAGAAGGTCATTGTTCTCTCCCCGATGTTTTCTCAGACCCATCTGGCCTCGGGGTTAGCGGGCTCACTCGCGCTTCGGATCTTCTAGACTCGAATGGGAAGCACAGCAGTAAACGTGTCATAGGCGATCTTGTGTGCGTGTTCCCAGAATCCCTGATCGCCGCCGGGAATCTTCGACTTGGCCCATTCCTGGTAGCCGGCGTCCCCGACGGCTGTCCTGCCTCCGAAGTGCTGACCACGGAGTGGGAGGTACCAGACTTCCCAGCCGTAGCGTCGGGCAAGACAGCCGAGGGCTCCATCGTAGAAGTGGTGGACGATGCCGAGATCTTCGAGGTAGGTCCAAGGTCGAACAACAACAGAAGGCGGGGTCGGATGGGATGATCGCGCCTCAAGATCTCGCTTCATCGGAGACCAGAGTCCCTGCCAAAAGTCTCGTCGTCCCACCTGAGAGAACCCATCCAGGCATGCCACCTTTTCCGGCAGCAAGGATCGAATCCCGTGCTGCTCGGCATCGACCAAGTTCGATCGGAACCCAATCCTTGCCAGACTCATTGGGTTGTAGGGTTTCTGGTACAGGTCACTATCCCCAAGCCCAACTGCTCCCCCGAATCCTAAGAGTCCACAGGCGGGATTCCGTTCGAAGTGCCTAATCACCTTCCGATCCCACCCAATCTCATGGATCTCGAAGTCATCATGGAGGCAGGCGATGATCTCCGCGTCTGTCTCAAGGAGCTGATCGACGCCTTGGCGAAAGGCTGAGACGGTCCCGAGATAATGTTTTACACACAGGTAGGAGTCTGAAGAGGGTTGATCCCCCTTTGGACCATTGATCACCGTCACCATCTTGGGCGACGTGATCGCGTGGTCCTGCCAACTGCGAATGCAGGTGAGTGCTCGGGCGAGATCTGTTGTCGCGGTGACAATAGCTAGCTTCATGACAGGATCTTCTTCTCGTCTGTCTCGATCTGCACGAAGGGGAGTGGTCCCGCTTCCTGTGCGGTCCTGACTCGAATGAATTCTCGTTCAGGCATCCCACGAGCACAGACAAAGCTGTGTGTCGCTGCCACATCGATCAGCGCGTAGTTTGGTGCGTCGGCCGTCGGGCGGAGATCGGGACGGATCGCGACGACACGGAAGAAGAGCGGTCCCTGCACATTCAGGATGATCTCGTCCCCTTCCTGAAGTTCACGCCCCCTGTAGTCCTTCACAACGAGTCTAGCTGCCATAGGGTTAATTCCTCGTTGGGTCGTCTGGAGCGACCCCTGCGAACGGTTTATGTCGAACGACGACCGTTTTGTCACTCGCTTCCGTCAGAGTCGGGTGTTGGGCCATCGCGTCATCGATGAGCTGCTTCACGACAGACAAGTGATGCCCGGCGATCAGGACCTCGTAGGGCTGACCGGGGGGACAGCAATCGGGGCAGTCGATGGTGATCTGAAGGAGTAGGTACTCCTCACCCGTCGGGAGCGTCACGACAACCGTCCGTCCTCTGGTCCGTGATTGAATGAGCGTCATCCTCTTTCCTCACGTGCGATCTGCTGACGTACTCATTTCAGCACATCATCAGGAAGTTCTAGTTTCACCACGACGGCGCCGACACGAGAGACTTCTTCTGCGACCTGTCCGCGTATCGCTTGCTGCCAGTAACGATTCAACTCATCGAGCCATACAGGAAGCAAATGAGTCTGGACGACAGCATCTAGCTCCTTGAGTGCAGCAGAGGGACCGAATTCCCTTACGAGATCCGTAGGGGAGTACTTCGGATATCTTTAGCCATCTTGGAGTCCTTGTCGAATCCAACTCTGCCACCGCAGCCACAAGTTCGGCCAGTCGAGATGCGCGACACAACCTCTACAGTAGGCGCTCGCAACAATCAGTCCGACTTCCTTGCGCCAGCTCAGGGCTCGTTCGACTGCGTTCGCGACGTCGTCGACTGCGAAGACCGGGCGCTTGATGGCATACACCGATTCGAGCCTGAGCGCACGGACTGGGAATCGCCATTCAACCTTGGGAATGAGTTCGACTCCGCCCCCATAGTCCCCATGGACGACAGGCACGCCGGCCGCGAGCGACTCAGCAATCGGGTAGCCGAAGCCTTCTCCGAGCCCTGGGGCGATTGTCACATTACAGGCATGGTAGAGCAGCGCGAGTTGACGATCGCTCAGCTCAGGGAGCGTCACGGCGACTTTTTTGATGAGCCCGAAATCTTCGACCAGTTGCTGCACCGCCCAATCCTTCACCAGGACGTCGGTGTGCAGCCAGCCATAGACGTTGATACCACGCTCCCGGAGTTTCGACAGTGTGTGGAAGTACAGCCCGAGATCCTTCCTTGGTTGGTTGGTCGCCACGCACCCGATGAGGACGTGGTGCTCGGGATTGAAGAACGGCCCGAGGGTCTGTTGTACCCATTCCACCTCCTCTTGTCGCATGGCAGGGCTATAGGTTTGCAGACTCAGTCCATGTGGGAGGTACTGAACCTGGGGGCGTACAGTCTGAACAATCGTATCCGCCCAGCGTCCATAGGTGAGCACGCGATCGAACTCGGCTAAGGCTTGGCGAGCCGGTCCTCCGACGGAGTCTCGGATGTTCGCCGAGTCGATCGCGGTGTACGCCCATTTCTGCACCGGGAGCTGGATATTCGTGAAAGCTGCGAGCCGGCCGGGATCCCAGATGACCCAGAGGATCCCTGGATCATTCCCGAAGATCGATCGCCAGAGCGCTTCGACGTAGCTCGCGCCCCAGTCTCCCTGGGATCGATCGAGAGGGTAGTGCCGCCATTGCGCCCAGATGGGCGGAATCGATCCGCCCACGTGGACAAAGTCGACCGGGAGATCGGACGTCACAATCTGGCCGGCGAGATCGCGGGCGATCCGACCAAGGCCGGTCGGTTCCTGTGGTCCGTCGCCCACGATCATGAATGGAATCACGCGATCATTCTCCTACCTGACTCGGCGACGGGCCGGGTCCGACTCCAGGAGGCGGAACAGGCTGCGTCTGTGGAGTCATTTGATCCTGCCCATTCGGCTTCGGTGCCGCCACCAGCTGAGCTGAACCCTTCTTCCCCCGCCGACCAGGAACACGCCGAGTTACAGGAACCTGAGCCGACGTTCCAACGTCAGCCGGCGGTGTTTTGCCCACCGACCGTCGGCGCAGGATCTCGTTGCCGATCGTGATCGCCTGTCGCCCTGCATCAAGTGGACAGGTCTCGAAAAACTGCATGATGGACACGACCGGCTCTTGTGACTTCCGTGGCATAACCGTTATTCTCCTTCTGGTCCCGGAATGGGACAAGAAAGGGATCCTACCACATGTCCTACGCGCGCAGGTTGTCGATGTTCGCGAAAGCGCGCAAGAGTGCCCCACACTTGCCGCACTGGATCTCCAAAGGGAATTCGCCGGCTTCGTTCTTCTTGACGTCCTCTTGGTAGTAGCCTGTGCCACACCCCTTTTTGTTCTCGACCTCGACGACCGCGCCCGACTGATCCCGTACTCGGATGTTCCGTTGTTCTCCACAGCGCCAGCTCAGACGGATATCCGCCCCGAATTCCTTCCCCCCCTGCACCTTGACCCGTTCGATGTACTCCCGATTCGATTTGGGCTTTGGCTGCTTGGGATCGAAAGCTGCCAAAAGATAGTCGAGATCGGAATGGGTTCCGCCTGACCCTCCCTTGCCTCGTGGGCGCTCGTTGTTGTTGAGCCGCGTCTGGAAAGGCTCGGTGTTGTGCTTCCCTCCTGGGGACTGCACGATCAGGAGGGGGTTGTTCTGATCGAAGACCGCGGAGATCCGATCCCCTTTTCCGTCCACGGTGTACAGATCCCAGATATTGTTGAGATCAGCCGGCAGCTTGAAGCGAAACGCGCCCGGCTGCGGGGGTGGGGTGAATTGGCCAAACACCGGGAGATCATCCAAGGGCTGACCAGCGGTTGGGAGCACTTCTTCTTTCAGGTTCAGTTCTGACAGTGACTTCGGCATTGACTTCTACTCCTTTTACGTTCCAGGTGCACGATGTGGAGGTTTGGCGCCAGGGGGAGGAGGCACCGAACTATTCACGACGACGGCCGGCGAGGGGGGTACTGCCCCGGTGGTTGGCAAACCTAGAGGGGTTGCTGATCCGGGAGGTGGCGGAGCATTCCGCCGTGAACGAGGTTGTACGACCGGGGCAGTCTGAGGAGCTTGCGTCTGTGGTGGCGCTACAACCGATCCTGCTGTAGCTGATGTGTCGGCTGTGGGACTTGCAGCCGCTGCCACCACAGATTCCATTACCACAGGTTCGCCATAGTCGGCAATCGGACCTGACAGAGGAGTCGAGTCACCAATTGCCTGAGCCAGATCGTCATCCAGCAGCTTGAAAACGAGCCCGAGGTTGAAGCGCTCGAAGGGTCGACGGGCATCCTCTGGTGGATCTTCGAGGAAGTCAGGGAGTCCGCCAGGGGACGAGGACGTCTTTAAGAGGTGCTGGCGTCCTTGGGTATCCGTGAAGGGACGAAGGCGGAGGGCAAAGTGGCGCTTCCCTTGCGCGTCGATCGTTTTGTCCGCTTCGACGATGTTCCCGAACCACTGAGGGACTTGGGTCAAGGCTGCCTGTCCGGGGAGATCCGCGCCGACGATCGTCAGGCCTCCTTTGTCGGATCCCTCAGTTGAGAGGGCGGTGAAGACTGGGCCTTCCACAAGGTTTGGGATCGACAGGGAGTTGTTGACGAATTGCTGGCCCCGTGTTTGAGCGAAGCCGATGTCCGCGCGATTGTTCCCACCGAACTTGATCGACCCTGACTCAACGACCCCACCAAAGGACGACTTTTCACCCCCTATCTGCCCCGCCCCTCGCGCGGCATCCATATGATCCATCACGACATTGGTCATCGAGGTCAGGCCATCGTAGGCCACGCCCCCAATGAGTTCGAGTCCTTTGGTGCGCTTCTCTTCGACGGTGATCTGCCATATCCCCTCTCCGATCAGTTCCTTGCAGGGGGTGCAGTAGGTGGGGACGATCAGGTTGGTGAAGGGGACAGTCAGGAGCGGATGACCCTTTGGACAGGTCACGGTGTACTTAGTGGTGACCGGTGCCACGAGAGGGACCGCGATCGTGGTCTCCCCTGTCTGGGGATCGATCAGCTTCGGCCAGTAGCCCTTGGTTGCGAGATAGAGAGATTCAAGGGCGAGTCCAGGCGCCGAGCGAGTTCGGACGCGCCAGAACCTGATTAGTCCTTGGTGCATCGCCTTCTGGATGTTCGTCGGGATCGCCCCGCCGTCCCAGGAGTAGAGGAGAAGGATCCTCTTGTGTGCTTCCCATAAGTATCGGGCGAAGGTTTCGAGGAGAGAGGTCTTCCCCGAGCCGCTCACGCCCATGACGAGGGTCGCGGTGAAGATCCGACGGATCGTCGTTCGGGACTGACCCTCGGGACCCGTGAGCTGTGCGTTCATCGAGATTTCTCCACTTGAGGAATCGTATAGATAGGAGGGAAGTCACATCGCACCATAGAGGAACCCCACGTATCTAGAACGGGAATCCCTCCGCGTGCCTCACAGAGGTTCACGACCTCCTGCTGCTGCCTCGTGATCTCTGGAGCCGTGCAGCCGTCATTCCGTAGCGTAACCAGAATGAGTAGGAACAGAGAGGTAAGTAGCTTCATCATGAGATTTCTCCCGATTTCGTTCCTGTTAATTCCGCGATCCGTTTCCGCAGCCGTTGTACTTCGATTGCGAGGACGTCTGGTTCCCATGTATCGTTGATATGACGGAGTTCGAGCCGATCGCGTAGGCGCTCGATCTCCTCGGCTGCCTCTCGCAAAATCCCATAATCCCCTTCAAGCACCCGAAGGCGTAGGCGTGTAGTGATGTCGGTCAAGAGAGTAACTCCTTCAACTGACGGATCAGATCCAGGAGTTCATCAGATTGTTGATCGTCGGGAAGATCAGCCATACCCTCTAGACGCTCGATGATCTGACCGACGAGTACTCTGGGTACTATTACTTGATCAGTACGATCAGTATAGGTACTGGTACTGGGCGCTATAGTACGATCCTGACTCCGGAACCACGCGATCGCGGCTTGCCATGCCTCAAACAAGAGCATCTCCATCTTGGGCGTCAGGTTCGCCCGGTGGGGTCTGAGCCAGGCACTGAAGGCTTCCTCGGAGGAGATCGGCTCGAAGGCAATCGGTTCAAACGCAATCGCCCCATTCTCATCAAGAGGACGTCCGCGGAGGCGACTGTGGCCTTGTCGACGTTGGACGGTGGGATCGACATGAAAGGGCTTCGCGGTCCCCGCCCCACAGCTCGGACAGCCATCCTCGAAGGGTGTGGAATTCTCGATCGCACAGGCCGGACACTTCCACACTCCGATGGCCCCGAGTCCCGCCCCTGTGTACTTCTCGACCGATAGCTCTCCTGATGTCGGGCCAATCGGATCTCCGCCGCGCGTCATCGGCGCTTCAGCTTTCTTCCCGTCAGGTGCTTGAGGAAAAGTATCCATCAGCCTTTGAAGAGCGAACCGAATGCTCGTGCGAGTCCCTGCAATCGTTCAAGCTGTCTTTCCATTTCGTCGAGGACCTGATCATAGCGCGCCTGCAGTTGGGCGACGTTCGCACGCTTGTTGAGCTGACGGAGTGCGTGGAGCTTCTGTTGCTCCAAGATCAGATTCTGTTCGAGGAGCTGATCGATTGACTGGCCGAGTGTTACGGGAGAGACTGCTCCCTGCAGTCGCTCGTGTAAGGAAGGAAGGGAAGGACTTTCTAGCCGTGGATTGTCCTTGAAGACATCGTCCATGATCGCCCTCGTGGCTGCCCCATCTAACTTCGCTCGCGACTTCTTGACCACCTTTTTCCTCGGCATCATTCCTCCTCCAGCTCCTCGGCCTGTTCAGTCAGGAGCCCACGCAGGACAGCTTGTTCGGTCTCGGGGGTGTGATGGGGGAGTCGCGCCTGATACTTCCCGGATCCGATAGGGTCGTCCCAGCCAGCCTGCCGAAAACAAATCGGGACCATTTCACATTCATGCTCTTTTCCATACGGTCGGCAATTCCAGGATCTGGGGATCAGCGCGTCGGCCTTCGCCTGAAATCCCTCTGATGCCCACCCGTATGCGGCACGACTCGCTGCATTATCTACGACGTTACTGGGTGGCTGTTGAGCTTCGTAGAGCTTCCACAAGATCTCTTGCCAACGAGATTCCTCAGCCTTCATCGATCGGCGGAGACTTTGGATCTGGTGGTCCTGCCGATTCAGGGGGCCAAGGACGAAACAGATCTTGTCGAGGATCGATTGAGGGAGCTGACGGTACCAGAACTCATCATACGAGAGGGTTGGATCTGATCCCTTGTAGGCTCGCCAGACCGACCAGTCCGACTGCTCCAGCTCCCAGATCCCTAGTCGCTTGTGGGCCTTGCTCTTCCGCTTCACTTCGCCCGCATCCGTCACCCACTCATAGGCGGGGAGCCAGTCATCCTTCGCCAACGGAGGATTCCCAGGGCGGCAATAGCCGTAGCAGAGTGCGGACTGTTGGCGTTTCATGGACGCGAGGGGATTCTCTTCCGGGAGAGCTGAGGCTTCCTTGGCTTCCTTAGACTGATCCTTCGCCCGTCGCCCCTTGTTCATGCCGATGAGGTAGAGTTCAGTGACTTCTCTCCCGTAGCGCTTGTCGAGATCCAAGGTCCCGAGCCCGAGCTGCGGTTTGGTTTCCCATTGATCCGCCCACGCATCTGATTCCCAGCCTGTGGTCTTGACCTCAAAGTAGGCGAGATGTGTCATTTGACGATGTTGGGCGAGAATATCTGTGCGAAGCATCAGAGCCTGTCCCTGACAGCCTCGCGCGTCGTGCTGGGCTTGGTCGAGAATCGCCTCACTCAGCCCACAGGTACAGGATAGGAAATGGAGGCGCTCTTGTTCGACTTCGAGGATTCGATATTCCTGGTGGAGCCAAGGGAGGAGCTGGAGTTGGGTCGTCCAGATGAGTCCCCCAATCAAGCAGGACTGTTCGCGGATCGTTTCCTCGACGATGGGTCCGGTGAGAATGCCGCCACGGAAGCCCTTCGCCATCAGTTTCTTTTCGTAGAGGGCACGGACGTGCCGTACCACCTCGCGGACTTCCTCGACCGTGGGGAGACGGTTGTGTTGCTTGAGGATCTTCAGGAGTAATTCGGTACCCTGATGAACAGAGGATCCTGTGGTGAGGGGAACCGATTCGGCTTTATGGGCTAATCCGTACCCAGTCGGTCCCGCATGGTACCGTAGATACCGCGCGTAGGCGCAGCGTCCTGTTCCAGTTTCGTAGCGGGACCGATCCGTCAACCAGATCAGACTGGCTGCCATGTGCACGTCCGTTCGCTCAAGTTACGTGTGTTCGTAAGACCGTTCCAGTTCTAAAGGCCGTTCGTCTTACCGTGTGCCAGGACCTAAATCCCAGATCGCCGCCATCCTAGTCGACCGGATCGACTGGAGGTCTGTCCAAGATGTTCACGAGCGATTCATGCGCGCCGCCGCTTGAAATGCTTGTGGTTGACGGACTCAACGGATTCATGTTTCGGACGTCACCACAACCTGACGCCCCAAACAGGAAAATAACCGCGACGAGAACGAGCACTGGACCGGAAAGCATCGCCGCAGCGAATGTGCTGAGATTCATGTCACTACCCTCCCTTGGTTCGCTCGTTTCCTGTATCCGTTTTTACGACTGTAGGGACATCCAGGAATCAGCGTGACGCGTCCGCCAAGATGACTCCTGTTTTAGACGCCGGTGTAGTTGGGATCTGCGAACATGTCATATGCGCGATGCCGGCAGTCCCAATGGTGATTGTTTTCTCTCAGGCCGCTACACCGCAGCCCTTGTGGAACTTTCACGCAATGGCTCCCACTGCCGTACGGCCGGTTGGTTACGGCGATCAGAGTTTAGTCACCCCAGACGATTCGTTCAAGAATGACGACGGTATCCTCGGGAGCTGATGCCTTCTGGAGATCCGGTGACTCTGTTCCAGAACCCCAGACAATTGTGTCATCCTTGACCACGAGTCCCACGACCGGAGAGACATGTCCGTTTGCGCTCTTCACACGCAATGTAACCGGTTGCCCCTTTGAATCCCGCAGGCTATCTCCCCACACAATGTAGTCCATCAGAACTCCCTTGTCCTTTCTGATTCTCTAGGTCGTGGTTGCTGGGACCGCGTTCCCGAGCTGCTTGTTCAGCTCCGCTTCCTCCACTTCGAGCTGCACCCGCCGCTCGCTGGGCGTCAGGAGTTGTGTCCGCTGTGCCCGGATCTCCTTGAGCCGCATCTCCAACGTGTCCCGCCGACGGAGTTCGATTTCCCGATTGAGCTGGCGAACCTTGTCGTCGAGCCACTCGGGCGCCGGGATGTTCGCCGTCTCATACTCGCCGCGAAGCTGTTTCCCGAACATCCGAAGGGCGAGCATCTCATCCATATTCGATCGATCTGCGTCAAACCGCCGAAGCTGTTCTAACATGCCGCTGAACCTCCATTCCTGTCGTGCGCGTGAGGACCTCATCGAGCCTCCGCAGTGGGGTTGCCAAGATGTCGTCGAGCAGTTGATAGCGCCCCACTCGCATCGTTTGGACGAGATTGGGAAGGCTATAGTAGTCGACGCCGTGAGTCAAGTCGAATGTCTGTAGGTCAATTCCCCCGACTGCACAGTTATGGGACAGAACGTCTCGATCTGTACCTACCACCTTGTAAAAGTACACAGTCGGATCAATTCCTAGCTTCTCCCTGTACTGTTGAAGCTGGGCTGCGAAGACCGGGAGCTGATTCTCCCCCCCATCGCTGACGATCGCGATCCCGTCCACTTCGATCTTCTTGTCGAGGAGATACCGGACGCCACACCCGATCGAGGTAGAGCCTCCAGCGAAGACGTATTGGGTCTCTTCCTTGATCTGCTCGTAGGTCTTCCCGCTCACGTCCTTGTAGTAGGGCACCTGATCGAAGAAGATGAGGTGTACCTCCCCGCGGACGAGTCGCGCGAGCGTACCGGCAATATGGCGTGAGGCTTCGATCGTCGTGTGCATCGATCCCGACTTGTCTCCGAGGACCAACCAACGCCCTTCGATTCCCTTCATCCGGTCAAGCTGGCGTTCCTGGGTCGCGTGTAGTTTCTGTGCAAGCTGTTCGTCGTCGATCACTTCGGCCGCTCGTGTCGTCTTGAGCACAGCCCCCCTGGTCGATTTCGAGACCTTCTCAAGTCCTGCCTCAAAGGCTGCGCGGAGTGCAGGGACGTCCTTGATCCCGAGTCGCTCTAGAGCCTTGGTGTTTGTGACCAGCTCAGTCGCGGACATCCGCTTGATCAGCGCCAGGAGGACATCAGGATCTTTCGCCTTCGCGCCCAGGGCGCCCCGTGCGATCAGGAAAGGGATCTTGTGCTCGGTGATCGCCCCCGCAATCTCCTCGGGGGACATGGATAGAAGTTGGGCGAGCACCGCGAATTTTCCAGAGGGCGGCTTCAGCTTCGGCCCCCCTCGCTCGCCTCCGAAGAGGATTATTCCGAACTTCGAGTCCCGCACGATATGATACCGAGCGTACAAGGTGCGGAATGATCCTCGGTGCTGCAAAGCTGTGCCTTCCCAGGCGAGCCAATTCTGCTCCCGGTCTCGCAAGTAACGTTCGACGAGTCGGCGGAGCAAGCGGGACGGTGCCTTGACATCGCGCGCGAAGTCCAAGGCCCTTACAAAGTTCCGAGGATCGAGCATGGCTAGATGGGCCAACGCGTTCTCGACGAAGGGCTCAGGTCCGCGCAGCGCGAAGACCGGGAGCGCGACCTTGGCATCCCGGATCTCGCCGTTGAGCTGGTTCCACGCAATCAGGTGGGCGTAGAACTCGGGATCCTGCTGGTGTGTCACGGGACCCACAGGAAGGTAATCGGTCAGTTCCCCGTGAGGAGACTTGGTCAGTTCCCCGATCGCCTGAGCCTTGGTGAGTTCTTTCTCAGCCATACGTCACTCCTTTAGTCGCGGTAGGTTCGGCTACATTGCCAGTCGGATTCGAACCGACGTCCTCCTGAGTAAACTCAGGTGCTCTACCACTGAGCTACGGCCCCAGAGATTGGCGGGGCATGTATGTAATCCAGTCACCGCGAACTTGTTGTCGGGAGAGGTCGATCCGCCTATTTTACGGTGCTCACCTTAGCCCGAGGGCCGGCAGCATTCCCGGCTCTGACCAGCATGTAAGCGAATCAGTACTCCCGAACGTTACATCGCGGTAGGTCAAGGAGGTATATCATCCCCCATGTGAAAAGGGGGGATGACGGGATTCGAACCCGCTGACTAAACCACCACTCTCGTCGTGATTCAGCTTTAACCACATGTAACCTCTTCAGTCACCGCGAATCTTACTCCTGCCGACAGGTCGTGTTGCGCCCCTTTCGGGGAAACCATGACTGGACTTGAACCAGCAATAGTCAGCTTAAGAGGCTGATGCCTAACCATTAGGCGACATGTACGCAACGTCAGTCGTCGGCAGAATTCCTTATCCAGCGCTGGCTGGTACCGTCTCTTCCCCTTTTGGAGGATTAGGGAGCACATCAGCCAGTTTGTCTCTCACCGCTCCAATTCCGTGTTGACCGGCGATCCAGAAGAAGGCGGCGAGGCCCTCGCGGAGGGCTCGCACTTCGTCAAGATCGTCCAGCTCCACCAACCAGTGAAGGTCCTTCCAGGCTTGGTATGACGCCCGTGGATCCCCTTCTCGAAATCTGAGTACCGTTGGCTGCAATCGAATCCGTATCGGTTCTCCTGGTCGTTCCTCGATCGCATCGATGATCGATTGATCGACCGGAGAGATACTTGAATTCACTCGCATCGACTCTCCTCAGCAACTCTGCACGATACATCGTGAGGTCACTCTATATCCCAATGAATACCGTTGTCAAGTGTTAAATGATATACCGAGAGAGAAATTTATGCAAGCGTAAAAAGGCCCTAATGACCGACACCGTATCTTGCGCTTGTCTGAGAAACGAGGGGTGTGTTACAAGAAGGGGTGCTGAGATGTCAGGCTGGAGACCTCACATCTCAGCGGGGGGACGAACACCAACCAGAGACGAGGAGTGCCTATGTCAGATCTCACCACAGATTCGGCCGGTTGTCAAGCCTCCTACACAGATCCCATTCCAGGCATCATTCCCTACAGATCAGTCACTCTCTTCTCTGGAGCCACAGGCGCCGGCAAGACCACGATGATTGTCGAGTTGATTGTTCGCCTGATGCAGGGGCGAACCGTCTGTGGACGAGCAACGAATAAACCGACTGCTCTCTACTATATCGCCGCCGATCGAAGCTGGGACTCGGACTATCGTCCCTGGTTCGAGAAGCTGGGGTACCCCGAGGTCCCCCACTACGCCATTGCGGATGACGATACGATCACAGATGTGATGTGGAGCGCTGATCGAGCACTCGGCTTTCTCGATTACTGTCTCGCCCAGCTCTCCCCAATCCCAGGATCGCTGGTCGTCGTCGATCCAATGGCGCCCTTGTTCATCGCTGGCGACCCCAATATGCAACGCCCTGTGGTCCGTTCGGTGATCGGGTTCGCTCATCGGTGCCGTAGTCGTTCCATTACGATCCTTGCGGCCGGTTGGCAGGGCAAACAGAAGAATGATGACCGCGAACGGTACCATCGGGCGATCGATCGCATGGCCGGATCAACTGCCTTTGCCGGTTGTTGTCACACACAGATGTACATCGAGGAGCCGAACCCACCGAAGGTTCCGTACCATTTATTCGGCTGGCGTCCCCGTCACGCCCCCGAAGCGGACTTTAAGTTCGTTAGGGATCCCTCCAGTGGACTATTCATTCCATTCAGCCGATCAGGGACCGAAGAGAAACGATCGGTACTGCTTCTCTCCCTTTTCCGCCAAGATGGTCTACCCACCACACGAGCTGACCTGATGGAGCACGCCTCTGAGATTCCCATGTCAGAAGCGACACTTGATCGCGCCCTCGAAGATCTGCTCGATCGGGGGCTCATCGAACGCATCGGTCGAGGAGTCTACCGGCGAAACACGATCAATTAGCGAAAGTCAACCGATTGTGGCAAGTCGCCAGGGGGGGGGGGGGGGGGGGGGAAAAAATTGTTTTTTAGAAAAAAATAAAACTTTAATTCCCCTCAAGCCCTTCCCCCCACT
>Ga0184623_10000013_pt1 | contig 66427 bp, 63 predicted proteins | sample PLM1_100_b1_FD_133138 | JGI IMG/M metagenome (GOLD analysis project Ga0184623, IMG submission 133138) | Groundwater sediment microbial communities from an aquifer in East River, Colorado, USA - PLM1_100_b1 | ecosystem: Environmental > Terrestrial > Soil > Riparian zone | place: USA: East River... | reverse complement strand
CGTCGAGGCGGAGGTGGCGGATCTCGCCGCTCACGACGCCCCGCTCGGGGCCGGTGCCGGCCTGGTCCGCGACGATGAGAGCGCCCGTGACGGTGTCAACGCGGAGCGCCCGAACGACCTCCTCGCGACCGTCATGACCGATCAGCCGGACGAGGTGCCCGTTCGTCAGCTGGCGTTCGGCCCAGTCGGCCTCATCGAAGACGCCACGCCGGAGATGCTCGACCATCGTCTCGATCGTCCCGGTGAACGCATCGAGCAACGCCGCGGTGTCGATCCGGCGCCCATCGGCGATCGCCCGTAGCGACGTCATGCCGTCGGCGAGCTCGGGTGGGAACTCATCGGCCGGCCAATCCGCGTTGATCCCGATCCCGACGACGGCCCGCGGATCGTCGGTCCCGAGACCGTAGGTCTCGCCGAGGACCCCGGCGAGCTTGCGGGCCCCGCCATCGCTCTCGACCACGAGATCGTTAGGCCATTTCAGGCGGATCGTGCCCGGCGCCAGCGCGGCCGCGTCCTCGCCGGCCTCGGCCATCGCGAGACTCGTGACCGCTGCCAGCCGCCAGGCCCGCTCCGGCGCCAGCCAAGTCGGCCGGAACCCGAGCGACAGCAGCAGCGCATGACCCGCAGGCGCCGTCCACGACCGGCCCTCCCGCCCGCGACCGGCCGACTGCTCGTCGGCGACCGCGAGGCAGACCTCCGGGACGCCGTCGGCCAGCCAGCCCCGAACGACGTCGTTCGTCGAGCCGACGACGTCGAAGCGCTCCTGGCGGGCGAGGAACGGCGACTGGATCATCAGCCTGCCGCGGCGGCTTCGATCGTCTCCGGACGCTCGAGCTCGAAGGCCTCGTGGAGTGCCCGAACCGCCGTTTCCAGGGCGTCCTCGGCGATGATCGTCGTGATTCGGATCTCCGAGGTCGAGATCATCTCGATGTTGACGCCGGCCGCGGCCAGGGCGGCGAACATCCGAGCGGCGTAGCCGGGCGCGTTCTGGATCCCGGCGCCGACGATCGAGACCTTTGCGACGGACGAATCGGTGGTCAGCTCGCGGAAACCGAGCTCGCGGGCGACGGGGTCGAGAATCCGCTTCGCCTTGGCCAGCTCGACCTGCGGGATCGTGAAGCTCAGGTCTGTCGCCCCGCCGTGGCCGATGTTCTGGACGATCATGTCGACGTTGATACCGGCGTCCGCGAGCGGTTGGAAGACCGATGCCGCCACGCCCGGCTTGTCGGGCACCTCGACGAGGGTCACCTTGGCGACATTGCGGTCGTGGGCCAGGCCGCGAACCTTGTTCCGCTGCTCCACGAGCGGGTCCTCCTTGATGAGCGTGCCAGGGGCGTCCTCGAAAGAGCTCAGGACCTCGATCACGACGCCGTTCACCCAGCCGAGCTCCACGGCCCGCGTCTGCATGACCTGGGCGCCCTGGTGGGCAAGCTCGAGCATCTCCTCGTAGCCGACGATGTCGAGCTGGCGGGCGGTCGGGACGAGGCGCGGATCGGCAGTGTAGATGCCCCGGACGTCGGTGAAGATCTGGCAGCGATCGGCGCCGAGCCGAGCGGCGAGGGCGATGGCGGTCGTGTCGGAGCCGCCCCGGCCCAGGGTCGTGATGTCGGAGGCGTGGACGTCGTCTCCTTCGGTCCGACCCTGGAAGCCGGCGATGATCACGACCTTGCCCGCCTCGACCTCGCGACGGATGCGAGCCGGTTCGATGCTGGCGATCCGGGCCTTGCCGTGGCGGCTGTCGGTAGTGATGCCGGCCTGCGGCCCGCTCAGGGAGATCGCTTGGACCCCGAGGGCGTGGAGGGCCATCGACACGAGCGTCGCGCTCTGGTGCTCGCCGGTCGCGAGGAGCATGTCGAGCTCGCGCTCGTCGGGCGTATCGGTGATGGCCGCGGCCAGGCTGAGAAGCTCGTCCGTCGTGTCGCCCATCGCCGAGACGACTACGACGAGGTCCGCACCGGCGGCGCGCTCGCGGGCGATCCGGCGGGCAACCCGTCGGATTCGATCGGCGTCGGCGAGGCTCGACCCGCCGAATTTCTGGACGACGAGCGCGTGGGCAGGCATCGGCGCATTCTACCCCGCACGTTCAGCAGCCCTTCGGGTTGAGACCGACGAAGAGGGCTGGCGTGGCCGACCCTCTCCCGCTCCGCGAACCGGCTCGATCATGGCAGCGACCGCGACAGCGGGCTCTGGATCTTCCGGTACACCGGCGAGTCGTAGACGAAAACTTGGTTCGGCGGGTCGTCGACGTTGACGACGATCCAGCCGGCATCCCAGTAGCTGAGCAGGGGCGTATTAGTGGACCGTTGATCTGCTTGACGACCATGTCGTGCAGGAAGACCGATTCGCCATTGGCAAGCGGCGCATGGGCGCTCGGCCAGTCGAGGATTGAGACCTCCGCGATGTGGACCGATTCGCCGGGTCCGTGTTCTCCATGATGTCGATGTCGCCGATATCGACGACAAGGCGGGCGGCGGTCAGGACGCCGACCCCCGGCAACTCGAGTACAGGGTGAAGGTATGCCTCTGGGGCAATGCTCGGTGGTAGCATCCCAGCCATGCCCCTCGAGATGGCTGTGGATGACAGCACGAGCCACACGTCGCGTCCTGACCCTACCCTGGCCGCACGAGGCACGATCGAGCGAGCGAACGGACCGATGATCGAGGTCCGAGACGTGCACAAGTTCTTCGGATCGCTGCACGTCCTGAAGGGCGTCTCGATGTCCGTGAACCGCGCCGAGGTCGTCGTGGTGATCGGACCGTCGGGGTCGGGCAAGTCGACGCTCCTTCGTTGCGTGAACCGCCTCGAGACCGTGGATCGCGGCGAGGTTCTCGTCGATGGGGAGTCGCTCAGTGCGCCCGGCATCAACGTCAACCGGATCCGAACGGAGATCGGCGTCGTCTTCCAGTCGTTCAACCTGTTTCCCCATCTCACCGTTCTCCGCAACCTCACGCTTGCGCCCATGTGGGTCCGCAAGCTCGACCGAAAAGCGGCTGAGAGCCGTGCTCGAGCGCTGCTCGAGAAGGTGGGGATTCCGGACAAGGCCGACGCCCGCACCACACAGTTATCGGGCGGCCAGCAGCAGCGGGTGGCAATTGCCAGGGCGCTCTGCATGGAGCCCAAGATCATGCTCTTCGACGAGCCGACCTCGGCCCTCGACCCGGAGATGATCAAGGAGGTCCTCGATGTCATGAAGGCGCTCGCCCATGAAGGGATGACGATGATGGTCGTGAGCCACGAGATGGGCTTCGCCAGGGAAGTCGCGGATCGCGTCCTGTTCATGGATCAGGGCGAGATCGTCGAGGTAGGCAGCCCGGAGCACTTCTTCAGTGCCCCCGAACACGAACGCACCAAGCGCTTCCTCAACACGATCCTGCGACACTGAGCGCGAATACCGGATCCGCGGGCGGATGTGTCCGCTGATGCGACTTGGAGGAGAAGACATGCGGAAGACTCTTGCAATCCTGATGGCGGTCGCGTTCGCCATCGGTGCGTGCACCACTGGTGGAGGCGCCAGCGGATCGGCGGCGGCGCCGAGTTCCTCTGCCGCCGCGGCGCCGAGTTCCTCGACCGCCCCGTCCAGCGCGCCGGCGAGCTTCGCTGCGGACTCGACGATGGGCAAGATCAAGGCGGCGGGCAAGCTGGTCTGCGGCACCAAGTTCGACGTCATCGCGTTCGGCTTCAAGAACCCCACCACGAACGAGGTCGAAGGCTTTGACGCGGACCTCTGCCGCGAGATCGCCAAGGCGATCGGGGTCGAGCCCGAGTTCGTCGAGGCGATCAGCGCCAACCGGCTGCCGTTCCTCAAGGAGGACAAGGTCGACATCGTCATCAGCACGATGACGCGGAACGCGGACCGGCTCTTGGAGATCGACTTCAGCAAGATCTACTACGTCGCCGGCCAGAAGATCCTCGTCAAGAGCGACAGCGCGTATCAGTCGGTCGCCGATCTCGTCACGGCCAAGGTGAAGGTCTGCTCGGGCGAGGGATCGACGTCGGAGAAAAACCTCCAGACAGAGGGCGTGGCCCAGGCCGACATCGTCCTCTTCAAGACCTACGCCGAGGCCGCGCAGGCCCTCCTCGACGGACGCTGCGACGCGGTGTCCACCGATGACTCGATCCTCTTCGGCCTGGCCGCCCAGAACGACGGTATCGAGGTTCGTGGCGAGCAGTTCACCGAGGAGCCACTCGGCATCGGGATCAAGAAGGGCAAGGACGACCTCGTCCAGTTCATCAACGGCGTCCTCGAGGCGATGGCCGCGGACGGCCGGTGGAAGGCCCTCTACGACGAGAACATCAAGCCGTATTCGGGCGCAGAGGCGCCGGAGCCGCCGCTCGACAAGTAGTCGATGTAGTCCAACCGACGATCTAGCGGGCGGTTCCGGACCTCCGGGCCGCCCGCGGCCTGTACCGGACGCACGATGCTCGAGCTCTCGCCGGCACTCTCCCAGTACAGCGACTTCTTCTTCGAAGGTTTCCGGAACACGCTGATCCTCGCCACAGGCGGGATGATCGGCGCTCTCGTCATTGGCCTTGTCGGGGCCAGCCTTCGAGTCTGGGGCGGACCGTTCCTGTCCCCCGTTGGCACGGCCTACGTCGAGTTCTTCCGGAACACACCGTTGCTGATCCAGCTCAGTTTCTTCGCAGTGCTGTTCGCCCCGCGGAACCTCGGTGTCACCTCGAACCCGATCATCGTCGGCATTCTCGGTCTGTCGATCTACACGGGATCCTACGTGGCGGAGGCGATCCGCGCGGGGATCCTTTCGGTGGACCTGCGCCAGATCGAGGCCGCGCGGTCCCTTGGGCTGAGTCAGCTCGCAACGCTCCGGTTCGTCGTGCTGCCGCAGGCAATCCGGACCGTCATCCCGCCGCTCGGCAACATCGCCATCGCGCTCACGAAGAACACGGCGATCGTGAGCGCGATCGCGGCCAATGAGCTCCTCAAGGTCGCTGGCGTCATCGAGACCCGGACGGCAAGCTTCGACGGATACCTCGCAGCGCTCGTTGCGTTCTGGTCCCTGACGCTCCCTCTCGCGTTCATCGTCAGCCAGCTCGAACGACGCCTGAAGTTCGCCCGATGACGACGAACGTCCGACGGTTGCGTCTCGGGCGGACGGCCATTGGCCGGCTCGTCATCATCGTCGTGGCTATCGCGGTGATTGCCGCCGGTATCGTGAGCGGAGCCCTGCCAGCGAAACGCTGGGAGCCTTTCTTCCTCGCCTCGACCTGGACGTTCCTGGGCGAGGGCCTCGTGGTCACGCTCGTCGTCGGCGGGATCGCGCTCGTCGCGAGCCTCGCGATCTCCGTGCCGCTCGGAATGGCACGCTCGGCACTGCGTGGACCGCTCGGCTGGCTGGTATCGGCGTGGATCGAGCTGGTCCGCGCGACGCCGATCCTGGCCATCCTCCTGATCGTGTTCCTGGGCCTGCCCCGAGTTGGGGTGCGGCTGGAGGCGCTCCAGGCGGCGACGGTCGGCCTGATCATCTACAACTCGGCGGTCCTTGCCGAGATCGTTCGAGCCGGGATCGCCTCGATCCCGAAGGGCGAAGTGGAGGCCGCCCGTTCCCTCGGCCTCGGCTACTTCTCGACGATGCGGTTCGTCGTCCTGCCGCAGGCCGTTGCCCGGATGATCCCGGCGATCGTGTCTCAACTCATCACGCTGATCAAGGACACGTCCCTCGCCTTTATCCTCGGAGCGCAGGAGCTCGTTGGGTACGGCCGATCGTTCTTCAACTTCTACGGCAACAGCATGGAGACGTACGTAGTCATCGGCGTGATCTTCTTCCTGATCCTGTACCCCCTGTCGCGACTGTCTAGGCGGCTGGAAGCGCGCCAGCCGGTTGCCGAGCGGGTCGTCGTGACGGGTGAGGCCGACCAGATCGCCGCGGCAACACCCTAGATGAGGGCGAGGCGATCCCGCGCGGATCTCCGGCTCGCGCTGGTCGGCGCCGGCTGGATCGCCCAGTCGCACCTGGCCGCGCTCGATCGACTCGGGCGGACGCAGCTTGTCGGCGTCGCATCGGCTCGGATGGAGAGCGCCGAGGCCACCGCCGGACCGCGCGGCGTCGCCGCCCACGACGACATTCATCGGCTGCTTGACGAGGGGCGACCCGACGTCGCTCTACCTGAGCACGAACGGGGCATCATGCCGCGCACGCGCCCGTAGCTCACTGGAACCTCCGGAGCCGACCCGCCCGAGCGTTGTGGCCACCCGAGTGGGACACCGAGCAAAACGTGCAGGGCTCTACGCTCTACATCGCGTACCGCAGGGTTCCGAGTGCCACGCGCCGCCGACTTCGAGCCGGTCTCGACTACATCGGCGAGTCTGTCCACGGCGACGTCGATGGGCGTGGTCGGCTTGCGGTCCGACTGAGCCCGATGCGGTGACCTGGTCATCCACTATCCACGAGCTTGAAGCCAAGCGCAAACTCGTCGGGAGGCCGATTAGCGTGACGCAGGAGGGCCTGACGCCAGACCTGGTCCGGCGGCGGCGAACGGAACGGGGCGGCCGGTGGCCGCCCCGTTCGCTCAGCTCCGGGTGCGGTTACTGCACTTGTGGGTTGAGGTATGGAAGTCTGTCGGCCCCCGCTCGTGCGGGATCGCTGAAATGGTAGATGTTGAAGCCTAGCGGGATGTCGTTCGAGTAGATGAAGTTGTTGTACCAGTACGACGACCAGGCGCTCCCGCCGCCCGGATCGTAGTAGCCGATTTCCTTCGGGCTTGCCCGATTCGTGTAGTCGACCACGATCGTGCCGCCCGCGTACCAGGCGGCGACGAGGAAGTCGCCTTTGACACCCGGGATGTTGTTGAACAGATGGGAGGAGCAGTAGGCGCCCCCCTGGTCGCGCGGGATCTGGAACGAGCTCACGAGCGCGCCGTTTGAGCGGTTATGGAACCACATCTGGCCGTCGCCGTCGGCGAGGGTGCTGCACGTTCCAGCGATGATCTCGTCACCGAAGATGACGGTATCGCCCTGCTCGCTGAACAGGGCTGAGTGATAGAAGTCGACCTCGGGCCGATCGACCTCCCAGATCGGGTTGGTCGTACCCGGGTTCGCGGGATCGGAGATGTCCCACAGCTGCCCGACGCCCGAGCATGCTGCCGCCATCAGGCCGAGCCCCAGGTTGGCCTGCAGATCGTGGCAGCCGCGCATTGCATTGAAGGCCGGGTTCGGGCCGATCTGGTCGTGGATATCCCACGTCGGAACGTCGATCGCGGGCTCCGCCAGAAGCGATGCTGCGGCTGGATTGTCGAGCGGGATCTGGACGATCGAGATCTGCTCGTGGAGTGGGTTGTGGGTATCCGTGGGATCGTCGTGGGGACCGCAGTCGGGTCCGGCGCGGAGCGGGTATGACGCCACGTATACGAGCAGCCGGTCATTGTCGAGGTCCGGAACGAGCGTGTTGGTGTGCGATCCACATTTCGTGTAGACCGCCGTCATGTATTGCGGACTGGCCGGATTGCTTACGTCGAAGATCCGGATCCCTTCCCAGGCCGTCTCGAGCGTGATCGGGCTGGCGGCTGGGCTCCCACAAGCGGAGCCGGCGAGCGGCGTGTCGATCGACACGATCAGAATGCCGCCGTAGACCGAGATGTCGTTCTGGGGACCGAAGCAGCTGACGTTGGCTACGACGACCGGGTTCTCCGAATCCGAGATGTTGACTACCCGGAATCCGCCGTAGTTGCCGGCGTATGCGTAGCGGCCCCAGAACGCGAGATCGGAGTTCGTGAAGCCGGTCGGTCCGATCGTCGACTGAAAGTGCATGTTCTTGCTGTGGGACCCTGCGCCAGGGCTCCCCGTGGGAATATGTGTCTCTCCGGCGAGGTGGGCGATCGCCACTTCGGCCGGGTCGTGATGCGCACTCACCGGCCCGGCCAGGGCCATCGACGACAAGATCAATACGCCGGCAGCGAACAGAGAAAACGGCTTTCGCACGGGCAACATCTCCTCCTGGACAGCTGAGGTGAACTCCCCCGGCCAAGGTTGTGCGACCAGATGCGGTCAGCTCATACCACCACCCCCTGGCTCCCGTAGTACTCCCGCGACTGTGCCTGACATCAAGCCTGACCCGTGTGTCAAGCGGCCGGAGGCGATCCCACTGGGCCCGCAGCCCGCCCGCGTAGCTCCTAGGGCTGATTTCGGGACCAGACAGACGGAGAGGGCCGGCGTGGCCGACCCTCTCCGCTCCGCGTACTGGCGAGATCAGTCGCCCGTGTACCGGAAGATCCAGAGCCCGCTGTCGCGGTCGCTGCCAAGGATGTAGGTCGTCTCCGTCGCGTCGCCCGGCAACCGATGGGCTTGTACGCCCCAGAAGTCGTTGCCGCCGGCATCGATGTAGTGGCCGACCTCCTCGATCCCGTCCGCTCCGAACCGGATCACGCGGATCCCGGCGTCGTACCACGACAGGTAGCCGAGGTTCTCCGCCTTGTCCGTAGCGACCTCGTGGACGGACATCGTCCCGAAGCCCGCGGCGTACGCGGGGTCGATCGCCTCCGGGATGGAGTAGTTGTCGATCTCCTCGAGCGTCTTCGCGTCGAGGAGATGGATGGTGCCCCAGCCGTCGAACGTCGTGGTGGCGTTGACGGAGGCGCCGAGCGTCCCGATGGCGGGCATGTCGGCGCCCTCTGCGCCGGTGTAGGCAGGTGGGTCATTGAATAGCAGGTGGCCGGCCCGGTGGCCGATGCAGATCGCCGAGGCCGTGATCGTGAACACATGGCCCTGAGCGCCGCAGGTGAACCCGTTTGGCGTGAGGCCGTTCCGGGTGCCCCCGTGGCTCTGCATGATGATCACCTTGTCGTAGCCCGCCAGCTGACCGGACTCGACCTTGATCGAGAAGAAGCAGGTACCGCGGGTGAAGACGACGACGTCGGCTCCGGTGCTCGCCTGAGACGGGACCTCCGCTCGGTCGCTGATCCCGTTGCCGTTGACGTCCTCGACGCAGCCGGTACCGCCCCAGACGGTCGAGCCGGTGAACGGGTTCGCCGCCGAGATCGGGACGGTCCAGCCGAATTCGCCGCCGCCGAAGAAGCCGGCGTTGGGGCCGTCGGTGACCTCGAAGCTCAGGCGGAACGGCGAGAAGTCCTCGTCCGTCCCGATGATGTACTTGTTGTTGTGGTTCCACTCGGCCTGGTGGGCGTTGCCCTCCGGCGGGCTGAATCCGAGCAGCGGCTCGGGATCCGGGTAGTTCGAGTCGTTGACGAAGACCGGCGCGGCCGGGTTGTCGACGTTGAGGACGATCCAGCCCGCATCCCAGTAGCTGAGCAGGGCGTAGTAGTGGCCGTTGATCTGCTTGACGACCATGTCGTGCAGGAATACCGATTCGCCGTTGGCGAGCGGTGAATGGGCGCCCGGCCAGTCGAGGATGGAGACCTCCGCGATCTGGACCGGGTTCGCCGGGTCCGTGAGCTCCATGATGTCGACGTCGGTGATCTCCTCGTTGTCGACGATGATCGCGAACGCGCGCTTGCCGGCTTGCCAGCCGAAGACGCTGTGAATCTGCCGGGCGCGGGCGAGGGTGCCACCGTTCGTATCGCCCTTGCCGATCGCGAGCGGCGTGATCGCGGTTGGATCGCTAACGTTGTAGAGCGACATTCCACCCACACGTGCAGGGTTCGTTGCTCCGCCGCAGTTCTCGTTGTTGGTCAGCAGGACGTCGCCCTTGAAGTTTGGCGTGTTCAGCTTGATGACGTGCATCCCCTCGCCGGGGTACGACTCGGGCGGAAAGGCCGTGAAGCCCACCTCTGTCGGGTTCGCCGGGTCGCTCATGTCGACCGTGTAGAAGCCGCCCACGCCGCACGGGGCGGTGTTGAGCCGCCGGGCCGCCAGGTAGGCGTAGTTGCCGAATGATGTGACGTCCGCGATGTGACCGGGCTTGTCGACGCCGACCGCGCCGCTGACCGTGACCGATCCGACGAGGTCGACGTTCAGGCTCGAACCGGGCAGGTGCCCGCCGGGCCCACCATGCTGTTCGTCGTCGATCCGCTCGAACGCCTGCTCCATCTCCAGCGGGGTGTCGTCGACCCCGTCACCGACGCGGTGCACGTGGTGCCCCGGGTCGCCTTCGTGCGCCGAGGCGAGGGGGATCGCGCTCGCTACAAGTATCGCCATCGTAGCGAGCGCAACAAGAATCCTCCGCATGGCCATCCTCCTTCGATCGGTCGAACCTCACGTCCACGGGCCCACACATAGCGACCTGGATTGCTGGGGAAGTAGCTCGCGGGGGTCCGGTAGCCGGGTTCGACGCTGGACGTCAACATTACCCAGACAGGCGATGGGAAGCAACGAATCGCGACGCGGTTGGTGCGCCCGCGCACCGTCAACGCAAGGGCAGTCGTGTTGGCGATGGGCGCGGTGGCTATCCGGTTGCCCGCGATCTCCTGCTCCCACAGATCTCATGAGCGCTGCTATTGTCATTGAGCAGCCCTAAGGAGGATCGTCACATGCGGAAGAAAGCACGTGAACTCGCTCGCTTTACCTCCTTGGCGGCCGCACTCCTAGCGCTCGCGCTCCTTCTGGCCGCTCCGGTTGCGGCGACGCCTCCGGACAAGATCGTCATCAGTGACATCCACATCGAGCAGGTGGACAACACCTCGTGCGACTTTCCCTTCCGTGAGGTGTTCGACGGGCGCGTGACGATTACCACCTACGTTGATGAGGACGGGAATCCGACCCGCCTGAAGTTTCACCTCCCCTTCCACGGCACGCTGACGAACGAGGCGACGGGTGAGTCCGTGTCCGCCGACCAGGTGCTCCAGGAGACGGACGACCTCGAGGAAGGCACCCAGTCCCTTGTCGGGCTGCGCTTCCGTGTCGCCTTTCCGGGGCTCGGCGTAGTCCTTCTCGACGCCGGCAAGATCGTGTTCGACGCAGACGGGGACGTGGTCTTCGAGGCCGGCCCGCACCAGGTCTTCAACGAGGATTTCGGCGAGTTCTGCGTGGCGTTCGCCTCGTAGCCCGCGCCGACGCAAACGCGCACCGCGTCGGAGGATCCTGCGCGGCGCCTTTCTTGCATCTGCCTTTCAGATCCGCCGAAAACGTTGACATCCGCTTAACGGTCAATCGATATTGAAGGCGTCCGTGGGGGGATATATCCGGGCCCGGCCGCCTCGGCGAGGGACGCCACCGTTCGCTGACGCCGCGTTTCTTTTGCGCCCATCGAACCCTGCCTCCCGCGTGCGCCCGTGCCCAGCACTGGAGGAGGCTCATGAGGCCCCGACATCCTGGCCGCATCATGCTGGCTGCCGTCGTAGCAATGGTCCTGTTCGTGTCACCCGTGAGCGCGGCGATCCCGTCCGGCGTCGCGACGTTCACCTGGTCGAACAACATGCACCCGCTCGGCGAGGCGCTCTCGCCCGTACCGCTCGCAAACTCCACGCCCGGCTCAGGGATTTTCATCTCCGACCTGGCGTTCTGGGGCAAGCTCGCAATCCAGGGCACGTACAACGGCTTCAACCTGATTGACACCACCGAGCCCGACAACCCGGTCAAGATCCTGGACTACAATGAGTGCTCCGCCGACATCAATGGCGTCCCGACGACCGTCGGTAACCAGGGCGATATCGTCGTCTGGGGCCACATCCTGATCCGGGCCTGGAATTCCAACACGACCAATCCTGCCGCGACGTGCGATGGAGACGGCGTGCCGCTGGGATTCGAAGGGCTCCACATCTTCGATATCTCGAATCGTCTCGACCCGGACCTGATCGCGTCGGTCGACCTGGCGCAGGGTTCGCACACGCTGACCCTCGTGCCGGATGAAGCCAACGGCCGGCTGCTCGTCTACAACAACGCGTCGTCCGGCGCAAACCCGGGTCTTGACATCGTCGAGGTCCCGCTGGCCAACCCGGCCGGCGCGACGTTCCTGCGATTGGAGCCGGCCGGTCGAAGCTGCCACGACAGCGCCGTCATCCTGGGGGATGCCATGCTCGCCGGCTGCGCCGGCACCGGTGCCGGTGGGCCGGGACTGACCGTCTGGAGCCTGAGCGCCGCCGACGGCGGCTCGCTGACCGACCCGGTTGAGCTGTACCAGGTCAACGTCACCAATACGACGACCGGCCATACGGCTGCATTCAGCTGGGACGGCGAGGTCGCCATCCTAGGAACCGAACCCGGCGGCGGAGGTCAGGCGCGCTGCCAGGAGACGGGCGTCGGTGGCCAGACGGACGAGCAGAAGTCGATCTTCTTCTACGACGCTCGAACCGGAACGCTGCTCGGCACGCACGTCCTGCCACGACCTCAGACTGCTCTCGAGAACTGCACGATCCATAACCTCAACGCCGTGCCGCTCGAGCCGAAGAAGGGCCAGCCACGACGTGTTCTCGTGCACGGCTCGTACCAGTCCGGCATCGGCGTCGTCGACTTCAGCGACCCGGCCAACGCGGTCGAAATCGCGTTCGCCGACCCTGCGCCGCTCGTCAACCCCGACAACCCCGCCGCCCTCGAGCTCGGCGGTGACTGGTCGACATACTGGTACAACGGCCGGATCTACGAGTCCGACATCACCCGTGGGATGTTCATCTGGGACCTCAGTGACCCCGCGGTGGCCGGCAGTATGAAACTGGGGCATCTGAACCCCCAGACCCAGGAGTTCACGATCGACTGACCTGCCGGGCAGTCGCAGCCATCGTCTCCAACAGAACGGGGCCGGCACCGCCGGTCTCGTTCTCCCATCCGATACCTAGCCCGAACCGCTTCGCCTATCCGCGGCCAGGCAGATCAGCTCGTCCGTCGTGTCGCCCAATCGCGGAGACGACCCCGACCGGATCGGGCGTCGGCCCTCTACGGTTCCGCGCCCTGGGGCCTCTGGCACCTCTCGATGGCGTTCCTGGCGCTCGGCTTCCTGACGATCCCTTACCTCGTGATCGTGCACACCACCCTTGGCTACTTCCTCATGACCTCATGGCGCCGGACCGAGAACCTCGCCGCGCCGGGCATCGCCATTCCGTTATCGACGCGCTGCGAAACGCCAACACGGTCCTGTAGTCCATCTAATCCCGACTTCCCCCAGGACGCCGGCGCGGCGAGGGCAAGTCTGTCGATCAGTCGTCTATCCGGCGCAGGATCCACAGCCCGGTGTTCATGTCGCTGGCGTAGATGAGATCGGTCGCTTCGTCGACGACGACACCCCAGACCTGAGTCGTGTTCGACAGGGTGCCGCGTTGCGAGGGTTTGACCGGGTTGCTTCCCGCGGGTGGAACGAAGTACGCGACCTCGACGGGATGCCTCGGGTCGCTCGTGTCGACGACCCGAACCCCGTCTGTGTACCAGGAGCTGTACACGTCTGTGCCGAGGAGGAGATTGTTGTGGATCACGAAATCGCCCGCCGCCTGGTCGTCAGTGCCCATGGAATTCGGAGTGCGGTACTCGCCGATCTGCCGAGGCGCCGTTGCCCTCGAGTAGTCGTAGACACGCATGTACCCAAAGCCCTTTTCGATCCCGGACCCTGAGGTCTTGCAGAAGTCCTCGTCGGCGGTGAACAGCAACTTCCGGCCCTCGTCCCACTGGGCCGAGTGGGCGTCACCATCGGCATTGGCCGGATACACTGTTCGACCCTTGAATACCGGGCTCGCGGGATTGGTCAGGTCGAGCTTCACGAATCCGCTGTCCCAATATGAGAGGAAGACGAACCTGCCATCGGCGGACGGTTCGGCGCCGTGTCCATAGTTCGCGTCGGGATCGCATCCCTGGCCGCCGTAGAACGGGCCACCGATGTCCTGGATCCCCCAGTTCGAGACCTCGATCGGGGCGGTCGGGTCGGTGATGTCGATCAGCCGGAAGTCGCCGTCGCCGTCGGCGTCTCGATAGCCGGATGAGGTCGTCTCGTCCGGATAGCGGCTGGTCGGCACCGTCGCGTAGGCGAACGTTCGGCCAAGGTCTGCACGGTGCTCAACCTCGAACTCGTGGACGCCGCGCGTGCAGCACTCCGAGTCCCAGAGGCCGAGCTCCGCCGCGTTTGCCGGATCGGTGACGTCCCACAGCTGCAGGCCACGCGGGAACGTCATGTCGCTCCGCGAGCCGCCGCAGACCTGGATCCCGACGACCGCGATGTCACGCCCGGCGAACGCGCCGGACTCGGCTGTGTAGACGACGACATCCTCGGCGCTCGTGCCCTCCGGGTTCTGGAGCCGCGCGACCATAACCGGGTGCGCGGCATCGGTCGCGTCGACCACAGCCACGCCGTTGTTCGGTTCGGTCGGGCAGAATCGCCCATTGCCCGTCGCCCAGTCCGTGAAACCCCAGTGGCCCACGTAGGCGAACCCATCGTGGGTCCAGACGTCGCCGTTGAAGCCCCGGCCGCCGAGATCGTGGTGAGCGACGACCTCGATATTCAAAGCCGCTCCGCCCTTGTTTCCGCCGGAGAACGTCTTCTTAGCCTGCTCGAGGCGGTGCAGCTCATCCTTGAGCAACTCATCGCCATTGGAGGGCGCCGCAAGGGCGATCCCGCTCAGAGCGATGACGGCGACGGCCGCAATCGTCGCGGCGCGGAAGGGGGCGGGGTGAACGCGTGCACGCATTGGGATCTCCTCCAACCAATGGCGTCGTCCGGCAGGCGAGCGATACTCAATTATTCTCTCATCCCTGCTAGGGGTCTGACCGCCCGTTCCTACCGAGGTTGGAGCGCTCCTCCTGCTGTTTGCGCCACCCGTATGGGGTCAGGCCCTGCGGCTTGTACACATTCAAGACCTGGATAACCAGCAACACCACAAGGCCGCCCACCGAGTGCGGCAGCGTGCCCGGAACAGCAAGGAGACTGTCGTCGGTGGTGGTCGGCTCTGCAGCCATCGCAGCCACGCGGCTGATGAGTTCCGATTCCGACAGAAGGACGAGCACGGCAACGACTGTCAGAAGAAGCGAGATCAGGACCCACCAGTGGCGGAACAGGCCCCACTTGGTGCCGAGAGACATGACGATGCCAGTGACGAGCGACGCAATAGCCAGAGGGACGAGGACTGAGCCGGTTACCTGGCCCATGGCTACCCAAGCCGAGCGCACTGCCACAGCATCGCCGCTGGCGGAAACCGTCAGGTCAAGCACGAGATAGGCAACCACAGCCCCAAGCCAACCGACCGAACAGGTCAAATGCGCCGCGAGAATGCCCTTACGAAGGAGCGGAGGCATGTTCATGGCTGACGGCGCTCGATCCGCATCAGCCTCAATGTGATGCTGAAGGCGCGCCCGATGGATGGGCCGCTTGGCCGCTCGGCGATGCATGACGACCTGGGCCGTGCTCGCCGCCTTGGGCAAGCATCGCTACGACCACCACCGCGACGAGCACGATCGCGGCGAGCCCGAGGGCTTTCACCCACCGCGGAGTGCTCGGTCGCCTGGGCGTGATCGGTGCCGGCGACGAGTCGGACATGAACGTCTCCTCTTGGGGTGAGTTGCGCGCCACATCTTATCGATACACTGTGTCGCTGTCGAATCACTATGTCACCGCACGGGCAAGGCGTATACTTCTGCAATGCCGAAGCTGTGGACGGACACCATCGAGGAGCATCGTGTAGCTGTGCGCGACGCCGCCCTGGACGCGACCGCGGGCCTGGTGGCCGAGGGCGGGACCCGCTCGGTCACCATGTCGAAGGTCGCGGAGGTTACCGGCATCGGGCGGGCCACCCTGTACAAGTACTTCCCCGACGTCGCGTCCATCCTCGTTGCCTGGCACGAGCGGCAAGTCGCCGGCCATCTGGGACAACTTGCCGAGATTCGGGACCGGGCTGCCGATCCCCGACGTCGACTGGAAGCCGTCCTGACCGCCTACGGTCATATCGCGCACGGGTCCCGCGGGCGCCACGAGGCGGAAATGGCGGCACTCCTGCATCGAGACGGGCAGGTGGCCCGCGCCGAGCACGACCTTCGGGCCATCGTTCGAGATCTGCTTGCGGACGCGGCCAAGGTCGGGGCGGTTCGCACCGACGTCTCGACGGATGAACTTGCGAATTACTGCCTGCATGCCTTGGGTGCTGCAAGCGGTCTACCGTCCAAGGCCGCAGTCGACCGTCTGGTCGCGGTCACGTTGACGGGGCTGGAACCCGAGGAATAGGGGCGGGCAGACGGTCTCTACGCAGTTGGTTTACTATACCCCCCTGGAGTATAGGAGTCGCCCCGATGACCGCTCGCCCTCTTGTCAGTCTCGTGGTGTCCGCTGTCCTTCTCCTTGCCGCCTGCTCGACCGGTGGTGGGGCTACCACGGGCCCATCCGCGTCGGCGGCGCCGGCCGCATCGGCCCCCGCTACCAGAGTGGATGTGACCCTCACCGACGCACTCAAGATCGAGCCCGCGACAATGACGGTCACGGCAGGAGTGCCGGTCACTTTCGTGGTCACCAACAGCGGCGCGACTGACCACGAGTTCTACCTTGGTCACGAGGCGGCTCAAGCGGAGCACGAGAAGGAGATGGCCTCGATGGGCGGCATGGCCCACGACGAGCCCGAGGGCATTTTGGTGAAGCCAGGCGAGACCAAGGAACTGACTTACACCTTCGCGGAGGCCGGGGCCACCTTGGCCGGCTGCCATGTCGCCGGTCACTATGGTGGAGGCATGAAGGCCGCCATCACGGTCACTGGGTAGCCCCAAAGCGCAAATGGACCACCACGAGCACCATCAGCAGGACCTCGCCGCGCGCACCGAGCATCTCGAGGAGGCCGCAGACGCGGCGCATGCGGGTGGCCACGAGCACCACGCTGGCGGTGGTCACGACAAGCATGCCGGCCACTCGGTGGCGATGTTCCGGGACAAGTTCTGGCTCAGCCTGGCGCTGACCATCCCGGTGGTCGTGCTGAGCCACGACATCCAGACCTGGTTCGGCTACTCGATCCCCATGTTCCCCGGTATCGAGTACGTCCCGGCGATCATCGGCACCGTCATCTTCTTCTATGGCGGACTGGTCTTCATTCGGGGCGCCCAAGGCGAACTGGCCGACCGCCAGCCCGGGATGATGACCCTCATCTCGCTGGCCATCGTGGTGGCCTTCGTGACGTCTTGGGCCGGCACCCTCGGCCTGTTCGAGGTCGAGATCTGGTGGGAGCTGGCGACCTTGATCACGATCATGCTGCTCGGCCACTGGCTGGAGATGCGCTCCATCGCCCAGGCCCAGGGCGCCCTGTCGGCTCTCGCCGCCTTGCTGCCGGACACCGCTGAACGCGTGACAGCGACGGGCACCGAAGAAGTGGCGATCGCTCAGTTGCGCGTCGGCGACATCGTCCTGGTCCGCCCCGGCGCCCGGGTTCCGGCCGACGGCGTGGTCGTCGATGGCACCGTCGATGTCGACGAGTCGGTTATCACCGGCGAGTCGCGAGCGGTGACCAAGGGGCCCGGCGACACAGTCATCGCCGGCACGGTCGCCGCCGGCGGATCGCTCCGGGTCAAGGTCACCGCCATCGGCGACGAAACCGCCCTATCCGGGATCATGCGCCTAGTCGCGCAGGCCCAGGCTTCGGCATCGCGGGCCCAGGCCCTCGCTGACCGGGCGGCAGCGATCCTGTTCTACGTCGCGCTGGCAGCCGGTGCCACCACCTTGGTCGTGTGGTGGCTCCTCGGTGATCGCGAGGGAGCCCTCGTCCGCACCGCGACGGTCTTGGTCATCGCCTGCCCGCACGCCCTCGGCCTCGCGATCCCGTTGGTGATCGCCATCTCCACTTCCCTCGGCGCCCAGAATGGGCTCCTCATCAAGGACCGCATGGCCCTCGAGCGAGCTCGAACCGTCAACACCGTCATCTTCGACAAGACCGGAACCCTGACCAAGGGCGAGCCGGTGCTGGCCGAAGTCTCCGGCGACGCCGAGGCGCTCCGGCTGGCATCTGCGGTGGAGGCCGACTCCGAGCACCCGCTGGCCCGGGCAATCGTCGAGGGCGCCAAGGCCCGCGGCCTGTCCGTCCCGCCGGCGAAGGCCTTCGAGGCCCTGCCGGGTCGTGGGGCTCGAGCCAAGGTCGAAGGCCACGAGGTCGCGGTGGGCGGTCCGCGCCTGCTGGCCGAGATGTCGCTCGAACCGCTGCCCGTCGCCGCCGACTGGGACAGCCAGGGCCGGACCGTCCTGCACGTGGTCGTCGATGGCCAAGTGGCCGGCGCCATCGCGGTCGAGGACGAGGTCCGGCCGGAGTCCAAGGAAGCGGTCGACCTCCTTCATGCCCTGGGCGTGCGGGTGGCGATGATCACCGGCGACAGCCAGGCTGTGGCCGACGCGGTTGCCCGTCGGCTCGGCATCGACGAGGTCGCGGCCCAGGTGTTGCCCGCCGACAAGGCCGCGGCCGTGACGCGCTTCCAGGAGGGTGGCCGCAAGGTCGCTATGGTCGGCGACGGCGTGAACGACGCGCCGGCGTTGGCAACCGCCGATGTCGGGATCGCCATTGGCGCCGGCACAGATGTGGCCGTCGAGTCGGCTGGCATCGTCCTGGTCCGGAACGACCCGCGGGATGTCGTGGCCGCGATCGAACTGTCGCGGGCGACATACGCGAAGATGATCCAGAATCTGATCTGGGCCACCGGCTACAACCTGGTGGCAATCCCTGTTGCCATGGGCCTCTTGGTCCCGTGGGGAATCGACCTGCCGATGTCGGTCGGGGCGATCGCGATGAGCGCCTCGACCATCGTCGTCGCCGCCAATGCCCAACTCTTGCGACGCCTCAAACTGCACCGCGAGAGCCCACCCGCCCAGCCTCGGCTGGCCAACGCCTGACTTCAGAGGAGATCGAACCTTGAGCGGATCCCGACCCGAGCACGTCCTCGATCCGGTCTGTGGCATGACCGTGGACGTCGCCAAAGCCGAGGAGGCTGGACTCACCCTTGAGCACGACAGCCGGACCTACGCCTTCTGCCGTTCCGGTTGCCTGAGGGCCTTCCAGGAGGAGCCGAACGCCTACGCCGCAAAGACGGAGCAGGCCCACGCCATCACCGTCCCGCAGACCGCCGGATTGCCGGTCATCGACGAGGGAATGCGCCGCTGGTACGAGAGTTGCTCGTGCTGCCTGTCGGACGCCTATCCGGACATCAAGGCGGCACTCGACGCCGAGCGGGCCGCCAATACCGAAGCCCCAGTTGGCGCCGGCATCTGCGAAATCGCCGAAGCCCAAGAGGTTGCCGCGCCATGACCGACCAGCGAACCATCGATCCGACCGAGGACCCAGTCTGCGGGATGACCGTGGATCCCGCCCAGGCGCGTGAGAAGGGCCTCACCCTGACCCACGAGGGCACCGAGTACGCCTTCTGCGGCAAGGGCTGCCTGCTCGAGTTCCGCGACGAGCCGGACAAATATCTGGACGCGTCCTACGCGCCCTCGATGTAGATGGCCAAACGCCGTCAGCCCCCAGCGCCAAAAGGGCGGTCAAGCAGGGTCATTGTCGGAGCCGTCGCCCTCGCCGTTGCGGCGCTTGGCCTGGCGACTTTCGCCGTCCTACGCTCGTCGTCGCCGGCGGTGCCGGTGCCCTGGGCCACCTTCGGGTCCGAGGATGTGCATTCGCTGGCCTTTGTCGGCGCCGACCCGCAGCACCTCCTGTTTGGGCACCATGGCGGGTTGGAGGAAACGAAGGACGGCGGCCGCACCTGGTCGCAGCTGCCAGTCCGTGACGACGCGATGAGCATGTCGCCGGCCAGTGACGCCTCGATCGTCATCGCCGGCCACGAGGTGTTCGTCGCCAGTCGCGACGGCGGGCAGACTTGGGCGCCCATCCGCGGCGATCTGCCCAGTCTGGACATCCATGGCTTCACCCGCGATCCAAGTGACCCCGCCCGGATGTGGGCGTATCTCGCCACGGGCGGCCTGTGGGAGAGCGCGGACTTCGGCGCGCATTGGACGCGGGTTCGAGAGGACAACGTCTTCTACCCGACGGCCGTCAAGGCCGGTGCTACCACTCGACTCTTCGGGGTCGACAGCAACGGCCTCAACGTCAGCGAAGACGGCGGACGGACCTGGACGATCTTGGGCTCGCCGCCGACCTACCCGATGACCGGGTTCGCCGCCTCTGTCGACGGGAGCATCATCTACGCCGGTGCGTCCGACGGGCTATTCCGCAGCAGGGACGGTGGTCGGTCGTGGGCCAAGACCGGATACGGCGGATCCGCCTTCGCCGTGGCCACATCGCACGATGGCCAAGTCGTCGCCCTGGTGAGCCGGGCCACCGAGTTCTTCCGATCGTCCGACGGCGGATCGACCTGGCCCGGACCTGGCTGATCCGGCAAGAGTTGGAGGAGCGGCGCCCAGGCCGAAGGGCGCCGCACAAATTCGGCTAAGTCAGCCGCCCAGCGCGGCCGCCCATTCCGCGGCGACCGCGGCGTCGTACGCCTGGGTGTAGCCGCAGGCCCAGACGAAATGGTCGTCGCCCGCGACGAGGTACCGCTCACCGACTGCCAGGTTCGGCCCGCCCGCCGAGGTGATAGCAGTGCCGGTCATGCCCGGCGCATCGAGGGTGATCGTCGCGCCGGCCGCGCCTCGGAAGGCTTTGCTAACGGTGAACGTCACCTGCTCGCCGTTGATGGCACTGACCGTCCCGTCAAAGGCGAAACTGCGGTTGGTCAGGGTCGTCGGGCTGTACTGCTCGACGCAGGCGGCCGAGCCGGTGCCGACCGAACCACCCGGCGTGATATCCGGCGTGTTGCCGCGACCGCCAAAGGCGAGGACGAGGGCGAGGGCGGCAATCGCCGCGACGCCGGCCCCGAGGCCGAGCGAGCGTGGGCTCCAGGGACGCCTGCGAGAGGGTTCGGGTGTGGTCATGACATCCTCACTGACCCTCGCACGAATGCGGGCGAGGCTCGCCGAGGACAGGCGTTCGGCATCGACGGGATCTGCGGCCCGGAGCGCGTCGAGCGGATCCGGCTCGAGGTGCTCGTTCATGCAGATTCCTCGCGGCTACCGGGATCAGGCTTCCTGCCCTCTACCTCGCTAGATGTCCGGTTGGCGTCGAAACCCTTCACTCGTGCCAGTTCTTCGGCGAATCGGCCCCGGGCTCGATGCAGGCGGATGCCCACGGCATTGGCCGAGATGCCGAGAACCGCTCCCGCTTCGGCCTGGCTGAGACCGTCCCACACCAGCAGACGGAGCAATTCCTGATCGTCGGGTCGCATCCGGGCGAACGCTTCGAGGGCCGGCGTCTCAACCCCATGGATCGACGGGACAGCCTGCGGCTGGGCGCTGAGTCGGAGGCCAAGCCGGAGGCGACGGCTCGTTCCACGGTGTTGATTGGCCAGAACCCGGCGGGCGATGGCCAACAACCATGGCAACGCGGCTTCCGGCTCAGGCAGGCGGTCAACCCGACGCCAGGCCACCGCGAAGGTCTCGGCCACCGCGTCCTCGGCGTCGGCCTCGGTTGGCGTGCGTCGAAGGGCGTAGGCGAAAACGGCGCGATGGTGCCGCCCGAAGGTGGCCTCAAAGCGCGCGAGGGCCGCGGTGCTCACAAGGCGCGGGACGACCCGGGGTCGCCGCTAGTTCCCGCTGCGCCTAGAGCGACGTCACCTCGCAGCTGCGGTTCGTGCGCTCGATGCGAACGGTGACTTCGTCCGCAGGCTTTAACTCGAGTGACGCGGTACAAGCCGCGCTCGGCGCGTCCAAGGCCGGACAAGCGCCACTACAGGAGCGCACATTTGACCGCAATTCGTACCGGCCCGCATCGACGGTAAAACGTGCGAGTTCCTGCTCGAGGCGGTAGTCGATGGTCTCGGCCCGTTCTGCGAGGACGCCTGTTGGGTCCCACAGTTCGACATAGGCATACGCCCCCTCCGTGTAGAAGCCCTCGCCGATGAAGGCCTGGGTGACGATGAGGGTGGCGGAACCCGGAGAGGGTTCGCTCGACGACGTGGCCACCGGGACTTGGGTGACAGGCGTCAAGGTGGGGGCACCGGGGGCGCGGGCGCGCAAGCGGCGACTACGAGCGTGAACGCCGTTATGACGTCCGGACGTCGGGGCCTCGCATGCCAGCTCACCCTTCCGACCGAGACTTCGACCCCTGGGCCGAATCCGGCCATTTCCCGACCGTCCAGGCGTCGGCTCAATCAGCAGTTGGCGGGTCGATCGCTTCGGCGGCCATCAGGCTTCCGTCCGACCCGCCAACAGGCACACCGTACCGTACAGATCGAAGTCCGTGCGCCAAGGCAGATAGAGTATCCACGAGAAGGGCCGACCCCGAGAGGGCCGGCCCTTCGACGCGGAGCGTGGGAGACTGCTCCGCTAGACGTTCGTTTGCGTCCTAAGCAAACAGTTGCTGTTCAGGGACCCGTGTCCTCGAAGATCCATAGCCCGCTGTCGCGGTCGCTCCCGAGGATGATTGTCCGGCCGTCACGTTCGAAGACCTCGACACCCCAGAAGTTGTTGCCATTCGGATCGAGGTAGCCACCGACCTGGACGAGCTCGGTGCCCTGGATCTCGAGCGCTCGCAGACCACCCGCGTAGTACGACAGGTAGGACCTGGATGCATCGGTCGGGTGTGTGGCGACTTCATGGACCGTGAGGTCCCCGAAGCCGGTCGCGAACGCCGGGTTATGCGCCTCGTCGATCGCGAACGTGTCCAGCTCGGCGAACTTCCCGCCGGCCAGGGTGTTGCTGTAGAGGTGGACGTAGCCCCAGCCGTCGAAGGCCGCCGTAGCGGTGATCTTCTCGCCCAACGCTCCGACTGGTGGAGGCTCGGGATACGTGAAGCTGACGGCCGTATTGAACACGTGATGGAACGCCGTGTGAGTCGTGCACACGCCGACGATCTCGTCGACGAAGGCGCCCGAACCGCAGAACGGAACGGTCTCTGTACCACCCCCGGAACCGGCGTGGTGATTGACGAACAACACGGCGTCGTAGCCCGCCAGCACAGCCTGGTGAGCCTTGTCGCCTGGGAAACAGGCCGCTTCAGGAGCGCCCGCGTCGCCCGCTGGTCCGCGCTGGAGCACGACGATGGCTTCTTCACCCGACAGGAGCGAGCCAGCCGGGAAGACGCTCGAGCGCGGCGGAATCGGTGCCGACGTCGGGCAACCGTAGCCGCCATAGACGGTCGGGCCGTTCAGCACTTCGTCGGCAAGCGTGACGATCGGCGCAGCTCCGGGAACCGGGACCGATGCGTACGGGCCCGCGTTGGGGCCGGTCGCGATCGCGAAGGACGTCGCTCCGTAGGGCGAGAAGTCCTCGTCTGTCGCGATGAAGTACTGATTGTTCGATGTGAATTCGGCCTGGTGGCCGTTGCCCTCAGGCGGTAGAGCCACGCCGAGCGATTCAAGGAGCTCCGGATCCGGGTTGGTGTAATCCGTGTCACCGATGAAGACCGGGCTGGCCGGGTTGTTGACGTTGAGCTGGACGTAGCCGGCATCCCAGTACGAGAGCAGCAGGATCCAGTTGCCGTTCATCTGCTTGACGACCATGTCATGGAGGTTGACTTGCACGAGGCCGAGCGTGGTCTGGACGATGCTCGGAACGAGCGCGTCGACCTGGACTTCGGCGATGAGCCTAGGACGGCTCGGATTCGTGATGTCCAGGATGTCGACGTCCGTGTTCTCGAAGTTGTCGACCATGACGACGTACGCCTTGTCGCCGGTATCCCAGGCGAAGGCGCTGTGGATATCGTTCGCGTCGCCGGGTGAAAGGTTGGCGCGATCGCCGAAGTGCTCGGACAGCTTCTTGGGCTTGAGCGGGTTCGTGACGTCGTACAGCGACACGCCGCCCTTGCCGTTCTTCCCGCAGTGCTCGTTGTTCATCACGAGCATGTCGCCGTTGAAGAACTTCGTGGTGACGTTGACGACCTGCATGCCCTCACCTGGTCGGCTGTCCTGCGAAGAGGGGATGAAGCCGACCTCGGTCGGGTTTTGGAGGTCACGGATGTCGACGACCCAGGCCCCGGCGTCCGGTGACGTCTGGCCGCCGGACTCGGGGCCGGCGCAGTCGGGCTCGCCCCAGTTGGCCAGGAACGCGTAGGTGCCGGCCGGATTGACGGCAACGTCGGCGACGAGGCCTTCGGTGTTGGTCACGCGCAGCGAACTCAGCAGATCGATACTGCCTTCCGCTCCGGTTCCGAGGAGATGGTCCGTACCTGGTCCATGCTGGTCGTGGCCGAGTGCAGTCCCGGCGCTACTAGCCAACAGGACGGTTGCCAAAAACAATCCGACGGGTCGCCGTCGATTCATCGGGCTCCTCCTAGCTGCGTTTCCTCACCCCGGGCGGTGCTGCCGCGTAACGCTCTGACACACCTGAACGCGGGAGGTCGCGGCTAAGCTGCTCCTCCCGGCATTTTGCCACGTTGAGCCGGCCGAGGTGGCGTGGGTGTCCCGGCGATGGTGTCGGAATGCACCACAAAGAAAGGACACGGACCGCCCGCGGCGTGAGCGGGTAGCCTCTTGTGACTCCGCATGAACCGAGTTGTCTCCCGCGGTGTCCTATTGGTATGGAGTGCTCCCCAGATTCCACCCATGAGCCGCGACCTGGTCGAGCGTGCCCGAGCGGGAGACGCCGCGGCATTCGACGTCCTCGTGGGTCGGTCGCTGGAGCCGTTCATTCGACTGGCGACCGCGATCGTGATCGATCGTGACCTCGCAAGGGACGTCGTGCAGGACAGTCTCGTCCTCGTGTGGCGCCACCTGCCGGAGCTGCGCGACGCTGGCGCGTTTGATGGGTGGGCGAAGCGGATCGTGATCAACACCGCCCGGAACGCGCTTCGCCGTTCGAGTCGAGTTCGCACGATCTCGATGGAGCCATCATTGGATCCGGCGCAAGGGGGCACCGACCGGGTCGCTCTGGCCGAAGCGCTGCGCGGACTCGACGTTGAGCATCGGACCGTGGTCGCCCTGTATTACGTGGAGGACCAGTCGGTTGACTCGGTCGCCCGGCTGCTCGGCATTCCCGAAGGGACGGTGAAATCACGACTGCATGCCGGACGCGCGCGGCTCCGGGCAGCCCTCGAGGACGAGCATGGACGACCTTGATGTCAGGCTCCGCACGGCCTATCGGAGCCTGACCGAGCCATCCGATCTCGAGGCATCCGAGCGCACGATCTCCGTCGCGATCCGCGCGGCGGATAGGCGGTCGCGCCGCGGGATCGCGGGTCGCCTCGCGGTTGCGGCGGCAGCCGTCCTCCTCGTCGCTGTCGTGGGCGGAACCGCCGTCATCATGGGCCGTCCCGCACCTACCAGCGAGTCGAGCGATCCGCCGGCGGTGTCCCGGACCGACGCCCCGTCAGTGACCGGCTCCCCTGTTGCGGTGACGCCACCTCGACTCGCCTGGCAACGCCAACTCCTCGAAGGCCCGGCCGCCGGGCCGGGGACAATGGTCGCCATCGCGACCGGCGGGCCAGGCCTCGTTGCGGTCGGCTCGGCCTCCGATACGAGTCACCACCACAACACCGCGACCTCCGAACGGCACCATGTGGAGGCGCTGGCCTGGACGTCCATCGACGGCACGACCTGGGAGCGCATTGCCGGGCAGCCGGGCTTCGAGCACGGAGCGATGCAGGGTGTCGCCTGGTCACGAGGTGTACTGGTGGCCGTCGGCTATGACGACTCAGACCCCGCCGGTGCCATCACGACGCGGGTCTGGAGCTCAATCGACGGATCGACCTGGACGGTCGTGCCCAAGACGACCATTCCCGCCGACACGCGACTGACCCGCGTCCTCGGCACGCCCGCCGGGTTCCTGGCGAGTGGCATCGAAGTGGCCGACGACGGAATCGAGCGAGGTGTCGTGCGGCGGTCGGACGACGGGGCCGCGTGGGTGAGGGCGGTCGATCCGGCGGCGTTCGACGCGCGCCTCTTCGCCATCTTCGGGATCGGCGATGAACTCGTCGCGATCGGTGAGAAGCGAGGGGACTACCTCCGCATCAATCCCCCGGTGCTGTGGCGCTCGGGCGATGGGTCGCGGTGGGAGTCCATTCCGCTGGCCGACGATGCGTTCGGTCGCGACGTCGCGAGCCTCGCGGCGATCGTGGCCGGTGGCCCCGGCTATATCGCCGTCGGCACGGTGATCGACACGCTCTCTCCCCAGGACCCAACCGCAACGCAGGTCTGGCCGCCGACCGACGGAGCGATTTGGACGTCGCCGGACCTCCGAATCTGGACCCGCGTGGAGCCCGCCCGGGAACTGTTCGGCGGGGAGGATAACCAGGCGATCAGCTCGGTCGTCGCCATCGGCGGCGGGTACGTCGCCTTCGGCAGCGCCAGTACGGCTGCGGGCGCCTGGACCTCCGCCGACGGCCAACGATGGGAGCGGATCGAGCTACCTGAGGCCGCGATGGGAACGATCGACGACGCCATCGTGATGAATGGTGAGGTCATCGGGGTGGGCGGCGGCGATGGAGGGCCGGCCATTTGGCGTGGCATCGGCACCGCCGACTCCGCCAGTTCGCCCGCCGCGGTCGCGGGCATCGATTATCCGATCAGCATCTACACACACTGTGGACTCGATCGTTCGCGGATCGACTTTGACGGCAGCTTCTGGGACCCGATCGGCGAAACGTCGGACGGCCAAGGCAACCCGCCTGCCGGGTACGACAACCCCTACGACGGTGGGGTGATCCGACTTCTGGCGGATGGCACGGGCGAATACACGAGTAGCCAGGGTGTGCTGCTGCGTCTCGAGCGTCACAACGCTGCAACGGCCTTCAAGCCCTGTCGATGACATGTCTGATAGTGACTTTCTCTGAGACGCCGAGGTCGCCAGAAGATTTCTTCAAGCGCGGCGGTGCATGCCAGCCAGCGTGACGCTGACGAGCCGGCGGACTGCCATCGGCACGGTCCCTCGACGACCTGCGCGACGGAGGACACGCACATGGCTGACGACCCCTCTACCCAGAAACCGGCGACGACACCGGCGTGCGGCCCGGCCGCGAATCGACTACCAGCACACCGCACTGGGTGAAGGTGCTCGGGATCATCGCCCCGGGGCTTGACCCCGTACGGGTTCCGCAAGCAGCGCGCGTCCTCGCGACTGTAACCCAACTCGTCGCGAGGGCCCAAGCCGGGGTTGCGCGGAACCGCTCGTACAGGCCCGGCATCGCCGGCCCCATATCGTCATCCGGGTCAACGGGCATTCGTCGGCTCTCTGGGGCGTGGCGGGCCGATCGCTTCGGCGGCCGTCTGGCACCGCTTGCAGCCCGCCACGAGACGACTGTAATCGCCCGATCTGCTTGCGATCAGAATCCAGAGGCCGGCCCGCAGCGTCGGCCCTCGCTCGCGGCGCGTGTGAGACGTTCCGCGCGGATCGGTAGCGCTCTCTCGGGTCCCGGATGATGTACAGGCCGTGGTCACGGCCGCTCGCGGAGATGTAAGTGCCGTCGCTGACCAGGGTCTCGACACCCAAGAAGTCGTTGTCCGACGATGGTGCCGGCGCGTCCGCCGAGTACTCTGTCACGCCCCGGCACAGTCTGACGGCAGCCCCGTACCAGCCGATCGCACGAGGAGACCATCGATGTGCTTCGATCATGACTCGCGGCCACCGATCCGGCCGATCGCCGGCGGCGCGCTCGACTCGCGCGAGGTGACACTGACCGCAGCCGACGGCAACAACCTGACGGCCTTCGAGGCCAGGGCCGCCGAGCCGACCGGCGCGTCGATCGTCGTGCTGCCGGACGTACGTGGACTCCACACCTTCTACTTCGAGCTCGCGCTGCGGTTCGCGGAGAACGGGATCGACGCCGTTGCGATCGACTGGTTCGGCCGGACAGCCGGCCTCGGTCGGCGGGAGGACGGCTTCGACTACATGCCTCACGTCGACGCGACGACGTGGGAAGGCGTCTCGGCCGATATTGCCGCCGGTGCGGCGCACGCTCGAACGCTCCGGACGGACCGCGTCGCCTCGCTTTTCGCGATCGGGTTCTGCTTCGGCGGACGGATGTCGTTCCTGGCACCGACGCTGGGGCTCGGCCTGTCCGGCGCGATCGGCTTCTACGGACCGCCCGCCGGGCCGGGCCGAGCCGGATCGCCGGCACCCGCCGACGTCGCGGATCAGATCGCCTCGCCGATCCTCGGCATCTTCGGTGGCGCCGACGCAGGCATTCCGCCGGCCGCAATCGGAGCGTTCGACGAGGCCCTCGAGCGGGCCGGGGTGGAGCACCGGCTCATCACCTACCCGAACGCTCCGCATAGCTTCTTCGACCGCAAGGCCGCCGAGTTCAAGGAAGAGTCCGAGGGGGCCTGGGCCGAGGTGCTCGGGTTCATCCGCGCCCACACCTAGGAGGATCGGACTCGCCCGACCTCAGCGCTTGGCGAGGGTCCAGGCGGTGACGACGAGGGCCACGAACACGACGAGGGCAAGCATCCCGCCCGGCAGGGCCGCATCGGCCGAAGCCACCATCCCGCGGAGCGTCGAGCCGATGGCCTCGAACGCGCCGCTGACGAGGCCGCCAATCCCGTTCCCGATCGACTGGATGAAGTCACCCACGTCCTGAGTGTGCGCCCCGCGTCAGCGACGTCAATCGACCCTGACCGCACCGGACCTCAGCGGAGCGGCCCGGCCTCAGCGCCGGTCGATGACCTGCGCTCCCTGGTTGCGAGGCGAGACGACGACGTTCTTGCCCGGCAGATCGGTGTCGACCGAAGCCGCGGTGAAGGCACCCTCGATCCGGGTGATCGTGCGAACGGAGTCGGAAAACGCAATCACGGTCGAGCCGGCGCCTGACAGGCAGGCTCCGATCGCGCCGGCGTCCAAGGCCGACTGGATGAGTCGCGGGAGCTGCGGAAAGGCCGTGGCCCGGTACTGCTCGTGGAGTCGGTCGACCGTGAGAACGCGCAGCAAGTCGAACCGCCCGATTGCCATCCCGGCGACGCCGATCGCCAGTCGGGTCAGGTTGGAGACAGCGTCCTCCCGCGGGACCTTGGCCGGCAGCACGGACCGCATCTCGGCAGTGGAGAGGCGAAGGTCCGGGATGAACAGGACGGCACGAAGATCGCGCGGCGCGTCGAAACGGAGCGCCTCGACCGTGCCGTCGATCGCGGCGCTGACGACGAACCCGCCGTGGAGCGCGGCCGCTGCGTTGTCGGGATGGCCCTCGATCTCGTTCGCCAGTCGCAGCAGATCCGGGCTCGTGAGCGGCTCGCCGAGGAGGGCGTTCCCGGCCACGAGGCCCGCGATCGTCGCGGCCGCCGACGAACCCAGGCCCCGGGCCAGCGGGATCTCGTTGTGCATCTCGATCCGCCAGCCGACGCCTTCCGGCATCTCGCCCCGGACCGCGCGCAGCGCGGCCTCGATGCCCTGGACGCAGCGGTTCTCGCGGTCCTGGGTCAGCTCGTCTTCGCCCTCGCCCTGGACCGCGAGCTCGATCTCGCCGCGGCTCCAGCCACGGACCTCGACCTCGATCCTGTTCGTCAGCCCGAGCGCCACGGCCAGGCAGTCGTAGCCCGCGCCCAGGTTCGCGCTCGACGCCGGGACCTCGACGGTCACCCGCCGCCCGTCCAGTTCGGCCAGCCAGTTCGTCACCATCCGAGGGCGACCGCGACAGAGCCGACCGTCGGTTCGGCTTCGATGATCGTGCCGGGTGGCGTCGACGCCTCCGCCGTGGCGGGATCCTTCAACCCGCTGCCAGTCAGGACACAGACGACGAGCGCATCCGGGGGAATGTCGCCCCGCGCGGCGACCTTCGCGATGCCCGCGACGCTCGTCGCTGAGGACGGCTCGCAGAAGATCCCCTCGTCGGTCGCAAGGCGGCGGTAGGCGTCGAGAATCTCATCGTCAGACACCGCTTCGATCAGGCCGCCGCTCTCGTCACGTGCCTCGATCGCGCTGGACCACGACGCGGGATTGCCGATCCGGATCGCCGTTGCGACCGTGTCGGGCTTCTCCACCGGCCGGCCGAGGACGAGGGGGGCCGCCCCCGCCGCCTGGAAGCCGAACATCCGCGGTCGCGTCTCGACGATGCCCGCGGCGGCGTACTCGCGGAAGCCCGCCCAGTAGGCGCTGATGTTGCCGGCGTTGCCGACCGGGATCGACAGGATCTCCGGTGCCCGACCCATGTCGTCGCAGACCTCGAACGCGGCCGTCTTCTGGCCCTCGATCCGGAACGGATTGATCGAGTTGACGACCGTGACCGGATGGTGGTCCTGTTCGGCAAGCGCTCGGACCACGCCGAGGGCCGCGTCGAAGTTGGCATCGATGGCGACGACGCGGGCACCGGCGATGACCGCCTGGAGGAGCTTGCCGGTAGCGATCTGGCCGCGCGGCAGGACGACGACCACCTCGAGGCCGGCATGGGCGCCATACGCCGCCGCGGACGCCGAGGTGTTGCCGGTCGAGGCGCAGATGATCGCCCGCGCCCCTTCCTCGAGCGCCTTCGCGACCGCGACGACCATGCCCCGGTCCTTGAACGAGCCGGTCGGGTTCTGGCCCTCGACCTTGGCGTAGAGATTCGACAGGCCGATCCGCTCGCCGATGCGACCGAGCCGGACGAGCGGCGTGAAGCCCTCGCCGAGCGTCAGTTCCGGGGTCGTGTCCGTGATCGGCAGGTGGGCCCGGTAGCGCGACACGAGGCTGGGCCTGGCCGATTGCATCGCCGCGTTCCGGCTCATCGGGCGATCGGCGCCATGCGGCCGTCCGCAGGGGCCAGCCGGCCCGCGATCGGCAGGCCCGCCCAGGTGCTGCCGGCTTCTCGCGCGATCGCGAGGAGGTCCCCGAGAACCGCACTCGACGTCGCCGCGCCGCCCGCACCGGGGCCGCTGAACGCCACCGTCCCGACCGGCTCCGCCTCGATCTCGATCCGGTTCAGCACGCCCCCCGTTCGGCCGAGGGCGGAGTCCCTCGCGAGAAGCGTCGGCACGACGGATGCATTGACACCGTCTCCCGACCGCTCGGCGAAGGCAAGGAGCTTGATCACCTTGCCGTCCCCCGCCGCGGCCGCGATGTCACCCGAGGTCACCCCGGTGATGCCCGGTCGGCTGCCTCCCGGACCTCCAGCGGGCGCGACCGTCAAGACGTCGGCCGGATCGATCCACACCCCGAACGCGAGGCGGGCGAGGATGACGAGCTTGTTGACGGCGTCGTGGCCCTCAACGTCGCCGGCGGGATCGGCCTCCGCGTAGCCCGCGGCCTGAGCAGCCGCCAGGACCTCGTCGTAGCCGCGGCCCTCGTCGGTCATCGCGGTCAGGATGTAGTTCGTCGTGCCGTTGACGATGCCTCGAATGGCGACTACGCGGTTCCCCGCCAGGTCGGCTGCGAGCGGGCCGAGGACCGGGATTCCACCGCCGACCGCCGCCTCGAAGCGAAGCGCGGCCCCGGATCGCCGGGCGGTCGCCTCCAGCTCCGGCCCGTGATGGGCGATGACGTGCTTGTTCGCGGTCACGACTGCCTTCCCCGCGCCGAGGGCCGCCGCGATGAGGGTGTGCGCCGGCTCGGCGCCGCCCATCAGTTCGACGATGACGTCCGTGTCGGGGTCGGCCACGAGATGGGCCGGGGCGTCCGACAGCAGGCCCGCCGGCAGGCCGCGGCGCCGGGCGCCTTCCACGTCGCGGACGGCGATCCCGACGAGCTCGAGCCGGGTGCCATCATCACTCCCCAGGCGATCTGGCCACTCCTCGAAGGCGCGGATCACCTCACGACCGACGGTCCCCGCACCGAGTAGGGCCACGCGGAGCCGGGTATCACTCATCCGACGGGGCTCATCGGGGCGCGACGAAACTGTGGGCACATCTCCCGTTGATGGTAGCCGAGCGCGCGGTCCGCGCTCCGCTACACTCGCCAGCCATGACCACCGCCCTCGAACCGGCCGCTGCGCCGGTAAACGCCGGCTCACCCAGGCACCGGATCTTCAGCGGGATCCAGCCGTCCGGCGTCGTCCATCTCGGCAACGACCTGGGGGCGATTCGCAACTATGTCGCGCTCCAGAGCCAGTACGAGGCGATCTACTGCATCGTCGACTACCACGCGCTGACGAGCCTCCACGACCCGGACGCGCTCCGCTCACGAACGCGCGACATGGCCGCGTCGCTCCTGGCCCTCGGGCTCGATCCCGACACGTGCACGCTGTTCGTCCAGAGCCACCGCCCCGAGCACACCGAGCTCGCCTGGCTGCTGGCGACCGTCACGCCCGTCAGCTGGGTCGAGCGGACACCGTCCTACAAGGAGAAGAAGCTCCAGCAGCCGGACGACGTCAACCACGCCCTCCTCACGTACCCGATCCTGCAGGCCGCGGACATCGTCATCTATTACGCCGACCGGGTTCCCGTCGGCCGGGACCAGGCCGCCCATCTCGAGCTCAGCCGCGAGATCGTCCGCGCCTTCAACACCCGCTACGGCGTGACCTTCCTCGAGCCCGAGGCCGTGTACACGGAGGCCCCGACGGTCCTTGGAACCGATGGCGTGAAGAAGATGAGCAAGTCGGTCGGCAACACGATCGAGGTCCTTGCCGATCCGGACGTCATCCGGAAGCAGGTCATGTCGATGGTGACGGACACCCAACGGATCCTGCGGACCGATCCGGGCCGGCCGGAGGTCTGCAACGTCTGCCAGCTCCACCGCTTCTTCGGGCCCGACTACGAGGAGATCTGGGACGGCGAGCGCACGGCCCGCACTGGCTGCGTCGATACGAAGCGCCTCCTCGCGGAACGGATCATTGCCCACTACGCCCCCGCCCGTGAGCGCTATCTCGAACTGCTCGCCCACGCTGAGCGGATCGATGGGGCCCTCGAGGCGGGCGCGGACCGGCTGCGGCCGAAGGCCGAGGCGACGATGGACGACGTCCGCCGCCGGATGGGGCTGCGCTAGATCGGCTGGAATTCGGCTGGTGAGCGGCGGGTGATCGGCGCGGACTACCATGGCGCCGAAGGGAGGGGGCACCGCCCCCTCCGGCACAGGCGGCCAGCGCGCCGCGCGAGGTGCGCCCGACGATGACGATGGTGACCGAACGGCAGCGCCGCTGGGTGACGGCCGTTCTCGTCCTCGGGACGCTCACCCTCGGCCTCGTTTTCGTGAGCCTCGTCGGGTCGATCTTCTTCGCCTTCGGCGACATCGTCCTCGTCTTTTTTCTGGCCTGGCTCCTGGCGTTCATCCTCAGCCCCGTCGTCGCGGGCCTGACCCGGCTCATCCCAGTCCTGCCGCGGGTCGGCGCGGTCGTGCTCGTCTACGCCGCGATGGTCGGCGCCATCGTCCTCGTCGTCGTCCTGGTCGCCGGGGCCCTCGCCCAGTCGATTGCCGACTTCGTGGCCAGCGTGCCGACGCTCCGCGACGATCTGCCGGGACTCATGCAACCCTGGCAGGACCGGCTCGACGCCCTCGGGCTCAACCAGGTCCGGCTGGCCGACCAGGCAATCAGCTTCCTCGACAACATCGCCGTCTATGCGGTCCAGCTGGCAGGGCCGGTGCAGCAGCTTGCGGTCGCGAGCCTCGGCGCGATGGGCAACCTGCTCATCGTCCTGATCCTGTCGCTCTACATGGTCATCGACCGAAACGACATCCTCTCGTTCCTCTTCCGTCTCGTACCGCCCAGCTACAAGGAGGAGGCCCGCCTTCTCGAAACGAGCGTCGCCCGCTCCTTCGGCGGGTTCCTTCGTGGCCAGGCAATCCTCGGCGTTGTCTACGCGGCGGTTGCCGCCCTGACGAGCGCGGTCCTCGGCATTCCCTATCTCGCCGTGACGACGGCGGTCGCAGGCGGCCTCATGGCGATCCCATTCTTCGGACCCTTCGTCGCATGGGCGCCACCGGTCATCGTGGCGCTGCTCGCGGTGCCCAACGCCACGATCCCCGCCCTGATCCTCATGGGCGTCGGCTGGCTGCTCGTCATGAACATCCTGCAACCGCGGCTCATGCAGGAGGCGGTCGGCATCCACCCGATCGTCGTTCTCGGCTCGGTGCTCATCGGCTCCAAGATCGCCGGGGTGACGGGGGCGATCTTCGGCATCCCGATCGCGGCCGTCATCTCGGCCTTCTTTTTCCACTTCCTCGCCATCAGCCGGGAACCGTCGCCGGTCGCGACCAGGGCGGCAAAACGGGTCGAGCAACGGGAGGGACGGCCGGTCCGGGTGCCGCGCGAGCCCGCGCCCGGAATCGACCCGGACGTCTCGACGTGACCGAGGAGGACGCCGGCCGGCCTCGCCGCGGCGACCCCGTCGACGCTCGGCCCGAGGAGCAGCCGGACATGACCCGGGAGCGAGCCCGGACCGAAAGGCGTGACCTCGACAAGGAGCGGGGCGAGCCGGTCGCCGGCGGCACGGCCCGCGGCGGTCCGCGTGCCCTCCGCTCCATGGCCAAGCCGCTCCACGACTGGTCGACCCGCCCGAAGATCCTCATCACGAACGACGACGGCGTCGAGTCGCGCGGACTGCTGGCGCTCAAGCAGGCGCTCGAGCAGATCGGCGACACCACCGTTGTCGCACCCGACACGAACCAGAGCGCGGTCGGCCATCAGAAGACACTCATGCGACCGCTCCGCGTCCGGGAGCGGACACTCGGCGACGGCTCACTGGCCTACTCCGTCGACGGCTCCCCGACCGACGCGGTGAGCATCGCGTTCCTCGGCTTCTTCGGGCACGGATTCGACCTGGTCGCCGCGGGGATCAACTACGGCGCAAACCTCGGCGATGACATCACCTACTCCGGGACGGTGAGCGCGGCGATGGAGGCGGTGATCAACAACTGCCCCGGTTTCGCGATCTCGCAGGAGTACTACGAGCATCCCGACTTCACGCTCGCGGCGATGGCCGCCGCGACCGTTGCCCGCAACATCCTCGAGCACGGCCTGTCGCGCGGCGAGCTGATCAACGTCAACGTGCCGGGCATATCGCCTGACGAGTTCCAGGGGTTCGAGGTGACCCGACTAGGGCGCCGCGTCTACCAGGACCAGTTGATCGAGCGGGTCGATCCACGCGGCATTCCCTACTTCTGGATCGGCGGGCCACCGCCCTCGGGCCTCGCCGTCGAGGGGACGGACTTCCACGCGATCGTCAACCGCAAGATCTCGATCACGCCGATTCACCTCGATCTCACGGGCCGCCGCCTGCTTCGGCGCCTCAAGACCTGGGACTGGGAGCTCGCGAAGGACGCGCCGGCCGCCAGGCGCGGGACGACGAAGCCGCCCGGCGACGATCAGCCGGCGGAGGTAGACGAGGAAGCTCGGCTCGTCGAAGAGGATTCCGTCGAGCGGCGGTGAGTCGAGCGACACCCGTCAAGCCGGACGCGACAAACGTCCAGACCCGACTCAGGACACTGGGCAACGGGTGGACTGCGACGGACCTGCGACGATCCGGTCATGGACCACCTCGTCGCCGCGACCGCCCGCATCGATCGGCTCCTTCACGCCGCCTCGACCGCCGCGATGCGGGGGACTCGGTTGGGGCGCCGTGCGTGAGGTCCTGGTCGTTCGCCGACCATGTTCCGAAATCGCACGCCACTGAAAACCACTTCCGCGCAATCGGCACTCCGAATCCGGAGTCCGGATCCGGAGTATCGACGCTGGGAGAAGTGACTTTGCGCGGGGCTCGATATCGGACTAACTGCCGCGGCGTTTTCGGCCGCGCGCCGCGGGGCACTCAGCGCCGCCGCTTCATGTCGGCGAGGATCTCGCGCGCCGCGTTCTGGCCGGGCTGGCCGGTCACTCCGCCGCCCGGATGCGCGCCCGAACCCGCAAGATAAAGGCCGTCGAGCGGGAGGCGGTAGCGGGCGTGGCCGAGGAACGGCCGCCACAGGAAGAACTGGTCGAGCCCCGGCTCGCCGTGGAGCGGGTGGCCGCCGACGAGGCCGTACTCTCGTTCGAGATCGAGGGGGGTCAGGACCTCCCGAGCGCGGACGAGCCCGCTGAACCCGGGCGCGAGGGACTCGATCGTCGCGACGACCGCGTCTCCGACGGCCTCTCGCCGCTCGACGTCGTCCCACGTTCCCTCTCGCAGCGCGTACGGCGTGTACTGGACGATCACGCTCATGACGTGCGTACCGGCCGGCGCATCGTCGACGAGCGACGGATCGACGAGTGACGGGATCGTCGCCTCCATGACGGGCGACTCGGAGACCCGGCCGTACTTCGAGGCATCGAACGCCCGCTCGATCGCGTCGATCCCGGGCGCCACGACGATCCGGCCCCGGAGCAACGCCGCGTCGTCTCCCCCCGCCACCGTGAAGCTCGGCAGGCCGCCGAGGACGAGATTGACCTTCGACGCAACGCCCGGCGTCCGGTAGTTGCCGGCCCGCCAGAGCATCGACGGCCCGATCGCGACGGGATCGCAGAGCTTCGTCAGGGTCGATTTCGGGTCGATGCCGGAGACGACCAACGAAGAGGCGATCTCCTCGCCGGAGGCCAGCGTGACACCGGTCACCGCGCCGTCCCGGGACGCGATTGCCGCAACGTCGGCTCCGCAGCGGATCTCGGCTCCCGCCGCCTGGGCCGCTACCGCGAGCGCATCGGACAGCGCGCCAGGCCCGCCCACGGCGAACACCGTCTGGCCTGCCGCTCCTCCGTCGTTGCCGGCCGAATCGCCGAGCAGGATCGCGGTCGTGCCCGCCGACCACGGCCCGACCGAGCAGTACTGGACCCCGCGCCAGGCGATCGCCGCCTGGACGGCGTCGCTCTCGAAGGCCTCGGCGACGAAGTCAGCGATCGCCATCGGGAGGACCCGCAGGATCGTGTGGGCGTCCCGCTTGCCGAGGCCACGGAACGTCCGACCCAGCTTCAGACCGGCGAGCGCGTCAGCCAGGCCGGGCGACTTGATGTCGGGTGGGGTCTGGCCGGCGATCTCGCCGAGAAAGCGCCCCAGCGAGCGGACGAGCCGATCGAAGTCTGGGTAGCGATCGGCATCGCGCGCCGACCAGGCGCGCAGCGCCTCGACCGTTCGTGCCTGGTCTGCCCAGAGCGTGACCGCCCGGCCATCGGGCTGGGGAGCGAAGATACGGACGTCTGGCGCGACGAGCTGCAGGCCGTGGGAGCGCAGGTCGAGATCCCGGACGACCGAGGGCCGCAGCCGTCCGACCGTGTGGGCCAGCCGCGGCACCCGGGCGCCGTCGAGGGTGGCCGTCTCGGCCGCGCCGCCGACGGCTCCGCGCCGCTCGAGGACGAGCGTCCGCCGGCCCGCTTTCGCGAGGTACGCGGCCGTGACAAGGGCGTTGTGGCCGCCGCCGATGACGACGACGTCGTACTCGTTCGCCATCGTTCAGGCAGCCTTCCGGCCGCGGGCCCGGAGGACCTCCATCGCGGCGATCCGACCGTTCGCGCCCATGATCCCGCCGCCCGGGTGGGTCGCGGACCCGCAAAGCCAAAGGTCGCGGATCGGGGTCCGGAAGCGGGCGTAGCCCGGCACGGGGCGGTTGAAGAAGAGCTGTTCGAGGGAAAGCTCGCCCTGGAAGATGTTGCCTTCGCTGAGGCCTGTCGTGCGCTCGATGTCGAGCGGCGTCTGGACGTTGCGGTGGAGGATGACGTCGCGGATGTTCGGGGCAAACTCCGCGATCCGATCGATCACGGCGCCTCCGAACGCCTCGCGCTGGTCGTCCCATGTCCCGAGCTCGGGCGCGAGCTTGTATGGCGCGTACTGGACGAAGCAGCTGATCACATGCTTGCCGGGCGGGGCCATCGACGGGTCGACGAGGGTCGGGATGATCATGTCGATGTACGGCTTCTTCGAGAAGTGGCCGTACTTCGCGTCGTCGTAGGCGCGCTCCATGTCGTCGAGACTCGGCGAAAAGGAGATCGCGCCGCGGAGGTGCTCGCCTTCGCCCGGCAGGCAGGTGAAGTCGGGCAGCCGATCGACCGCCAGGTTGACCTTGCCCGATGAGCCGCGGAACTTGAAGCGGCGAACGTCCTCCTCGAATTCGGGGTCGAGCGTCCCGGGCTCGACGAGGCCGAGGAATGTCCGGCGGGAGTCCACGGACGACAGAACATCGCCGGCCTCGATTTCCTCGCCGTTCTCGAGGGCCACGCCGGTCGCTTGGCCGTTCTTGACGATGATCCGCACGACCGGGGCCTCGGTCCGGATCTCAGCACCCAATGCCCGCGCGGCCGACGCGATCGCGTTCGACACGCCGCCGGTCCCGCCCTTCGGAATGCCCCACGCCCGAAACGCGCCGTCGATCTCGCCCATGTAGTGGTGGAGGAGGACGTAGGCCGTTCCTGGCGATCGAACGCCCTGGTACGTCCCGATGATTCCCGACGCCGCCATCGTCGCCTTGAGCGGATCGGTCTCGAACCACTGGTCGAGGAAGTCGGCCGCGCTCATCGTCATGAGCTGGACGAAGACCGCTTGCTGGCGCTCTGGGAGCTGCTGGAACGTCCGGGCAAGCCCCGCGAGCGGCATGAGTGGCCGCGGGTCGAGCGAGGTGAGATCAGGCGGGGTGATCGCGAGGATCGGCTTGATGAAGCGGGCCATCTCGACCATCAGCTGGCCGTACTCCTCGTAGGCTTCGGCGTCCGTCTTCGACCAGCGACGCAGCTCGCGGATCGTTCGGCCGTGGTCGTTCACCCGCCACAGGTAGTCGTCGTGAAGCGGGGTGAACGTACCGTCCAGCGGGAGGATGTCGAGCCCATGGCGGGGCAGCTGGAGCTCGCGAATGATCTCGGGGCGGAGCAACGACACGACGTACGAGAAGACCGAGAAGCGGAAGCCCGGGAAGATCTCCTCGGTGACCGCGGCGCCACCCAGGACGTGGCGCTGCTCGAGGACCAGGGTCTTCATCCCTGCCCTGGCGAGGTAGGCCGCGCTGACGAGACCGTTGTGGCCGCCACCGATGATGACCGCGTCGTAGTGCTCGGCCAAGAACCCCTCCGCAACCGTCTATCGATTGATCTTGGAAGGGTAGCCGAGGCCCCGGCCCACGGCCTGAGCGTTCTGCGCTATGACCGCTCCAGTAGACGGCGGCTCAGGAGCAACCGGTTGGCTATGGCGTCGCGGGGCGGGACGCAACCGCGAACGATCTATCCTCGAGGAGGTCCTTAAGCACGCCGAATGCTGTCTTCATCTCCCGTTTCAGGCCTGCCGCGATCAGCGGCTCGGCAAGGCTCATGAAGCCGGACGCGTCCATCTCGATCCTGGACGTGAGCCGCGTGCCGCCGCCGGTCGACTCGAAGAGATACGACGCTTCCAGGCGGACCGGGCCCGAGGTGGTCTTGAAGGCGACTCGCTTGTTCGGCTCGTAGGCCACGTACTCGTTGTCCGCCTCCATCGTTCGCCGCATGAATTTGCGGACGAAGGTGTGTGTCGTCCCGACGCCCAGTGCGCCATCGCTCGTTCGTCGCACTTCCACCAACCCGGATTGCCATTGAGGGGCATTCGTCTGGTCGCCCACGAAGGCGAAGACTTCCTCAATCGGCCGATCGATGATGCTGCTCTGCTCCGCTCTGATCATCTTCAACGCTCCTTGGGCTGGCTTCCGATTAGTGGACTGTATCACTAGTGTGGATCACTAGTGAATAACTAAGGTAATATGGCGATGCCAATGGCTGCTGTCAAGAGATCTGCGAGCAAGCCGACCCGACGCGACCGTGCTCGAGCGACGCGTCTGCGGATCACCAAGGCCGCGTACTCGCTGTTCTGCGAGCGCGGCTATTCCGGCACGACGATGGCGGACGTAGCAGAGGCCGCTGGGGTCGCGGTCCAGACGGTGTACCTCGTGTTCCACACCAAGAGCGAGCTGCTGAGTCGGACCTATGACTTCGCCGTTCTCGGGGAGGGGGAACCGTTACCTCCCGAGATGCAGCCCTGGTACGCGCAGATGACGGCCGAAAAGGAGGTCACTGATGCCCTTCGGCACGCTGTAGGCGGGATCGGCACGATTCTCGCGCGGGCAACGCCACTTGACACCGTCGCCCGAGCTGGCGCTGGGAGCGACCCGGACGCAGCGCGTGTCCGAGCGTTGCATGAGCGGTGGCGAGCCGAGGGATACCGCGCGATGCTCGAGGTCCTCCGAACGAAGGCAGCCCTACGTGACGGGGTCTCTCCGGAACGCGCGACGCAGCTGCTGCTGCTCTACGTCGGAATGGACGTCTACCGGGTCCTCGTTCACGACTTCGGCTGGTCGCACGACGACTGGACCGACTGGACAGTCGCCACGGTGTCGGAGCAGGTGTTCAGTTCAGCCCCCTCGGACTAGCGCCCAGTCGTGGCATTGTACGCGGATATTCGCGATGGACCGGCCGGTGGGCCGCGTCCGATCGACGACCTCAAGGGATTGGACATGAGCGAACGACGCGACCTGCTGGGCCGGACTGGCGATCTGGCAGCCGATTTCCTCGATCGACTTCCTGACCGACCGGTGTGGCCGGCAGTCGATCTTGCGGACCTTCGGGACGCGCTCGGTGGACCGATCCCGGAGCGGGGCGAGAACCCGGAAGCGGTCATCGAGGCGCTCGCGCGCGACGCCGAGCCCGGCATCGTCGGTTCGGCGGGGCCACGCTTCTTCGGGTTCGTCGTCGGGGGCAGCGTGCCGACGGCGCTGGCCGCGGACTGGCTGACGAGCGCCTGGGACCAGAACGCGGGGCTGTACGCACTGTCCCCGGCGGCATCCGTGGTGGAGGAGGTCGCCGCGAGCTGGCTCGTCGACCTGTTCGACCTGCCGGCCGGCTCGAGCGTCGGCTTCGTGACCGGGGCGACGATGGCGAACTTCACGGCCATCGCCGCAGCCCGCCATCGGGTGCTCGAGGCGGCCGGCTGGAACCACGAGGAGGATGGGCTGATCGGCGCGCCGCCGATCGCCGTCGTCGTGGGCGAGGAGGCCCACGTCACGATCTTCGTCTCGCTCCAGATGCTGGGCCTCGGACGGGGGCGAGTCCACCGAGTCCCGGCCGACGAGCAGGGCCGGATGCGCCCGGACGCCTTGCGCGAGACGCTGGCTCGCCTCGACGGCCCGACGATCGTCTGCGCCCAGGCCGGCAACGTCAACACCGGCGCCTTCGACCCGTTGCCGGAAATCGTTGCCGCCGTGCGCGAGCGACCGAACACCTGGCTCCACGTCGACGGCGCCTTCGGGCTCTGGGCGGCCGCGGCGCCCGGGCTCCGCGACCGGATCGACGGCCTGGACGGCGCCGACTCGTGGACAACCGATGCCCACAAGTGGCTCAACGTGCCGTATGACTCGGGGATTGTCATCGTCCGCGACGCGGCTGCTCATCACGCCGCAATGACGCTCGGCGCGGCGTATTACGTCGAGACGGAGGGGGGCGAACGGGATCCGTACAACTGGGTACCTGAGTCGTCGCGCCGTGCCCGAGGGTTCGCCGTGTACGCGGCCCTGCGGTCGCTCGGGCGGACGGGCCTGGCCGACCTCCTCGAGCGTTCCTGCTCTCTCGCCCGCCGGATGGCCGACGGGCTGCGCGGGACGGAGGGCGTCACGATCCTCAACGACGTCGTCCTCAACCAGGTCCTCGTCCGGTTCGAGCCGCCGGGCGACGGGGACGCGGCGGCGACCGACGCCTTCACCCGGGCCGTCATCGCCGCCGTCCAGGCCGACGGGACATGCTGGCTCGGCGGGACGACGTGGCACGGCATGGCCGCGATGCGGATCTCGGTCTCGAACTGGAGCACGACCGAAGCCGACGCAGACGCTTCCGTCGAGGCGATCCTCCGCTGCCGCAGCGCCGTTGCCGCCGCATTCAGCCCGGCGTCCTCGCCGTTTGTTACGCCAGGCGGACCAACGGGCGGCTGACGAAGCGCTAGGACGCGCGAAACCAGCTCTCGTTCGCCCCGTGTTACGGCAGGCGGATCACTGGTCGGCTGGGAGGGCGCCGGGCACGCCGCTCCAGGGGCTCGCTCGCCGCTTGGTACGCCACGCGTAACACACCGGTGCCGATGTCGCGGTAAGAGGTCCGATCGCCCGATCGGGCTCTAGCCGATTGTCACCTCGAACACAACGTGTTCGGTCTTGCCGGCGACGTCGATCTGCCACGAATAGCACCATCGCGACGTGACGTAGGTAAACGAACCCCACTCGTACCATGACTGCGTCGGCGCGAGGTGAACCCCGGTCGTGCTGAGTCGCAGCTCGGAGTCATATCGCCCCGAGAACGACAGAGGCACGCGGTGGAGAAGGAGGCGCATCCCGCGAATCAAGATGCTGCCGGAAAAGTCCTGATGGGCGACCCACAATGTCTTGACCTGATATCTGCCGCGCGAGTCTGGATTCGAAGCCGTAAAGATCGCTTCGTACGGTGTGACTGGGTACACTGGACCACTCCCTGCGCCGGGGCCGAACTTCGGGTCGAGGTCGCTCGCATGAGCAACCGGGCAGGTAAGCCCGTCCAGGACCGGGAAGCTTGGCTCCGTTCGGAGCGCCGCCCACGGATCGGGCGTGGCCGACACTATCGGAAGGGATCGACCTGACGGCGCAGGCAGAGCGCACGCGGCGACGAAGCAACCGGCCGCCACGGCGAGTCCAAGCTTCCGGAGCCGCGATCTCTCGAAGGTTCGGCCGCGCCAACGCCGCAAGGATGTGTCCACGATCTCAGTCCCGCCCCATGAGGCCAGCCGACTGCTCAACGAGAGTACATACCGGTTTGAATCGAGCGTCAACCTGCATCGAATCCCTGCATACTTGCGGCTCGCCAGGCACGGAGGGTCTCTCAGCACGTGAGCGTCGGAACCGCGTTCCACCCCGCCACCGCCCCACTCAACCGCAAGCAGCAGTGGCGGGAGTGGAGCGGGTATTACGCGTCGTCGGCCTACGCCGACGCCCACGACATCGAGTACAACGCGATCCGCGAGGCGGCGGCGCTCATCGACGTCAGCCCTCTCTACAAGTACGAAGTCTCCGGCCCGGACGCAGTCCGCCTGGTCGATCGGGTCATCACCCGGGACGCGACGAAGCTCAAGCCGGGGCAGGTCTACTACACGCCGTGGTGCGACGAACACGGCAAGGTGATCGACGACGGGACGGTGCATCACCTCGACGACGGCTCCTTCCGCTGGACGGCCGCGGATCCCCAGCTCCGCTGGCTCCGCCAGAACTCGGCCGGCCTCGACGTAACGGTCGACGACGTGTCCGAGGAGGTGGCCGCCCTCGCCCTCCAGGGCCCTCTCTCGCGGGACGTGCTCGAGGCCGCGACGGGCGGATCATTCGGCGACCTGCGCTACTTCCGCCGACGGTCCGCCACGTTCAAGGCCGGCCGCAAGAAGGTCGCGATCGACATCTCGAGGACCGGCTACACGGGCGATCTCGGCTACGAGCTGTGGGTCGCGGCGGACCACGCGGTCGCGCTCTGGGAGTCGCTCATGAACGCCGGCCGCGACTACGGGATCCGCCCTGCCGGCATGCTCGCGCTCGACGTGGTCCGGCTCGAGGCAGGACTCATCCTCCTGGAGGTCGACTACACGTCGGCCCGCCACGCGATGAACCCCGATCAGAACTACAGCCCCGGCGAGATCGGCCTCGGCCGGCTCGTCATCTTCGACAAGGCCGATTTCGTCGGCCGCCTCGCACTCGAGCGGGAGCAACGCAACGGCGGTCCAAAGCGAAGGCTCGTCGGCCTCGAGCTCGACTGGTACGACATCGAGGGCCTGTTCAGCGCCCAGGGCCTGCCGCCCGCCATTTCGCCCGTCGTCGATCGGTCGCCCCGTCCGGTCCTCGTCGGCGGTCGCCAGGTCGGTCGCGCGACGAGCGTCGGCTGGAGCCCGATCCTCAAGCAGGCGATCGCCCTCGCGTCGGTCCCGCCGACGCACGAGCCGCTGGGCTCCCGCGTCGATGTCGAGTGGACCGTCGAAGGGCGCCGTGGCCGCGTCGCCGGGACCGTCGTCGAGCTCCCGTTCCTCGACCTGGAGCGGAAACGCGCCTGACCCGCGACCGCCGCGACTGCGTTCGTCGCGACTGGGCGGTCAGGGCAAGGCGCCGCCGAGCACCAGAGCGCGCGCGTCAGCGCGTGCGTGCTCGCACGCGCGGGCTCAAACGCCCGAGAGCGAGGAGCGCAGGTGGCAACGCCGCCCTGAGCGTTCATTCGCGACAGCCGCTGATCTCGGCACTCAGTACGACTTGTCGAGCGCCGCGCGAGCGACTTTGACCGCGATGCTCCCACCCGGGACGAGCAGGCCGACGGTGTCGGCGCCGATGTCGAAGAGCGCGTCGCGGGTGATCATCTTCGAGAGCTGCGGCATGAGCGAGTCGCCCTGGCGAACCTCGCCGGTGAGCGCGTCGATCTCCACGACGCCGCGCTTGTCCTTCGGTCGCCAGTGGAACTCGAACGCCCAGATGGGCCGGTAGTAGAGGTCGGTGTTCTCGAGGACAAGGGATTCTTCGATCATCCGATCCGCCTGGACCGGCTTCATCATTTCAGCCAGCACCTGCCGGACGACGTACGAAGCCCGGTGCTGCGGCGGGACAACGATCGTGCCCTCCGCCGTGAGCGTGGCCGGATCGGTCACCTCGTGCTTCGCCCCGCCCATCGCGGCGGCGGCGTCGGCAACGCGGGCACCGGTCGCGCCATCGGCGTGCGTCTCATGGACGAACTCGTCACGACAGTGCTCCAGTGCCGAGATCGTGAATGTCCGGGCCGCGGGACCGGTTTCGGCAACCGGGTAGTTCGTGCCGAGGACCGTGACCTCTCGCACCTCCGGCGCACTCGCCTTGACCGCGTAGTCGCGCGTCCGCTCATAGACGTAGGTGCCGCGACAAGCGACATGCCAGAACGGCTCAAGCCTGCGCTGACTGCCAAGGAGCTCGATGTCGTCGGCCTTGGGACGCTGCAGGAGCGAGCCGAGACCGCTGCCAAACGCGTGCGAGCGCCGATCCATCGCACGCTGTCGAACCTCTTCAGCGCCCAGTCGATCCTCGAGCGCGAAGATCCGCTCCGACCCAAGCTGGATGTCCATCGTCCACGAACCCCTCAACAGCTCGGCGGCGCCGGCACAGGATCATCATGGGCCGCCGCAATACGCGCGTCTAGCCGTCGTCGCGACCGCGCATGAGCGAGACACGGAAGGGCCTCAACTCGCCACGCGCGAATCCGCTGGCAATGGCCGGGTCTTCCTCCATGATCCGTCGAGCGGAGTCTTCGTCAGGGGCTTCGAGGATCGCGATCCCGGTGTTCGTCGGCCCGAGCGTCGGGCCGACCAGGATGATCGTGCCCTCCGCAAGCAGCCGCTGGAATCGCTCGAAGTGGACGGCCCAGACGGCGTTCTCCTCGTCGGTCATCGTTGCCGCGAAGTTCTCGCGGGGCGGGTGGATGAAGTAGATCCATTCGGCCATGTCCGAGACAGTACCGCGCGCTTGCGGCCGATACCGGCCGAGCACTCCCGGATAAGCTCGCCAAGGGAAGTACGAGGAGGATCGCGATGGAGCTGGCACCGGGCGTTTCGTTTCGAGCATCTCGGCCGACGACTGGGAACCCGATCCCGACGTGCCTGGCACCGAGATGCACGAGTTGGTCCACGACGGCGCGGTCTGGGCGGGCCTGACCCGGATCAGTTCCGTCGACGGACCGATCACCTGGACGCCGGAGCAGCGGGAGACCGTCCACGTGCTTGAAGGGAGCGTTCGGATCGAGATCGTCGACGGCCCGACGTTCGAGCTCCAGCCCGGCGACATCGCCTCGCTGCCTGCCGGAGCGGTCACGACGTGGCACGTCACGACGCCGTTCAGGGAGTTCTGGGTCCTGGCCTGACGAGGACCTGGTCTTCGCGCCGGCCTAGCCCGCGCTTCGCTCCAGGAACCGTTCGAGACCCGAGGCCGCCTCCGGCAGGTTCTTCCGCCCGAACCCAATCCGGAAATGGTTTCCCGGGTAACCGAACTGCGAACCGGGCAGCAGGAGGACTCCCTCCGCCTCGACCAGCTGCGCGGCGAAGTCGTCGATCGGAGTGGCATCGAGCAGCCGCGGGAACGCCACAGAGCCGCCTCGCGGGCGGACCCAGGCGAAGCGGTCGGCGTGCCGCCGGAAGAAGTCGTCGAGCAGGCCGAGGTTGTCGGCGACGATCCGGAGCGATCGGCCGAGGACCTGCTCGCGGGCCCGCAGGCCGATGAGGGCGAGGATTTCCGACGGAGCGGCGGAGCAGATCGTCGTGTAGTCCTTGAACGCCGCGCAGCGGGCCAGGACGTCCCGGTCTTTCGTCGCGAGCCAGCCGATCCGCAGCCCGGCCATCGCGAACGACTTCGACATCACCCCGAGCGAGATGCCGCGTGGGAACGCATCGGCGCCCGCGACCAGCCGGTCGGCCTCGTCGAGCTCCAGGAAGCGGTAGACCTCGTCGGCGAGGAGGTGGATCTTGCGGTCGGCAAGCGCATCGGTGAGCCGTGCCCACTGGGCGTGGGTCGGCAGCATTCCCGTCGGGTTGTGGGGAGCGTTGACGACGACGAGGCGCGTCTCCGGCCGCAGGGCGCCGATGAGCCGCTCGACGTCGAGGCCCCAGCGCTGGTCCTCGCGCAGCTCGTGGAGCGTGATCTCAGCTCCGGCGGCGCGACCGACCTCGTACAGGCTCTGGTAGCCGGGCCACGTAACGACGGCGTGGTCGCCGGGCCCGAGGAGCACGTTCGAAAGGCAGAAGATCGCCTCCTCGGCGCCGGCGAAGACGAGAACGTCGTCCGGCTCGATCCCGCGGTATAGCTCCGCGATCTCGGCCCGGAGGACCGGATGACCCGTCGACTCCGTGTAGCCGAGCCTCAGGTTCTCCCACAGCCCGCGCGTCTCGTCGTCGGCGAGGGCGAGGAGGTCGGCCATGCCGTAGCCCTCGACATCCGACGCGCAGAGGATGTGCTCGACGGCGAACTCCCACCGGGCGAAGTAGCGCTCGAGGGCGAAGTCGGGGATCCGCATGGAGGTCCTGGCGATCGCCGCCTGCGCTTAGTCGGCGACGATGGTGAGAGCGGCCGTGAACTCCCGGAATCGATCCTCGGAGAGGCCGCTGCCGACGGCCAGCCAGCTGATAGGCGCCCCGTCGTCGACGATGAGCGCCCAGCCGCCGTCGACGGTCGCGACGAGTGTTCCGGTGCGGTCGCCGAAGGTCGCCTCGCCCGCGTCGATTCCGGCCGGCACGCAGCCTTGGGGTTCCTGGCAGAAGGCGCCCTCGTGCAATTCGAAGCGAGCTCCACCCGGCCCGCGATAGGTGATCTCCAACCAGCCGCCTCCGGCCCGGCGGTACTGGCCGGCCACCACGAACCAGCCCGACGGAAGGGTCGCGCAATAGACGGTCCACTGGAGGGTGTCGGCGGCCTCGGCGAAGAACGATCGATTGTCGTCCGACCCTGAGCAATCGGCGGCCGCGTCCGAGCCGGCGGATTCCGAGGGCGATGGATCGACGGCCGACGACGGCGACGGCGTCGCCAGTGGCTCGTCGCTAGGCTCCGCCGGGAGGGAAGGTTCCGGCGTAGGGATGGACTCGGTGGGGCTCGATCCGGGGGTTCCTGGCGGTTCCTCGGGAGTGGCCGACGGACGGGACTCGGGAAGGCAACCGATGAGGACTGCGGCGGTGACCGCGCAGATGAGCGCGGAAGAGAATCGGGGCAGACGCATCTGGGCAGGGTAGCGGTCGGCGGGCCTCGTCGTCAGCCTTGACGTTCGGTGATCGCGGGCGGCAGCCTCACGATCGATGGGTCGACCCCGAAGACGTCCCGGATCCGGTCGGGCGTCAGGACCTCTGACGGCGACCCATCGGCGACGATCCGGCCGGCGTCGATGAGGACCAGCCGCGGGAAGAAGATCGCAGCCAGGCCCAGGTCGTGTAGGACCGCGAGGATCGTCGTGCCGTCGCGGACGTTGAGATCGACGAGCAGCTCCATTGTCCCGACCTGGTGTCGGAGATCGAGGTGGACCGTCGGCTCGTCGAGGACGAGCACCGGAGCGGCCTGCGCGACCGCGAGGGCAAGTAGCACGAGCTGCCGTTCCCCGAGCGACAGCTCGCGGGCGTCGCGCCCGAGGAGATGCCCGACCCCGACCCGCTCGATCGCCGCCGCGATGGCGGCTCGATCGGCCGGTCGGGCGCCCCGGAACGGGTCCTCGTGGGGCAGCCGGCCGAGCGCGACGACCTCCTCGACGCGGGTCGCAAACGGCAGCGTCGCCTGCTGCGGAACGACAGCCAGCCGCCGGGCGATCGCCCCGCGATCCAACTGGTCGATGGCGATGCCGCCGAGCGATGCCCAGCCGGCGGCCGGCTTCACCAGCCCGGTGAGGACGCGCAGGAGCGTCGACTTGCCGGCACCGTTCGGGCCGATGAGGGCGACCCGCTCCCCGGCCGCGATGTCGAGATCGACGCCGCGGACCACGGCCCGACCGCGGTACTCGACGGTGACGTCGCGCAACTCGATCACAGCTCGTATCCGCTTCGCGATCGGCGGAGGAGGAACAGGAAGAACGGCGCACCGATGACCGCGGTCACGACCCCGACCGGGATCTCGCCGAGGAGCCTGGCGGCGAGGTCCGCGAAGGAGAGGAGCCCAGCCCCGCCGAGCGCCGAAAGCGGCAGGACCACGCGGGCATTCGGGCCGACGATGAGCCGAACGACGTGCGGCACGACGAGCCCGACGAAGCCGATCAGTCCGCTGACGGCGACGGCTGCGGCCGTGACGAGCGAGGCGAGGGAGAGAAGGATCGCCCGCTCCCGCCGGACGTCGACGCCGAGATGGACCGCTGCCTCCTCGCCGAGGAGGAGTCCGTTGAGGGCGCGAGCCCGGAAGAGGATGAAGAGGGAGCCGATCGCGACCAGCGGCGCCGCCCCGGCGAGCTGGCTCCAGGACGACGTGTCGAAGCCGCCGAGCAGGTACGAGAAGATCTGGCGGAGCGCCGCGCCGGAGAGGTACATCGCCATTGCGAGGCCGGCCGCCAGCAGCGAACCGACCGCATAGCCCGTGAGCAGGAGCGAGGTCAGCGGCGACAGGCCACCGATCCGCGACAGACGGTAGACGGTGAACACCGCGACAAGGGCGCCAACGAATGCCAGGACGTGGACGAGCCCGAAGCCGAGAAACGCCAGGCGGATCGGGATCACGACCGCGATAGCCGCCCCGAGCGCCGCCCCTGACGCGGTCCCGAGCACGTAGGGATCGGCGAGCGGGTTGCGCAGCAAGCCCTGGAACGTTGTCCCGGCCACCGCGAGACCCGCTCCTACCACCATCGAGGTGAGGACCCGCGGCAGGCGGAGGTCCCAGACGATCGTCTCCGTCGCGGCGGACCAGGCGCGTTCGACCTGGATCCCGAGCAGCCGCCCTGCAAGGATTCCGATCGTGTCCGCCGGTGAGATCGCGACCGTGCCCAGCCCGACGCCGAGCACGAGGGCGATCCCGAGGGCGATGATCCCCCCGAGCCCCAGAAGAACAGGACGCCGACGGGCGCGCCCGATCCAGGCGACGCTTGGTCGCCGGGACGCGAAAGCGCCGTCGGTCGTCATGGTCGTCCGGCGCCTACGGCGCGGCTGACGCCGCCGGGGACGGCGACTCAGCCGACGACGGCACGCCCGGGATGTCCGCCTCGGGATGGATCGCCACGGCGAGCAGCTTGAGACCCTCGACGAGGCGCGGGCCGGGTCGCGTGATGACCACGTCATCGACAGGCCGGATCTGCCCGTCCTTGACCGCGGTCATGACGTTCCAGCCCGGTCGCGCCCCAACGGCGTCGGCCGTGACGCCGTATGCCGCGTCGCCCAGGAGAATGACCTCCGGGTCCGCGGTCACGAGAGTTTCGAGCGGAATCTCGAAGCTCGTCGTGCTGCCGGTCGTGATGGGCTGCCCGCCGGCGAGCTCGATCATCTTGGCGAGGAACGAGTCGTCGGCGGCGGTGTAGATCTCACGGCTCGCATCCAGCTCGTAGAAGACACGCGGCTTCTCAAGTGAGCTCGTCGCCGCCTCGACCTGGTCGAAGCCGGCCCGCATGGAGGAGGTCAGGTCCTTGGCCGCTTCGATGCGCCCGACGGCGGCGCCGGTCAGTTCGATGTCGCTGAACACGGTGTCGATGTCCGGCGCGTACAGGACGATGACTGGGACGCCGAGCTGACGAAGCTGAGCGATCTTGTCGGGTGGGTTGAAGTTGTTGCCGCCTGCGATGACCAGATCCGCCTCGAAGCTGACGATCTTCTCGACATCGATCTCGCCGTATTTCGCGACGTCAGGGATGGCGGCCGCCTCGGGCGGATAGAGGCTGAGATCCTCGACCTTGCCGACGATCCTGTCGCCGACCCCGAGGGCGAACAGCGTCTCGGTCGTGGCCGGGGTGAGCGACACGATCTTCGTCGGCTCGGCGGGGAGCTCGACCTTCGTGCCTTCGTCGTCGGTCAGGGTAACGGGGAACGTCGCCGCCGAAGCCGACGGCATCGGCGTCCCTGTCGTCGCGGGCTGGATTGAGCCGGTGGCGTCCGGCGGGATGGTCGGTGTCGTGCCGGGGTCGGTCGAGCAGGCGGCGACCGCAAGCAAGATGACGGCCAGGCCGACGATGAAACGGCCGCGTTGGCCGCGCCGGCGCACGGATTGGGGTACGAACGATGCGTCCAAGGGTCACTCCGGGGGTATCGGGTGAGGGCGCGGGGGGCCGAAGAATCGCGAGCCCCTCGCTTCGACATCGAAGGAGGGTGCTCGTCAGCCGGTCAGTCGCATGGTTGCCTGCCCTTTCTCTCGAAGGTGAGCATCAACCGCGGGGCCGGCGACCGGACTTACGCAACTCCCGGAGGAGCGGCGATCACCGTAGCGGGACTGTGCCGGAATTGCACCGGCTTCGCGACCACGCGGCGTCGTTCGTTATCGCCGGAGCGTAGCACAGCCCTTCCGGAGGTCAGCGTCCGGCACTGCGTGAAGTCCCGAATAAGCCGCGGATAAGCGCCGGCTGCGACCATCGCCGCCTCGCCCTCCTCCCGCCAAGCATGTGCCCGCCGGAGGAGGTAGTTCGCATGAGCCTGCGCCGCAGGATCGACACCTTGGGTCCGCCGTTGCTCGCCGCTGCCGCCGTCGCCGTCATCGTTGGCCCGGCCCTTGCCGGGCCTGCCGCTCGTTCGAAAATGGTCGGCCACGCGCCGATCCGCGCGGTATCAGGCCCGGCGGCCCTCCCAGTGTGTCGCCCGGGTGCGCAGGCCGGCAGTGGCGAGGGCGCGAGGCTGAGAGGGGCCGCCTGGTATCGGCTCGACCCGATCCTCGACGCCGCGGGCGGACTCGAAGGCCAGCGACTGGTCGTCGGCCAGGTGGGACGCCGGGGCGGCTTCGAATTGCCGCTCGGTGTCGAGTCGTTCGCGTCGGGGCCATCCGGCGGGCGGATCCTCGTCGGCAGCGACGACGGCCGGCGTTCCATCGTCCGGATTATCGATGTAGACCGGCGATGCGCGGCCGTGGTAAACGAGGGCCGCGAGCTGATCAGGCGCGCGGTTTTCGATGCAGCGGGCGGCGGGATCGTCGAGTTCCGCCTCGACCGTGCCACCCGGGCGGACCTCGGCGTCTGGAGCAGGCCGGCGGACGGCGCGAAGCCGACGCGGCTGCTCGAGCCGGTCGTGCCGAATGACCGCGTCGGCCGCGTCTTCGCCACGGGACTCTCATGGAGCGCCGACGGACGGCGGCTGGTGGTGACCTCGTGCGGCGAGGCGGCCTGCGTCGCCAGGATCCTCGATCGAGCCTCTGGCCGGGTCACGACGGTCGACGATCCACGGATCGGGGAGGTCATCGGCCTGGTCGGCGACGACCTCGTGGCCTACGGCGGCTGCCCGGGTCTGCCATGCGACATCGTCGCGATGGACCTGCGGACCGGCCACGTCCGGGGCATCGCTGAGCTCGCGGGTCTCGCCGGCGTGTCGCTAACGGAGAGTGTTGGCGTCGTCGCCATCGAGGACTACGCCGCGCGCGGACATCTTCGCGTCGTCCGCCTCGACGGGACCGTGCTCCGGACGCTGCCGCTCGACAAGGGGCTGCGGCTCGTTCCGGGCTCCGATCGGGCTCTGGCCGCCATTGAGCTCCCGCCGGGCGTCATCGCGCTCGCCCAGGGCAGCCGTCCGTCGCGCGCCCTGGCCCCTGCCACGTTCATCAACCTCGCCGATGGTCGGCGACTCCCCGCCGCGGAGGTCGTCCCATGACCACGCGCCCAGTCCTTCGCCGTGCAGCCGCGGCGGTCCTCGCTGGATCGCTGGCTCTCCAGGCGGTGTCGCTCGCGACAGCTCACTCCTCCGATCCGCCGATCTCATGGCCGCTCTTCGCGGCCGACGACGTCCTGCCGTTCCGCTGGAAGGAAGGCGAGGTCCCGCCCCCCAAGATGCGCGACGCGGTGGTGGCGGCTGCTGCGGGCGCGGCGGCGTCGGTCGCCTCCCGTGCCCCGACGATCGCGTACGCCGCGGGTGGCGCGTCGACCGTCGAGTACGGCGCGAACGTGTTCTGCGGCGTGAATGGCCTGGCGTGCGCGGACGGCTGGAATGCGCCAGACAGCTTCCGGGTCGCCTTCCGAACCCATGGCTGGCAGTTCGATTGGGGCCGCCTCCAGTGGTGCCAGCTCCAGTCGACGATCACGAACGGTTGCTATGACGTCGAGAACGTCGCGCTCGACGAGTTCGGGCACGTCCTTGGACTCGGCCACCACGTCAACTTCGCCGACGAGTCCGACTACCTCGATGCGGTTGTCCAGACGATCAGCAGGGCGCGACCGAAGGCCGGCTGGGATGCCGACAAGTTCGGCCGCTGCGACGCGGCGAAGCTCCAACTTCGCTACGACATGGTCAACTCCGCTCGGAAATATTCGACGTGCCTGGACCTTGCGACGGCGCTGTCGCTGGCCGTCACGGACACGTCGATCCGTCTCGGCGACACCGTGACGTTCACCGTGACGCTCCGGGTGGCGGACCTCGCGGGATACGAACGGCTCCGGGCAAACTTCTTGTCGCAACGGAAGGTCGTGCTGCAGCGGCGCTCGTCAGGAACCTCGTCGTGGACGACGGTCGCCACGATGTCGGCGTCGGCCGTTTTCTCCGGGACGTATCAGCTCAGCGTCACCCCCAGCGCTACGTATGAGTGGCGGGGCTATTTCCTGAAGCCCGCCGACGAAGGCATCAGAGCAAGCTCATCGGCGCCGTTCACGGTCACGGTCTCGGGTTGTCCGACGCCGCAATGCCCTCAGTTCCCGGTCCAGCAAACGAAGCAGGAGGACGTGGGGTGACGAACGCTCGGCTGGTCGGCGGGTTGATGGTCATGGCGATCGGGCTCGTCGCCGGCGGTTGTTCGGCGACGCCGCCGCCGAGCACCGACCCGCCGCCGCGGGCGTCCAGCCCTTCGGCGGTGGCCGCCGTCTCCACACCCGCCGCCTCGGCGAGCGAGATCGTCTTGAGTCCACCGCCGCCGAAGCCGGCCGGCGTCAGCGACGCACCCCTTGCAACCCTCGTCATCGGCGCCCAGCGCTACCCGGGTGAGGTAGGTGGCTTCACGTTCGGGCGGTTCAGCGAGAGCGCGCCGTGGCTACCCGCGACGGCGCTCGACACGGTCCAGGTGCGGGCCGGGACGGAGCTACGCGTCGAGCTGGATGACCGCGCCACGATGAAGGACTGGACGGCGCGGGTCGCGATCGCGGCCGACGTCACGGCGGACGCGGTCAGTGGCCTGGCCTCGGGCATCGGCCCCGCTGCCGCGTTCATTGCCCCAAGGTCCGGCGATTGGGTCGTTTCGGTGACGATCACCTACGGCCAGGGCCTCGGGAGCGGGGCATATTACTGGCACCTCATCGTGGAATGAGGCGCCGCCGGGTCGGTCAGGCGGAAGCCGGCACCTGCGCGGCGAAGATCGAGACCTGGGCCTCTTCGGGCAGCATGACGCCCATGATCTTCTGCAGTGTCAGGAGGTGGACGCACGAGGCCCAGCTCTCGAAATAGTGGCAGGTGCAGTGCCACTGACCGGCATCGAGACTGACATGATGAGTGTCGTTGTCGCCACGGAATGTGAGCGAGAGCCGGTCGATCGTGATGCGATCGAGCTCACGCGCGTAGCGATTCGCCTTCTCGACTTTGCCGATCAGGGAACTGTGCATCGCGGCATACCTCCGTCGCCCCGTGAGGGCGTTCACGTGGCCGCGCCCGGTCGATGCACCATCCGACCGGTGGAGCGGTCGTGTGCCGCCACGATACACCCGACAGCGCGTCCGGTCACCCCCCGATTCGCCCAGTCTCGACCCGGACCTGTGGGCCACGACGCCCGGCGGCGGCGGCACCCGCCGCCGCTACGGGGCCGTCGTGCCCTCGCGACCGAAGTCGTCCTCGAGCCGGACGACATCGTCGAGCTCGGGCGTCGAAACCTCGAGAATCTCGCAGCGCTCCGCGGCTTCGTAGCGGTGGATCCGGCCGGTCCGGACCCGGCGGTGGGCGCCCGGGCCAAGCTCCTCGGTCCGCACCTCACCACGATCGTCCTCGAGCGTCAGGAGGAGCCGGCCGGACAGCACGTAGATCGACTCGTCCTTGACTAGGTGGCGCTGGAGCGACAGGCGCCGGCCCGTCTCGATGACGAGGATCTTGCCGACGTACTGCTCCGTGTGGGCCCAGATCAGCTCGTGGCCCCATGGCTTGTCGACGCGCCGCGAGAAGCCTTCCGCCGGTCCCGACGTCTCCGTCATGAGCCGCGGACGAGACGCTCGCCCGCCTCGAGCATCGATTTCCGGATGGCCTCCGAGGTCGCCTCGGTGTAAACCCGAACGAGCGGCTCGGTGCCGGATGCACGGACGAGCAGCCACGAGCCATCGTCGAGGAAGAATTTGAACCCGTCCTTCGTCTCGAGCGACTGGGTCCGGCTGACCGCGCGGCCCGCAAGCTCGGTCGGGGCGTTGGCGACGAGGTCGACCAGGAGGCGCCGCTTGACCTCGGGATACTCGTCGCGCGGCACGTGGACATCGATCCGCCGGTAGAACGACGGTCCCGCAATCTCGTGGAAGTGCGCGATTGCCTTCGACACTGGCCAGCGGCCGGCGGTCTTCTCCCGGAGGAAGAGGTCGAGCAGCATGAGGTCGGCGTAAATGCCGTCGCGTTCGGGCAGATGCATCCCGAAGCCGTAACCACCGGATTCCTCCGCGCCCATCATCGCCCCGGTTTCGATCATCCGCGGGCCAATGAACTTGAAGCCGACCGGGGTCTCGTGCGTCTCGATTCCGTAGCGCTCGCCGAGCCTGGCGGCGGTCGAGGTGTTGTTGACGCTGACGACGACCGGCTGGCGCAGGCCACGGTGCTCCGCGAGGTAGTACATCAACAGGCCGGTGACCTGGAGCTGGTGGATGAACGTGCCCTTCTCATCGGCTGCCCCGGCTCGGTCCGCGTCGCCGTCAAGCAGGAGGCCAAGGTCGTAGCCCCCCTTCGCCAGGATCCCGAGCGCCTCGTCGATGTGCGGCCGAATCGGCTCCGGGTTGATGCCACCGAAGTAGGGGTTTCGCTCCTGGTGGATCTCCGTGACACGGATCCTGCCGCCGGCCAGTAGCCGCGGGATCCAGCCCGCGCCCGCGCCGTACATCGGGTCGACGAGGAGGGTCAGGTCGGCCGCCTTGAGCGAGTCGAGGTCGAGTGATCGGCGGAGGAAGGTCTCGTATCCCGGGAACGGGTCGAAGCGCTCAACAAGACCGACAGCCTCGGCGTCGGCGAACGGCCGTCGCTCGATCGCGGTCCCGCCGTTGCGGGCGATCTGCGCCTCGATCGTCGTGAGGATCTCCGGGCCGGCCGCGGCACCGGTCGGCGCCTTCACCTTGAAGCCGTTATCGGTCCAGGGATTGTGGCTGGCCGTGATGACGATGCCGGCGGCCGCTCCCCGCTGAAGCACCTCGTAGCTCGACATCTGGGTCGGAACGGCGTGGACGGCGAACGCCACGGGGATGTCATGGGCGAGCAGGACCTCCGCCGCCGACGCCGCGAAGTGCTCCGAGGCGAACCGCCGGTCGTAGGCGACGACGACGCCCTTGGCCTGCTCGCCTCGGTCGACGACATAGCGGGCGACTCCGTCGGCGCAGCGGCGCACGTTGGCGAACGTGTAATCGTCGGCGATCTTCGCCCGCCAGCCGTCGGTCCCGAAGACGATCGTCGTCGGGGTCGGAGCCTCGGCGATGTTCGTCAAACTCGCTCCTCCGGCCGCGCAACGCGGTCGAGGAGCGCCCGCACCTCGGTCTGCAGTTGACGGGCGCCGGCGAGGTGGGCGGAAACGCCGTCCGATACGAACCTGTCGCCGGCCGGGGCCTCGACTGAAAGTCGACCCTCCTTGGACCGGACGAGCAGGTCATCGGGGCCGACGTCGACCGCCTCGCCCGACTGGATCACGCGGCCGCTCATGCCGCCGGCGTCATCCGACGTGATGCCTGCGCGGCCGGCGAGGCCGGCCAGGAGCGACGTCCAGCTACCGAGATCGCTCCACCCGACATCCATCGACCCCATCACGACCCGATGATCACCCGCCGCGCCCTCCATCACCGCGTGATCGATCGAGATCGGATGAATCCGGTCGTAGGCCGCGGCGAGGGCCAGCTCCGAGCCAGCCGCCGGTTCGATCAGCATCATCAGCGGTGTGTACTTCTCGATCGCCCAGCGGATCGCGCCTCGTCGCCAGGCGAACATGCCGGCGTTCCACGCGACGCCGGGCATGTTGATCAGCTCGCGCGCGCGGGCTTCGGTCGGCTTCTCCTCGAAGGAGAGGAGCGGGAAAGTCCGAACGCCCTCGACCTTCTCGCCGCGCATCGTGTCGGGCCGCAGGTAGCCGTAGTCGGTCGAGGGATAGGAGGGGTGGATGCCCAGCGTCACGAGCGGCTCCTCGATGTCGAAGACGCCCGTCGCGAGGCGCCCAACGGCGACCGACACGACGTCGCGGAACTGATCCTCGCGCTCGATCCACTGGTCGGCCGGGAGGACGAGCATCACCTCGTCGTCGGGCCGGTCGATGAGGGCCGTCGCGAGGGCGATCGCCGCCGCCGTGTTCCTGCCGCCCGGCTCGACGATGAGCCGCACGTCCGGGACCTGATCGCGGACGAGCTGGCCGTAGCGTCGCTCCGTCACGCAGTAGATGTCGCCCTCGCGGACGAGCGGTGCGATCCGGCTCACAGTCCGCTGGAGGAGAGACTCGTCACCGAGAAGCGGGAGGAAGGGCTTCGGTCGCTCGGGTCGGCTGAGCGGCCAGAGCCGGGTCCCGCCACCACCGGCCAGGATCACGGCATACATGGGCGGTCATTCTAGTCGGGCCGAGCGGTGCGGAGGAGCCGTCCGGGGGCGGTCCGCGAGCGTCGGCCCTCAGAAGCTCGGTGGCGTCACGCAGAAGAGGACGAGGGCTTGCCGATCGGAGCTGTTGACGTTGCGATGCGGCAGGCGCGAGGAATAGGTGATCGAATCACCCTCCTCGAGCAGGTGATGCTCGTCGGCGACCCACAGCTCGAGCTGGCCCGACAGGACGACGACGACCTCCTCGTCGGAGTCGTGGGCGAACGGCTCCCCGCCCGTGCCACCGCCTGGCTCGATCGTCGAAAGGATCACCTGGAGCCGCGCGGTCATGTCGGACGTGAGGAACTCATCGATCGCCCGGAGGCCTGGATAGGCGATCCGCCGGCGCTCTGCGCGCCGGACGACGCGGCCGTGGGGAGCTTCCTCGGTGAAGAGCTCGGCGATCGCGAGGTCGAGCGCGCGCGCGATCCGCTGCACGGACGCGATCGACGGGCTCGTGACCTCGCGCTCCACCTGCGAAAGGAAGCTCTCCGTCACTCCGGCCCGTTCCGCAAGTTCGCGCAGGGTGACGTTGCGTGCCTGGCGCAGCGCACGGATCCGCGGCCCGAGCTGGAGCTCCGTGAGCGCGGATGTCGGTGCGGGCGCGGAACCGGTAGCCATCGCGGCGGAGGCTCCCTCCAGAAAATCGCCGAGAAAGTGAAGTATAGCTTCAGTGAACTCGGAATCTCCCTCCAGACTCGACGATGAAGCTTCGAATATCGCACGCATCCTGCGTTGACGATGCGGGATCGCTCCGCGTACCATCGGCCAGCCTGTAGCAACGCTACATCCGCGATCAGCGTGCACGATCCGTCCCGTCAAGAAGAGGGCCCGTGACCGTCACCGAGACCCCGCCTCATCGCCGACCAGACGGGGATACATCGCCGCAGCCTGCCAGAGCCCGACGTGACGCCCCCGATGTCGAACTCATCGACGTCACGAAGCGGTTCGGCGATGTCGTCGCGGTCGACCGGATGACGCTGGAGATCCCCCACAGCTCCTTCATCAGCCTCCTCGGCCCGTCCGGCTGCGGCAAGACGACGACCCTGCGCATGATCGCCGGCTTCGAGCAGCCCACCGAGGGCGAGATCCTCCTCGACGGCCGACCGATCGCCGGCGTGCCGCCCTACCACCGGAACGTGAACACGGTCTTCCAGCACTACGCCCTCTTCCCGCACATGGACGTCGCCCAGAACGTCGGCTACGGCCTGCGCCAGAAGAAGGTCGGCCGCGACGAGGAGCGACGGCGAGCCACCGAGGCCCTTGGCCTGGTTCGCCTCGCCGGCTACGAGCGCCGCCGGACGTGGGAGCTCTCCGGCGGCCAGCAGCAGCGAGTCGCCCTCGCCCGAGCGCTCGTGAACCACCCGACGGTGCTCCTCCTCGACGAGCCGCTGGGAGCCCTTGACCTGAAGCTCCGCAAGGAGATGCAGCTCGAGCTGAAGGCGCTCCAGCAGGAGGTCGGGATCACGTTCGTCTACGTCACCCACGACCAGGAAGAAGCCCTGACGATGTCGGACGTGATCGTCGTCATGCGTGACGGCAAGATCCAGCAGATGGGCAGTCCGACCGAGCTGTACGAGCGCCCGATCAATCGATTCGTGTCGGCATTCATCGGGACCTCGAACTTCCTGCCCGCCACCGTCGTGTCGAATGACGGGGCGGCGGGTCGTGTCAGCGCTCGGACCGATCTCGGGCTCGATCTCCGCGGCATCCTGACGGACCCAGGGTCAGTCGTCGGTACCGGGGACCCGGTGACGATCGCGATTCGGCCAGAGCGGCTCGAGATCTCCGCCGCGGGGAACGATGCAACCGAGCCGGGCTGGTCGGCCGTACCGGGACGCATCCACCAAGGCACCTACCTGGGCGACCAGACCGAGTTCCGGGTGCACACAGACCTGGCGGGCGAGCTCGTCGTTCGCCGCCAGAACGCCACGGGGGCGCAAGCAAGCCAGGGCCTGGGACCGGGCGATCCGGTCTTCGTGCGCTGGCAAGAGGAGGCGAACCTGGTCCTGGCTAACTAGGTTCGGCACGCCCGTGGATCGGGCTTGAGGAGGAGCGACATGGCAGAGCGTGATCTCGACAAAATGCTGCGGCGGATGTCGCAGACGAAAGTCAACCGGCGAGGCTTCCTCGCCGCATCGGGTCTGACCGGCCTGAGTGCCTTCCTGGCTGCGTGCTCGGGGAACGGCGGAGCTTCGGGAGCAGCGCCCAGCGCGGCGTCCTCCGCCCCCGGCGGATCGGCGGCCCCCTCTGCCGCGGCCTCGGTCGCCCCGGTCGAGACCGAGGGCGCGCTGTACGTGTACAACTGGGCCGACTACATCGCGGAAGAGAACATCACCACCTTCCAGGAGCGCTTCAACATCACGGACTGGTCGCTCGACACCTACGCGTCCAACGCCGAGCTCATCACCAAGCTCCAGGGCGGAGCTACGGGGCTCTACGACATCGCCGCCCCGACCGCGGAGTACGTCCCGACGTTGGTCGAGGGCGGATACCTGGAGAAGATCGACTGGTCGAAGGTCCCGAATCAGAAGTACATCAACGCCCAGTTCAAGGGCCTGTGGTGGGATCCCAATGATGAGTACCAGCTGCCCAAGGACTGGGGCACGACCGGGATCTCCGTCCGCACCAAGTTCGTGACCGAGGACGTCAGCACCTGGAAGAAGTTCTTCGAGGTCGCCCCGAAGTATTCCGGCAAGATCATCGTCGTCGACTCGCCGGGCGACGTCTTCACCGCCCCACTGAAGGCGCTCGGCTACTCGCTGAATACGCTAGACCCGGCGCAGCTCGGCGAGGCGAGGGAACTGCTGTTGGGCCTCGCTCCGCACGTCCTCGCGCTCAATTCCGATACCTACGAGGTACCCCTCGGGACCGGCGAAGCCGTCCTCGGTCTGACCTGGACGGGCGGCATCGACGAGCTCATCGCCGACCCGGAAACCGCAGACACGAAGTACATCATCCCCGAGGACGGGACGCTCTACTGGATGGACACCTGGGTGATCCTGGCGGACCCACCGCACCCGGAGGCCGCTCACGCGTGGTTGAACTTCATCCACGAGCCGGAGATCCAGGCCAAGGAGACGATCTGGAACGCCTACGCGACCCCGAACGACGAGGCCAGGAAGTTCATCCCGCAGGAGATCCTCGACGACCCGACGATCTTCGTCCCACAGGACATCTTCCCGAGGCTCGAAGGGTCCGAGGCGACGGAGACCAATCCGTTGCGCGCCGAGATCTGGGAGGAGTTCAAGTCAAAGATCGGCAGCTGACCATCTAGGTCGTAGCGTCCTCACCCCGTGAGCGATCTCGCGCCGGCCGTTGTTCCACGGCCGGCGCCCCCCGCGGCTCGACCGTCCCGGTTGTTGACGGGCGCGCTGATTCTCCCGGCGAGCCTCTGGTATCTCATCCTCCTGATCCTGCCGATCGCGATCGTGATCGCGTTCAGCTTCGGTGAACGAAGCCCGACCGGAGGCTACAACGGCGGCTTCACGCTCAACAACTACGCGACCGCCTTCCGGAATGCCGATCCGTTCCTGACCAGTCTCACGCTGTCCGTCACTGGCACCGTGCTGTGCCTGTTGATCGGGCTGCCCCTCGCCTACTTCATCGCGACAAGAGCCGGCCGCCGCAAGGGGCTGTTGATCATCCTGCTGGTCATCCCCTTCTGGACAAGCTTTCTCATCCGAACGTACGCGTGGTTGATGATCCTCGGCGTGGATGGGCTGGCCGGGCCGATCGGCAGCCTCATCGGTGTCGAGGACTTCCGCATCCTGGGCACCGAGTTCGCGGTCCAGCTCGGCCTGGTATACGGCTATCTCCCGCTGATGGTGTTCCCGTTGTACGTGACGCTGGAGCGGATGGATCGACGCCTGGTCGAGGCTTCGAAGGATCTCGGTGCCGGCCGTCTGGCCACCTTCCGTCAGGTGACATTTCCGATCGCCCTGCCGGGGGTCGTCACGGGCTGCATGCTCGTCTTCATCCCGATGATGGGCGAGTACGTGATCCCGCAGATCCTCGGCTACGGCCGGGTATTCACGGTCGGGAACTCCCTGGTTCTGCGCTTCCTCGAGTCCCGCAACTGGCCGGCGGGAGCGGCGCAGGCCGTCGGCCTGATCATCGTGATGCTCCTCAGCGTCGGGTTCTACGTGTGGTTCACGAACCGAGGCCGACGCACGCGCGAGCAGAGCGTGCTGTGACCGTCCGATGACTGCGCCCGCCGTGCCGATCCCGGTCGAGCGGCCCGTCCGCAGACCAGCACGTCCCGGGATAGACCGGATCGGTCTACTCGTCGAGACCTGGCTCCGGGCCCACATGCTCCTGGTGTACGGGTTCCTCTACCTGCCGATCGTCGTCGTCGTGATCTTCAGCTTCAATGGCACCGACCGGCGGGTCACGAACTGGGAGGGCTTCAGCCTCCGTTGGTATGAATTCGTCCTCGACAATCGGGAGGTCCAGCGATACCTGTTCAACAGCTTCATCGTGGGCGTCGCGACGGCCATCTTCGCGACAGTCATCGGCACGATGGCCGCGCTCGGCCTCCAGCGGGCGCCCCGCTGGTTCAGGGTCCCGTTCGACGCTGTGACCTACGTGAGCATCATCATCCCGGAGATCGTCATCGCCCTGGCGACGCTCGTCTTCTTTGCCAGCACCATCGGCCGCGATGGGATCGTGACCGACATCACGGGAGTAGAGCTGGGCTTCGGTTTTCACACGATCGTTGGCGCCCTCTCCCTGTTCAACATCAGTCTTGTCATGCTGCTCGTGCGCGCGCGCCTCTCTGGCATGGACCGGACGCACGTCGAGGCAAGCTTCGACTTGTTCGGGACGCCCTGGCGAACCTTCTGGCAGATCACCTTCCCGCAGCTTTTGCCCGCCATCGTCTCGGGCTTCCTCCTGTCCTTTACCTTTGCGTTCGATGACTACGTGACCACCACCTTCGTCAACGGTCGTGGGACGTCGACCGTGCCGCTGTACGTCTTCGGTCAGATCCGTCGCGGCGTCACGCCGGCGACCAACGCAGTGGCGGCGCTCATGTTGCTGTTGACCCTCACGCTGCTGCTCGGCGGACAGTGGCTCCTGACTCGGAACGCTCGACGCGCCGGACGCCGCGACCAGGTAGGCGGGGTTGCCGGGATCGTCACGGAACAGCAGGGTGCCTGAGGTGACGACGGGCGCGTCGCCCCTCGACAACGTCGATTCCTGGCGCGGCCCGACAGCCTCGCAGGCGGCGGGGCTGACCCTGGGCGCCGCTCGGTCGATCGTCGCTGCCATCCAGGCGGAGGCGCGGCAGATGAAGGTCGCGATGTCGTGCGCGGTCGTTGACTCGGGCGATCAGCTCGTGGCGTTTGAGCGCATGGACGGCGCCGATCTAGTCGGGATCACGCTCGCCCGGGACAAGGCCTTCACGGCGCTCGTCAACCGCATGCCGACCGGGGACCTGCCACCGATCGTCCAGCCCGGCACGGAGTTCTTCGGCTATCACACGGTCGCCGGCGGCCGGACGATCATCTTCGCCGGCGGCATGCCGCTCGAACGGGACGGTGTCCTCGTCGGGGCGGTTGGGGTGAGTGGCGGCGACAGCGCCCAGGATCAGCGTGCGGTCGACGCGGGCGTCCGGGCGTTCACCGGGCCGTAGCCAAACGTACCTTAGCCGGCGGGGATCGGCTCCGGCTGCCGGACGCCGGCTTCGGAAGCTAGGAGGGCCGCCTTGTCGGTCCGCTCCCACGGCAGGTCGAGGTCGGGCCGCCCGAAGTGCCCGTACGCCGCGGTCTGGCGGTAGATCGGCCGTCGCAGGTCGAGGGCCGAGATGATCGATGCCGGCCGCAGGTCGAAATGCCGCTCGATCATCGCCTGGATGTCGGAGTCCGGGATCTTGGCCGTCCCGAACGACTCGACCGACACCGAGATCGGATGGGCGATGCCGATGCCGTAGGCAAGCTCGATTTCGAAACGGTCGGCGATGCCGGCGGCGACGACGTTCTTCGCTACCCAGCGGGCGGCATAGGCGGCCGACCGGTCGACCTTCGTCGGATCCTTGCCGGAGAACGCGCCGCCGCCGTGGCGAGCCATGCCGCCGTAGCTGTCGACGATGATCTTGCGACCGGTCAGCCCGGAATCGCCCATCGGGCCGCCGGTGACGAAACGCCCGGTCGGGTTGACGTGCATGATCGGATCCGATCCGCGAAGCTCGCTCGGGATCGTCGGCAGGATGACGGTCTCGACGATGTCCTGGCGGAGCCGCTCGGCGCGGACGTCGGGGTCGTGCTGGGCTGAAACGACGACGGTCCGAACCCGTTTGGCGACGCCGTGCTCGTACTCGATGGTGACCTGCGTCTTCCCGTCGGGTCGGAGGTACGGCAGCTGGCCCGACTTGCGGACCTCGGCGAGGCGCCGGGCCATCCGATGGGCAAGCGCGATCGGCAGCGGCATGAGCTCTGGCGTCTCGCGGCAGGCGAAGCCGAACATCATCCCCTGGTCGCCCGCACCGAGCTCCGTTGCGGCGGCGTCCTCGCGGACCTCGAGCGCCGCGTCGACACCCTGGGCGATGTCGGGCGACTGCTCGTGAACGGACACGATCGTGCCGCAGGTCATGTAGTCGAAGCCGTACTCGGCCTTGGTGTAGCCGATGTCGCGGACGGTGTCCCGGACGACTGATTGGAAGTCGACGTAGGTCGTCGTCGAAATCTCGCCGAGCACAACCACGAGGCCCGTCGTCGTCGCCGTTTCGCACGCCACGCGAGCGTTGGGATCGTCCTTGATGATCGCGTCGAGGATGGCGTCCGAGACCTGGTCGCACATCTTGTCCGGATGGCCTTCGGTGACCGATTCCGAGGTGAAGAGGTACTGCGACGCTGCGACAATGCTGGTCATGCTGCTCCCCTGCGAGGTTCCCGGCGGAGGGTACCACGCGCTTCGTGGGAGCCTTGACGCCGTCCTCGGCGCGAGGCGGCGCCTCGCCGCGAAACACCCCCTCCGTTTTGGGGACCGTGGTTCGCATCAAGATGACCGTCGTTCGCATCTGACCGTACGCCGGACGCCTCTCCTCGAAGGCCGCGGTTATGCGCATTACGGTCATCAAGTTCGGAGGGGTGTTCGTCGACGGAATGCCGGCGGTGCTCGGCGGCACCGGGACACACGATCGTTCGGTCACGGACCATCGGGGGATGCCTGCCCCGCCCGCCGGACGTGACTATCGGACCATGAGCGGCGAATCTCGGGCGATGAAGGGGCGAATGCGCCTGCGCGTGACGATTGCTGTCGCGCTTGCGGCAGGCCTGCTCACGTGGACCGGACCAGCCGCGTTCGCGGCCGATCCCTCGCGCGCGTCGAGCGTCCCGACCGCCACCCAGGTGACGGCGGCGGCCGAGCAGACCCGAACCGTCGACCTGTATCGGTCGGGCGCAGCGGTGACCCAGTACACCTCGTACTGGTGCGTGCCCGCGGCGGTCCAGACGATGATCAACCTCGCCACCGGCCGCTCCGACCGAAGCTACGCGACACAGTCGCGGCTCTACACAGAGCTGCGGCAGGCCAACCTGTACCGCTACAGCACCCGCGGCAACGACGTCCGGGGCTGGGCGCGCGTCCTGACCGCGCGGCTGCCTTCGGGGATGGGCTACGCCGACATCAGCTTCTCGTCACGCTCCGGGGCCTACCTCGCGATCGTGAAGGCCATGGACCGCACCCGGCGTCCCGTCGGGATCGTCGTCGACGAAGGCGGCCACGCCTGGACCGTTGTCGGGTTCAGCGTTCGCGAGACGCCGGGCGTGCCGAACTCGACAACCGTCCTCGGCTTCTACGTCGTCGGACCGCTCGGGTCGCCGTCTGACCCGTGGCCGAAGAGGTACCTCACGGCGAGCGAGCTTTCATCCCGCTTCACCCGCTACCACGAGTCGCAGCGATCCGTCCCGTGGGAAGGGCTCTACGTGATCGTCGCTCCACTCTCGACCACGGGAGCCGTCACGGCGACCAGGTAGCCGACGCCCGGCGCTAGACTCGACGACGTGGCTGATCGCGTCGTCGCCTCTCTCGATCCCGCGCCCCTCGATGCGGCTGACCCGCTCGCCCCGTTCCGGGAGCGGTTCATCAGCGCCGACCCGGAGCTCGTCTATCTCGACGGCAATTCTCTCGGCCGGCTGCCGGCCACGACGGCGGATCGGCTCAAGCAGGTGGTCGTCGAGGAGTGGGGTCGCGACCTGATTCGCGGCTGGGATCGATGGCTCGACGAGCCGCTCCGCGTCGGCGACCGGCTGGCGGAGGCGGTCCTGGGCGCAGGCCCCGGCGAGGTCGTCGTGAGCGATTCGACGTCGGTCAACTTATACAAGGCGGCCCTTGCGGCGCTCGAGGCGCGGCCCGGGCGGCGCGTCGTCGTTACAGACCGGCCGAACTTCCCGACCGACCGGTACGTCGTCGAGGGACTCGCCCGGGCGCGCGACCTCGAGATCGCCTGGCTAGAACCGGACGAGATCGAGGGTCCGCGACCGGCCGATCTCGAGGCGGCCCTCGCCGCACACGCGGGCCATGTCGCCCTCGTAACCCTCAGCCACATCAACTACCGGTCGGCGGCGATCGCGGACATGAGCGCCATCACGGCCCTGGCTCATGACGCCGGCGCTTTGACCATCTGGGACCTCAGCCATTCGGCCGGCTCGATCGCGGTCGACCTCGAAGGAGCGGGCGCGGACCTGGCCGTCGGCTGTACCTACAAGTTCCTCAATGGCGGACCCGGCGCGCCCGCCTGGCTGTATGTCCGTCGGTCGCTGCAGGGGCAGCTCCGGAACCCGATCCAGGGCTGGTTCGGCCAGCGCGACCAGTTTGCGATGGGTCAGGGCTACGACCCTGAGCCCGGCATCCGATCGTGGCTCGTCGGGACGCCCGGGATCATCGGCCTCGCCGCCGCGGACGAGGGCATCGGCCTGGTCGCGGAGGCGGGCATCGACCGGATCCGGGCGAAGGGTGTCGCCCTGACCGAGTACGCCATCGCCTTGTTCGACGCGAGGCTCGCAGCCCTGGGCTTCGACCTCGGCAGCCCGCGAGATCCGGCGCGACGCGGAGCCCACGTCGCCATCCGGCACCCCGACGCCCGGCGGCTGACGGCGGAGCTGATCGCCCGCGACGTCATTCCCGACTTCCGCGAGCCCGATTCGGTCCGCTTCGGCCTGTCGCCGTTGACGACGCGTTTTCGCGATGTCGAGGCGGGCATCGCCGCACTCGAACAGCTGGTGTCGTGACCTCGCGGTGATCCTCGGCGTGGCCCCGACTACGCCTCCATCCGCAGCTCCTCGAGGTCGAGGTCCCGCTCGACGCGGCGGAACACGTCGTCGCTGAGACCGCCGGTCTCGTGCAGGCGGAGGAGCGCCTCCCGTTCGGCCTCGATGACGGACCCTCGGATCAGCCGATGCTCGAGCAACTCCTGCTCGGCCTCGTCTGTGGCCGCCTCGCCGTGGTGCTGGTCGATGTGGCTCGCCCGGTGGCCGTACTGCGCCCGCAGCGCGTCGATCAGCTCGAGGTGGCCGG
>Ga0184623_10000012_pt1 | contig 67147 bp, 77 predicted proteins | sample PLM1_100_b1_FD_133138 | JGI IMG/M metagenome (GOLD analysis project Ga0184623, IMG submission 133138) | Groundwater sediment microbial communities from an aquifer in East River, Colorado, USA - PLM1_100_b1 | ecosystem: Environmental > Terrestrial > Soil > Riparian zone | place: USA: East River... | reverse complement strand
GACGATGGCTAAGACCTTTGGATACAATCCAAAAAGCAATTCCAAACAAAATTCCACCTATGGGTTTACTTGCACTAAAAACTAGAGTATAAGTGATTCCGAAAAGTATAGGGTCTGTTAGTCCATCAAGTTGAATTTGGACAGGTTGTCTGTTTAGATTCATACCGATTTATTCATGTGCAGTTCTTAGACGGTTATCTAAAGCTTCTTCAGTTTTCATATCTCGACCACATAAATAACATCTCAAGTTGGGCCTAGGATTTGTAAACAGACCATGTTGCAATTAACAATAACGTTACTGCATGTAATATTAAATCAGTTCCATTACCTGACGAAGCTATTGACATTGCCGTGTTTTCGCTTTCTTTAATGGGAAGAAATTGGCTCGATTATATTAAGGAAGCAAGAAGATGTTTAGCAACGAATGGATATCTACTAATTGCAGAAACGACCAAAACCATAAAGGGAAGATTATCAAGACTCAAAGAAATAATTCATAAAGAAGGCTTTGAAATCTATACTGATGAAGAGAAAGGAGATTTTCTTCCAACAACCTAGATATTTCTGATTTCCTTGGTTTTACTGGCTATTTATTATCTAATTAGAAATCCTTATGGATTTGCAGGAATTTTACTTTTTCACCCTTCAAAATATAATCGATTTAAGAAAAAAGTTGCAAGAATTAATTTTTACATTTTCTCTTTTCGGATGAACTTTGTAAACTATTTTTTAATGTTATCCTTACTAACATTAGTAATAATTATGATTGAAAAGTTCATCTAATCGGGGCTGGTCGTTTGGGAACCAAATTTGACACGATTTTTAGAGCGATTATCTAACTTTATCATACTTAGAATAATTATTTGTTTTCGAATTAATCTCATTTACATACAAAGTATACACATTTTCGAATGACATGTTCAAAACTTGTACCCAATATTTCGTAGAAATTTTTTTCTGTCATCTATGTCATTATCTGTTTCTATACCCTTTGGTTTAAATCCATCAACAACACCAAGTATTGCCCTACCTTGTACTGTATCAACAAATATTATTTCTACTGGATTAGCGGTAGCACAATAAACGGTCACTATTTCAGGAACTTCTTTAAGCCTTGGTAATATGTTTATTGGGAATGCATTCTTTAACAAAATTACTAAACTATGTCCAGCAGAGATACTATAGGCATATTCAGTGGCCATTTTTTCCAGAACTTCATCATTTCCTGCATGCCTTACCAAACAGGGACCACTCGCTTCACAAAAACCACATCCAAACTTGATACCTGGAACACAATTAACTAAGCACTCTGAAACATCCTCGACTGTCTTTATGAAATGACTCTGAGCTAGGACGAATTGAACATCACTTGGAGGTTCTATCTTTAATGACTTGATTTCCATATATGCCATCATTATCAATTGTATGCTTTATCTTTTCCAATTTTTTATTTCACCATCTTATTGTGAAACCCACTTAAAAGGACCAATATCGGTATGGGCCGGAAGGGATGCGTGACGATATCGGTGCTAAAAGTAGGTTTTAGCATATAGGAACCAAAAACAAAGCTTTAAAGTTTTCTTTACTCAGCTTCAAAATTTTTTTGTCGGGGCATCGGTATTCAAAAATCCCATGTAGTAGGGTTATAGTTGGTCTCGAGTTTCCTATTCTCGTAAAGTTTATGAAGAGTACCTAATAATTCTGGTTAATTGAAATCATATCTAGTTTATTTTGTAGCCTTATTGATGTTCTCGACATCTTCTCTCTACTTTTTAGTCGCAATATTTGGTGAGAGTGTTGAAAGTAGTGAAGCTCATGGCTTGCAACTAGTTGGAGGACAGGAGGATGAAACTGCAGAGTCTGAGCATAATGAGAGCCAAGAGGAGTCAGGTGGTGAAATTCACAATGAAACAGGGGAATCACCAGAAGAAATGGCACTAGAACAGACATCCAATGAATCTAAACACTCTGAAAACGAAGAAACAGAAGAAACTTTACACGAAGAAACATCTGAAAATCAACGCAGGATTTTTGAATTCCCACTTTTTGTTAGTGCCGGGATTGGATATGCTGCAATAGGAATATGGATGATACTAGATAAAAGGAACAGTAAGATTCCTTACATAATAGCGATAGTTGGTTCTATAATATTATTAGGAATTTATGTTTCATCTAGGACTATAGGGATTTCCAATTTAGGTTTAGAACCTGTAGGATTGTTGGATTCTATTGTAGCAGGACTCCAAGTTGGAATAATAGCTACTTCATTATATATCCTAATTAAGAAAACATACACCAAAGGAATAACCGTTGGTAAATAGAGATAAAATTAGCTGGAACAAAATACTAATTTCAATAATATTTTTTCTTTTGGCTGGATTATGCGAAATAGGTGGTGGTTACCTAGTTTGGCTTTGGCTCAGAGAAAGCATGAGCTGGATGCTCGGCGTCTTGGGCGGTTTTGTTCTCTTTGCTTATGGAATAGTCCCTACCTTTCAACCATCTCACTTCCATAGAATATACTCTGCCTATGGTGGAATTTTCATTCTCCTGGCACTGGTATGGAGTTGGCTTCTCCTTGGAGTAAGACCGGATAAGTTTGACATCATTGGAGCATGTATATCGCTTATTGGGGTTGTCATAATATTTTACATCCCAAGAAAAAATGAGGTAATGTGGAAAGAAGGGAAATGAGTTCTACCGCAACTATAATATCATCATTAGGACTATTTCTTATAGCAGCACTTGCTGAAATCGGTGGAGGATATTTAATTTGGCTATGGATAAGAAGGAAGAAGAAAATAATCTTTGGTATTGTTGGTGGAATCGTTCTCTTTACTTACGGCGTTATACCAACACTACAACCAGCAGAATTTGGGAGAGTTTATGCGGCCTACGGCGGATTCTTCATTGTTTCTTCAATCTTATGGGGCATTGTGATAGATAAGAAGAGGCCTGACCGATATGAGATAATAGGAGCAATACTTGCAATTATGGGAGCGTCTATAATATTTTATGCCCCAAGATAGATAATAAATCTAATCAATGATTATTTACACAATCGTTACTTTTTGAATGATACTAAATGGATGCGACTATTTAGAGCTGTTTAGATAGTCTTTCATACAACTCTTTGTTAATTTATTGCTTATCGAATAGTATGCCCATATCAGAAGTGCAATTGACAGTAATCTCAAGGGAGTTTGGTAATTGGATACAAAAGCAGACGCAGTTACTCCTACTGCCCCCAGAGTAGAAACAAGGAAAAATCCTAGAGAGGAACAACTCACACATAAACTTGAAAGTACGCTTAGTGACGACCCGGAGAGTAACGAAGCACTGCTTATCTTTATTTTCGAGTGTCTAAATACATAGATATTCATGCTTACTACTATACCTAATAGTATAGATATTATGATTGTAAGAATAAAACCGACGACTGCATCATCAGGAAGATAGAATACTATTATTGGGTAAAAGAATAGCAACTGGTCAAAAATACAAGATACAATCCAAAATATTACTGCAGTTATGGCTGCAAATATGATATAGACCAAGTTTGAAAAAACAATTTTGAATGAAAGAATTAGTGAGCTTTGACCCTCAGATGATGAAGATGAGGTGATGGATGTTTTTTTCTTATCGGTCATTGATGCCACTAACCTGCAGAAATTTTTTTCTCAACTACTGCCTTGAAAGACTCAAATGGAAGGGCTCCTGACAACATTTCTTGATTTGACCCATTGCTATTTTCAACTATGAATGAAGGTGTTTCCTTAAAACCAAATGATAAGGCAAGGTCTATGTCTTTTTGAACAAAACTTTTGTACTTTTCACTATCAAAGCAGGAATCAAACTGCTTGATATCTAGCCCTGGAATTTGCAAAGCAAAATTCTTCAGATTCTCTTTGCTTACCCATCCTGAATCAATAGCTTTCTGGTTACTATAAAGCAGATTATGGAATGGCCAAAATTTTTTTTGGTCATTAGTGCATTGGGCTGCGAGAGCTGCGTTCATGGAGTCTAGTCCTCTATTTGGTAAGTGCGCAAAAACTAAAGCCACCTTTCCTGTTTGAATATATGTCCGGTTTATTAACGGCTCTATCTTTTTGAAAGAGGATAAATTGCATTAAATGGCTACTAGCCCACTTTGGATTATCTTTAGTTTTTATTAGGAACTCTTTAGTCTGCTCTTCAAGACTGCTACCAATTTTTAATTCTCCCTTATTTGTTAGATAATCAAGGAAAACCTTTAGTCTTCTTGGATATTGTCTTTTGGATTCTGGTGCTCTTAGAGCATAGAGAAACATTTGAAGAGGATTTTCTTCGTTTAATGCAAGGTTACTCATCTCGGTATACTAGTTATTTTTAAGTGGGCCAAGATTTAAGCGTCGTTATCAAAATGGGCCCAAGGGGATTTGAACCCCCGGCCGACCGGTTATGAGCCGGTCGCTCTAACCAGGCTGAGCTATGGGCCCGACAAAGTTTTTCGATATTAAAATATGTATAAAGGTTTTGAATAAAATGAAGAGATATTTAGATTTCTAGAATTTCAACTATAGTATATTATTCTTCAATATTCATCTTAGAAGTTAGTTGTGATGTCTTACGTATTTTTCATAAACTGCGTCCAGCAACAAGTTTTGTGCATCAAGGGAGTCTGCTGCCGCATTGAAGCAAATGTCATGTTTATGATCTGGAATATTTTTGATGAATCTTCTCCAAATTTCTGCATGTCTGATATCTGCCTCCTCATGTATTTCAAAATACTTTGTTGAATCTACACTAGAGATGTTGTAGAATTTCTTCAAGCCGTCGATCTTTGATCTACTTATATTTGGCAAATCCATTTCATACGCATACATTGCACATACACCTTCATCAACTGACTTCTTAGTTAATTGTACGAGACAAGATACGGCATTTCTTGTATTCCCATCACAAACATAACTCAATAGATCTTGTTTTGGTGTTCCAAGAGAATTGGCAAATCTTATCCATGGTTCAATATGACTTGATTCTTCCTTGTGACTCTCTTCAATTGTATTTTGCAAATTCGGATCTTGCAACATTAACTTGATATTGTTAACCATCTCTGGTACCACTTTCACTAATTGAAAATACTCTAACGAATATCCTTGTAAATGATCTAAGTTTAATTCCCCATTTGACCACATCTTGTAAAATGGATGTTTTAGAAGACTTTTTTTCTCCACTTCTTGATCTATCCTGAAAACAAGTTTATTCATCAATATTCATTCATCATTAACCTATAATATATTTTAATTATATAGGCATTAACAATTTGTTCGACAGGGGCATTATCCGGCTTTAACTCCTAGATTAGAAATTCTAATTAATTCAAGATAGTTTCTAGTAACTTCATACCCAGAATACTTTTATAAATCTTTTAGGTGGACGCATCTAGTTCCAGAAGCGGCTTCTGGAATTAAGACAAGACACCAAGCACCAATTAAGGTATGACAAGAAGAAAATAAACCAGAGACAGAAAATGGTATCCTATTCGACATATAGTCGTAACTCATACTAATATAGATATTTACAAATGTCTGGCACAACCGGATTTAACTAACATTCAAGGGAACATATTGGAAATTACCGATGATTTGTTTAAATTATTTTAAGATCGAGATTAGGAATGCCTTTATAACCTTTGTTGGCTTATTCCGATTAATGGATATGATGAAAGAGAATAGAGATAGAGCGGCATGTTTTTTGATCTTAAGTTTATCTATTGTGTTAGTAACATCGCAAGGAACTTCAAATAGTTACTTAAATAAATCGTGGGCTGATGGGTCCCTAACTTTAAACAATGAAATAGCGAAGTATTTTATAAAAATCCAAGGTAACTCGGAGAATGGTCTTGATATACCTCCTCCCGTACTTAGTCAAGATTCTGACAGTACTAATCAAAACGTGAGTGGTTTACCTGATGAAACATTGAGTAGTGAAGCAGATTCTAACAGTACTAATCAAAACGTGAGTGGTTTACCTGATGAAAATGAACCCAATGAAACAAATCAAAGCGTAGAAACTGAAGACCAGATTCAGAATAATCAGGAAATAAATGTCCAGAATAAAATCCAGATTCAACAGAGATTGGAAATCATTATTTCAGAAGAAGAAGGGGAAATACCACTTCCTCAGGAGGAGCAAAATAAGATAGAATCTGAAGACCAAGTTGTTGTAAGGGAACATAAAGGACTCACAGGTCCAGATTGTAGGACAGGAAATGTTCTTGCCGGTGCCTCAAATGAGAAAGACCTAAGGATCTTGACTGAATGTCAAGATGCGACGGGTACAGTTATGCATACTAAAAAGATGGACGATGGTGATTACAAGTTTTTCTTGAATTTAGACGAAAAATTTAAGTTCCTAGCAAATGAAAAGAATAACCAAAAAACAGATGGGTTCTTGGTGGTAGAAATCGTACCTCCTGATCAAGGCATACAAGGCATGTACCTGCCAAAGGAAGGCGATCATGTACATGTATGGGGCGCATGGGTAACTGATGAACCAAAAGGCTGGCATGAATTACATCCTGCTTGGAAGGTTGTTAATGAGTAATAGAGCCTTTCAATTTTAGATGTTCAATTTGTCGGGTGTATAAAATTTTTCTTATTGATACACATATTATTTTTTAGTGATTGAATACCAAATGTTTTGATTTGCGTGTCGCAATACTGGAACAAAAGATATACCGATTGGAATTCTGATTGGTATTTTGAATGGTAACATGATAATATATAATATATTTTAATTATATAGACTTTAACAATTTGTTCGAGAGAGACATTATCTGGCATTAATTCCTAGTTTAGAAATTCTAACTCAGTTCGTTTACCTTGTATCGTATATGTTCGTTTGTAAAATGTCTTCTCCTTTCTTATGCCAAAATTTATAGGCTTGATCTGCTAACCATCCAAAATTTTCCATGAATGGGTCAAAGTATCTTTTTTTATTTATGATTAAACCAAAGTTGTCACTAGTTCAAATGAATTTTAAAAATAGACGAGAGATACAACCCAATTTCTTAGGCCGTAAACTATTTTATTGTGAATTATACATCATCCTAGTGGCTCCGGTGGTGTAGTAATCGTAAAATAATAACGATTGCATAATCCGGTCAAGCATTGTGGCCTTTCGAGTCGCAGATCCCGGGTTCAAATCCCGGCCGGAGCATTAGTTAATACTCCTATTGTATATGACATACAAAGAGAAAAAAAGTCAATTATGAAATTCTATTGCGATTTCTTGGAATAATAAATTAGTTCTGATCGCTAAGAGATTGATTTTTGTAAAAGAATTAAATATCAATAAATGAATACTAGTTTAGGCTAGATACCATTCTTGAATAGAAGAAATATTGAAGCTAATCCGCTTTTGGAGCAATTTAGTTCTTATTTGTCGAAATTTGACGAATATCTTGGACGAGAATTAGATCTCTACTCTTGGTCAGAATTTTATACGCCATTAAGATATGCATCTGAAGGCGGAAAAAGAATAAGACCACTTATTTTAGTATTGTCAGCTGAGACAATTGTGGCTAATAAGCAAGTTACTAAGGACGTAACAGAAGACATGTTTTTGGCTTCCTGTGCAATAGAACTGTTACATACCGAATCTGTAATTCATGATGACATTATAGATAAAGAAGATTATAGAAGGGGTAGACCATCATTTCATATTAAATACGGTTACAATAGTAGCATCCTTACCGGCGATTTTGTACTTGGAATAATTTTGAATTTATGTACAAAAATTAACAATGCGAAGGTTTCTGCAGAGCTATCGAAGGCAGCAACAAAGATGAGCGAAGGTGAGATGACGGAGATAAAACTCACCCAAGATCCATTATTAAAAGTTGATGATTACATAAAAGTCGTCGAAAATAAGACTGCATCATTATTTGAAGCTGCCTCGAAAATAGGCTCATTATTAGGAGGAGGCACGGATGAAGAAATTTATGCCATGGGAAGTTTTGGACATTTACTCGGAATAGCATACCAGATACATGATGATATCGTGGATTGGAATAATGAGGATAGATTGTTTAATATATTGGTAAGGAACAACAAACAATCTGCTGAGTTTATTGAACGCATGGAAAATTTGTATATTTCTTATTCATCAAAGGCAAAAAATGAATTAAAGAAAATAACTGATTCCCTTTCAAAGAAACATCTTGAACACTTGACAGATTTAACATTTTTCCAATTTTAATCTTCTAGTAATCATTTTCTATTAAATTTATGACGATACAGTTTTCTTTATCTTTAAAATACGATATGAGTCAATGAATTTTGATGCAAAACTATTTGCACCTTTTTCCGAACCCCGATGTTCCATTCCTCTATACCTCAAATGATGATAAAATTCATGCAATATGATAAATGGATTATAGAAGATATCCGAATTTACGGCATAAATACGTCTTTCTTTTTGAACGTATACAGCATGTACGGTTTTTCTTTTCCCTTTAATGGTACCGACCACAATATCTGGCGGCTGGACATTGTAAACCCTGGAAAGTAATTGGAGTGATTCTTCAGTTCTCTTTTTTAAGATCAATTCTACTACTAATGCTTGGGTTTCGATATCAGGCAATTCCATATTCTTGTAATCCTTACACTCCTATTACAATTCTACAAAATCTAAAATTGATTCTTAATTGACGATTCATTATGAATGATAAATCATGTATTGCAATATTTATTTACTTTCTGTATTTTCTTCAAAATCATCTTCTATATCTTCTTCAAAATCATCTACTATATCTTCTTCAAATTCATCTTCTATATCCTCATCAGTTTTTGGAATATTGCCACTTTCTTCAGCTCGCAAAAACATTTTCTCCATCAATAGTTTCTCAGCAATACTACTGCTACCAGGGTAATTAATAATTAATTGAAGCAATCATGGTTACACAACAAGATGAAACAATATGACCTTCTATTAATATTCAAGATTAGTTTAACAGAACTTCAATCTATTTTACTCCAGTAATTTGTATTGTAGCGAATTTACATTAAGTCTGGACGGATAACAAGATTAAAGATTGGAGAGTAACTTTATAATAATTCTTCTTTTTAGATAATATTTGAAATGATTAATACAATTGGTGGAATAGTTATCATGGTGTCAGATCAGGCACAAGCAGTAAAATTTTATACAGAAAAAATCGGCTTTGATATTAGATTAAATGTTCCCTTTTATGGTGGAAAATGGATCGAAGTCGCGCCCAAGGATTCTGAATCGACTTTGAGTATTATGGAACCAAATTCCCAAATGATGTCTCCTGAAGAATTAGAACTAGCTAAAAAGACCATAGGAAGAAACACTGGTGTTTGGTTCTTTTCATCAGACATACAATCAACTTATGAAGAGCTTAAATCCAAGGGCGTGGATATCACAAAACCAGAAAAACAGGAATGGGGTGGCATACTGTCACTAGTAAAGGATCTTGATGGAAATGTTTTCACGTTATTATCATCTCCGGAAGGTTAATTGACTAATTTAGAAATCCTCCTATGATCAGTCTTACATCGAATTGAGAATCAAAGCTCTCTTTTATGAGAATCATATCTTGAGAGTTTTACATATTTGTGATGGACACTATTTCTAAATTTGAAGATTCATTAACCTAAATGCATTATTTGTTTTGAATCAAGATTACAGTAATATTGTCGTCGCCTCCTTTTTTATTCGCTTGATCAACCAATGTATTGCAGACACCTTGTGGACCTTCAGAAATATTTTTCTTTACTGTTGACAGTATTTCCTCATCTTCCAATAAATTTGTAAGACCATCTGAACAAAGAATCATGCAATCTTCTTCTCCAACATGGCATTGTTGGATCTCAGGCATTACAAAATTATTTGCTCCTAGATATTTGGTAACAATATGTTTTAAATTGTGTGTTCTTACCTCTTTCTCAGAGAGCATTCCATGCTGTACCATTTCCATAACCAAAGAATCATCACTGGTTAGTTGAATTAACCTGCCTCCTTTTTTATATAAATATGCCCTACTATCGCCCAAATGTGAGAAATAAAAGGTATTCTTAAAAAATACAGAGAAAACCACCGTTGTTCCCATATTCTTTAGCTCTAGACGTCTTTTCTTCTTTAGAATAATTTCTTCATTTGTCGCTTGGAGAGCTTTCTGAGTAATATTATGAATATCTTTGTCTTTATTCCCTTCAAGACGTTGTGATAGAATTTTTCCTAAAGCATTTACAGCAATAGTACTGGCAATTTCACCTCCATTATGACCACCCATTCCATCAGCTACAATATATACACCTACTTTGTCGTTAACGAAAAATGAATCTTCGTTATTTTCTCGAAGTAATCCTCTGTCCGATTTATAACCTGATGTAAGCAAGATCATAAATTAAAATAGAAAATTGATATTTAAATGAATAACACCGAAGAGATTTGAATGCTGAATGACATCTTTGTGGAAATAATTATTTTAAGTGAAAGATACAATATCCATTATTTTCATTTGAACGAAGCAAACCTTTATTTGATATTTTGCCATAATGTGAAAAAGGATTCAATAAATCCAATATCAAATGTATATGGTTAGTTTGCCACGATTTTTGAAAAGACAAGAACATCAATTGATTATTTTTGGTTTGATTCAGGTATAAACTTAGATATGTGAAGTAACGTTACCTTCTTTCATACTTTAGGTTATACTCTCTCTCAAATTCAGGGTCTAATCTTTTCTTTTCAATGAATGCTCTATCATAGATCGTATCAAGCCCATATGTAAAATCCAATTTCAGTTTAGCATATTTTGAGTTCAGATCTTTTTCTATTTTTTCAAAAAAACCTCCTGGAGTATTAGGAGTCGAAACCATTATTGTCTTACCATTACTTTTTTCTTTATAGGCAGAAATTGCCCGTTCCAATACTTCCTGTTCCCCATGATCTTGAAAATCTGCTTCGTCTATGAATAGAAACGCAGCATCAAAATAGCCATTAATGTCCATGATATTTCTCGTGGTCATTACTTTAATCCATGTTTTTTTTAACCATAATTCCGTATATTTGGATTCTAGTCTGAGAAGAGGGAATCTTTTTTCAAATAACTGTTGTAACTTTCTCTTTACATTTTCCGTGAATTCCTCACTTGTACCTGAGACAATGAATATGGATTTATCATCTAACTCGGATGAGGATAGTATTTTCCAAGCCAGATACCTTATCATAAAAGTAGTAACTCCAATTCCTCTAGCCTTCTTTATCCAGATATTTTGATTTTGTTCTACAGTTTCAAAGATAAGTGCTTGAAATTCGAACAAGGGATATTGTCTATCATCCTTTGTTGGTAGAGATATTAAGTGATTAAAACAACAATGTCCATTAGTTTTTATATATTTCCTCTTATGGATATCGTGATCCCATATCCAGAATGGTTTATCTAAAAATATAGATAGAGTATCTTTACCTTGATCAAAGATTGAGGTATCTAGACCTAGCATTTCCCAGTATCTTTCAATCCTTCTCAACTTGCACTTATAATAGGAGTTCCTAAACAAAGTTAACTTAATAGTTTAGTGTTTTTCTTACCTCAGGAAGAAATCTCAATATTTGATCTCGTATCCATTTTCTATATTGTCTCACTGACTAAATGTAGTGATGTGCGAAGGTATTGCTTTCTGATGAATTCTTGTCCTGCGTAAATTGCCAATAAATCAAACCACCGTAGACAACCAAATCCCTAGCAAGCATTTCCAATCTCAATATTAGTTTCTTGTTCACAATCTGACCGCTTGAGTCTAGGTCTTCGCTTTCGTTAATAGAAATTCCATACGGCAAGCTCCAAGCATAACACTGTCTAACAGCTGTCCTCATTTGATCCATTACTGTTAGACCCTTCTCATGAGATGAAACTATATATCCGAACGTCTTGCCTGAAAATTCTTTCCAAAAAAAATCTAAAAAATTTTTCATGGTTCCGGACATAGATCCGTGATAATCAGGTGAGGCTAGAACAAATACATTAGCCCAATTTACATCACTGGTAATCTTTTTCACATTTTCATTTTCGGATTTAGCGCTAGGCCTATACATAGGTAATTCAGTTTCTAACAAATTAATCAGTCGTGCTTCAGTTTTGTACTTGACCGAAATAACTTCAAGGACGTTTTTTAGAGCATTTGTGCTAAATGAATTTTTTCTCAAACTGCTTCCAATTCCCAAGACTTTTACTTTTTGTTTCGTAGCTTCTATTCTTAATGTGGAATATATAAAATATTTTTTTGGATGCAAATAAAACACTGGATTAAATATAATAACTATTAAGGCGCACTATACTAACAATAAGTAGTAAATTATGCCAATCATCATAAGGCCTGACTCTGAATTTACAGATTTATTAAAAAATAATCTAAGATCAAGATACGACGAGAAGAAAAAGGACAGGATAGGTTCGGCTCCCATTCATGTTTCAGACATACTCCCAAGCTCTTGTATAAGAAAACAATACTATTCACGTATTTATCCGGATGAAGATCCTATCAGTGATGAATCTATACACCATTTCATTAGAGGAGAGTCAAGTGAATTTGCTATCACACAGCTTGCAAAAATTGGTGTTGCACAAGCCGAATTACAAATGGATGATATAGTTGCGCATCCCGATATAATGGACAATACGAGCCAAAAGGCAATAATAGAACTTAAGGATACAGTTGTAAGCAAAAGACTCGATATAAATGATTATACTTTTCGTTCCTATTTAAGACAACTCCTCTATTATCTCATAATGACTGGTATCGAAAACGGCATTATTTCAATCAGATACAATATTAAAGAGATGAGATTGATAAAGAAGGATGAAACCGGTGAATATTTCTTTAGGCCCACCGATGCGAAAAATCCTGGAATAGAAAGTTGGTCTGTTAACTTGCCCAAAGATGATATTACAAGAGAAATATTGAGAAATGAAATGGTGCTAAGAAAGAATATGCTCGTCAATGCACTAGAGAATCATGATGTAACAATACTTCCTAGATTAACCGAACCCTTAAAATCAAGTAAATGTCCAAAGTGTCCTTTTTACGATAGATGTTATAATGAAATGGAGAGTGAAAAGGCATTGGATATTGCACAGCAAATTGATCTTTTTGATATACGCGGTGTAGTTGATTTTAAGCCATTTTAGTTATCTTTCGGTAAGATTTTTTTTCGTAATATAACAGTAATAATACGTCCCAATTAGGAAAAAGGTCTTATTAGAGTTTAAAAAAATTTTAATCGAAAATTGTAGTTTAAAGCAATACATAATTATAATACATCATTATCCCTTGTGAAGAATTTCGCAATCTTTATTCACCTCATCCTCATCAATACTAGTATTAATCCATACCTCATCATTTCCATCTCCACAATTAACAATATCTCTAGCGCTATCAGACTCTGTAGTGTTCCTATTTGCAGTATAAATTTTGTCATCATCTGTACCACTACTGATTTCATCAATTCCATGACCCCCGACTATAAAGTCATCACCTTGTCCGGAAATAATTGTATCAGGACCGTTACCACCTAAAATAGTATCGTTACCTTCACCTCCTATTATTTCATCTGCACCATAACCGCCTGTAATATTATCATTGCCTGTGCTGCCCATTATTCCGTCTTTATTTCCGCCTCCATGAATTACATCGTTGCCTGCTCCACCTACAAGTGTATCAGTTCCATTATAACCAATTAGATAATCATCGCCGAAAAGTCCGATTATATAGTCAGTGCCTTGAAGACCATTCATTCTATTGGAATTTTTATTACCTACTAACACATCTGTTCTTTCCGTTCCCTTGCAATATTTTTTATCGTTTTTACACATTATGGTTTCTGCGCTTACAATATTATAATATGATGATAAAAAGAGAATGAAGACTATGGCAAATATCGCCATAGCCCTTATGAGATGTAGATCTAAAGTTAAAATTCCCTTCCGAGGATCCAAGTATTTTTCTACCATGTGCGATATACATTTTTAGCCACAAACAAGTGGTATTTTTTATTAATTGTGAAGAAAAATACACATGTTGATTAAAATAGAAGATTACAAATATTGTGCCATTAACAATCAAATAATCTTTAGTTCAATATAAGAATTATCTATAACATTATTTTACTACTAATCAAGCTAATTTTATTAATTACAATTTTTTCCAAATTCAAATAAAGCAACATGACATACAACGATGAACTTGATTAGATATATAGCTGGTATAGTATTAATTATAATTAGTTTAACAGTAGTCTCAATCCATACCATTACAGGAAAACTTTATGCAATCGAACAATCGAATCCAATAGAAGGCATAGATGAAGAAAAATGCAACGAAATCTATAATTGCAAAATCATAACAAAGGATGAATTCAAATATCCTGATAGAGTAAACCCATTTGATAAAAACGAAGCAATAGCCAAGACAGTGATGAACAATATCAATGACACCAAAATAATGGAAGAACAATCATGCCAAAAACTAATGGACGTAGACATTGAAAAGAAAAAAGACCAAAAGATTGGTGAACAAACTCCCAAGTTTATGATATGTTTACCGTAAATAATTTGGGATTTGCAGCACACTAGAAGATAAAAAACAGCCAACAACTATGAATTATTTTCGATAAATATCTATTTCATCTTAGGTTAGATAATCTGACATTCTTTTCTGTTTCTTGTTTCTAATAATTGAACTACTTTTTATCCACTCTACCTTAGATAGCGAAGTTTTGGAAATTGCATACTTTAATGCAGAATCAAGGCTTTCAAAGGTTTTCCCCTTAGATCTGAGACATTCTCTTATTCCTTCTCTGATCTGCCAAACACCAAGAGACACGAAATATTCAGGATGTATTTCTCTCAAAATCAACACTGATGCCTTTTTTCTTTTCTTGAACAGATATTCTGCTACCGACAATCTTGCTGCAAAATATGCTCCAGCAATTGAAGGGTAATGATCGATCCTTTTTCCTATTTCATAATCTGAGCCTATATGTATGCTTCCATTGGTATCAATCCATGATTCAATCATTTCAAAACTCCAAACTTCGTCAGGGATGAATATTACCGAATAATAATTTGCCAAATGATTAAAGTCAAATACAAGGTAATTATCCAAAATAGTATTGTCCTTGATTTTGTTTATTAAATACAAAGATAGAATATCATCAGCTGCTGTAATACTCCATTTGGTAGGTACTAATTTACGATTTTTCCTTCTACCGAGCATTCCAATACTTAGCACTTTTGATATTTGACTTATATTGATATCATTGTTATAAAGTTCAATAATGGCATCTGATGCGTATAAATCATCGTCGTAATATTTTTTTTCAATTTTTCGATCTGCTGTTGAGGGAACAATCTTAAAGTCACTCATAGGTGCTGAAAATATTGTGGGGATTTCTTCAGATTCATTCTTAGTTAGAGTCTTTTCATTTACATACAAAGATGGCATTTTTTCAAAAGTTACAATGCTTTCAACAACTTTTTTTGACAAAGCCATCTCTTGTAAGGATTCAATGTATCGTCCCGAAATATCATTCACATTTTGGGCTATTGTTCCTTTTAAAAGATTAATCCTGTAGTTGACTATCTCTTCTAAGGATTTTCCTGTCCACAATTCCGGTTTATCTAAAATTGAAGTATCTCCATGATAAGGTGGAATCATTGGACCAACTCTAACTTGAGGATATCCAAATTCACCTACAAATATAGAAGGTGGAGAAGATCCATCAATTACATTGGAGGCAAATTTTTTGGTAATATTGTTGATAAACTGATACCAGTTTATCTTCAATCTTTTCTTTATTTCATCGATGGACGACATTAATCTCTAGATTCATTTTTATTGAATATACCTGATATTAAAATATAGATCAAAAAATTCTTTTGTATATCAATACTAGTTGATGATATAGAAGGATACCTTACAATGCAAGATAATGAATAACTTTATTCTAATTAAATTGTAAGGTGTGTATTTTTTCATAATGAATGGATTGTAAAATCAAATATATTGATCTTTGAATTTCACTATAAACCAAATAGATAACCCTTGTTTAGTAAAAAAAATAGCAGTCATTCAATATGGACAACTCTTGCAATTCTTAGTTCTATTGCTACTATTTCTATGTATACCGAGACGATGCTCCTTCCGGCACTTCCACAATTAATTGATGATTTCAATTTGTCGTATAATACTTCGTCATGGATACTAAGTGCCTATCTTGTTGCAGGTGCAGTTATGACACCAGTTAGCGGAAAATTGTCTGACATGTATGGTAAGAAAAGGATTATGATAATTCTCATATCAATATATTCCGTAGGTCTCATCATTTCACCTTTCTCCCCTAATTTTTTCATGTTACTAATATCTAGGATTTTACAGGGAATTGGAATTTCAGTATTCCCTGTTACCTTTGGACTTGTTAGAGAACAATTTCCAAGAGAAAAACTAGCAATAAGTCAAGGAATCATAAGTTCTATGTTTGCAGGTGGTTCTGTGTTGGGACTTGCAATAGGGGGAGGTATTGTACAATTTTATGGCTGGAGATTAACATTTTTTTCAATTATTCCAATAGCAATAGTTCTAATCTTTATTATTATAAGATTTATTCCAACAGAAAAGAAAGTAGATGAAATTTCCAAACAGAAAAATGAGAATTCCGACCAGAAATTTGATTTAAAAGGTTCGATTTTGTTGGGAGTGACCATTACCTCATTTCTATTATTCATTACATTTCTTAAAACAGACAATTTTGACATTAATGATAGACAATTAGATTCAATTACAATTCCAATTTCATCTATATTTTTCCTGACTATTTTTATTATGAGCTTCCTTCTTTTTTTACTGTTTGAAAGGAAAACTAAATTTCCACTAATTACTTCTAGCTTATTTTTTGATAGGAAGATTTTATCATCAAATATCATTTTACTAATTGTAGGGATGTCTATGTTTACGATCTTTCAGACTTTACCCATTTTGGTCCAAAGTCCTCACCCAGTAGGATTTGATAAAAATGCAATACAGATGTCACTAGTACAGATGCCTTTTGCATTAGTACTATTGATTTTGGGTCCTTTAACCGGTTTTATCATAACAAAAATTGGACAGACAACTCCACTACTAGTCGGTACTGTTGCGATGTCATTTGGTTTTTCTTTGCTTTTGTTTATGAGAATAAATGAATTTTATATATCAGTATATTTGGTAGTCATATCCATTGGCCTCTCCCTAACAAACGTGAGTAGTACTAATATTGTAATGTTGCAAAGTTCATTCCAACAAATAGGCATCTCACTTGGAATTAGTAATTTGTTAAGAATCATTGGGAGTTCAATAGGTCCAACTATTGCAGGCTTGTTCATGCAGAGCCACTTATTTCTAGTTACTTTACACAAGGACCAATATCAATATTTTCCATCAGCAGCTGCATATGATCTTATTTTTGGTACCATGTTATTCCTCTCGTTTTCGGCGTTATGTATCTCATTTTTTTTGGTCAGAGAGCAATCCAAAATTCAGTCTTAGGTTCAGTTAGTAACTACAGATTATTCTCAAGAATTTTTTTTGTCGCCAGTTTTCTGTATTCAAAAATCTTTTGGAGTTTGAATAAAATGAACAATTCTAATATATTTCCTATAAATCCATACGGTAAACCAAACTCAATTTTATCAATAATGCTTGTTTTCCAATCTCCAATTTCCTTGAATATATGCGTGTGTTTCCATTTTCGAAATGGAGGTTTTTTATTTTCATTTTGAATCATTTCATCTACATATTGATATTTTTCAAAAGAAGTTATTTTGGAGTACCATTTTGTACTTATGATTATCTTTCCAGAAAAATATCCTACTGTTCCCTGTTTCAGTATTTCATCTGTAGTTTGTATTATGCTCAATTTTATATCTTTTGGACTAACTATCTCAAGATGTCTTATGTTGGTATAAAATTTCCAAACATCATCAATATTAGAATTTACTTCAAATTCATGATAAAAGTTTTTCATCTGAAATTTATCTCGTTAAGTATTTATTGTATGCACATATAGAAACATATTGTTTAAAAATCAGCAGACTTTACATCCATCATGGTCAGAGTTGAATCATCCAAAATTATTAATTTACCACAGGAAAGAGTTTTTTCTGTAGTTAAGGATATTGGTAAATTACCAAGTCTATTCCCTGATAGATATAAATCATTCAATATTTTAGAACAATCTGATAATCACATACTAACAGAAGAGATCGTTTCAATATCAGGAAAGGAAATAAAACAGAAGGTACAACACATCTTAGAACCAAATAAGAATGCTCAAAAGTGAAATTATAGAGGGAGATACAAAAGGTACGATTTTGATTATAGAATTAAATCCAAAATCTAATTCAAGCACAGAAATAAGGATAGATGCGGATCTTAAATTTGGAAAACTTGGAACAGTATTTGGTATTTTTGCCAAACGTAAAATAAAAAATGAAATTGATCATATTATTGATCGATTTGCCAAAACAGAATAGAACTCAAATTAATTATGAATGTCTAGTCAAGATCTAGTTGATGGCAACATTTAGATTTTTATTGAGCTAATGATCATAATCTATGAAAGCTCGAACTACATATTTGTGCCAACATTTTTTCCATACTAACAATCAAATTACGAACCCGATTTACTACGCCTATCGATTGTTGAGTCATGGAATCTAAAGAGATTCTGCTGCGGAAAAACTAAATCAAAGATAATAGTAATTCCTACAAAATTTCATACTAGCACCTAAAATAATTCAAAAATCATCATTGATCAGAAGATTGATTTGGTTGGATTTCTCTAATACTCAAATTCTTGAGATCCCAAATCAAATTATCAGATCTAAATGTAGCAGTAGATCCTGAATCAGTAATTATAGAATCCTTATCTTTGGAACATTCAGGATCAAAAAAAACTGAGTCTCCCGTCTTTGCGTACCATCCTCCATCATCAACCAGATCGGTAACTTTAACCCAATAGTTAGTATTTGTATTATCTAGATACGATTCTAATTTTACCTCCGAATTATTATTTATATTATAAATTATTACCTTCCATCCAACCCATCTATCAATTAATGAATTGGTAACTTTGTTCGATTGTCTTTCGTCTGTATATCCCCCCACAAACCATAATTCTTTTTTCCAGCCAACTTTACCATTGTCATAAAGTCCTCCCATATAGGCTGTCGCCTCGCATGGGGTTTTTTGACTATGTTTTCCACCTCTGGCATACCAAGTTAGGTCATTCTCTATCACCTTGTTGCTACTATTTTCAATCACTGAATTGATCTTTGCATAGCCAGTCATTTCGACATTCTTCCAGTTTGTTTGTCCATCTAATGTCTTAACATTCATCCTAACAACTGGAGCAGAAATTCTCCAGGAACCATCGTCCTGGCTTGTAAGATTTGGATTAAACGTAATTGAAAAATTTTCATCATCTTTTGGATTGTCCATATTTACATACCATTCTCTACCATTTTCTTTAGTTGGATAAATCTCTCTAATCCCAAACTTATCATATCCTACTTTATCTTGGTCAGATGCAAGAGCGTATGATTTCATTGAATAAAAAATTGGCAGATCAGGTTGTAAAAAATAAATTGAAAATAGGACAAATAAACTGTAAGCAACAAAAATAATTTTCATGATTCAAATACCAAGAATTACAAAACATAGTACAATGTCAAGTTTTTTATTTGTTTTTGATAATCTTATTTTACCTTTTAGGGAGTTCATATTGATGAGAAATTTCTAGGATTATTCGTTTACAAGATACCGTAGCAAGTAAAAATATTTCGACAATTCAAGATGTAGAATAAAATTAATATCGCTTCAACGACTTTGTATTTCTTATTTATATGTTAAATTATGGTTTAATGGATTCAAAAGTTCTCCATATAGGATTTGATGATACGGATTCTTATTCCGGAAAATGCACTACTAACCTGGCCTTTAAGATTACCTCCAAGCTAATGAGTGAAACTGATTCTGTTTTCATCGATTATCCACTCCTCGTGAGATTAAATCCGAATATTCCTTGGAAAACAAGAGGAAATGGAGGTATATGCCTGAGGATCAGAACGAATCAACCTGACAAAGTAATTGAATATTTAATAAAAATTATCAAGACAGATTCAGACATTGCTAACGGCGCCAATCCAGGATTGGCAATATTTGAGGGCGATACCATACCACTTTCGCTAAGACAGTTTAGCACTAGAGCAATGTACGATGTACTAAAGATAGAGGAAGCTGAAAATTTAGCCTCAGAACTTTCAATACAAATTTTCAAGTATGGAGAAGGACTGGGTATTATTGGCGCCATTGCATCAATTGGATCTTTATTAGAAGGAGATCACACCTATGAAGCCATTGCATATAGGAAAAAAGAATTTCAAGGCTCGCCTAGAATAATAGATAAATCAAAGGTATCAAAAATAAATATAGACACTCATCCATTTACATTTAATAACATTGACAGGTTTCATGATAGAATACTAATCACTCCACATGGCCCGGATCCTGTTTTTTGTGGGATTAGAGGAGAGGATCCCTTTACTGTTATTAGAGCACTACATTATGTCCTACCTATTGAAAAACTCGAAGGATTTATGGTATTTAGAACAAACCAAGGTACCAATATGCATCTTCAAAATCAGTTATCTTTGAAAAAAATTAGATCCCATATGGCAGGATATGTTAGAGGCAAAGTTTCAAAAAAACCAACAATTATACGCGGAGGACATGTTTTACTTGAAGTATCAGATTTTAGTAACAACAAATATCCTGTAGCGGTGTATGAACCTACTGGTCTTGGAAATATTGCATCTAAATTGATAGAAGGGGATGACATAGATATTGGCATTGGAGTTAGTAAGAATAACTCGCATAGTTCCAGTATTTTAAATGTCGAGTATCTCTCAGTCTTGAAAATTGTGGATGAAACAATAAACATCAATCCACCGTGCAGTAATTGTGGAAAAAGAATGAAATCTGAGGGGAAAAATAAGGGATTTCAATGCAAAATCTGTGGAGATAAAAAGGATTCAAAAATAGTTGTTACTAATAATCGGGATATACAATTGGGGATGTATCTACCTTATTTGAAAGCCTATCGTCATTTGACAAAACCATTACATAGATATGGAATGGAAAAAACTTATCCATATATTCCAAATATTATTAAACCCCTACACGATGAATGGTTCAAATTATTTTAAATAGTGGTCAGAGTGGTCAACTACCATTAACGTATTTCAAAATACAAAATCATTTAAAATATTTAGCGGGGGGTTGATTTGAACATACGGCCATCAAGTTACACTTTAAATGGAAACCGCTCTGCGGGTTATGAGCCCGCCGGGATAACTTAGCCTGTTGTATCTGGCTTCCCCACCCCGCTACTAGCAGATTGAAAGCGGGGAAATATATCTCTGTCTCTAGACCAAATTCAACCATAGAATCGAAACTGTACAATACGGACTTAAATATATATTCTAAAAAATTAAAAAAAACTTTATTGTTTTATTAAAAAAGATGAAATGTTAGGTTGATTTTAGTCTTGAAATTTTTTATAAATTTCGAACTCATTTTAATCCATTATCATTAGGAGTCTAATTGTTGACAAATTCAAATCATAGATTAACATTAGAAATATCTACTTTTTTCTGTGCATCGTTTTTCCATTATTTAGAGGTAATATGAGTTAAATGCGGGGGGTGGGATTTGAACCCACGAACCCCTAAGAGATGAGGTTTCCCAGCTAGATCATTTCTTCTGAGCATCGTGTCAAATTCATAATCTCACGCCTTTGACCAAGCTTGGCAACCCCCGCACAAATATTCATCCAATCGAGTTTCATTTAAGTAATGAAATATCATTAACAATCAACTTAACTTGACTTTTTTGGTTTTCTTATTCTAACTTTTTTACCATGCAATGAAGGGGTTATTTTCATTTTTGCATTTTCAAAGGAATAGACCAATTCCTTACCACGATAGAATCTGTCCAAGAAAATTGCTAATGCAGCAATTTCTGAATGTGGCTGATTACCAACAGCTATATTCAAATCGGCCATAGAATAAACTTCCTTAGGTACCTTACTAGCTCCTATCACGATCAGAATATTTTTTTCTTCTTCAAAATCAAGTGATAGATTTTCTATATTTATTCCGTACATGGTTAAGTGAACAATGATGCCATTGTCTTTCTTCCATGAATATATCAGTGATTTCCAATCATGAATTATTTCAATTTCAAATTCATTAGAACCTCCCCAATCATCACATACTTTTCTAATTGTTTCGAGTATTGAATCATCCACCTCGGTCATGAAAATCTTTTTACAACCAAAAGCTCTTGAAACTAATGCAACATGCGTTGTTGTTCTATCGTCCCTTACAAGTCTGTGTCCCAATCTAAGAATTGCAATGGACATTAATTATTATCTACCTTCATTATATTGACAAAAATTTTTGATTCGATAATTTCGAGGAGAACATCAACATTCATTCCTGTCTTTGACGATATCATAACAACATTGTTGTTATCTTCATTCAATATTCCCAACTTCTTAGATTTTTCTTGTGCATCTTCAAGGCTTACAAGATCCATCTTATTGAAAACATAAATTATCTTTGCGGTTGATACTCCTAAGTGAATCAAGACCGTAAAACTACTTGACAATTGTTTTTTTATCATTTCGTAACTCTGACTTATATCCAATACAAGGAGAATAATATTTGAAAAGATTAATTCTTGTAAAGTCGATTTAAAAGCATCTATCATGTATGCAGGAAGTTTACTTATGAAACCTACTGTATCAGAGAACATTACTTTATTTCCCTTAATATTCACAACTCTGCTAGATGTTGACAGAGTTGTAAACAATTCAATACCTACCATTTTTGATTCTCCCGTTAAAAGATTAAAGAGAGTTGTTTTTCCAACCGACGTATATCCTATAATGGATACAGTTGGAAAACCGGATCTTAATCTACCAGTTCTTTGTAAAAGCTTTCTTTTTTCTTCTTTTAAAAGTTTTTTCCTTAGAACAGAAATTCTCCTCTTTATATCAAGTGAATGAACATCCGCGTCATATTTTCCCAAGCCAAAAAAACCTGGCTGTTCTCCCTTCTTTGCAAGCCTTACTTTCTCTTTAATTCTTACCGCTTCATAATGCAATTCAGCAAGTTTTATCTGAATTTTAGATTCTTCAGTATTTGATCTCAATCTAAAAATTTCAAGAATTAGTTTTTCCCTATCAATGATATCGATATCACATAGTTTTGCCAAATTATATTGTTGAGTTGGCTTTAATATTTCATCAAAGATTACAAATTCAATATTCAAAGATATAATCAATTCCCTGACTTGATCTGCTTTTCCTTTTCCAATACCAAATTTTGATCTTGTTAAATGTCTTTGAGTTACAAGCTGCACTACGGAATAACCTGCAGATTCTGCCAAGGATTTAGCTTCATCAGCAACGTGTTCTATCGGATAAGTAATAAGTACTGTAGATTTATTCACCAGTCTACCTCACTATACAGATTTATTCGAAAAAATCTTTCTAGCTTTTTGGTTAATCCTTCATCAGGTTTTAATGAACCACTCTCTATTTTTCGCAATAGCGAAGCACGCTCTTTAATGAGAATTCCCAATTGCTCGTGGGTAAGGCCTTTTGCCATCCTAGATTTCCGAATGACTTCTGAAAAATTATTGACTAGAATAGTAGTATCATCAAATGTGATTTTATTAGGCTTTATCATTTTTTGTGGTCTAACAAACGATTTTTGAATATTTGGTTGGTTATTTGACGGCTTACCTCTTTTTGAGCAAGTCTTGCATACCGTCAACAAATTGCCTTCTACAAGAACCTTTTCGCCGTGTTCCAATATCTGAATTCCGCAGATTTCACAAGACGCCATTAATCATAAATGGATAGACAAACATCGCGTTTTATTTTTTTCTAATCCATCATTTGAATAACCATCAATCAATTATATATAATAGTAACAAGTGACGTGTTGGAGTGTAAATAAGATATCGGTCTATATGAACATTTGATATCACAATCATAGTTTTGGCAAATTCTAAATTTAGAGATTTTGTTTAATACCAGATATGTTTTAAATAGAGAATTCAAATTAAATGAGACAAGCGTTGAATCCTAACGAAAAAATTTTTTATCACATAGATGCACTTTTTGGTAAAGGGGTATCAAATGTTCTACCAAGAGATCTTTCATTTTTATATTCTAGAAAAACTGGAAGAATTAAGAGCTTTGGAATAAACGATAGTTTAATGGGTACTTTAAGATCAGATGGCGGAATAGCCCTTACTATTTACGGCGCTTCAATCTTGTTGAAAGATAGCAGTTTCAAACAGAATTGTATTATTCCAAAAGAAGAGGCTGTTCCTTTTGTTAGCGAAGGAAGATCATTATTTTGTAAACATATTGAATGGTTCGGCTCAAATATCAATATTGGGTCCGAAGTAGTCGTAGTAGATAAGAATGACGTCGTAATGGCCGTAGGAAAATCAGTTGTCAGTCAATCCCAGTTAAAAGGGAGAATAGGAGATGTGGCTGTGAAGATTAGAGAAGGAATAAAAAGTAGAGGGGAGCAAGAAAATCCATGATGCGCGGTAATCGCGAAATGAGACGAATGTTAGACAAAATGGGTCTAAACATGCAGGAATTAGGCAACGTCGAAGAAGTGGTTATTAAAACTGATACGAAGGAAATCTTCTTGTTAAAACCGCAAGTGATTGAAATGAAGGGCAAAGACAGTACTATTTTTCAGATTATTGCTGGAGATATTGAAGAAAGAGAAAGAGAAGTTCCTTCTTTCAAGGAGGAAGATATAATCCTAGTTATGCAACAAGCTTCAAGTTCTAGAGAAAAAGCCATAATGGCTCTAACTGATACAAAGGGAGATATTGCACAGGCAATACTAAATCTTACAACATAGAGCTATCCCTATGAATTCGCACAAAATCTCTTGTTAATGCAGAGTTAATATATGGTGATACGATTTTCTGGTACAGGAGAATGTCCTCTGTAGAAAAAATCATTGACGCACTAGCTGAACTTGAAAATGATATTGAAAGTTTATCAATTAAAGTTCAAGACATGAAAAAGAGAATTATAACTAACTCTGATAAAGAAATATCAAAGCTCAGAGAAAAGATAATTGAAATTGCGAAAAAGGAATCCGAAAAAATAATCTTAGACGCCAAGCAAGAAGCAGAGGAGAAATCACAGAAAATCCTGAATGAAGCGGAAACTAACTTGGTAAAACTTAGGGAAAATACAAAACTTTCATTCGAAAAGTCCGTTAAACTAGTGGTAGATTCCGTTTTAAACAAAAAGGATACAAACTAATGATTGTAAATATTTTGAATTAAAACTCAAAATATTTAATAAGAATCAAAAATTAGTATAATTGAATGAAACGCCCTTAGTGACAGAACAATCTTCAAATCAAATAGTGGTAGCAACTGTCGAAGGTCGGCCATATTATAAAATTGTAAGCATGCTAAAATCTATGAATATTAGTTTTTCTTCCCTTTCGCCAGAAGAGGCTTCCAGGACAAATGCAAAGGTAATCATAACAACTAAGAACGAAGCATCACTAATTAGAAGAGAGGATCTAATATTTGATTTTCAGCTTGATACATTTCCACCTCTCTTTAAGGCAAGACTCTTGAAAAACTTGAGTGGCAAATATTTTGAGGATGCTTTAGTTGTAGGAGTGGATCCTGGAAACAGGATAGGAATTTATGTTTTATACTTACATACAGAATTATATAGTACTGTTCAAAGCTCAATAAGAGAGGCAGTTAAATTCATTATGAATATACTGTCTTCCATAAATTCCGACAAGAAGATACTGAAAATTGGAAATGGCGATTCGATTAAATGTAATCATATTGCACAAGAAATAAAGAATCTATATAGATCAGTAAGAATTGAAATTGTTAACGAATTCGGTACATCGCGTAACATATTGCCAAATTGTCGTGGAATTAGGGACATGTGGTCTGCAAGGTCCATAGCCTTGCGTTCTGGTCGTATTTTCTAGATATTACTTTAATTAATTAATTCCCAAGATGCAAATTACAGATATTAAATCAAGGTTCAATGACTAATATAATATAAAAAATTTTTTTATAAATAGACTTGAAAAAATGGACAAATCAAAAGGAGACTAACAAATCAAATGATTTAGATATGTTATTGTACCAGAATACTATCAGTAAGCATTGAGCGGAACTCACCAAGGGAACTTTATTGAAAAGACAATTACCCTGAAATCAAAAAGAGTTTTTCTATTAAAATTCATTGAATTTAATAACGGTTGTTTTGTTTCCCTTTCTGAAGATTTGTGCAAAATAGGTGGCCTCAATGTTTCTGTAGCATCCAATAATAGGACTCAAAGTGCAAGAGTAATCCCAAATATCAGAGATCCCATATTTATGAAGACATTGTCGGAGAAAATATCATTAATGATAAATGGAATAGTAATTACTAACTTCAACAATAAAAATCCATTAACGTTAACTGAAATGCAAGAGATAATGAATGAAGTATTAGAATTATTGGAAACAAAAACAAGTGAATGAAGATGAAAACAAGATTTGAATTTAACAAGATCCATGGATTTAAAGATTTTCTGAGTGAATTAGAGAAAAGAAAAGAACTAATAAGAATGAGAAAACCAGTAGATCCAAAATTTGAACTTGCAGCAATAGTAAGTAAATTGGATAGAGGAAAGGCGGTACTTTTTGAATCGGTAAAAAATAGCAAGATAAAAGTGGCTGCAAATGTTTTAGGTACAAGAAACAGATTAGCATTATCAATAAATTCAAAAAATGAAAATCTGATACAAGAAAGGATAAAAGATGCTATAAGAAATAATTCTGAAATAATAAATACAAATGATAATAATAATTGGGAGAAAAATTCGAAGAACTTGTTTGATTTGCCTATTGTGACGCACTTTGAAAAGGACTCTGGGGCCTACATAACTTCATCTTTAGTTATAGCCAAAGACAAAGAAACAGGAAATCAGAATTTATCAACTCATCGTTTATTGAGATTGGATAAAAGAAGAATGGTTATAAGAATGGTGGAAGGAAGACATCTTCACAAGTGCTTTACTAGTTCAAAGGAACATGGTGAGGACTTGCCTGTTTCAATAATTATTGGAGCTCATCCTGCAATTTCTGTTGCAGCCGCTTATCAAGCCCCTTATGGAGAGAACGAACTAAAAATTGCAAATTCATTAATGGGCAATAGCTTGACATTGACTAAATCCCCAGGCACAGGACTTTATGTTCCAAGGAATTCTGAGATTCTCATGGAAGGAAGGATTCTTGTGGATGAAACAGCAGAGGAACAAATGGTTGAAATGCTAGGAACTTATGATATTAAGAGAAGACAACCTATTTTTGAATTGGAGAAAATCTACCTAACTAATGATCCTGTTTATCATGACATATTGCCCGGATATGGAGAACATCGATTATTGATGGGATTGCCGATAGAATCTAAACTTTTCCATAGTGTGAAAGATGTGGTATCAGGTACCAAAGCGGTTCATTTGACAGATGGAGGAAGTAACTGGCTAGTTGCTGTTATTCAAATAAGAAAAAAATTGGAAGGGGAACCAAAAAATGCAATAGTTGGAGCCTTTGCAGCACATCCTTCGCTAAAAATGGCGATTGTAGTTGATGATGATATAGACCCCACAAATCCTGTCGAAGTAGAATATGCAATTTCGACCAGGTGTCAGGCAGATAGAGATCTTTTGATAATACCAAATGCAAAAGGATCAAGCCTGGATCCCTCTAGTGATCAGAATAATCTGATAACTACAAAAATGGGAATTGACGCAACTGCAAGTCTTTTAAAGTCAAAAGACAGATTTGAAATTGCAAAAATTCCAAGAGAGGGAAAAATTAGACTTTCAGATTATTTGTAAATAAAACATTCTTGGGTCTGGTCAAAAGGTAAAGTGAAGATGAATTGTTTTTTTTCGTTCCCTAATTATTTTGTATAATAGATTAAATATCCTTTATTCATATATTCTGAGTACATGCATGAAACCCAACAATTTTGCAATGAGAGATTGGCATCTTGAACATGTTGAGAAAGTAATTCTTCGTTACATGAAAGGTATCTCTCCTGATGCATCATCATTTGAAAAACGTAATTTTAAAAAATATAGCACTATTTCTAACTGTTCAAAACAAATAGAATATGATATAAAACATGGTGTGACAGCACAGGAAGTGGCAGATCTGATGAACAAGATAAGAAACGACGCATCCTATTCTGAAGTAAGACAAAATCAAGAGGCAATACAAAGATTAGATGAACTAGAAAGACAACTAAACTCTCCAAAGAAAATAGGTTGGTAAAAAATTTATTCCCATAATAATATTTTAAAGTATTAAAATGTCAGAAAATAGATTCGTTTCCGGAAATGTAATAGTCCTCTACTGTAATTATGTAGATTTAGACTCCAAGGAACAATTACCGCAGCACATCATGGAAAGAATAGCAGTTTGTACAAAAGTATATGACCGAATCATGAAATCCAAACCTGATAGGTCTAATACAATCATCAAAATTGTTGCAGACAAAAAGGTTGGGAGCATGGTAAAAAATAATCTTGTAACTAATTCAATTGAAGAAACAAAGATAAATGTAGAATCCACCTATAATAGCATAGGACATCTATTTTCTATTATTATGGACGAAATTAAGAAAAGACCCAATCCTCCTATCATCTACTTTATTTCTTCCTACCAACATAAAAAAATCTTAGACTCGGTTACTGAAAGATACAAGGGATATAAGATTCAATTTGAAGGTGCTCTTGATAAGAGACCATCTGCGAACATAGAGGAAGATGCAAAAAGGGAAAAGCTAAACAAGGGCTTCACAAATATTAAGGAAAAAGGAAAGAATAAAGTCGTTGATATGCTTTTAAATTATATCTTTCCAGATAGTAAAAAATGATGTTCACAAGATTTAATATCCAGAATATCATCGCATAACAGATATGCGGTTATCGTCTAGTTTGGTTAGGACACTGGCCTTCCAATCCAGTATACAAGTATGGAGAAGAAAGCCCGTAACCCGGGACTCTACTTAATTAGAGCGGGAATTCAAATCCCGGTGACCGCAATATGTATAGGAATTCATATACTTGTTATTATATAAATAAGGAGAGAAATAGTAGATGATATCTTCAACACAGGCTACATCCTTAACATCTTCATCCTCATCCTGCTCCGTCAAATTTTCAACCTTAGTTAAAAAGATTAATCTAAATGTTCCAAATCGCAAGAATGCTTCAATAATTTTTGATTTCTACAAATACATGGAGGAAAAAGGTTCTTCTGAGAACCACCAAGTTAACAATCTGAAAGTAGTTATTGATTTTGCAAGATTTCTTGGGCCAATTACATTTTATGACATTAAAGAAAGACAAAAGATAATATCCTTTTTAAACATGAAGATAAAAACTCCCGAAGAAGACCCTGATAAAAGATGGATAACAACTTGGAACCACTATCTGAATAGAATAAAACTATTTGCAAGATGGCTATATAATTATCACTTACAACATGAACAAGGCTTTCAAGAAAACGAAGAATGGATTACACCTGATTTCTGTAAAATTAAACCGAAACAAACTAAACGCATTAGTCCATACTTGGAAAGTGAAATATGGGAAAGGGATGAACTTCTTACGATAATAAAGTATGAACCGTAAAAGGAATAAAGCAGTATTGGCTCTAATGTGGGATCTTGACGCAAGACCACATGAAATTACATTATTGAGAATTAAACATATTAGATTGAAAGAAAGATATGGTGAAGGAGAAATCCCTTATGAGGCGAAAACCGGAAGTGGTCCAATATTGCTTACAAATTCATTCTCCTACGTACGGGATTGGATAAATGAACATCCTTTTAGAAATGAACCTGATGCCAGACTTATTTGCAATTTACATAATGGCGCTCCAATAAAACCCAAAGCAATATGGAACATGATGAGTCAATTACACAATAGAATCATTCGTCTTTTTGAAGAATATCGATTAATATTTGAATTTAATGTTCATATAGATGAACGCAATATCAGCAATATCATATGTGGTCACGTCTTGGATTACCGGACTCATCGGAATTGTACAAGGATACGCGCATACAAAGTAAGCTTCCAGTAATTCTGAAATATTTGGTACTTTGGGAACGCATGGCACGAGGCCTTAGGTTCATTCATGTCGGCCTGGGCGTGTCAGCGACGTTCTTTTCATTATTGGCAGCAGCTCAAATAGGCTCTATTCAGGATGAATACGCTAAGGTGTTTGCGTTCATAGCAGCAATATCAATTGCTCTAATGACTGGTTTTAATTTAGGTGAAAAATCAAATAATGTAAGAAATGCGTGGAGAGAACTGAATGCAGCTGTAATCGCATTTAATAGTAATGAAAAGATTTCCGAAGAGGAAGTAATCAAGGCATATAGAGAAGGTGAAAAACGAATTGGGGATGTGACCTTCAGTAGAGGTTCTTAGTTATTCCAAACTGAATTATGATTAATAGAGAAATTAATTGAGTTGTCATAGTCAATTATCAACTTATCATTAGTGTTATAAGTCAAAGTCAAAATATTGGGTCCAAAAATCGTGCCAAATTTGATTCATAAATCGATGAGACGATATACATTTTTGCTGGTATGATGTAATATAACGAATTGGCCTATAAGTGTAAAGTATGTGGATTGCAATTTGAGGAGGAGAAACGCTTACAAATTCATAAGAAGGTTCATGGACGAAAACCAAAAATAAGTGAATACGGCACTCCGGAGTTTAGTCAGGACAGGTTAAGAGGATAAATATAACTGTACATTGCACTTTGATAGGCAATAAATTATTCGTATTTCAATACGGAGCAGATCACAATGAATTTGATGCCAATCTTCCAATTATAGAACACATGTTAAACTCAACTCAATTAAAATATTAGATGAAAAATATATTTTTCCTCAGACAATTTAAAAACTCTTCAAAGGGCGCCATAAAAAGTAACAAAAAAGCATTTACAAATCAAAATAAAAAATCCAGTAAATATCAAAGAATCTAGACTTAAAGGCATTTACTAGACAAGAGAAGCAGGGAGTGGCTTGCCAAAATTAGAAACAAGTCTGAACTCACTTATTTGCTTCTCAAAAGGAGATTGTTGCTTTAATCATATTGTAGATTTGCCAACAAAGAAAAAGATTAGTTCCCAAATCGAAAAGATGTCTGTCGTTAATCTCAATATTTGGAAACAATCAAAGAGAAAATCCGACCTTATTAGATTAGAAAATCTAAATGAATAAGGAGCAAACCCTTAAACGAAATTTCTAGTCAATAACAATACCATAATGTCTATCGACATCTAACCAAGCCCACCATTAAGTATGATTAATTTACTTCTTTAAAGAGAGACAAATAGGTATATGTAAACAACTTTGGATTCTTAACTATAGTATAGCACAGTGCAGTGTATAAGTTTGAGGGAGTTAAGGTGCCTTACGAATTATGCTTAAACGAGATAGCCTTAAATGCATCAAAACTCAATATGATTAATGTTAAATAAAATTAATCTAGAAAAAGCACTGGGATATGGTTTATTATTGTAACCCTCTCGAAAGTACATTCTCTGATCCATGAAAGTGAGGGTAAGTTTATCGACAAGAAAAATTTCTTGATCTGTAAATTATGTCATTGGTGTGCATCATCCTTGACAGGTATAAGGACTTCCACTATCTGTCCTTCATGTAGTAGTAATGAAATGGAATCGATGCCTATATCAGATTACGAATCTTATAGGTTAGATCATGATTACATTCATGGTTTAGTCTTGGAATGCGGATTTGATTTTAATGAAGGTGGCCTAGTAAGGTGAATATTTCAGAAGCAGAATCACAGTATGAAATTATGGCCAAAACTTGTGGATGTAAGGACAAAAATAGGAAAGTAACATATTCCTTCATTGATACTTATCATAGTCTATGTCATGATAAGAAGGACATAATATTAGGACAAATTGAAGCCTGTGAAAGGCTGCTAAAATACACAGCAGAATACACTAGTGATGGGATAGACAGAAAAGTTATAGAAAGCGAAATAGATGAACTTAAAATGGCTTTGGACCTAATGCAATAAAAAATATAAATTGAGTTTTAAGCAGCTTCTGATAGCTGAACGCGAAAACTAGAAGGCTTACTACTACTCGTTGGTTTACATAGTCATACACATTGAAAAGTATTTCCAAAGCACCGGTACTGAACAACACTAAAAACGCGCATAGCTATCTATGACTCTATGTGATAGCTGTTGACGGTTACTCATTTTACTATGGACTGATAACAACGCTTGAATTGTTTTCTGACACCGATATCTGAATGATATGTATGATAATAGTTCCTGGAAACGAACAAGGTGTAATATCTCACCTCAGTTGATTAGAAAGTCTAAAAGCAGCAGGATTGAATCATTTCACGAATTTCTAAACACACTGACGATTCTAGTTATGAAAAATATATTTTCATTTGCAATCAGAAAAAATATCCTAAAAGTTTATTTAGAAAATCGTAGCTGAATTCCCCTATATGGCAAATTCAAATCCCGGTGACCGCAATTATCTATAGGAAAATATATTTTTAGAATTAATCGTCATTGAACCTTACTTTTCTTATTTTCATGATTTATTCCTATTGATCTTTACACTAACACAGTAGATCGTTTTCAAATTATGAAACGTTCACTGAACTTATCTAACAGTGAGTCCAAATTTGACCAATGCATATTTAGAAAATTCTAGCTAAAGACGACAAATGTCAATATCCCTCAATCAAAGTTGGAAATTGAATAGATAATGCCAAGATTTTTATATTATTAGCTTGATACAAATCTATCTTTTGTCTCAAAGTGTTAATCTTCCGAGAACCATGTATAAAAACAAACACGAATTATTTGAGCACGTTTTTCAAGCAATATTAAAAAGTGGTGAAAATGGAGTTTTTCAAACTGAAATCTGCAAAGAATTTTCCCTTGATAGTAGAGACGGATCAAGATTGGCCGGTAATCTGGAAAAACAGTCTCTCATTTCACGTGAAAAGATATTGCATAAAGGCAGATGGACATACAAACTAATAGTAAAGAAATCAGCCATTGCTGAATATAATAGAAAACCAATACAAATTGACTGTGTTGAAGGAGCCCCATGCTTCAGCTGTGCTTATCAACAGTCATGTTCCTCTGAAGATGAAGCGAGTCCTTATAGTCCGGCAAAGTGTGTGTGGTTAGAGGAATGGATAATTGCCGATTTTGAAAAGGCATACGTAAAGAATGAAAAATAAGAAATTTTTGTTAGCCTAGTTTGCTGTTAAATTCAACTGGATAGATTGTAAACGCCGAGTCTATTTGAGCAGTTCCGTTAATATTCCATTCTGTAGAGTCGGTTACAAACTTGTCACTATGTATTTTATCAAATAATTCTGAATTTGAACTTGAACGGCTAAGCAGGAATGTTGATTGAACGGTTGTAGGTGAATTTGGATACAATTGTGGTCTTCCGTTTGGTGGTATATCTTCATATGAAAGAATTCCATTCCCCAAATGAGTATTATTTGCATTAACTGTGTACTCAATTTTAGAAGTTGACAGGGCCTTATCATCTCCGTTAAGAATTTTAAAGGTTACTTTTAATGGGATGGCATTGTTAACGATACTTGAATTTTCCACCGCAATATTTTTGATACTTATATTTACATCTCTTAAGTTACTTCCTCCCCTAAGAAGGTCAGGGATAGCAGGAAATAGTACGATAAAAGCGACGATAGCACCAATAACGGCTACAAGAATAGCTCTTCTAGACCCGATAAACATAAACAGGATTACTCGGTCATAAATATAATCTTAGTCCAGAAATTCAAGAATTAAACAGATAAAAACAATTTCAAGGATAAACCATACATAATAAACATAGACTAAAATAATCTTTTGAATATAGGACTCTTGAAAATAATGGGGAAAAAGATTGTTGCTTCTGTTATCCTTATTGCAGTGATATCGAGTATTATTATTTTAACAGTTTTGCTTAGAGGAAATTTTCAATCTGCAGACTTTGCAAAAATAGGTTTAGCCAATCTCAATTTTTCAAACACAAAGATTTTCAACCAAGATGCAATCAAAGAATCCAAACCACCTGAGCTATCAATTAATAATATTACAACAGGAATTGTTGATGACAGAACTGGAAACTTTTCAATTATTTTTAATATTTTCAACCCAAATAGAGGTACGGTTATGCTCGAATCAATTTCATATAATGTCTATTCCAATTCTACAAGAATTGTTTCAGGCGATATAGGTCAAAGACCGGCAGGTTTTGTAGATTCGCAAGACAGTATTTTTCCAGTTATTGGAAACGGCACTCTTATTTTAAAGGATAAGAAAATAATCGAATCTGCCAATAATCTAAATGTCTCCCAGATTGCTAGGAATATTGATACCTCAAAATTCCTTGTGAATGGAAGTTATTTCTTTAAACAAACAGGTAGCTTTCAATCAACAGGTGGTGAAAGAGACTTCAGTATTATATTCCCACGTCCATGAAAATACATGCATTATTCAGAAAAAATTAAATGCTAATGATATAAAGTTATGACGATATGTCCGAAGTATTCTTAATGTATGGAATTACAACAGGAGTTTTTGTAATGTTCACCGGTATCTTATTTGGGGTTAGAACAAGAAGAAATAATCAAAGGATCGAAATTTCAAAGGAAGAAAAACAAATAGCTTGAAACAATTAATTTTTCTTTCCAATTCCAAAAATATCCAATAGTTGTTCTGATTCTTTTTCTTGGCCATAGCATCTTTGAAAATACTTACATGAAAAACATAATTCGCTTGGCTCTACAACCGGTGTTTTTTTTTCTTTAAGCAAGAGGTTCAAAATTCTCGCTCTTCTTACAACCTGTTCAAACATTCTTTTACTTTTAGAAACATTAAATTCAACGTATTTGCCTTCAGGAGTAAAATAAACAATGAAACCACTTTCCTTGTCGAAGACATACATGCATGCATTAGTATAAAGTAGATCATTTGGGTGAGGATAATCTGGTATTACGGATACCGGCACGAAATTAATTATCAAATCGTTATCTTTTATTAAATCTACAGTAGCATAGATTGCAAGATCATCAATCTTATATTCTCTTGTTATTCCATTTAACAACTTTTGGAGCGAACTTTTGAATATATTGCTTAATGCATTTGAAAATTCGTCGATAAGAGGATCCATTCTTTCAAAGTAAGATAATCTACTACAACGGGTTATTTCTAATACATGTATACCGTTTAGGTCATAATTCAATGCTAGTTTTTTAGAGATTTTGATTAGTTCATCTTCTATGAGTTTGTGGAAGTTCCTGCCACCGAGCATCGTTCCTCATTAAATAAAGGTCATATTTATAGCATAGATAAAGTCAAGCGCTTTCAAAACGTGTGCGCCTTATGAAGAATTTTCCATATAAAAATTTTTAATTCCAAATATTTTAAAATGCATTATTCTAGTATTAAAAACCAGATTTTATAGGATCTTCGGGTTTCATAAGTTCGCGTAATAAGATAGTCGCATAAGAACCAATTGGTATTTTGAATTTTACCAATAAATCATCATAATAAGAGAAATCATTTACTAGTAATGGTAATTGTCTGAATCCACCTTCTACACTCAATTCCTGCATCTCCTTAATGTAGAAATCTTTTGCGGAGATATTTTCTTCTTTCATTAAGAAGGATAATTTTCTTTCAAAACGTCCATCCGTGGATTTGAATGAATAACCAGGCAAATGCATTGCTGGGACTAAATTGGTAAAACTATGATCTTGATATTTCATCATTTTTCCTAAAGTCAATTGGTTTTCTAGCTTAAAACAAAAATCATTTTTAATACAACAACTTATTGGTTCGCCATTTTTTATCATGCTGCTCAAACATTTGTTAAACATAAACGCTTGGAACGCATGAACGAATAATCTCCTTATATTTATTGGAACTGATCTTAATGTGCTTATGTATCCTTTGCCATCGATAAGCGATCGTAAGAGATTCCGCTCAAGGTCCATGCCTCTTGGAATAATCTTCATGACATGCCCATAATTTTTTGGATCGTTGCACATTTCTCTTATTTCTTTACTAAATTGGGTATCATATTCTGTTGTATGACATAAAAATATTTCAACTGCCTTTTTAAAATTTCTTTTAATAATCTCTCTACCTACTAAATGAGTAACAAGTCTTTCACTGCCAAAACGTTGAAGACCGTAATAATTTGGAATATTCTTGATTTCAGTAATAAATTCCGAAATGTCATTTTTTAATGGATTTGAAATTTTAATCTCGAACTGGTTTCCCATAATATGAGATTTTTTTATGGAATACTTTGAAAATCCAAGTAATGTTAAATTTGTATGTGTTGTCTTACCTTCTCCAAATTTTTTGCCTTCGCAAGTAGCATATTGTGTTGTAACCGCTTTAGAATCCTTAATTCCCAATACTCTAATCTTTATTCCAAGCTGATTGAATATTTCAATTATGGCATGGTTAGAATCCAATCCTTTTTTTTGTAATAACAATATTGGGAATTTGTAAGACTTGTCAGGAATTCTAGATATGTCACTTGATATTGATTCAACAAGTATTTCTATGACCTTAAAATCTTCATTCTTTACCTTTATTGAACCTCCAATCCCATCAAATTTTGTAGAATATAATTCAATTCCTGCCAACTTATCGATATTGGGGACATCTTTATTCATAATTTGTTGATTTGACAAGCATATTATTTTGTTTTCTTGTGGCGTCTTATTTCTGTAAAGTGGCTTTGAATCTTTCTACACATATCACTATAAAGCTTAATATATGATTTGAGACAAGTGAAATTGTGGATAGATTAGATTCGAATCCATGTCGAAAGTTTGTAATTTGTGAAAACTGCCTACACTCTGACAGTATATGCACTTTTTATGATGCACACCGATATTGTCTTGAATGTTTATGCGACCACGCCTGCTGTCCCGAATGCAGCTCAGGGTATCATGCAATTATGATTACAGACTAGTATTTTTTAGTTAATTCTATTTCCTTATTGATTTGTTAATTCAAGAAAATATCATGTTGCCACTCATAATTCTGAGATTTTTCTGTGTTCATTTTGCTAAACTTGATGGATTTAAAATAAAGAATTTATAGAAAGAGGACCACAGATATCTTATGGGTGTAAGTCGCTACGTCGCAAAAGAGATAATGAAGGAAATTGGTAATCGTTCTAGAGAATTTTATGAGTTTGTATTACCGCCAGTTGATATTTATGAAGATGGCACAGAACTTGTGGTTATAGTGGACCTTCCTGGATTTCAAAAAAAAGATATTCACATAAATATTTCTAAAGATATTCTTACACTAAGAGCAAAGAGAATTATCGATATAGAACCATATACTATTCACTTTAGCCAACGGCCAAACAGGATTGAGAAAAAGATCCCTCTTCCCTTTACAATTCCTGAAGATGATAATGTAAAGAGTAAAGCAGATTATGCAAATGGTGTATTGAAAATCAGGATTCCGATATCCAAAATGACAAACGTACCGATCACTTAAGAGTAGTAAGAGAAATATTGGATCTGCTGATTTAATTAGAGGAAAGATAGTTATTTTTGATAATTTTTTGAAAATAAATTAGTAATTCATTTAATATCAGTTTACCCATGAAATAAACATGTATTATTAGTCATATTATGATTTATATTCTATAAATTTAGTAGTCACATCTTGTTTGGAAGCAAATAACATTCTAATCATGCTGTTATGGTTGGGAGAATTAACACTTTGCAGTTGGTTACTTTCATATGGTGCTGAACACCTAGCAACTAGATTTGGTGCAAGATTTGTAGGAAGAACATTACTGAGTGTGGCAACTACGCTTCCTGAAATTGCAATTGTTGCATATGCGGCGTCAAGTGGCTCTTATGGCATTGCTTTAGGGGCAGGATTAGGAAGTAACGTCCTAATGATGACAGTTGGATTAGCAATAATGCTCTTAATTGCAACAACACGCCTATCAAAAAAATCAATCAAGAAGATAAATGTAAGCTCATTTAAACTAGACAAAATTTTTCTATTGGTTACCGCAATAATAAGCGCAATTTTGTTTATTGATGGCTATGATTTTGTTGATGGGATAGTATTTACTGGTTTATTCATAGCGTACGTGTTTGTAGCATTTTATGAAATGAGATTGGAAAAATTGAAAGATAAAGAAGCTATTATCAATGAGTGTAGTAAAGCCTCAGAAAAAGTTAGCCATTCTAGTACTCAAAAGCAGTTAATAAAATCAGGTATAATTTTCATTATAGGAACAATTGGTATTTTTCTTGGTGCAGAACCTTTCATAAAGTCACTAGAACATGTGTCTATTGACATAGGTGTTTCAGCAATAATACTTTCAGTGGTAATAAGCCCAATTGCCGGTGAAATGCCAGAGAAAATTTCATTGATGCTACTTGCCAGGAAGGGTGCTCAGGGTACATCGATTGCTATTGCAAATGTACTTGGATCAAAGATATTGAACAATACACTGTTACTCGCGTTTGCGGTAATTGGGGCCATTTATCACAGTGGTTTTGGGGTAACCATAGATCGAACTCCTATTTTGTCAAATCAAATGATACTCACAACAGTAGTCACATTATTTGCTGTTGCTTTATTATTCAGAAGAGAAATTGGAATTAAGACTGGGGTAATTTTGTTAGGTATGTATATTGTTAGTATTGCATTACAATTTTTTATGAATTCATAAATCAATCATATGACAATTAAAACTTAGTTCAACTCAGTTGGAACCAATATCATAATTTTAGACGATTGTTCCGAAAGGTTAACGATATGGATCTGATGCTTCTTCGGATTTGGTACTGTTATTGCGATCACCCAACAGAACTGGAGTATCTAAATAAGATTGGTTTCTAAAAACAGTAAGAATTAGTTTCTCTCCTGGCTGTTTATTTTCATCAATATATGATACCAGATCTTCCATATAAGTAACATTATTATTGTCAACTGCAGTAATTATATCATTACCATGTTTATCCCCATATTGATCAGTGATACTCCCGAGAAGGCCCGCGTTATCAGCGGGTCCGTCCTTTATTATTGAATCTACATATATTCCCTTAAAATCTCTACTCAAATTTTCAAAATTTTCAGTCAATTTTGAGGTTAAAGTACTGGCAGAAACTCCTAGCCACGCATGTGTATAATTTCCTTTACTAATAAGAATAGGTACTATTCTAGAAATAGTGTCAGAGGGAACTGCTAAACCTATCCCAGAAAAACCCCCAGAATCAGACAGTATACCTGCAGTGTTCATTCCAATCACTTCTTCGTTAGTATTAAGTAATGGTCCTCCTGAATTTCCAGGGTTGATCAACGCATCTGTTTGAATCACACTCGGAATACTAAATTGTGATCCCTCAGTTGAAATCAAACGTCCTTTTTGACTGACAATACCAAGAGACATAGACCCTGCTAGTCCATAAGGATTCCCTATTGCAATAACTTGATCGCCTACCTCAACAGCAGAGGAATTTCCAAGTATTAATGGACGTAGTTGTTCTGAAATATTTTGTGTAATTTTTATTACTGCGATATCATTGAATGGATCGTTCCCTATAATAGTTGCTACATATCTATTGCCATTAATGAAAGTAACATCTACATTCTTAGAATCCTTTACAACGTGATGATTAGTAATTATTCTACCTTCTTTATCGAACACAAATCCTGATCCAAGTGAGGTTACATTTTCATCATCAGGAGAAGCTTCCTGATTTTCGCGAGTGATTTGGACCACTGATCCTTGTACATCCTTGAAGATCTTACTAATTGAAACCAACATGGATTTTTTTTCATCTTCAGTTTGTGCAAAAATTTGAAATTTGTCTATATGCAACATAATATTTGAGAACATGAAAATAATGGCAATTAGTATGATAAATAATCCGTTTTTCATATAAAAAATCCATGAAAGTAATCATATAGACTTTTCTATTGATTTGATTTCCTTGAGTAATCTTTTCCTTATTGGATACAATATTTTAGTAAAAATGAATAGTAAATGAATATTGTGCTTACTTTATGACAAAAATTTACATTTCACGCAATCAATTAGTTGAAATAATTAGGTTGAGAGCAAAAACAATTATTATCTCATATCGATTTTTTGGTACTTTTCACTCAGCTTTATTTTAAGTTCATCCAGTTGATCAGAGACCCATTTAACAAAGCCATCAGTCATTTCCTGTGGTATTTTTCTTTTTTCAGCTAGTGCCAGGTAACCCTCAAAGATCTTTGCATACACAGAATTACATACAATCATGTTTGCCAATGCGTCGGAAACAAAGTCATCGCTCTTACTTTCAATAAAATTTCTCTTAAATAGATCTAGAAGGTTTTTAGTACGTCTATCAATCTCATTCTGATCCATTCCATTGCTCATTGTGAATTTGCTCATATGCCCATACAATAACTTGTTCTTCAATTATTAAAATATTCATACATCAGATCTTCTGATTAAGCATTAACAATCGTGAATTTTTATTTACAGGAAAAGCGACTATTAAAAACAGCAATTTAATATAATTAATAATTTCACAATTTTTAATGTTTAATAGAATTGTTTCATTTCTTCCGAGCGCAACAGAGATTATCTACCTGTTGGGGTCACAGGATATACTACTTGGAGTTACTCATCAATGTAATTATCCTCATGAAGCAAAGAATAAACCTCAAGTCATAAAGTCAGTTTTTAATTCAGAATCTATGACGAGTTTGCAGATTGAAGAAAAAATACAGGAGCTTTCAAGATTACAAAATGATGTTTTTTTGATAAATTATGAACTACTAAAAAAAATACAGCCGGATCTTATTATATCTCAGGGGTTGTGTGATGTGTGTTCGCCCCACAATAAAGAGATTGATAAAGCAATTCAATTCTTGAATAATAAACCTGATACACTAGTTCTAGATCCGCACACGGTTGATGATATAATCCAAAATATTATGGATATTGCTAATAGCGTAGGAAAAGAGCACAAGGGTTTAGAAATTAAAGATTCTTTGATAAAAAGAATTGAAAAGATCTCCACTTCTCCAAAGAATAAAAAACCAAAGGTAATTTGTCTTGAATGGATTGATCCCCTATACATATGTGGTCACTGGGTTCCCCAAATGGTTGAAATTGCTGGCGGGATTAATGGAATCAGCAAGATTGGGCAGAGATCTCATAAAATCGATTTGTCCCAAATTTCTCAATTCGATCCAGATATACTGATTCTGATGCCTTGTGGATTTGATCTTGATAAGGTATTAGGAGAATACGGTTCTTTACAAAAAAATCATGAATGGAATTCTATTAGAGCGGTTCAAAATGATATGGTCTTTGCAGTTGATGCTTTTTCATACTTTAGTAGACCTAGTCCAAGAATTATCACAGGTGTTGAAATACTTTCCAAAATTATTAATCCAGATTCCTTCGTAGATTTAATAGTTCCACTAAATTCCTATACTAAACTAAAAAACTGACATTCGTAAATGATTTATAAGAAAGTAGAATTTTTTTATGTCAAAGAAACTTCGATGTATACGTCATCAGGAATTTTTAGCCTCATCAATTGCCTTATTGATCTATCATCTGCTCCCAAATCAATTACGCGCCTATGAATTCTTAGTTCATATTTATCCCAGGTATTAGTACCTTGCCCGCAAGGAGATTTTCTTGTAACTACTTTCATTTTCTTAGTCGGAAGTGGGTGAGGTCCTTTAAATTTAATGCCATTCTTCTCACCAATGCCTTTTATTTCATGGCATACATTTTCAAGCATTTGAAGATTAGTACTTGTTAATTTAATGCGCGCTTCCTGAGTCATTAACTGGATTCACTTCTTAGCGCTTGGGTCGTATTTTTCCACGATAGATTTAACGACGCCTGCGGCAATTGTTGTTCCCATATCTCTCAGCGCAAATCTACCAATTTCTGGAAATTCTTTGAATGTTTCTATAGCCAATGGTCTAACAGGTTTTATCCTCACAATAGCGGCATCTCCAGTCTTTAGGAACTTTGGTTTTTCTTCAACAGCTCCACCAGTTTTTGGGTCTATTTTCGCTACAAATTCTGACAATGTTGCAGCAACTTGAGCAGTATGTGCATGAAGCACAGGAGTATATCCGGGAGCCATTGCGGTCGGATGATGGATAATTATTATTTGTGCTTCAAATTCTTTTGCAGCAGTGGGTGGGTTATCCATGGGTCCAATTACGTCTCCACGTTTAATCGATTTTTTATCAACACCTCTCAAATTAAATCCAATATTATCACCGGATTCTGCAGACTCCATTTGCGTATGATGCGTTTCTATTGATTTAACTTCACCAGTAACTCCAGATGGCATTACAATTACTTTTTGATTGGCCTTCAGTACTCCTGTTTCGACTCTACCTACCGGTACTGTGCCGACACCCGTTATGGAATAAACATCTTGAATTGGTATCCTAAGTGGCTTTCCTAGTGGTTTTTCTGGTGGTTCGAAAAGATCCAGTGTTTCAGCTAAAGTTGGTCCCTTATACCACGGCATATTTTCTGATTTCTTGACCAAATTATCACCTTTCCAACCTGAAACAGGTATGAAGCTTATTTTTGAAACATTATACCCTACCAACTTCAGCATTTTTTCTACAATGTCCTTGACTTCATTATAACGCGCCTCCGAATATCCCGAATCGTCCATTTTGTTCAATGCAACTACAATTTGCCCTACACCCAGAGTTCTTGACAAGAATGCATGTTCCCTTGCCTGTCCTCCTGGATCAGTAGCGGCTTCAGTTTCTCCTGGTTTTACGGAGACCACAAGAACTGCTACATCTGCTTCTGATGCTCCAGTAATCATATTTTTGATAAAGTCTCTATGACCAGGGGCATCAATCAAGGTGTAAAAATATTTTGAAGTTTCAAATTTTTGAAAAGCTAGATCTATTGTAATTCCTCTTTCTCTCTCATCCTTTATGCTATCTAATACCCAAGCGTACTTGAAAGTATCACCTTTTCCAGTTTCTTCAGATTCTTTAGCAAAAGAATCAATAGTTCTTTGATCGATTATACCCATATCCACTAATAAATGACCAACAATAGTCGATTTACCATTATCAACGTGTCCTACAACCACAAGATTCAGGTGGGGTTTCTTACTTGCGCTCATTAGATTAGAAGCGATAAGAGGGCTTTATTTGTATTTCGTTAAATAAAATCCAATTTTATTGGACTTATCCAACTCTATTGGTTACTAGTAGAGATACTATACATTTCGTTCAATGAATACTAATACCAAATTCTACGTCCTATCATAATCATCTTCAATTCTTACAATATCGTTTTCATCAAAGATCCCATAAGAAATTTCTAAAACAGTGCATCCAGATTTGCTCGCCTGAATTCTATGTTTTGCGCCCGATGGAATTGTGATCTTGTCTCCTTCATTTAGAGATGATTGCTTGTCCTGTATTTCTACAGTTGCAGAACCCTTAATTATTTTCCAAAATTCCTTTCGCTTATTATGATATTGAAGACTCAACCTAGAACCAGGGTTTATGTAAAGTAATTTTACCGTACATAGTTCATTCTCATTGAATTTTTCAAATGATCCCCATGGCCGTTTTTCTGAGTAAACTTCCACAAAAAAACAATGGAAAAGTATAATTTAATTATTGTCATATTATTTATAGTAAAAAATATACAATATTACTTTAATTTACAATTATTGCCTAAATCTTCAATGTGTAATTGTAATAATCATGGAAATTGCGAGGGATTGATAATGGAGAGAGAAAAATAAAAAATTTTTGTTCTTGTAATTTTCATGATAGCAGTTATCAATTAATACGAAATTCAATTGCATTTCACGATATTGATAATCCTACCAATTATGGTATGAATCAAAATTTGGATCACTGACCTCTAGTCCTAAAATCAAGACATAAATCTGACGCCCTAGTGATAAAATGTTAACGTCCATTATGTCGTACATCCATTCAAATAAATGATTTAAGAAAAAATTGTGGATAATTCTCCGGAAAATATGGTTGCTTTAAAATTTCTAATTTTAGGAACATTATTGGTTACTGTACAGAGATAAGAATTTTCTTCCCATCTATTTCAATCTCTTTATACTCGACTCCTTCCAATTTGTCAGGGGTTATGACTACTTTTTTTACTCTAACATAGTATGCTAATTCATTTTTATAGTTTTCAAGTGATAATGAATCGTCTGGATCTAACTTTGAAATATGGGCATATGACAATATTTCTGTAGGAACAAATCCCTTTTCCTTCCTCAATTGTTGTATATTTCTTGCAATGTCTTTCATAAGCCCCATGGATATCAATTCGCTACTTCTAGTAGTATCAATAAATACAATAATATTTTCCTGCTCTGATTCAACCATTATATATGGTGATTTTCCGTCATAGGTAAATTCTACATCATCTTTTGACAATTCTATTTCACCAGACAGATATTCTAGATGGAATTTGTTATTTGATACTAATTGAGCAAATAAATCATAATAATTAGTTTTTTCGAATGCTTTGATAGCTTTGTTTAAATCGTTCTTTAATCGAGGAGCAATTTTGTTTATCCTGGGTCTCGCATTAAGGTCAATAAGATTCTCTGTCAATAGAGAATTAACTTTTTCGAAAAAGTTACTAAAATTTGAAATTTTTATATCTATAGATCTTGTATTAAGCTGTTTCTTTAATATATCCAATAATTCATTTGATTCAAGAAAATTTTCATCCTGTATACAAACAACAACCCTATTAACGGGCCATCTTCTTTTAAATTTCGCCTTCATTCTAGCTGAATTAACTAAAGAAATAATTTGTTTTGACTTGTCTATTGCCTCTTCAACTTCAATATTTACCAATTTATCATCAAAGTTAGGCCAAGATTCAAGCAAAACAATATCTTTCTTCTTGAAACAGAGCAAATACAAATAATTTGTTATGAATGGACAATAGGAATGAAGAATTATGTCGATTTGTGATAAGGTGTACCCAAGTACTGCATATATCACATGTCTTCGTTCTATTGTTTCTATATTGTCATCCCATATATCATCCCTAGTCATAGGAACGTAAGATTGACTGAGATTGTTAATTATGAATTCTTCCAAAACTTTTGCGCCTTCGTTAAACCTACAAATATCTAATGATGATGTTACTGTTTTAATTAACGATTGTAATTTGGATAAAATCCAAATTTCAGTCAGGGTAAAATATTTACTTTTCACAATAAAATTCATGTTTATTTTTCTAGTATCAAAATTATCGTATGTACTATTTTGAATTAAGTAGACATGTAGATAATAGAGAGTACTTAATACTTGGTATGGCCTAGAAGCCATTTCACTCAAACTAAAGCTTAGAGATTCGATTGGAGAAGATTTCCACATGAAATAGAATCTAATTACGTCAACGGAATTTTTCACCAAGAGATCATTTGCGTCTAATACATTGCCTAGGCTCTTACTCATTTTATTTCCTTTTTCATCTAAAATATGGCCTTGAAATAGGAATGATTCAAAAGGTGATTTGCCTTCATTTCGCATTATTACATTTTCCATAAGTAATGTGTATGCCCATCCCCTCGTTTGATCTATTCCTTCTGTCAGAAATGCAGCAGGTATTAGATTTTTGTATTCATCATCCGAAAATGATGCATAAGGTGAAGCGCCACTATTATGCCATGTATCTAGAACAAAAGATTCTCGAATCATAACGTTGTTACATTTTGAACAATTAATCTTGACATTATCTATCCATGGCCGATGCAATTCAAATTGTTCTCCATCAGGTAACTCTGATGCCCTCCTGATTATTTCATCTTTAGAAAACAATGGTTCTTTCAAACCGCATTTACTACAGTTCCATATTGGAAGAGGAGTTCCCCACACTCTTTCTCTTGATATGCACCAAGGGACTTGTTCCTTTATTATTTCCAAAAACCTATTTTTTGGAGATTCAAAAAAGAAGTTGACATTTGAAACAGCAGAAATTGGTTTATCGCCAAGTTTATCAATCATATAAAAATATTCTCGCCTTGCAAGCCAAACCACCTTGTGATTTGATCGCCAACAGGTTGGATACTGATGTTTGATTTTTCCCAACTTCAAGTAGGCACCCACCTCCTTCATTTTTTCAACAATTAAAAGATCTGAATCGCGCACGAAAAGCCCCTTAAATATTCCTGCCTTCTCAGTGAATTCCACTTTGTCATTAATGGGTACAAATATTGGAACGTTGCGTTTGGTAGCTATATCAAAATCTTCTTGACCATTTGCAGGAGATAGATGGACTATTCCACTGCCGGTACTAGCGTCAACAAAATTTTCTGCTACTACAAAATGTATTTTATTGTCATCGCTTAGTTCTTTAAGTCCTGGAATTAATCCTAATAGTGGGTGGATGTACCTCTTGCCATCAAGTTCTACACCCTTTATTATTTTTTCAACTCTAAAATTCTGAATATTGAGTTCGTTCATCAAATCGTTTAGTCTATCATACCCAACAATCCACCTTTCGTTTTCGATTGATACGTAGGCATAATCTGATTCAGGATTAACGCCTATCAACTCATCAGTAACTAAGGTGAACGGCATAGTTGTCCATACAATTAGAAAAGTATCTTCATCGATTAACCTCATCTTGTAATAAAAAGAAGGGTCCTCGAGGATCTTGTAACCTTGATTGACTTCTGCATTACTCAATGAAGTTTGGCATGAAGGACAATATGCTACTACTCTAAACCATTCTTTAAGAATCCCAAGTTCCCAAGCTTTTTTTAGAACCTGCCATTCCCTTTGAATATAGTTATCTGTATAGGTCCAATACGCTTTTTCATAATCAAATGACATACCAAGGAGGGCATCAACTTTGATCCACTTTTCTGCATTGTTTTTGATTAGTTCTTTGCATGCTTCTACAATTTTGGTAATACCAACCTTCTTGATATTCTCAGCTTTGCTTCCAGTTAACCCTAGATTTTTTTCTGCCTGTAATTCAACTGGTAATCCCTGTGTGTCCCATCCGGCTCGGAATACGACCTTATATTTTTGCAAAGTTTTGTATCTGAACCATACATCCTTAATTATGCGTCCTCTCAGATGACCGACATGTGGTTCACCATTTAGCGTAGGTGGTCCTTCAACATATCCTAGTATTTTTTTGTAAGATGTTAACTCCTTATCGATTAATAATTGTTGATCAATATTGTTAAGGTATGAATTAACTTGAAATTCAATTTCTTTTGGATCATACTTGGTTACTAAATTCATTAATGCCAACGTCAATTCTATTCACTCTTTTATAATTTTATCAAATGTATTTTTAATTTAGTTCATTTTTGCTAAATAATTAGTTATTGTAAATGGTAAATTCAATTACTCTATTTTGAACCTTTTCGAATATAAAGAGCATTTAATAAGAAAATAACATGATAACAAATCAAAAAATTGGTTCTATAAAACAGTCACCTGACCAATGTACTGTGATAATAGAAATTCCAAAAGGCAGTAATATAAAATATGAATATGATATGGAAAGTGGTTTCATCATAGTAGACAGAAAATTATTCACTGCAATGTATTATCCATGTAATTATGGATTTATCCCAAACACACTTGAAAAAGATGGTGATCCTGTAGATGTTCTAGTTCTCGGGGAAACGCCGTTAGCACCGTTGTCTCTCATAAAAGTAATACCCATAGGTGTACTGCAGACTGAGGATGAAGAAGGTCATGATTCAAAAATCGTAGCAATCCCAACATCGAAAATTGATCCTAGTTTTTCCACCGTTAGTGATATTGGAGACGTCCCCCAACATTTGAAGGACCAAATAAAACACTTCTTTGAACACTACAAAGAATTAGAGAAAGGGAAATTTGTGAAAATTTCACGGTGGGAAGGAAAGGAATCTGCCGTAAAAAAAATATCCGACGCCATAAACAGCTATAAAAATGACAATTAAAGCGCTTTAAACTGCTCGCTCCATCTAGCATATGCGCGTATCATGTCGATACTTACACTTGGTTTTCTCATTTTTAGAATTTCTCTAAAATCTGATTCCGTTATTGATCTGGTACTTGCGTCGTTGTCTAAGCCCTTTCCACTCTGGAATAATTCATCTACAACACGCAATTGAACAGATTGACATATGTCTTTGACATCGCTTCCACTATAGCCGCCTGTTAATTTTGCCAGATCTTCTATTTTCAATGAAGACTCCATTTGCAATTTTTTAGTGTACTGACCAAAAAGATGATTTCTAGATGCTCTGTTTGGCAGAGAAACGTATATCCTTTTTTGAAATCTTCTCAGAAAACCTGCTTCCAAACTCCACGGTTTGTTAGTTGCTCCTATCACATACAATTTTGATTCTCGTGATTTTCCATTTATGCCATCCATTTCTGTAAGGAATTGATTTTTTACCCTCACTTCACCACCTACTTCGCTGTTTCTATTACCCAAGAGTGAATCTATTTCATCAACAAAAATAAGAACTGGAACTCCCTCACTGTCATGTAATTTACGAGCCATAGTAAATAATTTTGAAACGTTTTTCTCGGCCTCACCTAGCCATTTACTCATCATGGAAGCCGCATCGACATTTATGAAATAACCATCGATTTCCGCTGCTGCTGCAGCCGCTAATAAAGTCTTCCCACAACCAGGAGGTCCAAATAGTAGAATCCCTCTTGCCCAGCCTAATGGAAGTAGATCGGGTCTCATAGTTGGATAGACTATAGATTCTCTCATAGCTCTCTTTGCATCATCCAAGCCTATTACTTCGTTCCAAGATACCTTTGGTTTGTCGCTCATCACCAATTCTTCAAAATACATATTATATCCTCCATGGGGTTCATTCTTTTTCCTTGCTGATTGCATATTGTTAAAAATTGAATTAGTTGGATTTGCTGTCTTTTGATTAAATTGTCCTGCCTTATTAGTATCAGAATCGTACAATACATTAGACATTTGCAGTGCTTTGATTCTGTTTTGATAGGAACTTGCTCTCTCCATGTATATTTTATTCAGCTTATAATCAGGATAGATTTGCACTAACTTGAATAATGCTTCAACAGCTCTCTGGTATGCACTAATTGCCTGCCCATTGGAACCTTCTGAGTCTAATCTAATTGCCTCAGCAGCATACTTACTGGCGCTATTCTCTAGTTCCTGTGGAGCTAAACTCATATATTCAATAAAATTCACAGCATTTCTTTGAATTACTACAGTGTGAATCTATATTGGTCAAGGAACAAAATAAATTGAACAAAGAGCAAAAAAATTTATTATATTCTTATCCAAAAGAATAAAAAAAATATACTGTAATTACCTCAAATCAATATTTTGTCTTGAGTGCAAACATACTTTGATCAATAAATTCATCTTTTTGAGATAGGAACCGATCATTAATAATTTGAAAACCTGAGAATCTATTATCTTCTTTATAGCAGGATGCTTTTTCAGCTTTACATTTTTTTTTGTTTTGTCCAATCAAATTGACATCTTGCTTTACGTCTTAATATAAAAAAAAAGGTGCATATGATAAAGCGTCCTAATGATAATCCACATTACTTTGATCTTGTGGGTAATCTAGAAGAGTTTGGCTTATCAAAATATGAATCTATGGCATACATAACATTAGTTTCTAGAGGAACTTTAGGGGCAAGTGAAATAGCATATTATTCAAATCTTCCTAGAACAAAGATATACACGACCTTAAAAAAATTAGAAAGAAAAAAACTGTCTACAATTTCAAGTCAAAAACCAATGATAGCAACTGCTACACCTCCCAGTGAAGCCTTTGGAGAAATTATTACATTACAAGAAAAAAGATTGACCAACATGCATGGTATCTTGGATAGCTTAAAGAAATTGAGAGAAGACGGGAAAAGATCGTATGAAGAAAAAAAATACTTGATTTTAGATCCTAATGTAGTGGTAAAAAAAATTAATGAATTGATTGCCTCAACCAAATCAAACATAGATTTGATTCTGGATTCATGGGGTTGCAATGTAGTTTTTCAATGTAAAAGTTCTTTATCAGAGACCGCCAGGAAGGGGGTAAAAATCAATATGCTGATTGGAATCCAGTCGATCATCAATGATAATATTGGAACATTTCCAAACGGGGTAGAAATTAGATCAGATAATGTTCCTGGAAATATACTAATTTTTGATTTCAAAAAAATCATTTTTATCGATAGCACGAATGGAAAGGCCACACTAATATTGGCTACAGATCCATTCGGTATTTCATATATCAAATTATTTGATGAAAAATGGAAAAAAGCTCTAAGAATAAATCCCGCCATACTGAACAATAAAATTCGTAAGGAGGCATTGATCCTATCAAAATTGGTAGAAAACGATTTATCACAAATAATGCTGGACTTTTCAATCAAGCAGGATAATGATTATAGATCTCTAATTGATGAGATTGAAAAATTTGGTAGCGACATAAAGTTCCATACGATGGAAGAAATAATAAGTATCATAGATTACGCGCTAAGGCTAAATTATTCTGGCTATCTAAAGTATGAGAGCCAAAACAATATGCTAAAGCTTCATTTTGATTCAAAGGAAAGATCAGTTGTACCTTGGGCGTTAATTATTATGGCGTATATTAAAAAATTTGGAAATGATGCAAAAATCATTTATGACGATAGCGAAATGAAGGCAAATACCCTGTACATAAAGCTCTTGCATCCAAACATAATCCATGTAAATTGAAGAATATGATACTTGGTATTCTGATACAATGTTCAGTTTTGATTCTAAATAATTTTTGAATTTATTAATTTTTTATACCGGACACGCAATTTGTTACCACATAGCGAACAAATTGTTAGTGTTGGAGGATAGCCCCTACCACAACTCTTACAAAACTTGATCCATTTTCTTGTCTCTCTAATACCTTGTGTTGCTAAATTAAGTAATGAAATCGACATGGTATTCGCTAAATTGCATATTGCAAAGTCATCGGTAACTAGTATTGCATTGTAATCCTTTGCAAGAGCAATAATCGAAATATCAGCCGCAGTAAGTCGGCTCTCACCTATATGTTTTGCAACGGATTGAACTAATTTTATTGTATTTTTGCTAGGTTCAACTATTTTGATTCTATTGTTCAACACCAAACTCTCTAAAATAGAAAGTTTGCTTTGAATATGTGAAATTTCTTCAAATACCATGTCTGTGGTAATGCAAGTAATGTTGGAACGCAAATGAAATCCTTGATAAAATGCAGTTGCGTCCAACGCAAATATAGATTCTGCTTTAGAATCCAAGTTTTTCAAGTTGTCTAATTCCTCTTTTACCAATTCGCAGGAATATTCCGTCATAAGGATATTTTGAAATTGTGATATAGTTTTTTGATCTAGAATCGTATACTTGTTGACCATCAACAATTATTTTCGAACTGTCCGACGAACTGATAACAATATCCTTCAGTTCAAGAATTAATGCAGGTGTTTTGTTAACGGGAGCAATAGGCAATATCATAACACAATTCATATTTTCGTGAACTATTGGTCCTCCCAATGAAAGCGCGTGCCCAGTTGACCCAGTGGGAGTCGAAATTATTACTCCGTCCATTTTTTGTGATACTGGATAATCAAATACATTAATCGTAATTGTCGGAGTCTTGGTCAAATTTGTTCTTGTTATTACTATATCATTTAGCGCAGCACCAATCATTTTACCATCAATATGTGCCTGCAATCTTAGCCGTTTATCATAAAAATAATTTCCATTGAAAATATCTTGCAGTTGTTCATCAATAGGTTTTGTATTTGCTTCTGCCAATATACCTCTGGTTCCACCTATGTTTAAGCTAAAAACAGGTGTACTTTTTCTTATCGTTCTAAATGCACGAAGGGTTGTCCCATCTCCCCCTATTGCAAAAACTAAATCAAGATCGATATTCACAAGTTCTGCAGGTTCAACCAAATGAATATTGTTGACGTCTAGTGGTTCTACCGAAAATATCTTGATCTTTTTTTCGTGTAAAAATTTTGCAATATATCGTGCAGCATCCTTTGCTAATGTATTTTTGATTTTTGTGATGATAGCAGCTTTATTGATCTGAAGCACCAATTAACAAGTTAGTTTCTTGCATGACTTAAATGCATTTTTACCAAAAATTTTACTATCCACACGAATAAATATACTCTAATTAATTCGGTTTATGGGCCGATAGCTCAGCTTGGAGGAGCGTTCGACTGATAATCGAAAGGCCGAGGGTTCAAATCCCTTTCGGCCCACTTGTAAATACATGTTTTTATTCCGTAAATGGATTACAAATTTGGATGGAAGCAAAACAAGTTTTCGAAACTTTGTCACCATACGATAACTGTCTATACGCACTAAAAGCAAAGGAAACAAAAAGACAGTATCCACACAGACTTGACAAGTTTCTTTCATATATGGGATTAGAAGAAGTATTAAAGAAAAATGTGCTGCACTATACAAAATTGGTAAAGATGTTTCTTTGCTTGAATCTCATATAATACGATTCATAAACTCTCAAAAAGAAAATCTTAGAAAAGGGAAAAAGATAGAAAATGTATCATCCTATTATTGTTTTATTAGATTTAAAATCAGATAACCTTTTTATTATTCTTACGTTCTTTACTAAATATCTGACCGGCAGATTTACAGTAGTTTCCTTTTGAATTATTGATGTATTTGTCTCTCTTTTCTTCCTGCCACCAACTTTTTTTCAGTAAGAATCTTTGAAAACCTTCATATCGTTTGTATGTGATGACAGAACAATACGGATCTTGGATTTGGGGGATTGTATGAATGATGACAGCATGCATCATCTTGACATACACCTCCTTTGTCCAAGTCCGAGGGCAACAGAAGATCAATGTTTAAATAGAATTTTTTGAATTAAATATTTGTCACCTTTTATCTTACAAGGTGACTACTTGATTTTGGTTGGTGCGCACTCTTAATTTATTTGTGCACCAACCAATTATTATTAAAATGTTTAGGTCACGATCCATATGGAAATTCAGAGAAATCTGATAAAGATATTAGAAATTCTAATCGCGACCCATATGAAAAACCAGATTCGTCCCTTTCGGGAAACTTAATAGGACTTTCTATCCAATAACGAGATTCTTAAACCATAGTTAGTCTGTGTCAACAACGGATTCCTCTTTACTATATGCTTTCTTTAACCACACAGGAGAGATTAATGTAGTTATAGCAACCATGATGATTACTGTTGTGTAAATGTTTGACGATAAAACGCCAGAAGTTACTCCAATACCAGCAACTATGAGACCGACTTCACCTCTTGAAATCATTCCTATACCTACTTTCATTGCTTTTGATTTTTCCCTCAAAAACATCATGGCTGGTAGTCCGCATCCTACTAATTTACTGAAAATAGCGACGGCAACCACAATCGCAGATAAGAACAATACATCCAAGTTGACACCAGTTAGATTTACCTGAGCACCAATAATTGCAAAAAATAAAGGAGCAAATATTATCTCTAATTTATCAACATATTCTTCAACTCGTTTGATTATTTTAGTGCTAGCTACCGCCATACCTACAGAAAATGCTCCTACTATAGGAGACAGTCCTACCATAGCAGCTACAGCCGATGCACCAAAGAATGATGCAGTAACGATACCTTCGATGCTACCTTTAGCCTTCCATAATCTTTCTGCGTGTAGTATTTTTGGTATAATTATTATTGCTCCAATTAGTAACGCAGCAAATATTCCCAATATCTTTAGAATCAGAAATATAATGTCAATAATATTTGGTGTCATGTTACCAGTTTGAACCATAGTTACAACAACTGATAAGACTGCAATTGCAAGAATATCATCTACTATAGCTGCGCCTAAAATTAATTTTGCTTCTTTTGTTTGCATTTTTCCTAATTCAGTTAACACTCGAACTGATATCGCAACACTAGTTGCAGTAAGGGCTGTTGCTATAAGAACGGATTGTAGTCCCTCTAATCCAAATATCGTAAATACGTAATACCCTAAAAAGAACGGGACAATAACTCCGCATGCTCCTATTGTAAATGATGCTGCGCCTCCTCTCAAGAACTCTCTTGGAGTGATCTCAAGTCCGGCTATGAATAATATGACAATTCCAGATATTTCACCTACCTGACGTATTGTTTCATTTAATATGACAAGAGGTTTACCATCAAATATGGGTAATGACCCCAATGCAAACGGACCTATTAGTATCCCAGCAAGTAACTCACCCAAAACAGCTGGAAGCTTCAGTTTATTGAATAGTTCAGCAAAAATCTTTGCAGCAAAAAGAAGAACTGCGAGAGAAATTAACACATGGATTAAAGCTTCTTGTTCTATCGCCAATTCTTATCTTAACTTCACGTAATTGATTCTATAAAACATACACTTATGCTGAATTTTTTATTACATGGCAAAAGGTTGTTTGATTTCATTAGACGAAAACGCAGGAGTAAACGCTAAATAGATAAAGACAGCCATGAAATTGAATTCCACTTTGGGATCTGTCTTACTGAAATTAGAATTTCTAATTACGACCCATATGAAAAACCAGATTAGTCCCTTTCGGCCCACTCTAATATGCAATAAATGTCGACAGTGGCTAGATGCGAACCCAGAAAACATCATGTAAAATAATACGATAATAAAATTCACGGAATATCGTTATATTTTCATTAGAAATCCTTAGACTAGATTAATTATTCTATCCATCAATTTAATAACTGAGCAATAAGATTTATTCGCTAAGATAATAAGTTGCGATATTCCTCTTTTGTCCAATCAATAAGTGATGTCAATTCGGTAGTTGTATAGTCAACATCCATGTCCTGTGATACTTGCAAGAGATCATTGTTTGTAAATATAGCTATTCTTAAATCACCTCCAAACTTGCTCTTTAATGTCATAATGGTATTGGACAAAAATTTCAAGGTGTTTGCATTAAAAGAAAATATCAGGATCACCGCTAGTCCATCCACATTTCTTAATTTCTTAATAATAAGCCTTTGAATATCAATATCGAAAAAAGGATCTATCTTACTTTCAACATTACCCAAATACAAAGAATGCCATCCCATCAAATGAAATATTACAGAAGCTATTCTGGCTTGGTAAGTAGCCTCTTCGGATCCAGAAACGATTATCGAGTATGCTTTAAGTTGTGGAGTATCTATTGTAGAAACGAATTTTGTCATCAATACAAGATCTAAAGCAGTAGTAAAAATTAATAATTTCTCACTTTCACTTATTTTTCCTCTGTCGTACATATCATTTATTATATTCAAAGTTGGTAAAATAATATCAAATAAAATTCTCTCTTTTGATATCGTTGAAAATAATAAATTAGAAATTATGTTTTTTGCCTGTGATTCGTTTCCTTGAATCAGACAATCTAAAAATTTTTGTTGTAAATTATGAATATTCAGTGGAAATTCAATGTGTAGAGCTTCTTTATCCAAGTACCATACATTAACTGTTCCTATTTTTTTTTTCTAATTAATCCTTGTGCAAGCATTAGATTCAAGTATTTTGTTAGGGTCATTCGATTTATTTTGGTCTTTGACGCTAATTCAATTCCAGACAAACCGGCGTAGTTTTCAGATAAAGCAGAATATACCTTTTGTTTTACTTCCTCAAAATTATACCCATAATGCATACAGAATTATTGATCATGTGTGTTTTAATAGTTTTCATTTTTTAGATATGATTATCTAGGATTAACCAAAAAATATAAGTCCATTCTTATATCGGTTGCATTAGTTATGTCCGAAAAAAAGGTCGTTTTAGCTTTCTCTGGAGGATTGGATACTTCTGTATGTGTAAAATACCTTCAAAATAATCATAACATGGATGTAATTACAGCTACTATTGATTGTGGACAAGAAGATGATTTTGATGAAATAAGAAAAAAATCAAAAATTCTTGGCGCTATAAAGCATATTAATATTGACGCAAAAAAGGAATTCGCAGAAAAATATGTTAGCAGATCAATAAAGGCAAATGGTCTTTATCAAGGAAAATACCCTCTTGCTACTGCGCTAGTACGTCCTTTAATCGCAGATAAAATAATGATGATAGCTGCTCAGGAGAATGCAACCGCAGTAGCACATGGATGCACTGGAAAAGGAAATGATCAAGTAAGATTTGATATCGCAATGTCGTGTATAGATCCAAGCATCAAGATTATTGCTCCTATAAGAGAAATGAACCTTACACGGGATCTCGAAATCAAATACGCTAAAAAAAACAATGTTCCACTTAAAGAAGAAATTAAAAAATATAGTACGGATACGAATATGTGGGGGAGAGCTATAGAAGCAGGAATATTGGAGGATCCTTGGCTTGAACCTCCTGAAGAAATTTTTAGTATGGTTAAACTTGAAGATATTCCTGCCGAATATTTAGAACTAGAATTTGAAAAGGGAACACCCGTAGGAGTTGACAATCGAAAAATGAGTTTGATGGACATAATTACATATTTGAATATCAAGGCGGGTAGACATGGAATTGGTGTGATTGATCATATTGAAGACAGAGTTGTTGGAATCAAGACGAGAGAAATATATGAAGCTCCTGCAGCGCACACAATAATAGAAGCCCACAAAGATTTGGAACAACTAGTTTTAACCAAGCATGAATTACGGTTTAAGCAGATTGTGGATGATCAATGGAGTTGGATGGTTTATTCTGGATTATGGTTCGATCCTCTTAGAGAAGACTTGGATAGGTTTATAGAGGCAACTCAAAATAGAGTTACAGGAAAAGTAAGAATGAAAATGCAAAATGGATCGTTGAAAGTAGTTGGAAGAAAATCTACAAATTCATTATACAGACAGACACTTGCGACATATGCCTCAGAGTCCATATTTGATCAAAACCTTGCAAAAGGTTTTATAGAGTTATGGGGAATGGAAACAGTTATTGCTAATAGATTATCAAAGAATTTATCCACAGAAAGGAATGGAGAAAAATAGAAATGAAAAAAGATTGTAAAGATTGTGGCGCTGAACTGAATATACCTCAGGATTCCATGGTTGGCGAAATTATAACATGTCCAGATTGCGGGACCGATTTTGAAATTGTATCTAAAAATCAAGAATCTATTGAGATGAAAGAGGCTGAATCAGTCGGAGAAGACTGGGGACAATAGTTGATTAGAATATGCATAATATATGATAAAATAAGATTTGAAGAAAAAAAAATATATAACAAGATTAAAGAAAAAGGCTTCGACGCTACTCTGGTGGACGGGAAATCATTAGTATTTGATACTGAATCAAGTAAACATGACCCTGTATTTGGTGACATAATATTACAGCGTGTGATCAGTTATTACAGAGGCTTACACTTAACTTATTGTCTAGAACAGACAGAATTATCTGTTGTAAATTCTTTTAATGTTAGCGAAATCTGTGGTAATAAACTAATCACTTCAATGGTTTTGAAAAAGAATAATGTACCAACACCTAAGACTACTTTTGCCTTTAGCACGGAATCAGCAAGAGAGTGTATGAAAAAATTAGGGTATCCACTGGTAGTTAAACCAATAATTGGTTCATGGGGACGTGGTATTTACCAAATAAAAGATCAATCAATGGCCGAAATGCTGTTAGAGACAAGACAAGATAATGATAATTCATTTTCTAGAATTTATTATTTCCAAGAATTGATAGATCGTCCGTCTCGCGATATTAGATGCATTGTGATAGGAGATGAGATTATTGCATCTGTTCATAGGTATTCTTTTGAAAATGAGTGGCGTACCAATGTTGCGATGGGTGGCAGAACAGAAGAAGCCCCATTGACTTCAGAATTACAAGAAATCGTATTAAAAGCGTCAAAGGCCATCGGTAGCGGCATTTTAGGGGTGGATCTCATGGAAGATAGAGAAAGAGGATATTTAGTGCATGAGGTAAACAATACTGTGGAGTTTAGGGGGGCTTCAGCTGTCTGTAAATCTGATATTGCTGGTGCAATGACGGACTATCTGGTAAGGATGTCTACGAAATAGATTTGTATATTGATGAAGTTGTGGAGTTATTTGTCAATTGAATAATCGAATGCTAGTCTTTGATAACAAAATTCATAAGATGTCATAGTAGAAATTTTGTTAAAGGAAGAATTTGATATGAAGGTAGGTGTAATTGGCGCTTCAGGATATGTTGGTGGTGAACTCTTACGACTACTTGTTGTTCATCCGGATGTTGAATTAAGTGTGTTAACCTCTAGACAGAATGCAGGAGAGTATGTTCATAGAATACATCCTAGTCTAAAGGGTTTCATAAATCTCACATTTTCATCCATGGAATTAGACAAGTTAGTGAATCAGTGTGATTTGGTATTTGTATCGGTTCCTCACGGTAATGCGTTAAACATCGTCAAGGATCTATATGGTACGGGAATAAAGATAATTGACCTGTCAGCGGACTACCGTCTGAAGAATGCTGATGACTATGTTAAATGGTATGGATGGGAACACCCATTCCCGGATTTACTTTCTAAATCCGTGTACGGTATACCAGAGATGCATAGAAATGAAATCAAGGATGCGCAATTAGTTTCATGTCCTGGATGTATGGCAGTAACGTCACTTTTGGCATTGAAGCCATTGATAGAGAATAAATTAATTGATACTAGTCATATAATAGTGGATAGTAAGATAGGATCTTCTGGTGCAGGTTCTAGTGATAGTTCAGGTACTCACCATGCAATGAGGTACGGTGTTATTAGACCATACAAACCTTCCAAACACAGACATACAGGTGAAATTGAACAAGAACTAAGCATTTTATCCGGTGAAAAAATTAAGGTAAGTATGAGTCCTCATGCGGTTAATCTGGTAAGAGGAATACTAACAACAAATCATGTATTTCTTAACGCACCAACGTCAGAAATTGAGTTATGGAAAGTTTATAGAAATTCGTACAAAGAAGAACCTTTCATTAGATTGATAAAAGACAAAAAAGGGCTTTACAAATTCCCAGATCCTAAATTTGTGGTAGGTTCTAACTTCTGTGATGTTGGCTTTGATTTGGACGAAAATACTAACCGTATCGTGGCTTTGTCAGCTTCGGATAATTTGATGAAAGGCGCTGCAGGTTCTGCCATACAAAATATGAATCTTATGTGTGGTTATAATGAAACTAATGGATTAATGTACACACCATTAACACCGGTATGATAGTCATAAAGTTTGGTGGAAGTGTACTTGATGACTTGCATCCTTCCACAATTGAAGATATACATCAAATTTCATTAAATGAAAAAATGGTGTTAGTTCATGGCGGAGGTAATGAAGTCACCAATATAGCCACAAAGCTTGGAAAAGAACAGAGATTTATCGTTTCTCCCGGAGGTATAAGAAGTAGATACACCGACAAAGAAACAGCTGAAATTTACACTATGGTCATGTCTGGAAAAATTAATAAGTTAATTGTCAGGATGCTAATACAAGCAGGAATAAGAGCGGTAGGAATTTCAGGAATAGATGATAATATTTTGAAGGCAATAAGAAAAACTAAATTGACCGTCTTAAATGAAAAAGGACGCAAGATGATTATCGAAGGCGGATATACTGGGAAAATTAGTTCCGTTGAAACTACGCTTTTGAACACATTGATGGATGAAGGTTATTTACCAGTGATATCACCCATAGCACTTAGTGAGAATTATGAATTTTTGAACGTGGATGGAGACAGGGCGGCAGCATATATAGCTGGAAACTTAAAGGCTGATAGAGTAATTTTTCTTACTAATGTAAATGGTTTGTATTTAGATGAGAAACTGGTAAAAAATCTAACCAGTAGTCAAGCAAGAGAATACCTCCCAAAAATAGGGTTTGGAATGGAAAAAAAAATATTGGCAAGTACAGAAGCCCTATCACTAGGGGCCAAAGAAGTGATAATCTCATCAGGACGTGTATCCAAACCAATTACCTGTGCAATAAATCATAAGGATTGTACGGTGATTTCAAATTGATTCCTAATGAAGATTCTTTTTTGATAAATCTATATCAAAGATTTCCTGTTACTGTTGAAAGAGCACAAGGTGCAACAATATGGGATACTGATGGAAAAGAATACATTGATTGTATGGGAGGTTACGGTGTAGCGATCATAGGGCATTGCAATAAAGATGTAATAAACGCAATAACTTTGCAAATGAACAAACTCATGGTGTGTCATATGTCCACCTATAACGATAGTAGACTTCAGTTTCTCTCAAAATTAAAGTCAATAGCACCAGAGAATCTAAGCAGAATTTTCTTGAGTAATAGTGGAGCTGAATCCATAGAAGCTGCACTAAAATTTTCACGTAAATTTTCACAAAAAAGCGGAATAATTTCTATGTACGGTGGCTATCATGGAAAAACTTTTGGTGCATTATCTGTAACGTACAATTCCAAATACCGTAAATCATTTAACCCTTTATTAGAAGGTATAAAGTTTGTTCCTTTTGGTGATATATCGTCTCTTATTGATGCTATAGATGAAAGTATTGGAACTGTAATTCTCGAACCAATTCAAGGAGAATCTGGGATAATTATGCCTCCAGAGGGTTACGTGAAATCAGTAAGAGAAATATGCACTGAAAAAAAATTAGTTTTAATCTTTGATGAAATACAGACTGGGCTTGGACGAACCGGAAAAATGTGGGCAGGGCAAAATTGGACTACTGTCCCTGACATAATGTGTATCGCAAAAGGTATTGCCTCAGGGATTCCTACAGGAGTAACATTTGTCAAAGACGAAATAGCAAAGTGTATGCATTTGGGGGAACATTCTTCAACATTTGCTGGAAACCCAATTGCATGTTCTGCGGGGAGTGCTACAATAGACACAATAATAAAGGAAGATTTGGTAACAAAGGCTTCAGATACAGGGACGTATTTTAAAAAGAAACTTATCGAGTTAAAGGAAAAACACCCCATCATCAGAGATGTTAGAGGGATGGGCATGATGCTTGCATTAGAATCACGTTTTGATATAAGAGAGATATTGATGGATGGTATAAGAAATGGACTTTTAATGTTATATTCAGGAAGAACAATAATACGGCTCCTTCCACCTTTAGTGATGAAGAAAGAACAGGTGAGCAGAGCTATTGAAATAATGGATAAAATTTTGAGTCTCGAGGAGAGGAGGCGTAATGTCAAAAATTAATGAGTTTGATCAGAGGATCCTTGAGATCTTACGATTGGATTCTAGAAAATCATTTGTAGATATAGGAAAAGAATTGGGGTTATCAGAATCTGCAATAAGACGAAGGATTAAGAATTTAATTGATGATGGTTCAATCTCTAGATTTACAATTGAAGAAAATGCGAGTAAAAAAACCAGCGCGATAACACTACTTTCTGTAAGTTCAACTACTGATACAAACTCCGTCGCATCTAAACTTCAAAACATTGCGGGTGTCAAGATTATCTATGAAATAACTGGTCAATATGATATCGCAGTAATAATATCTGCCAAATCAATAAATGAAATAAACAGCAGTATTGACGATATAAGAAGGATTGAAGGTGTATCTGATACAGATACCGTGATTATTCTGAGAACACTTACATAGCATAATAATCTTATTAAATGCCGAAAAGATTTATATTGTATTCGAAATAAGCACTAATTCAGTGAAAATGTCGCTAAATTCAGATGATCCAAATCATTTTGCGAACATATATAATCAAACAAAAACAGAGAAAAAAATCAGTATACTCGATTCAACACTTCGCGAGGGTGAACAACATCCTGGAATTTCATTTACGAATAAACAAAGAATTCAGATTGCTTGGTTATTAGATTCGTTTGGTGTAAATCAAATAGAAATTAGTCCGGTTGTCTCCCATGATCATTTCGAAGCAACTAAAACGATAATCAAACAAGGTCTTAGTGCAGATATTTTAGCTCATGTAAGGGCGTTAAAATCCGATGTAGAAGTAGCAATTGACTGTAATGCAACGTGGGTTGCAACTTATATGGGCATTTCAGACATCCATCTTGCTACAAAACTAAAGATATCAAGAGAGGAGGCCAAAATTAGAGCTCTTGAAGTTGCAGACTACATAAAATCGCATGGATTAAAATCTCGTTTTACAATGGAGGACGCAAGTAGAACGGATCCTCAATTCCTAATTGAAATGTGCAAAGAAATGAATTCACGAGGCATTGAAAGAATAAGCATTCCGGATACGGTTGGAATAATGCGTCCACAAGGAATGTACAACTTGGTTAAGATGGTGCATGAGAATATCGATACCAACGTTTCATCGCTTGATGTTCATTGTCATAATGATGTAGGACTTGCACTTGCAAATGCACTTGCGGGTTGTGAAGCAGGAGCTAATCAAATTCATACAACTATTGATGGACTAGGGGAACGAACTGGAATTCCATCTCTGGCAGAAACAGCAGTTGCTTTAACTCTCATTTATAGAATTCCTAATGACTTTAGGTTGCACATGTTACGGGATCTTTCAAGAACAATAGTAGATTATACACACATAGAAACCCCAGAATCTAAACCAATAGTTGGAGAAAGTGCGTACAAACATAAGGCAGGTACACACTTGGCTGCAATTTTACAAAATCCATCAGCGTATGAGATACTTGAACCTCGTTTGGTTGGAAATAGGAGAAAAATTGTTTTTGGGGAACTCTCTGGTAAGAATGGTGCAGCCTATCTGCTGTCTTTATTGGGACTCGAAGCATCAAGAGTTGAGGCAGAAAAAATGGCCAAAGGTTTGAAAGAGCTGCGCATGGGAGATATTTTGGAATTATACCTTGACGAAAGATTAGAAAGAAAAATACTTAACGATGCAGTATCAAAGTAGAGGAGATAGTAATGATAAAATGCACTGAATGTGATGCAGAATTAAAAATTCCCGATGATGCGATGGAAAATGAAATTGTGACATGTCCTGATTGCGGTGCCAGTTACGAATTAATAAAATCAAGCAATGGTTTTGCCATCAGACCTGCACAATCCGTTGGAGAGGATTGGGGAGAGTGAAGGGAAATAACAAAAAAACTTCTTTTTTCATTCTTTATGACCAACTACGATGGGAAGAAAAGTCATTAATTGAAACGGCGAAAAAAAAAGATATTAAACTAGAAGTCATCAATTGCAGAGAAAATTCAATTGATCTGGACAAAGATGAATTTACTTATTGTGACGACATTATCTTACAGCGATGTGTAAGTTATTATAATAATTTACATTCGACTGCAGCTTTTGAAGGACTTGGAGCAAAGATGATAAATTCTCTTTATACGGCAATTATGTGTGGAAATAAACTATTCACGCATATGGAATTGGCGAAATCAGGTATAGCCATCCCCAAAGCATTCTGTGCTTTTTCTAATCAGTCCGCCATGGATATTCTAAATAAGAACGGTTATCCAAAGGTTATCAAACCTGTAGTTGGTAGCTGGGGAAGAATGGTTGCGTTACTAAAAGATAAAGAGGCAGCAGAAGCAGTGATAGAAGACAGAGAACATATGTATCCGATATACCATGTATTTTATTTTGAAGAATTTGTAAAAAGACCACCTAGAGATATTAGGTGTATTGTTGTAGGAAATAAAGTGGTTGGAGCGATTTATAGATATTCAGGAGATAATGAATGGAAAACTAACATGGCACTTGGAGCAAAAGCAGAAGCTTGCAAGGTAACAAACGAAATGGAAGATCTTTGTTTGAAAGCAGCTAAGACTTTGAAAGGTGAGATCTTGGGAGTTGACTTGATGGAAAGTGATGAAAATGGTCTCTTAGTACATGAAGTAAACAATACTACAGAGTTCAAGAATACGGTAAGAGTTACCGAAATCGATATTCCTTCTCTTATCATAGACCACATGGTAAACACCAATAAATAATTAACAGAATTGATCTCTTCTTCATATGCTATTGAATTATTGAGAAAGTCTCTTGAAATATACACTCCATCCAGATCAGAGGCACAACTAGCCAACCTAATTAAGGAAAAATGTCTGGACGATTTGGGGTTTGAAAAAGTAAGTATTGATAGTGTTGGAAATGTAATTGCTACCAAGGGAAGCGGCGATCCTAGAATTCTTTTGTGTGGTCATATGGACACCGTACCTGGCCAGATACCTGTTAGAATTAATTCTGGTTTCTTATTTGGTAGAGGCGCTTCCGATGCCAAGGCTCCTCTTATATCCATGCTCCTAGCCTGTTCAGAATTCAAACAAAGAGGCACTATAATATTTGCAGGGGTTGTGGATGAGGAAGGAAATGCGACAGGTATTAAGGAACTAGTCAAGAATAAATTGTCTGTAGATTACGCAATTTTTGGAGAACCTAGCGGAATTAATAAAATTACTATATCATATAAAGGAAGACTGGCATTAAGAATTACCTGTGATGTCCTTGAAAGTTCACATGCCAGCGCTCCGTGGCTGTCAAGAAATTCTATCGAAGAAGTGTATGAAGTGTGGAAATTACTCAGTAATGAAATTTCATCTAAATATGACAAAACCGACAAGAAAAGTGAATCTGTAAGTCTTAGTCTTACAGAAATTTCCGGAGGTTCGAGTCATAATGTCACTCCCCAGAAATGCAAAATTACAGTGGACATCAGAGTACCAAATGGGGTAAAGTGCCTTGAAGTATTGGATTCCTTAGATAACTCAATAAAAAATATTTCCGAAATAAGAAAGGTCAAAATCAGTTATAGAATAGAAGATATGACAGAGCCGTTTGAAGCTGATCATTCATCTTCTCTAGTTAGAGCCCTTTCACTTTCAATATTAGATGTTTGTAAAGTTCGTCCGGTAATACTCAGGAAGACCGGAACTGGAGATATGAACGTATTGGGAAATTCCCTAAAGATTCCAGTAGTAACTTACGGACCTGGTGAACCTCATGTTTCCCATTCTAAGGATGAAAGAGTCGAAATACAGTCATATCTGACAAGTATAGAAATTTACAATAGGGCTCTTTTTCACACATCAAGGCTACACCATAATAAGAAGGATATAGGTACCAAATGAATTACTGAAATGTTGTGGTTGGTTGGAGCTGGAATATATGACACTGTGGAAATATGCAATTCAATTGAGATATTGAATAATTGTGACAGAATATACGTTGAAAGATTTACATCACCAATTTCTGACAACTTTATCGGATTTCTCAAATCAGCTCTAAGACCAGAAAAAAAGATCGAAATTGTAAAAAGATGGTTTGTAGAAGATGGAAGACAAATATTGGATGAATCAAAGGTACTGAATGTTGGATTGATAAGTTATGGAGATCCAACTATTGCAACAACTTTTTCAGAATTAAGAGTAAGAGCAGTAAAAAATAACATTGAGGTAAAGGTGGTACATGCCGCTTCTGGAATAACATCTCTTATCGGTGAATGCGGTTTACAAATCTACAAAATAGGTAAACTAGTTACAATGATGGAAGAAAAGCAATCTGGAATAAGCGTGTATTCTACCATTTTTAACAACCTAATACTAAATTGTCATACTATTATCTTAACTGAATATAGACAAGCTGAGGATGGTTCTATATTTTTCTTGAAACCGAACTATGTAATGTCAAAATTACTCGAAGTTGAGAACGACATCACATATGAAATTGTTTCGAAAGATTCTTTTTTGATTGTTGTTTCCAGAATTGGCACTGATGACCAAAAAATTGTAAGTGGAAGAATTAAATCTCTGCTAGAGAAAGAATATGGAAAAGGTCCACATTCCATTATTTTCCCTGCAAAATTTCATTTTACAGAAGAAGAAGCAATATTAAATTTGACTGAAGTTATTGATGCACCTACGGATAATACTAGTGGGATAAAAAGTGTTTCCACTTATATGCTGAATAAATATGAACCAACGATTCGCAAGGAAATAAAACAAATTAGAGATACTATTGGTTCAAAAAAGGAAAATAAAGTTCAATTAGAATTATTGGACAATGCAGAATTTTATTTGGATGATGCAGTTCAATTTTTGAGACAAGGGAAAAAGGAATTAGCTATATTGTCAGTTGGATACGCAGATGGATTGATTGATTCGTTAAGACAAATGTTAGAAATAGACTAATTTGTAAGCAGAAATCCCGATATGAAATCGGGGTATAACTATTCATGATTACTGGGGTATTATTAACTTAATTAATTACTAAAAGTAGTAATGAAGACATGATCAAAGTCTAATTATTTTTGTTAGCCATTTATCAAAACATGCTAATTTTCAAGTCTTTTATTTATGTTCACATATTATTAGATTTCATAATTTTTTTATAAGGGATAATTAAACAATAAACATGAATAATTTAAGATATTCAGCACCTATTATTGTAACTATTTGGACGTTTATATTGATGAGCAATACAGCTTTTGCACAATATAGTTTTCGTGCAGATCTAGTGGGCGAAGCAGAAGTACCTCCTCTTTTCAGCGAATCTTATGGTAGTGCTCTTGTATTTGGTAACGATAGTAGTCTTACGTATCAGATTAATGTTACATCCCTAGATAATGTTACAGGCGCATTTTTGTACAAAGGCGATACATCAGAAAATGGTCAAAAGCTTGTATCATTATTAAACTCAACTGAACCTTCAGGTGTTATCGACGGTAAACTGGTCGAAGGAACCATAAATTCTTCAAGTATCTTAGTACCATTAGCAAACCTTACGACTAATTTGACATCAGCTATGCCAGCTGCCAATAATCTGACAACTAATTTGACATCAGCTATGCCAGCTGCCAATAATCTGACAACTAATTTGACATCAGCTATGCCAGCTGCCAATAATCTG